>SXGQ01837503.1_pt1 | contig 35263 bp, 30 predicted proteins | sample 3178371 | NCBI WGS metagenome assembly SXGQ01 (sample SAMN11356859, study PRJNA531348) | freshwater metagenome | isolation source: freshwater sample F1-20 | place: China: Fuxian Lake, Yuxi | collected 2017-12-25 | reverse complement strand
GGCCTCTGGGGCGGCTTGGCCACTGTGGTCGGCTTGACCGGCACTGCAGCCACGGGCGTCGGTGCGGGGGGCACCACCTGGGTCACCGCTTTTGGGGGCTCCTGGGCGACGACTTTGGTGGCTGAGGTGTCCACCACTATCAGATTGCGTGCGCCACGCACCTGGATGGTCGAGCTCGAGCGGCCCTGGGCCTCGTGGGGCTTCATGGTTGCGTCGACCTTTTCCTGCGCGCACTGCCGAATTTCCTCCAGTGAGATCGCGCCACTTTGGTTGCTGTCTTTCGCATCACCAAGCAGGCACTGGGTCAGACTGTGGGTGGCCAAGCCGCCCAAGGAAGGGAAGTCCCAGGACACCTCGTTGTAATTGGCGGCAGCGATCTGAACAAAGTTTTCCTGCGATGCGCCCAGGCGGTTCATCACCGGCGTGAAGCTGCGGGTGTTCCTGTCATTGACAGCGACTGAGCACTCAGACCCCGCTGCGTTGTACTTCGAACGGATGCCCAGATCCTGGATCAGCGATCGGGTCCTGGCTGCCAGAACGCCCCCTGAGAAGCACGAGTCGACCATGGTCACGATCTTGTCGGCCTTTTCGCTGATCGGATAGGTGTAGCGGGCCAAGTCCTCCTCGCTCAATACATCGGCCGCGGTAAAGCGCCCTTCCGAATAGGTCTGCAAACCCTCGACGCACTTGCCCGGCGAGCCAAAGCGTGTTCCGTGGCCCGAAAAATAAATCAATACCCTGTCACCCGGTTGCACTTGCTGCTTGAGTTTTTCCAAAGAGGCAATGATGTTTTTTTTGGTAGCCTGGCTGTCGCGAAGTTCAACAATCGAGCCATCTTCCACCCCCATGGCCCGAGCAATCTTGCGAGCGTTTTCCAGGTCTTTGGGTACCCCAGGCAGGGGCGAGGTCTGAGATGCCTGAGAGTATTGACCAATGCCTATGATCAGCGCGTGCCGACCTTCGGAGGCAAGGACCAGAGGCGCCAGCAGGGACAGGGCCAGCGAGAAAGACCATTTTTTGACGTTTTGATGCATGAGTCAAAATATAGCAAACATCCGATCTTTAACCGATTGCTCAGCCATGCGACTCATCGTTTATTTTTTCGTACTTTTTTTTGCTTTAACGGGCTGTGCTGTGGTGGCGGTGGCCGATCTGGCCGTAACGTCTGTGGCCACGGTCGCCAAAGCTGGCGTCAAGACGGTTGGCGCGGTGGTAGACGTTGTCATCCCTGACAAAAAGGCAGGGTCAGAACCGGGCAAGGGCAAGTGAGGGTGGGCGTGAGATGACTGCACCTGCGCTGACGCTGATCGTTTTTGCGGCCATGGCAGCGGCCCTGGGTGGGCCGGCCTGGGCTCAAAGTGCCGCGCCGCAAGATGCGGCGCCCGAGGCTGCCTCGGGCGTTGCTATCAGACCGGCAGTGCAGGCCAAGCGGCAGATGATTGCTACGGCCAACGTCCATGCATCGGCCGCTGGGCACCAGATGCTGCGCGCTGGCGGCAGCGCGGTCGATGCCGCCCTTGCTGCGGCCCTCATGCTCAATTTGACCGAGCCGCAATCGTCGGGCATTGGTGGCGGCGCGTTCATGCTGACATGGGATGCGCGGCGCCAGGCCATCCTCGCCTTTGACGGCCGCGAAACCACACCGGCGTCAGCGCAGCCAACGCGTTTCATGCGACCCGATGGTCAGCCCATTGCCTTTGGCGATGCTGTGAACTCCGGGTTGTCTGTAGGCGTACCGGGTTTGCTGCGCATGCTCGAGCTGGCCCATCAGCGCCATGGCAAGTTGCCTTGGGCAAAGTTGTTTGAGCCTGCCATTGCCTTGGCCGAGTCGGGCTTTGCTGTTTCCGCGCGCCTGAGCGCGCTGATCGCCTCAGACCCTTTTCTCAAGAACGACGCAGCGGCAAAGGCTTATTTTTTTGATGCGGCAGGCCGGCCGCTGGCCGTGGGTGCCACGCTCAGAAATCCGGCTTTCGCAGCGGTGCTGCGCAGGGTCGCCAGGGAAGGTCCGGATGCGTTTTACCGTGGCGAAATCGCGCGTGACATGGCTGCAGCGGTGGCCCGTCACGCGCGGCCGGGCGACCTGAGTGAGCAGGACCTGCAGTCCTACAGGGCCATGCTGCGGCCGGTGCTTTGTGGCCCCTACCGGGCTTATCGGGTGTGCGGCATGCCGCCGCCGTCATCGGGCGGTATCGCGGTGTTGGCCCTGCTGGGCGTGCTCGAACCTTTCGATTTGAGCCGGCTCCAGCCCAATTCGGCTCAGGCCGTGCATTTGTTTTCGGAGGCGGGCCGGCTGGCCTATGCAGACCGGGACTTTTACGTGGGCGACCCGGACTTTGTTCCCGTGCCCACCGGCGCGTTGGTGGAAGCCGACTACCTCAAGTCCCGCAGCGCCCTCATTGCCCCATCGAGCAGCATGAAGCGCGCCCAGCATGGGGTGCCGCCTGGCGTGAAGGTCAGCTGGTCGGCCGACGATCGTTCTGAATTGCCGGCCACCAGCCATGTCTCGGTGGTCGACCAAGACGGCTTGGCGGTCTCGATGACGACCACGATCGAGTCGCAATTTGGCAGTCGCATCATGGTTCACGGCTTCTTGCTCAACAATCAGCTCACCGACTTTGCGCTCAATCCGCAGGAAGGTGGCCGCCCTGTGGCCAACCGGGTTGAACCTGGCAAGAGGCCGCGAAGCAGCATGGCGCCTACGCTGGTGTTCGACGGCCAGGGTCGCTTCTTCATGGCCACCGGCTCGCCCGGAGGCAGTTCCATCATCAACTACGTGGCCAAGGCTTTGGTGGGCGTGATCGACTGGAAGCTCGACATACAGCAGGCCATTGCTCTGCCCAATCGCGGCAGCCGAAACCGTGCCACCGAAATTGAAAAGGGCAGTGTGCTTCAGGCGCTGACTGCACCCCTGCAAGCCATGGGCCACGAGGTACAGGCCATCGAGATGACCAGCGGTCTGCAGGGCATTGTCGTCACGCCCTCCGGGCTATTGGGCGGCGCCGATCCGCGCCGCGAAGGCGTGGTGCTGGGCGACTGATCGCAGGATGCCTTTTGCGTTTGCAGCGCCTGCTCGCACGGGCTTACTGACCAATGAAGTTGCGCCCTCTTGCGCCGGCCAGCGCGTCTTGAACCATGCGATCGACCTCTTCGTCGGGCACCCCGTAGTCTGAAAACCGCGTCTTGACGCCCAGCGACTCCATGAACTGAGCCAGCTTGGCCGGGCCTTGGGACGCAGAGACCCCGAGCGCTTGCGCCAGCACCGCATCGCGATCTGAGCGGCGGCCAACGGCCCGCTGCATGACAAAGGGCAGGGGAAAGGAGCAGGCAATCCCGTGGGGCAGGCCATAGCGCAGGGTCATCTCGTAGGAGATGGAGTGTGCCAGCGCTGTTTTTGTGTTCGAAAACGCCATCCCGGCCTTGAGCGCGGCCAGAGCGATCTGACCACGCAGAGGGAGATTGTCCAGGTCGTTCATCAGAAGCGGTAAAACGCGCATCACGTCCTGCACAGCGGACACAGCGAATGTGTCGGACAAGGGGTTGGCATTGAGATTCCAAATGGCTTCGAGCGCATGCGAGAGCGCATCGAGGCCACTTTGCAGTGTCACCGAGGCGGGCAGCGTGACCATCAGTTGCGGATCGATCAATGCCATTTCCGGCCAGGTCTGCGGCAGGTGCAAAGAGTATTTTTTCTGAGCCTTGCGGTCCCAAATCGTGGCCCAGGGTGTGACTTCGCTGCCTGTGCCCGCTGTGGTGGGTACGGCGATCAGCGACTTGAACCGGGTGGCGGCAAGAGGCGCGTGTCCAGCCAGACCACACACCATATCGCTGAAACTCAGGCTGTCATTGCCCACCATCAAGGCCTTGGCGGTGTCGATCACGCTGCCGCCGCCCACCGCGAGGATGACCTGCACGCGGTCGGGCTCATGCCAGAAGGTTTCCCAGGTCTGGGCCAGTTCGGCAACGTCAGGGTTGGGTTGCACGTCATCGATCACTGTGACCAGTTGATCACCGAGCAAAGCCTTGATGCGATCGAGCAGACCCATTTCCCGGGCTTGCGGAAAGATCACCAGCGCTGCCCTTCGGTTGCCCAGAAGATGGGGCAATTGCTCGAGCGCACCAGCAGCAAAGACAGTGCGGACCGGGTTGTGAAAGTAGGACGGGTCTGCAACAGGGGCCATCACTGCCCTCCTTGCTGTATCCGTGCGCGCAGCCTGCTCGAGACAAAGTCAGCAGCCATCACCATGACCACAATCACCAAAATGCAGGTGGCGGTGTCCTGGTACTGAAACAGTTTCATGCTGCCCACCAACTCAAAGCCAATGCCGCCAGCCCCCACCATGCCCAGCACGGTGGCTTGCCGCAGATTGGTTTCAAACCGGTACAAGATAACGGCGATCCAGGCGGTGATCACTTGAGGCATCACGCCAAAGATGATGATTTGTATCGGGCCGGCGCCGGTCGAACGCAAGGCCTCGATCGGTCCCTGATCGATTTCTTCGATCGACTCTGCAAAGAACTTTCCCAACATTCCTGCGCCGTGCAAAGCCAGGGCCAGTACGCCAGGGAAAGGCCCCAGCCCAACTGCCGCCACGAAGATCAGTGCCAGGATGATCTCATTGATGCCGCGCGCGATGTTGAGCACTTGGCGCATGAAATGGAAAACCGCCAGATTGGGCGAAATATTGCGTGCGGCCAGAAAACAGACCGGGACCGCGAGAATCACGCCAAACAGGGTGCCCCAAATCGCAATTTGCACGGTTTCGATGGCCGGCTTGATCAATCTGGCAACGAATTCCCAATTGGGGGGGAACATCCGGCCTATGAAGTCGGCCATCCAGGGTGCGCCTTTGGCCAGTTCAACAAAACTGATCTGACTGCCAATCGCAGCCCACCAGAGGATTGCAATGGTCAACGCTGCAGTTACCAAGCGCTGCAGCGTGCTCGAGCGCGCGCCCCGAGAGCCGAGCAGGAGCCGAAAAGTTCCCCATGCCATCATGATGCCTCCAGTTCTTCGTGTGGCCTGGCCCCGGCGCGATCGTCTGATTCGTGCTCGGCTGCGCCGGCCTGCGCTATGCCGCCCGGATAAATGCGCGCCAGCGCCTGTTCATCCAAGGCAGAGGGCGAGCCGTCGAACACGATGCGTCCATCGGCCACCCCAACGATGCGTTCACCAAATTCGCGGGCGTACTCCACTTGGTGCAAATTGCACAGCACCGTGATGCCGTCCTGCCGACTTGCTTGGCGCAGGTAGTTCAGTACGGTGCGCGATGTTTTTGGGTCGAGGCTGGCCACCGGCTCGTCGGCCAGGATCACTTTGGGCTGCTGAGCCAGTGCTCGGGCTATGCCTACACGCTGCTTTTGGCCGCCCGAAAGCTTGTCAGTGCGGCTATCTGCCTTGTGCTCTAGCTCGACCCGCCTGAGACATTCGCGAGCGATCTCGATGTCTTGTTGCGGAAACAACTGCAGCCATGAGGCAAGGGCAGGCATGCGCCCAAGGCGACCGGTCAGCACATTTTTTAGCACGGACAAGCGCGGCACCACGTTGTAGTGCTGAAAGATCATGGCAACGTTGCGCCGTACCGATCTCAGTCCGGCCCGGTCGGGTGTGCAGGGCTGGTTGTCCACCCAGACCGAGCCGGTGGTCGGCTCGGCCAGGCGATTGATACACCTGAGCAAGGTGGATTTACCAGCGCCCGATGCGCCGAGAATCACCAGGAACTCGCCACGCGCAACGGTGAGGTCGACCTGCTTGAGCGCCTGAACTTCGCCGTAGCTTTTGGAGAGACCTTCAATGCGGATCATTTCATTTTCCGCAGTTCGAGGTTGAGCAGTTTGGCTGTGTCCCGGATCACGTTGTAGGCTGCGTCGTTGGTGGGCTTGAATCCGTTAAGCATTCCCTGATCTGACCAGGGAATGTCTTTGACTTCCAAAAAGGCTGCCTGTATGCGCCGCTTCAGATCGGCCGGCAGGTCGCGGCGCCAGACCGTGGGCGATTCAGGAATCGGGTCGGAACTCCAGACGGTGACGATGTCTTCCTGCTTGACCAGCCCTTTGGCCACAGCCTGATCGAAGATACGGTCGGCGATGGCGGCTGCGTCAACTTTTTTGTTTTGCACCGCAATGGCGCTTGAGTCGTGCGAGCCCGAAAAAATCACCCGACCAAAATCTTTGTCGGGGTTGAATCCGACCTTCATGAGTCCTGCTTTGGGAAAGAGATGGCCCGATGTAGAACTCGGATCTACGAAAGCGAAGTTGCGGCCTTTGAGGTCTTGTACGGTCTTGATGCCGCTGTCCTTGTGAGTGATGATTTTGCTGTGATAGAAGGTACGTCCTGCCCTCTTGGTCTCGGCCACAGCAAAGGCTTCGATGTCAGCAACCGTCGTGCCCAGCACATAGGAAAACGGTCCGAGGTAGGCCACATCGAGTCGCTTGGCGCGCAGGGCTTCGATCACACCGTTGTAGTCGGCGGCCACGAAGGGGCGAACTTGCATGCCCAAAGCCTTGCCCAACAGGTCCATCATCGCCTGACTGTTGGCGATCATGGCGCGCGAGTCCTCCGATGGGATCAATCCAACGGTCAACACCGATTGCGCCATGGCTGGTCGTGCGAGCCAGATCATGGGCGCTGCGGCACCGGTCTTCAGAATCCTTCGACGTGAAATTTCCATGAGTGTCTCCTCTTTGTGTCGTTAGCAGGCCTGGTCTTCGCCCGCTGGGTCTGGCTGATACCGGCTTGGGTGGCACCCTCTCCGGTGTTCTGCTGTTCACCGTACCGCTTGAGCGGTGCTTTGAACAAAAGGACTTTCTACCGCCACAAACTATTTGGCAAATTCAATTTTTTTCGGATTACTATTGATTAAATCTATAAAATCCAAGGGTATGTCCTAGTCATGTAATCGGCGAAAGGAGCCACTCCGATGCGGCTGACTCAACTGAGATCGTTCTATGCGGTCGCTCGCATGGGCAGCTTTACCAAGGCGGCCGAGTTGCTGCATCTGAGCCAGCCGACGCTGACAACGCAGGTGCAATTTCTTGAGCAGCGCTATCAGGTCGAGTTGCTGCTGCGGCAGGGTCGACGCGTCATCCCGACGCAGCTGGGCGAGCAGTTGATGCAACTGGCTCAGCAGATCTTCAGCTTGGAGGGCGATGCCGTTTCACTGCTTGAAGACGCGGGGCAACTCAAGAGGGGGCACTTGCGCGTGGCCGCTGTGGGCCCGTTTCACGTCACGCAAATGCTGGTGAACTTCAGCCGGCAATACCCGGATGTGAAGGTTTCGGTGAGCACCGGGAACTCGGAAGATGTTTTGGCCCGCTTGCTGGACTACCGGGCCGATGTCGGTGTGATGGCGCAGGTGGTCAGCGACGATCGGTTCATGTCGATTCCCTTCAGTAGGCATCCGGTGGTGATTTCCACGGCAGCTTCGCATCGCTTTTCCCGGCGGCGATCGATCCGCATCAGCGAGCTGGCCGGCGAGCGCATGATTTTTCGCGAGCCCGGGTCGACCACCCGAAAGGCGCTCGACGCGGCGCTGGCGCAAGCCGGTGTTCGTCCTGAGGTCGTCATGGAGATCGGCAGCAGGGAGGTGATCCGGGAGGCCGTGGCACGCGGCATCGGGATCGCCGCGGTGTCTCAGGTGGAGTACGTTCCGGGCCCGGGTTTGCACTGCGTGCGCATCAGCGATGCCGAGGTCTACACCTACGCGCACGTGCTGTGTTTGACGCAGCGCCGCAGCATGCGCATGGTCGCGGCATTCCTGGAATCGATCGAGCCACAAAGCCGCGCCGGTCTAAGCCCCAGGACGCGTGTTCAGTCCAAAGCGATCTTGGCGTAGGCAGCGACCTTTTTCCACTGTGCCGTGTCCGCCTGCATGAAGCCGGCCAGATTTTGTGCGTTCATCCAGGCCGGCTCGGCCCCGGCTTTGAGCATGGCCGCCTTGATTTCAGGCTCGGCGGCCACGCGCTCGAGGGCTTGTTCAAGCCGCTGTTGCACCGGCGCCGGCAGTCCGGCCGGCGCTGCCATGCCAAACCAGGCAAACACCTGGTAGCCCTTCATGCCGGCTTCTTCCATGGTGGGCACATTGGGCAGGGCACTGCTGCGCTGTGGTGTGGTGACGGCCAGCGCCTTGAGCTTGCCGCCTTGAATCAGGCCCAGTGCCGACGGCAGGTTGTCAAACATCAGTTGCACCTCACCGGCCATCAAGCCGCTTAAGCCAGCGGCTGCACCCCGATAGGGGATGTGCGTGACAAATATCCCGGCCTGGCTCTTGTAGAGCTCGGCGCTCAGGTGCAGCGAGGTGCCTTGTCCATTGGATGCGTAATTGAGCTGACCCGGCTTGGACCTGGCCAGTGCAGTGAGTTCAGCCAGGTTGTTGATGCCCGCGCCGGGCGCGACCACGAGTACATTGGGCACGCGCCCAAGCAGCGCGATGGGAGCGATCTGATCGGGTTTGTAGGGCAGCTTGGTGTAGAGAGCAGGGTTGATGGTCAAAGGCGGCGAGGCCATGAGCAAGGTGTAGCCATCGGGCGCGGCGCGGGCTGCTTCGCTGGCCCCAATATTGCCGCCGGCGCCGGGCTTGTTGTCAATCACGATGGCTTGACCGAGTTCCTGTGACAACTTGGGCGCGACCAAGCGGGCCATGTTGTCGATCAGGCCGCCCGGTGGAAACGGCACCACGAGCTTGATCGGACGCGCGGGCCAGGCTTGGGCCATGACGCCCTGGCTCAGGAGGGGCAAGACCAGGGCGGCCGCTGTGAGGAGTCGTCTGTGGCGCAGCATGGACATATTCCTGAAGGTGGTGCAAAGACGCTATGGTAGTAGGAGACACAATGCTTTCCCATCCGGGAGAACACCTGTGTCCTCATTGGCTCAGCGCTGGTACCGCATGAGCTCGCAGCCAGTCATCAGGCGATGTCGTTGAGCACCACGGGCACGTGCTGACCCCAGGCATCGGCCCAGGCAGGCAGGTCTTGTATCGGCTGCGCGGCCAAGTCACCACGCACATACGCCAGTGCCACGCAGCGACCTGACTCCCAGCCCCAACCGGCCGAGGTGATCTCACCGATGGTTTGGTCCGCCTGCAAAAGAGGCTCGCCACCCCACAAATAAACCGTCGGATCCGTGCAGTGCAGCCGCACGAGCTTTTTCGCTGGCGGCTTGCCCTGGGCCAGACGCTCACGCAGCGCCTGTTGTCCCAGAAAGCCGCCCGTCTTGTTCATTGCAACGCCGCGCAGCATGCCCACTTCAAGCGGGGTTTCGTCTGGGCCCATTTCTGGACCCCAGGCGCGACGACAGCGCTCGATGCGCAGTGCGTCGAGCGCGTAATAGCCGGCGTCACGCAGGCCCAGGTCTTTGCCGGCCTCTTTTAATGTTTGGTAGACATGGCGCGTCATTTCCACCGGCACATACAACTCATAGCCCGGCCCGCCGACATAGCTCATGCGCGCCGCGCGGACACGGGCAAAGCCCAGGTCGATTTCGCGCGTCATGGCAAAGGCAAGACCCTGCGCCGAAACATCGTCCGGGCTGACGCGGGCCATCAGCTCGGCGCTGCGTGGGCCCATGAGCGAGAGCACACAGGTCTGCGCCGTGACGTCGCTCAGGCAGACCCATTGCTCGGGTGGCAGATGCCTTTGCAGCCAGTCCATGTCGCGGCTGGCCTGGGCCGAACCGGTGACCAGCATGAAGCGGTCGCTGGCCAGGCGCATGACGGTCAGGTCGCTCTCGTAGCCTCCACCTTCGTTGAGCATCGGCGTGTAGACCATCCTGCCAGAGGGGACGTCGATGTCGGCTGCACACACCCTTTGCAAAAAGGTCAGCGCATCGCGGCCTTGCACCAGCAGCTTGGAAAACGAGCTCTGGTCGTACAGGGCCACGTCTTGGCGTGTGGCTCTTTGCTCTTGCTGCACCCAAGCCAGCCAATCGGGCCGATCCAGGGTGTCGCGCGCGTCGTTGGCGCCCAGTGGTTTGAAATAGTTGACCCGCTCCCAGCCATTCTTGCTGCCAAAAACCGCACCTTGATCCGCCAGAGTGTCGTACAGGGGCGAGGTGCGCAGCGGCCGGGCGGTTTGCAATTCCTGCCTCGGCCAGCGCATGGCGTAATGCAGGCCCAGTGTCTCGGCCGTGCGTTCTGCCAAGGCGCGGCGGTTGCCTGTAAAGGGTGCAAACCGTCGGATGTCGACGTCCGACAGGTCTGCACTGGGCTCGCCAGCGATGATCCATTCGGCCATGAGTCGACCGGCGCCGCCTGAATTGGCGATGCCGGCCGAATTGAACCCGGCACACACGAAATAATTCCCAAGCTCGGGCGCCTGTCCGAGGATGAAGTTGCCGTCAGGCGTGAAGCTCTCTGGCCCGTTGAGCAGCATCTTGATTTTCGCGGTCTCAAGACAGGGGGTGCGCTGCAGAGCGTTTTGCATCAGGATCTCGAACTGGTCCCAGTCTTCATCGAGCAATTGAAACTGGAAGGTCGATGGAATGGGGTCGACCCGCCAGGGCTTGGCCAGGGGCTCAAAGCCACCCATGACCAGTCCGCCGACTTCTTCCTTGTAGTAGATGTAGCCATCTGGGTCCCGCACCACGGGCCACATTGGACCTATGCCTTCGATCTTGTCGGTGACGATGTAAAAGTGCTCGGCCGAATACAGGGGAACGTTGACCCCGGCGAGCGCGCCAAACTGCCGCGCCCATTGGCCCGCGCAGTTGACCAATATCTCGCAGCCGATTTCTACCTCCCCCACAGTGCTGCGTACCCGCACACCGCCGACCCGTCCACCCGATGACTTGACGGCCATCACCTCGATCCCCTCAGCGATGCGAACGCCCCGGTTGCGCGCCCCTTTGGCCAGCGACATGGTCAGGTCTGCCGGGTTGGCTTTGCCGTCGCCGGGGATCCAGATGCCGCCTTGAAGGTCGTCGGTGCGCAGTCGCGGTGCGCGTTCGCCCACTTCCTGGGGGCTGATCTCATGGACTTCCACGCCAAAGCTGCGTGCCAGCGCGATTTGGCGGCGCAGGACTTTCATGCGCTCGGGTGTGCGCGCAACATTCACGCTGCCGCATTGCTTCCAGCCCGTGGCCAGGCCGGTTTCTGCTTCCAGGCGGGCGTACAGCTCGATGCCGTACTTGCTCATCCGGGTCATGTTACGGTTCGGTCGCATTTGACCGACCAGGCCGGCTGCATGCCAGGTCGTACCGCAGGTCAGCTGCCCTTGCTCGAGCAGCAGCACATCGGTCCAGCCCATCAGGGCCAGGTGATAAGCCACAGAGCAACCGGCGATACCACCGCCGACAATCACCACGCGGGCATGGCTGGGGAGGGGCGCTGTTTGCATGCGATGTTCTCCTTTGAATTTATCCCAGGCGAAGGGCCATCACGCCAGCGACGATGCTCATCGCGCCCAACATGCGCCATCGCGTCCAGGGTTCCTTGAGCAGCCAGGCCCCCAGGATGACGGCAAACAGCACCGAGGTTTCCCGCAGGGCGGCCACCAGGGCCACCGGCGCCACGGTCATGGCCCACAGGGCGATGGAATAAGAGCCCAGCGATGCGACAGCGCCTGCCGTGGCGATCGGCCAGCGCTCTCGGGCGTAGTGCCAAACTTGCCCCTTGCGCTGTATGAAGACCAGGGCTGCAAAGGGCCAGCCGTCGAGAGCAAAAAGCAGTGCCACATATTGGGCCACATGTCCACTTTCGCGCGCGCCCTGGGCGTCCACCACGGTGTACAGGGCAATCAACACGGCATTGCTCAGCGCGAACAAAACCGCTTTTTTGTGTTTGAGCAAACCGGCGCTCATGCCCAGCATCAGAACGCCGCCGCAGATCAGCACGATGCCGAGCCAGCCGAGCGCGCGAACAGATTCGTTCAAAAATGCGAAAGAGCCGATGGCCACCAGCAGCGGAGCAGTCCCACGCATGAGCGGGTAGGCCAGACCCAGTTCGCCGTGCTTGAGCGCACCGGCCAGTGCGAAGTAATACCCCACGTGGATCACCAGTGAGGCCAGCACATAGGGCCAGACCTGCGCCGGCGGCGGCCCGAACCACAACAAAGCCGGCAGTGCCAGCACAGAGCACAGCAAGTGGATCAGAGCGGTATCGAGCACCTTGTCGGTGCTGGACTTGACCAGCGCATTCCAGCTGGCATGCAGCAAAGCGCCCGTCATGACCAGCAGCACCACTGGCCAGGTGATGCCCATGTCAGTGCACCGTCAGGGCGCAGCGGCGGGCTCTTTGCATGAAGTGTTCCAGCGGCGCAGTGGGCGCACCGGCCTGTTTGGCCAGATCGTCCCACACGCGCAGTCGCACCGCGCCCGATGCGCCTGGCTCGGCAATGAACTGCTCGGCCTGCTCCTTGCTAAAAATACCGCCCTGCAATTGCAGGCTGCGTTTGGAGTCGTTCGACAGGCTGTCATAGTAGCCCCGATGCGTGGCACAAAGATAGCGCTTTGCATCCACGTGCCGCTGGATCGCGTCGATGACCTCGTCGGGAAACAAGCCCCGCAAGAAGGGCACGATGCGGTACTGATGCACATCGTCGACGCCACGCAGGCTCGGGGTGCCGGTCATGTCGTGCAACAGGTGACCAAGGTCGTGCAGCAAGGCGGCCGTGACCAGCTCGTCGCTGGCGCCTTCGCGCTCGCCCAGGCTGGCCGATTGCAGCGCATGCTCCAAATGGGTGACCGACTCGCCCGTGTATTGCTCGTGGCCTTTTAGGGCAAACAATTTTTCGATGTCGCTGAGTGTCAGGGCCATGGTGTGTACTTTCTTTGCGTCGAAGCGATTCTCAGTGGCATCAGCTGTGGTCTGAGGGCGGGTCCAGATGCAACTCGGCCTGTTTCAGGCGAGTTTGGGTCAGTGCTCCGGCTTGCTCCAGGATGGGATAGGCAATGGAGCAGATGTGAGAGTTGATGCGTTTGAGATCGCTGATCAGGTCAATGTGCAAGGAACTCGTACCGATGCTTTGCGGTGTGTTGTCCTGCAGCCGGGCCAGATGCCGGGCGGCGTATTCACGCTCAAGGTCACGAAACAGCATTTTTTCCTTCAACAGGGTTTGCGCGCTGTGCAAGTCACCATGAAGAAACACGCTCATACCCAGGCTCAGATTGGCCAGCAAGCGTTGGTGAAGATCTTCGATCTCGAGCAGGCCAGCAGGAGAGAACTCACGCCCCTTGTTGATCTTCTTGTCTTCAATGTCCTGCAGCACGCGCTCGATGATGTCGCCCACCTGCTCCAGATTAATGGTGAATGACATGATATCGGCCCAGCGCCGGCTTTCTTTGTCGCTCAGCGCCTCGCGCGAGATCTGAGTGAGATAAAACTTGATGGCAGAATACAGCGCATCGACCTGATCGTCCATTTGGCGCAGCTGGGTGGACAGCTGGGCATCGTTGTTCCGAATCACGGGCAAGATGCCGCGCAGCATGCGCTCGACCACGTCGGCCTGGTGCATGGCCTCGCGCGCTGCGCAGGAGATGGCCAGGCTGGGTGTGCCCAGTGCGGTGGCGTCCAGATACCGGGGCTTGTCGCTCTGGGCGTCGTCGCTGACCCGCGGCAACCACAGCTCCAGACGATCACTGACCAAGCCGACAAAGCCGATCAACGTGACCGTGAGCAGCAGGTTAAACAGCACATGAAAGCTCACCACGGGGTGCAAGCCCCAGGCGGTCAAAAGGCCCAGTTGATCGGGTAGCCAGGTCAGCAGGGCAACGGCCAACAAACAGCCCAGGGATTTGAAGGCCAGGTTGCCCAGTGGGATGCGCCGGACATCGGGCGGCGATTTGGCCATGTTCAGGTAGGCCAGCAAGCCACTTCCCAGATTGGCGCCCAATACCAGACCCAAGGCCTGTGTCAGGGTCAAGATGCCTGCGCTGTGCAGAGCCGCTGTCAGAAGCACCATGGCCAGACTGGAATATGAGGCCACCGTCAAGAGCGCGCCCACCGCAATCAAGATTGCCCAGTCGTCAGGCAAGGACGTGAGCAGGGCCTTGATGACGGATGATTGGGTCATGGGCCGAGTCGCTTCAACAATCAGGTGCAGGGCCAATGTCATAAGCCCCAGCCCGATACCCACGCGCCCCCATCTCCCAGCCACGTTGTTTTGGTTGGTCACAAAGGTCACCACCCCGACGACGATCAGCAGGGGCGAAAGCCAACTCAGGTCGAATGAGAAAAGCAGCGCCATCAGGCTGGTGCCGACATCGGCTCCGAGCATCATGACCAGCGCCGCCGAGGTGCTGAGCAAGCCTTGCCCCACAAATGCGCTGACGATCAAGCAGGTTGCTGTGCTCGATTGCAGCGCGCTGCTCACGCCCATACCGGCCAAAAGGCCAAGCCCTTTGTGGCTCATGCCCTTGGCCAGCACATCACGCAGTTTGCCTCCCATGACCCGCAAAACGCCGGTTCGCACCATGTGCGTGCCCCACACCAGCAGTGCGATGGCAGCCAAGAGGTTGAGCAGGTGCTGCATGGGGTCTTAGTGGCTTTGACCTTAACTCCAGGGGATCGAATAGGTCTTGATGTTGGTAAAGCTTTTAATGGCTTCCTGCACGCCCTCTTTATAACCGAGCCCGGAGTCCTTGATCCCGCCAAACGGCGTGAGCTCGAGCCGGTAGCCGGGCACCTCCCGCACATTGACTGTGCCCATGTGCAGTTCGTTGATGAAGCGAACGATGTCGTCCATGCGGTTGGTACACACGCCGCTGGACAGACCGTAGGCGGTGGAGTTGGCCAGCTCGATGGCCTGATCGATGTTGGCGAATGTGATGATGGGCGATACAGGGCCAAAGGTCTCTTCGTGCACCACGGTCATTTCAGGGCGGACCCGATCAATCACCGTTGGCGAATAAAGCGCCCCACGGCGTTGATTGCCCACCAGCAGGCGTGCGCCCTGGGCCACGGCTTCTTTAACGCGTGCTTCGAACAATTGAGCCGCTGCCTCGTCGATCACGGTACCCATCTGGTTGGCCTTGTCCATGGGGTCGCCGAAGGTCCAGGCCTGTGTTTTGGCCACCACCCGCTCGGTGAATGCGTCGACCACCTTTTCGTGCACCAGCATGCGTTTGACGGCGGTGCAGCGTTGGCCTGAGTTTTTATACGATCCCTGCACGGCCAGGTTGGAGGCCTCCTCCAGGTCCGCATCGTCCATGACGATCAGCGGGTCGTTGCCTCCGAGCTCCAGCACGATGCGCCGGTAGCCCGCCTTGGCTGCGATGTACTTGCCGATGGCCACGCCACCCGTGAAGGTGATCAGGTCTACCAGAGGGTGGGTGAGCATTTCGTCGGCAATTTCACGCGGCTCGCCTGTGATCACCTGCAGCATGGGCTGAGGCAGGCCTGCCTGGTACAAAAGCTCGGTCAGGTAGATGGCCGAAAACGGCACCTTTTCCGACGGCTTGAGCACCATGCGGTTGTTGGTGGCCACACTGGGAATCACCTTGTGAGCCACCTGGTTCATCGGGTGGTTGAAGGGCGTGATGGCGGTGATCACGCCCAGCAGCGGTGAGCGTTGCGTGTAGACGCGACGCTGTTTGCCGTGGTGGGTCAGGTCGCAGCTGAAAATCTGGCCGTCGTCTTTGAGCACCTCCTGAGCCCCGAACAGCAGCACATCACTGACCCGGCCGGCTTCATAGACGGCGTCGTTGATCGACAGACCTGCCTCGGCCGTAATGAGCCGGGCGATCTCGTCGATGCGCTCGCGTACCAGCGCTGCGCAGCGGTTGAGAATGTTGGCGCGCTCATGTCGGGTGAGCTTGGGCCGGTAGGCATGGGCCCACTCGTAGGCCTGGCGTACTTCTTCAAGGGTCGCCTTGGGTACGGTGCCGATGCGCTGCCCAGAGTATGGGTTGAACACCTCGATGTGTTGCTCGCGTCCGGCGCCAACGCATCGGCCTTGCATCCGCATGGCATTGAGTTGGTGCTGTTCGATGAAGGCTGAAATGTCGCTCATGGTCGCTGGGGTGATCAATGGGTTGTATGGGTTCGGGAACGCTGCTCTTTGTGTGCAGGCCGCGATCGATCGTTCAGGCCGATGACTGGGACCCTTACTGAGCCCAGTTCAGGGCCAGGTCGAAAGCGTCGAAATTGCGCCAGCGCCGGTTCGGATCGAGCCCAGGGGTGGGGCGGTTGACGATCAGTGGCACCTTTTGTTCGCTGATGCCGCCGTGCGATCGCAGGGGGACATCCAGCCCGCTGAGGTCGTGGCGTGACCGACTGGTGCCCAGCACCGTAAAGCGCTCGGAAACCGCCACAACATCGCCGATGCGGTCGGCCGGCAGTTCGAATTTTGCAGCGGCCTGCTCTCGGGTGAGCACGGTTTCCATGCCAGTGTTCTGGCGCAGTCGCTCACACGCTTGCTCGGCAGATACGCCCGAGGGCAGGTAGATGGTGGCAAAAGAGCCCAGGGCGCCGTGGTGCACCACATAGGGATCGGTGATGGGCAGGATGACCCGCGCAGCGCCTGCACCCAGCCAGGCGTCAAACCAGTCCTGAAGGTAGATCACCTGAGGTTGCCCGTCCATGCCCACTTTGGCATTCATGCCGTGGTCGGCCGTCAGCGCAATGGTGCAACCCATCTCGTCGAGTTGGCCCAGGTGGCGGTCCATCATGGCGTAAAACTGGTTGGCGCCGTCGGTGCCGGGGGCATACTTGTGCTGGATGTAGTCCGTGGTTGACAGGTACATCACATCGGGCCGTTGCTCGCGCATGAGCCACACGCCGCTGGCAAACACGAATTGCGACAGGTCGGCGCTGTACACGCTGGGCAGCGGCATGCCCACCTTGGCCAGCACGTCGTCGATGCCGTTGACCGCCAGCGAGCACTGGTCGGCCTTCTCGGCAGAAAAGCAGATGCCGCCGCTCATCTTGTGGCCCAGCAACTGACGAAGTTTGTCCTTGGCTGTGACCACGGCGACCTTTTTACCGGCGTTTGACAGCGCGGCCAACACGGTGGGCGCACGCAGCCACTTCGGGTCGTTCATCATGACCTCGGTGCCGGTGGCACTGTCGTAGAGAAAGTTTCCACAGATGCCGTGGACGCTGGGCGGCGCGCCTGTGACGATCGACAGGTTGTTCGGATTGGTGAAGGTGGGCACGACGCAGTCGGCCACCAGACCGGTGCCTTGTGCGAGCACGCGCTTCATCCAGGGCATGTGGCCGGTGGCAACGGCCTGGCCCAGGTAGTCGGGTTCGCAGCCGTCGACACAAACGACCACCACCGGTTGACGGGGCAGGGCATAGCTGCGGTTGTTGACGTTCAGGGTCATGGGGGTCTCGCTTGAGTGGACTTCAGGAGGATGCGGCCGAGTTTTGCAGCCTGTCTTTTTGCAAGGTGCGCTCGCGGCTCATGAGCACATGCTGGCGCAAAGCTTCGGCGGCCCGGGCACAGTCACCTGACGCAATGGCGCGCAGCATTTCGCGATGCTCGGCGATGCTGGTGATCAAATGCCCATGTTCGGCCAGGTTGCGCAAACGCAGCAGTGACAGCTCACGGGTGAGCTTGCGGTAGAGGGCCAGTAATTTTTGGTTGCCGGCAAAGCTGACCATGCGTTCGTGAAAGGACACATTGAGCGCGTGGTAGCGAGCCTCCTGACCGTCGGCGACCGCCTCCTCCATTTGCCCGATCAGGGTCTCGAGTTCTTCGAGCTGGGCTCTGGATGCGCTTTGGGCCAGGGTGGCACCTACGTGGGCTTCCATCATGGCGCGCAGTTCGTAAATCTCCAGAGCCTCTTCAATGGGGATCTGCCGCACGAAAACGCCGCGGTTTTTCTCCAGTTGCAGCAGGCCTGCTTCTTCGAGCACCCGAAAAGCCTCGCGCACCGGCCCCCGGGAGACGCCAAGCCGGTCGGCTCAAAAAGCCTCGGTCAGCTTATCGCCCGGACCGAGCTCTCCCGTGGAGATCATGCGTTCGATCTCTTGCTGCACCGCGCTGGCCAGGCTGCTGCTGCGCAGCATGGCGATGGTTGAGAGCGCCGAGCGCCCCAGCAAGTCTTCCATGGAAGATTCGGCCGTATTCAAACTGGGCATGGAGTTCATTGGACCATAAAATCGTATATTGTCAACAATCAACAGAAAACAATTGACAGCAACCCAGCAGTGAATTCAAATAGTCGTGTTGGCCTTGTCATCAAATTGACATGCGCCGCGCCGAGAGTCGAGTGTTTGTTTAACTTCGTTAAAGGACTGCGTATGCGCGCTCTTCGCAAATCTTTGATCACTGCCGCTGGCCTGTTGTTGGCCGCATCGGCCTGGGCTCAAAAGACCCAGCTGCTGGTTTACACGGCCTTGGAGACCGATCAACTCAAGGCCTATCAAGAGGCCTTCAACCGGGTCCATCCTGACATCGACATCAAGTGGGTGCGCGATTCCACTGGTGTGATCACGGCCAAATTGCTGGCCGAAAAAAACAACCCGCAGGCCGATGCTGTGATGGGAGTGGCTGCGACCAGCCTGGCCCTCATGGACAAGCAGGGGATGTTGCAGCCTTATGCGCCGCTCAACCTTGACGCCATCATGAGCCAGTACCGGGACAAGAAAAATCCGCCGGCCTGGTGGGGCATGGACGTTTGGGGAGCAACCATTTGCTTTAACACCGTGGAGGCCAAAAAGCGCAACATCCCCAAGCCCGAGACCTGGAAGGATCTGACCAAACCGGTGTACAAGGGCCAGATCGTCATGCCCAATCCAGCCTCCAGCGGTACGGGCTATTTTGATGTGATTGCATGGCTGACTTTGTTCGGCGACGACAAGGGCAAGGGCGGCGGCTGGAAATACATGGACGGCCTGCATGAAAACATCGGCCAGTACACACACTCGGGCTCCAAGCCCTGCAACATGGCATCGAGCGGTGAGTACGTGGTTGGCATTTCGTTTGAATACCGTGCCAATGCCAACAAAGCCAAGGGCGCGCCCATCGATCTGGTCTTCCCCAAAGAGGGCTTGGGCTGGGATCTGGAGGCTTTTGCCATCCACAAAGGCACCAAGAAGCTCGACGCGGCCAAGAAGCTGGCCGACTGGGCTTCCAGCAAAGACGCCATGATTCTTTATGGCAAGAACTTCGCCATCACGGCGCAGCCGGGCGTGGCCCCGCCTTTGGCCAATGTACCCAAGGACTACGAGGCACGCCTGGTCAAGCTCGACTTCAATTACGCGGCCAATGAGCGTGAGCGCATCTTGGCCGAGTGGACCAAGCGCTACGATGGAAAGTCCGAAAAGCGCTGAATGTTGAGCTTGTGGCCGCCTGTCCCGCCGAGGGTCAGTGCGGCTTTTTGATGCCATTTCATGTCAGACCGTCCCTACCTTTGCCTGCGGCGCATCAGCAAAAATTTTGGGTCGTTCAACGCCCTGCGTGACATCGATCTGGACATTGCCAGCGGCGAGTTGGTGTGCTTTCTTGGGCCATCTGGGTGCGGCACGACCACCTTGCTGCGCATCATTGCCGGCCTGGAGGTTCAAACCCAGGGCCACATTGAACAGGGGGGGCGAGATGTCTCGACCCTGCCACCGGCCGATCGAGACTACGGCATCGTTTTTCAAAGCTACGCGCTGTTTCCCAATTTGAGCGTGGCCGACAACGTCGGTTACGGTCTGGTCAACCGACGCCTGCCCAAGCCAGAGATCCGTCAGCGGGTCGACGAACTTTTGGCCTTGGTGGGTCTGCCGGGCAGCGCAGCCAAATTCCCCAGCCAGCTCTCGGGTGGCCAGCAGCAGCGCATCGCCCTGGCCCGGGCTTTGGCCATGCGACCCGGACTGCTGCTGCTCGACGAGCCTTTGTCCGCATTGGATGCCCTGGAGCGGGTGCGGCTGCGTCAGGAGATCCGCTCCTTGCAGCAGCACTTGGGCGTGACCACGATCATGGTCACACACGATCAGGAAGAGGCGTTGAGCATGGCCGACCGCATTGTGGTGATGAACCACGGCGTGATTGAGCAGGTCGGTACGCCCTTGGAGATTTACCGGGAACCGGCCAGCGGCTTTGTGGCTGATTTCGTGGGCAGGGTCAATGTGCTGCCGGGGCAGTTGCAGGGTGGGGCGCTGAAGTTGGGTCGTTTGAGCATCGACTGCACCCGGGTGCCAGCGGCGCACAACCGCAGCGGCGCGGTCAAGGTCTATGTACGGCCTGAGGACATTTTGGTGCGTGCCTCTGAGCCCGGTGCTTTGCAGGTCGATGCCCGCATCACCAAGATCGAATTTCTTGGCGCGTTTTGCCATGTGCTGGTGGACGCGCCCGACATCAGCGCCAGTCCAGTGGTGGTGTATCTCTCATTGAACTATCTGGCTGAGCAGGGCCTGAGTCTGGGCTCTAGCATCCTCTTGACCCTGATGCCCGAGCGCATCAAGCTGTACTGAGGCTGCCCCGGCATCGACCCATGGCTGAACTTGGCCTGAACATCGTTCGACAAACCGCCCATTGGAGCGAGTCGATGGCCCGTTGGATGCTGGCCGCGGTGTTGTTGTTCATGCTCGCTTTTCTTGCTGCACCCTTGCTGGCCATCTTGCTGCAAGCCGTGCAGGATCCGCAGGGCGGCTATGTGGGGCTGGCCAATTTTTGGGCCTATGTACAAACGCCGACCCTGCTCGCCAGTCTGTGGAACAGCCTTTGGGTGTCGGCCATGGTCACGGTGATCGTGGTGCCCATGGCCTTTGTGTTTGCCTACGCGCTGGCGCGCTCATGCATGCCCGGCGCGGCTGTTTTCCGCGGCATCAGCTTGATTCCGCTGCTGGCGCCGTCGTTGCTGTCTGCGATCTCATTGATTTACTGGTTCGGCAACCAAGGCGTGCTCAAGGATGTCATGTCGGCCTTGGGGGTGGCGCAAATCTATGGGCCTGTGGGCGTGGTGATCGCCGAATGCTTTGCCGTCTTTCCTCATGCCGTCATGATTTTGGTCACCGCCCTGACCTTGGCCGATGCACGGCTGTACGAGGCGGCTCAGGCGCTGGGCACCAGCGCGCGCAGGCAGTTCTTCACCATCACGCTGCCGGGGGCCAAGTACGGGCTGATTTCGGCGGCCTTGGTCAGCTTCACGCTGGTCATGACCGACTTTGGTATTCCCAAGGTGATTGGCGGCAATTTCAATATGATGGCCACCGATGTGTTCAAGCTGGTGATCGGCCAGCAGGACTTTGCCAAGGGTGCGGTGGTGGCTTTGCTGCTGTTGTCGCCGGCGGTGCTCAGTTTTGCCGTGGACCGCTATGTCAGCCGTCGGCAGACGGCCATGCTCACCGCTCGCGCGGTCGCACTGGAGCCCAAGCCCTCGGCCTGGCGCGACCGCTGGCTATTGCTTTATTGCTTGCTGGTGTCCGCTTTGATGCTGGCCATGCTGGGCATGGCGATATTTGCCAGTTTCGCCAGTTTTTGGCCCTACAACCTCAGCCCTTCTCTGCAGCACTATCGCCTGGGGCTGGTTGATGGCGATGTTGGCGAGGGCTTTGTCAACAGCCTGAAGATGGCTTTTGGCACGGCGCTGTTTGGCACAGCGCTGGTGTTTTCGTCGGCCTACCTGCTTGAAAAAACCAAAGGCGCGAACGTCTTGCGCACGCCGGTGCAGGCCATGTCCATCATCCCGATGGCCGTCCCCGGCCTGGTGCTCGGCCTGGGCTACATTTTCTTTTTTAACATCCCGAGCAACCCTTTGCATGGGCTCTACCACACGCTGACCTTGCTGACCCTGTGCACCATCGTGCACTTCTACACCACCGGACACTTGACCGCAGTGACGGCGCTCAAGTCGCTTGATGCGGAGTTCGAAGCCGTCAGTGCTTCACTCAAGGTGCCGTTTTACAAGACCTTCTGGCGGGTGACGGTGCCCATCTGCACGCCAGCCCTGATCGATATCGCCCGCTACTTTTTCATCAATGCCATGACCACCATTTCTGCGGTGGTGTTTTTGTATTCGCCTCAAACCAAGGTCGCATCCATAGCCATCCTCAATCTCGATGAGGCCGGTGACATCGGGGCGGCCGCGGCCATGGCTGTGCTCATCGCGGCCATTTCGGCTCTGGCCACTGGCGTGTTTGCCTTGCTCGGTGCGTGGGTGGGGCGTCGAACCCAAGCCTGGCGCAGGCGCTGAGTCACCGCAGGCTGAGCCATGTTTTCGACGGTATGAATCGATAGTCAAGGAGGATGTTTCCCATGAATGCGGCCCATCGCGATGCCATCTTGCTCACCCCTGGTCCCTTGACCACGACGCTGCGCACCAAGATCGCGATGCTGCGCGATTGGGGCTCTTGGGACAGCGACTTCATTGCTGTCACGGCCCGCGTGCGACGGGCCCTGCTGGAGATCATCAGTGGCCAAGACACGCACGTTGTGGTGCCCTTGCAAGGCAGTGGCACTTTCAGTGTGGAGGCGGCGGTGGCCACGGTGGTGCCGCGTGAGGGCCATGTGCTGGTGCTCGACAACGGCGCTTATTGCAAGCGGGCGGCCAAGTTGGCCACGCTGATGGGCCGAAAGACCACGGTTGCGCCCTTTGATGAGGCGCAGGCGATTTCACCGCAGGTTCTTGCTCAGCGGCTTTCAGACGATCCGAGCATCACGCATGTGGTCATGATCCACTGTGAGACCGGTGCGGGCGTGCACAACCCGCTGCAGGACATCGCACGGGTCTGCGCTGAGCATGGCAAGGGACTGATCGTTGATGCCATGAGCTCGTTTGCTGCTCTGGAAATCGACGCACGTGCGGTGCGCTTCGATGCCCTGATCGCTGCCAGCGGCAAATGCCTCGAGGGTGTCCCGGGCATGGGCTTTGTCTTTTTGCGAAAAGACATCGTGGCTGCTTGCGAGGGCAACTGCCAGTCGCTGGCCATGGACTTGCATGACCAGTACATCTACATGGAGAAAACCGGGCAGTGGCGTTTTACACCCCCCACCCATGTGCTGGTGGCGCTTGACGAGGCGATCGCGCAGTTCCAGGAAGAGGGGGGCCAGCCTGCGCGGTTGGCGCGTTACCAGGGCAACTACCAAACCCTGATTGACGGCATGGCTGATTTGGGTTTCAAACCGTTTTTGGATCCTTCCATTCAGGCGCCCATCATCGTGACCTTTCACGCGCCCGCTGATCCGCGCTACGAATTTCGCCGTTTTTACGAGGCTGCCAAACGCCATGGATTTATCTTGTATCCGGGCAAGCTCACGCAGATAGAAACCTTTCGGGTTGGTTGCATTGGCGCCATTGGCTCTGTTGAAATGCAGCAGGCGGTGCACGCCGTGGCTCTGGCGCTCAAGGATTTGGGGATTGCCAGTGGTGCGCCAGCCTGAGGGCGTACAGTCGATCGATCAAGGCGTGATCAGACTTTGAAACCAAGGAGTCACAGACATGGCATCTAAAGCTTCCTCTTCAGGCAAGGCACCCGCCCGCGCGCGCGCTTCGGCGCAGCGCCGGGCCGAGCCTCACCCCGCGCTGGCCTCGGTCGCAAAAAGTGGCACTGGCAAAGTCAAGGTGGCCGTCAGTGACATCGACGGCATCTTGCGCGGCAAGTATTTGCATGTCGACAAATTCATGGGTGCGGCCCAGCCGCATCCGGCCGGCGGCTTTGGCTTTTGCGATGTCGTTTTTGGCTGGGATGCGCAGGATCAGTGCTACGACAACACCACGGTCACGGGCTGGCAGCATGGCTTTCCGGACGCCCTGGCCCGAATCGATCTTGACACGGCGCGCCGCGTTCCCTGGGACAACAACGTGCCCTTTTTTCTGGGCGAGTTCGTCAACGCCGATGGCAGCGCCTATCCGGTGTGCCCAAGGCAAACGCTCAAGCGGGTGCTGGCGCGGGCTCAAAAGCTCGGCCTTCAGCCCATGGCCGGGATGGAGTTCGAATGGTTCAATTTCGCCGAGACGCCGCAATCGTGGGCGGGCAAGCGCGGTGTTGGCCCGGAGCCGATTACCCCGGGCATGTTTGGCTATTCCCTGTTGCGCATGGGCGATCAACGCGGATTTTTCAATGCCCTGATGGACGAGATGGCCGCCTTTGGTGTCCCCATCGAGGGCCTGCACACCGAGACCGGGCCGGGCGTGTACGAGGTCGCCATCGCTTTTTCTGGGGCGCTCGAAGCTGCTGACCGGGCCATTTTGTTCAAGACCGGCGCCAAGGAGATCGGCAAGCGCTTTGGCATCATGCCCAGTTTCATGGCCAAGTGGGCGCAGCAGTACCCGGGCTGCTCCGGTCACATACACCAGAGCCTGTCGGACGGCAAGAAGAACCTGTTTTTCGATGCCCGGTCGGGTCGCGCCATGAGTCCGCTGTTTGAGAGCTATCTGGCCGGCCAGATCGCCTGCCTGATGGAATTTGCCCCCATGTTCTGGCCCACCATCAACAGCTATAAGCGTCTGGTTGACGGTTTTTGGGCACCGGTCAAGCCGACCTGGGGCATCGACAACCGAACCGCAAGCTTTCGTGTGATTGCCGCCTCGGCGAAATCGACCCGCCTGGAGACGCGGTGCCCGGGTGCCGACGTCAACCCCTATCTGGCCATGGCGGCGGTCATCGCAGCGGGCTTGCATGGCGTTGAAAAGGGTTTGAAGCTGACCACAGCGCCCATCCGCGGCACCAATGAAGGGGCGGAAAACGTCCCGCGTGCACCTCGCACATTGATCGAGACCACGACCGCCTTCGAGCGATCGGACATTGCCCGAGACTGGTTCGGTGATGCCTTTGTCGACCACTTTGCCGCGACCCGGCGCTGGGAGTGGCGGCAGTGGCTCGATGGGGTGACCGATTGGGAGCTCAAGCGCTACTTTGAGATCATCTGAGCGTGCTCCAGTGGCCGCACATCGTTTAACCAGGAGTGACTGTGACTTTGTCCCGTTTTGCCTTTCCTTGCCCCATAGTCTTTGGTGCCGGTGCGCGCCATGAGGTGGCTGAACATCTGCGCAATGCCGGTGTCCGCCGGCCCCTGATCGTCACCGACCGAGGTCTGGCCGCCTTGCCTTTGCTCGATCAATTTCGCGGCCTGTTGCAAGGGCTCGAGGTGGCTGTTTATGCTGGCGTGCACGGCAACCCGACTGCCTCGCAGGTGATGGCCGGTGCCCAGGCCTTCAAGGACCACCGCTCCGATGCAGTGATCGGCTTGGGTGGTGGCGCATCGCTGGATGTGGCCAAGGTGGTGGGCGTGATGGCCACGCACCCGGGTGACATCATTGAGTATGCGTGGGACCATCCGCAGGTGCGCCCCATCGATCGCGATTTGCCCTATTTTGTGGCCCTGCCCACCACCTCGGGCACAGGTTCGGAAGTTGGCCGATCCAGTGTGGTGAGCGAAAACGAGAGCCACCATAAAAGGGTGATCTTCAGTCCGCGCATCCTGGCGCGCACGGTATTTGCCGATCCGCAGTTGACGCTTGGATTGCCGGCCGCGGTGACTGCGGCCACGGGCATGGACGCGCTGACCCACAACATCGAAAGCTACCTCTCGCCGGCCTATCACCCCCTGTGTGACGGCATTGCCCTGGAGGGCACTCGCATCGCGGCCGCTGCGCTCGAGCGGGCGGTGCATCGGCCCGACGATCTGCAAGCGCGCAGCGACATGATGATGGCCTCGATGATGGGGGCCATCGCATTTCAAAAGGACCTCGGGGCTGTGCACTCGTGCGCCCATGCGCTCGGCGCTGTTTGCGACATGCACCATGGCCTGGCCAATGCGCTGATGATCGATACCGTGATGGCCTGGAATCAGCAAGCTGTGGGTGCCAAGTTTGACGAGCTGGCCCATGTTTGTCGGGTCAGTGGGGGCGGGGGGCAGTTTGTGCCTTGGCTGCGCCAGCTCAAGCGCTCCATCGGCATCACCGGCACACTGTCGAGCCATGGCGTCGGGCCTGAGCACTTGGACGCGCTGGTCCGCATCGCCAGCGCCGACGGATGCCATCAGACCAATCCCCGGCCCTGCACCGCGGCCGATTTTGAGCGCATGTTCCGCTCGGCGATGTGAGCGCGGTTCGGCCATGAGCGATTCCCGTCAAAAAACCGTGGGGCAGCGCTTGAAGATCGGCGTTTCCGCCTGTTTTTTTCACGCCGACCCCACCCGCCCCATTTTTACCGGCAAGACCTTGCATTACCTGGAGGAGTCGATGGCCCACTGGGTCATGTCGCAGGGCGATATGGCGGTGATGATCCCCAGCCCAACTGGCTTGACCCGGCGAGGCGACGTCGATTTTGTCCACTTCGCGCAATGGCTCGACGCGCTGGTGCTCATGGGAGGCAGCGATGTCTGGCCGGGCAGCTATGGCGAGCTGCCCTTGCAGGAGCGCTGGAGCGGTGACCGTGTGCGCGACGAATACGACAAGGCCTTGGTGCGCGCTTTTGTGGACGCGGGCAAGCCGGTGCTCGGCGTTTGCCGCGGCTTGCAACTGATCAACGTGGCGTTTGGAGGCACGTTGTACCAAGACATCCCGACCCAACGGCCTGATGCTTTGGTGCACCGCGATGCGCAGGCCTATGACAACAACTTGCATCCCTTGGCCATTGAGCCCAAAAGCCGCTTGTGCGATGTGCTGAGCGGACGCACCGAAGCGGTGGTCAACAGCGTCCATCACCAGGGCATCAAAGACCTCGCTCCTGATTTCGTGGCCGAGGCCCACTGCCCGCATGACCGCATGATTGAAGCCATACGCTGGCGGGGCCCGAGCTATCTGGCGGCTGTGCAATGGCACCCCGAGTTTCATCGGCCGCAACAGGGCACGCTCGACGATGCCCCCATCCTCGCGGATTTTTTGGCCCATGCCGCGCGGCTTCGTTCCACCTCTTGACTCCTCCTTTCTCACATGAACCGACTGTCTGTTTTCAACCCCGCCGATGGCAGCCTGATCGAGCAGCTGCCCATGGACGATGCTGCCCGCGTGGCCGAGCGTGTGGCCGCTGCCCAAAGGGCGCAGCCGCTTTGGTCCGCTCGTCCGCTGACCGAACGCAAGCAGGTCATTGCACGTTTTCGCCAAAGTGTGCAGGAGCGCTTGGCCCAACTCGCTCAAGTGCTCACCCGCGAGACGGGCAAGCCTTTGGTCCATTCGCGCAATGAACTCAATGGCTTTTTGGGCCGCATCGATTTTTTTCTTGCCCATGCCGATCAGGCCTTGGCCGGTGAGCAGGTCTTTGACGCCGATGGCATGCGCGAGCAGATCGAGCGTTTGCCTTTGGGTGTGATTGGCAATATTTCTGCCTGGAATTACCCTTGGTTTGTCGGTGGCAACGTGTTTGTACCGGGCTTGCTCATGGGCAATGCCGTGGTTTACAAGCCCTCGGAATATGCAGCCATGACTGGGCTGGAGATGGCCCGACTGCTGCACGGCGCTGGTGTGCCAGATGATGTTTTTGCGGCCCTGATTGGAACCGGGACCACCGGTGGTGCCTTGCTCGAGCAGCCGCTGGACGGGATGTTTTTCACCGGCTCGGTGGCCACTGGCCAGCGCATCGCCCAAGCCATGGCACCGCGCATGGTCAAGCTGCAGCTCGAGCTCGGCGGCAAAGACCCGACCTATGTCTGCCCCGACGCCGATCCTGTGGCCGCGGCCCAGTCTTTGGCCGACGGCGCCATGTACAACGCCGGGCAGAGCTGCTGCTCGGTCGAGCGCCTGTATGTCCACGAGGCGATCTATGACCGCTTCATCGAGGCGCTGGTCGGGACGGTTCGCAGCTTCAAGATGGGCGACCCCATGGCCGATGACACTTACCTGGGCCCTTTGACGCGGGCCCCGCAGATCGATGTGCTGCAGGCGCAGGTCGCCGATGCCCAGACCCGGGGCGGCAGACTGTTGCTCGGAGGTGCCCGTGCGCCCGGTCCTTTCGGCGGCAAAGGCAACTGGTTTGAAGCGACCGTGATTGACCGCGCCGACCACAGCATGATGCTCATGCGCGATGAGAGCTTTGGTCCGATCGTTGGCGTACAGAAGGTGACCGGCGACGCTCAGGCCATAGCGCTCATGAACGACACCCGCTATGGCTTGACAGCGGGTGTTTACACGCCCGATGAGCAGCGAGCGCGGCGCATCGGCTCAGAGGTTCGCGCCGGTTCGCTCTACTGGAACTGCTGTGACCGGGTCAGCCCGCGTTTGCCCTGGAGCGGTTGGGGCGAATCGGGCCTGGGCCTGACCCTCTCGGCCGAGGGCATCAGCACCTTCACCCGGCCCAAGGCCTGGCATCTGCGCAAGAATTAAGGTGGCTGCGTGCGTGCTGATCAGCCCCTGGTGCTGTTTGATCTGGACCATACGCTGCTTGAGGGAGACAGCGACCAAATGTGGTGCGACTTCCTGATGGCGCAAGGCTTGTTGCCGCGCGAACCCTTTGCCAGCCGCAACCAGGACATGGCCCGCCAATACAAGGCAGGTACGGTCGATGTGCGCTCTTTTTGTGAGTTTTATCTGGGCACCTTGACCTTGCTCAGTCCGCTTCAATGGCAGCCTTGGCGGGAGCGGTTTTTGCGGCAGTCGGTCGTTCCTCGACTGGCCGCTGGGGGCCGCGCTCAGGTGGCCGAGCATCGGGCTGCCGGCCACTGTGTGGTCATGACCACTGCAACCAATCGCTTCATCACGCAATTGACGGCCGAATACCTGGGCATTGAGCACCTGATTGCCACCGAACCTCAGATCGTGGCCGATCGGTTCACTGGCAAGGCCGCTGGTGTACTCAATATGCGCCAAGGCAAGGTCGATCGCTTGCACGCCTGGCTCGCTGAGCAAGGTCTGAGCCTGGACGCTGTGCACAGCACGGCTTACAGCGATTCGGTCAACGATCTGCCCTTGCTTGAATGCGTCAATTCACCCATTTGCGCCCAGCCCGATCCCGCTTTGGAGCGCATCGCCAGCGACCGTGCATGGCCGGTGGTGCGCTGGTTTTAGTGGGTTTGCCGACCCGTGGCGCGAAGAGACAACACACCCTGGGCCAGCACGCCAGCGGCGTCCTCGGTCATCTCGCCGATGCGCCGCATGGCCTGCCGGGGTGTTAGGCACAAAAAGCCGCTGACTTCGCCATCGACATTCATTGGCACCACATCGCTGGGCACAATCAGGTTGTAGACCAGCAAGGCTTCGTCGTGCCAGCCCTGCGGCTCGCACCTGCGGGTGACGATGCGACCGGCCGGCTGCGCCCGCTGTGCCAATTCGGGGGGCAAGCCCGCTTCTTCGTAGAGTTCGCGGATCGCGCAGCTCAGCACCTCTTCGCCGGCCGGCAGGCCACCGGCCGCCAGGTTGTCGATGCGGCCCGGATCGGTGGCTTTGCCCATGGAGCGGATGCCGCACCACAACCGCCCGTCTGGCGTGAACCCGTTGATGTGTACCGCATGGCTGCGCAGCCCAAAAAACCGAAAGGCCGCACGCTCGAGCGCAAAGTGGTGCGGCTGTTGTGGCTGCGGGGCGTGTTCGATCTCGCCCCAGTAGCTGTAAAGCTCATTGCGCCAACCGCCGACCCAGCCGCAGTCCTTGAGCGCCTGGGCGGCTCGGGCTAGAGCCAGAGTGCGCGTGCCCGCGTCCCAGTGCGCGGCCTGCCACACCAAGCCGCGGTCGCTGACTTCGCAGCTTGGCAAATTCGCCATCAGCGGTGCCACGTGCCCGGGGGCCAGCCAACCAATGCGCAGGCTTCCCAGATAAAAGCCTTTCCACTGGGGCGGTGCGGGACGATCAATGGCCGCCAGGATGCCGTGCAGTTGATCGTCTTCTATACCCGCCCAGGCTTGGCGAATCGCTTCGTTCATGCACCTATTGTCGCGGGCACTGTTGTGCGCGATGGCAAAGTCGACGCCCGTCCCTCTGGCGCTGTCGCATGCGTTTCATACCAAGGGTAAATACGGTATTTCTTGGATGTGGTTCGACCAAAATAAATGGTCGGACCACAAATCTTGTCCTTTTCATACCAACAATGACCGCTGTCATCGTCGAGAACCTATTGCAGCGCTTGGTCACGGGCGTACTCGTCGGCAGCATGTACGGCCTTTTGTGCACCGGTTTAGGGATGATTTTTGGCGTGATTCGGGTCATCAATTTCGCTCAGGGCGAATTCATGATGCTCAGCATGTAGGCCACGTCCATCGTGGGCGCCATGTTGGCAACGATGCTGACCGTGGGCCCGGCAGCCGGTGCGTACATGGCCCTTGTGGTGGCAGCCGGCGTTCTGGCGATCATGGGCTGGTTACTGCAGCGCTTTGTGATCTCTCATGTCAGTGGTTCCCGCGCCGTTGGAAGCGACAGCGATGGCCATTTTGCGCAACTGATCTTGACTCTGGGCTTGAGTCTGGTGGTAAGCAACTTGGCGCTGATCGTCTTTGGATCTAGCGCCAAGACGGTGCAGTCGTCCTTGGCTTCGTCATCATGGACGCTCGGGCCTTTGGGGGAGGAGGCCATCACCGTTTTCGTCAATCAGGCGCGCGCCATCGGCTGCATCGGTGCTGTGCTGGCCAGCATTGCCCTGTACGTGTTTGTGCAAAAGACACGTGTCGGCACATCCATGCGTGCGGCGGCTGACAACCCCACGGCTGCCACGATCGTGGGTATCGATGTGGAGAGCGCTTATGCGTGGGCGTTTGCCATCGGAACAGGTGCCACGGCCCTGGCTGGCGGCCTCATTGCCATGTATTACCCCTTCCATCCCTACATCGGATTTGAGTTCGTCATCATCATGGACGCGGGCGTGGTGCTCGGCGGCATGGGCAGCATGTTGGGCGCCTTTTGGGGGGGCTTCACCATGGGTTTGGTGCAGCAGATGTCCACCTATTTTCTGCCGTTTCAGCTGCAGAATGCGACCATCTTTCTGCTCTTCCTGGCGGTGGTGCTCATGCGCCCCCAGGGACTATTTGGCCGCAGTGCGGAGCGTGCCTGATGCTGACCTCACCGACGAAGGGCCCGGCCCTGCCTGCGATCGTTCTCATTGGTGCGGTCATGGCGGCTGGCGCGCTCCTCATTGAAGATCCCTATTACCAGTTGATCCTAAGCACCATTCCCATTTGGGCTCTGGTGGCCTTGACCTGGAATCTATTTTCGGGCTACTCGGGGCTCATCTCGTTTGGCCACTCGACATTTTTTGGCCTGGGCGCTTTTGCAGTGGCCCTGCTGGCCATCAAGCTGGGGATTTCGCCGTGGATCGGACTGTTGTTGGCTACCGCGGTTGGCTCGCTGGCTGCGGTGCTGATTGGGTTGATCACCTTTCGCTTGAGAGGCCACTACTTTGCGCTGGCCATGCTGGCTTACCCCTCACTCTTTATTTTTTTGTTTGATTGGATGGGCTGGCAGGAGCTGACATTCCCTATCCGGCGCGATGAGCCGCTGTTGTTCATGCAGTTTGCAGATGGGCGGATCAATACCCTCATCGGCGTTTTCTTGATGACCGTTGTTCTCGTCATTACCCTGCTGGTTGAGCGCTCGCGCTTTGGCCTGTCCATGCTGTCCATCAAGCAAAACGAAATGGCGGCTGAGGCTGCTGGCATCAATACCTTTCGCGTCAAGATGCTTGGGTTTGTGCTCAGCGGTGCGCTCGGCGGGTTGGCTGGCGGCTTTCATGCGGTGGTTTTGCAAGTGGTCACGCCCCATGGCGTACTCGGTACGGTGGTCTCTGCACAAGCCCTGATCCTGACGCTATTTGGTGGAGTGGGTACCTTGTTTGGGCCGGTGATTGGCGCGGTGGTCTTGATCCCCCTAACGGAGAGCCTGCGCGCCCAGTTGGGTCATGTGTTGCCAGGTATCCAGGGTGTGATTTATGGCCTGACCATCATGCTGGTGATCTTGCTCGCACCGGAGGGCGTGTATTGGAAGGTGCGCGACATTTGGATGCGTCGTCGTGGTCGACTCAATGCGCCGGCTGATGCCAGCCGCAGCGCCATCACCCCTAAGCCGGCAGCATCTAAAGAACGCTCGGCAGTCAGTACCGAGGTGGTTTTACGCGTGTTGGACCTGTCCAAAAACTTCGGAGGCCTCAAGGCGGTTCAAAACGTCAGCTTTGAGATCTATCGCGGCGAGATCCTGGGCATCATTGGCCCCAATGGGGCGGGCAAAACCACACTGTTCAATCTGCTCAACGGTTTTCAGTCGCCCAGCAACGGGCTGGTGCAGTTGGCTGGGCGGAGCATTCTTGGCTTGCGGCCCAATGCGTTGTGCAGATTGGGTATGGGGCGAACGTTTCAGGTGGCAAGACCGTTTTTGCGTATGAGCGTGCTTGACAACGTGGTGGTTGGGGCGATTGCGAGCAGTCGCAGTGGCGCTCAGGCGCTGGACATGGCGCATCAGGCCTTGGGATTGGTGGGGCTGCAGCACAAGGCCAGCGCTGTGGTGGGCGGTTTGACCAATCTGGAATTGCGCTTGCTGGAGTTGGCACGCGCGCTGGCCTCGCAGCCATCGCTGCTGCTGCTTGACGAGACGCTCGCCGGTTTGGGGGCGGGGGAGGTCGAAGACGTTCTTCGGGTCGTTCAAAGACTGCCGGCCGCCGGGGTCACAGTGGTCATCATTGAGCACACTATGCAGGCCATGATGAGACTTGCTGACCGCTTCTTGGTGCTGGACCATGGTCAGGTCATTGCCGAGGGCTTGCCGGCGCAGGTGATGTCCGATCCAGTTGTCGTCAAAGCCTATCTGGGCAAGAAATGGATGGAGCTGCATGCTCAAGCTTGAAGGCATCAGCGCCTCATACGGCGCCATCCGTGCCTTGCACGACGTCAGCATCGAAGTGCAGCTCGGTCAGTTTGTAGCGATTGTTGGTCCCAACGGGGCCGGGAAGAGCACGCTGTTCAAGACCATCTCTGGACATGTGGTGCCAGATGCTGGCCGCATCCAATTCGATGGCCAGGATCTGCTCAAGCTGCCGGCCAAAGAGCGGGCGCATCTGGGCATTGCCCATGTTCCCGAGGGGCGCCAGGTGTTTGCCAACCTGACGGTGCTCGAAAACCTGCAAATGGGGGCAACGCCGGCGCGCGGGCGTGCCGACTGGTCGCGCAATCTGGAGCGCTGTATGGCGCTGTTCCCCGTGTTGGGGCAAAGAAGCGAGCAACTCGCAGGCACGCTTTCCGGCGGCGAGCAGCAAATGCGTGCCATCGCGCGCGCCCTGGCCTCGTCGCCTCGTCTGTTGATGCTTGATGAGCCTTCCATGGGGCTAGCGCCGATTGTGGTGGATTTGATTTTCGAGCGTATCAGCGATCTGCACCGAGATGGTCAGCTGACCATTGTTCTGGTCGAGCAGCGTGTGGTTGAAGCGCTCGAACCGTGCGACCAGGCTTATGTGCTCGATGTTGGGCGCTGCGTGGCCAGCGGCCCACCCGAAAAAATTCTCAAGGATGCGCGAATTGCTCAGGCCTACCTAGGAATTCAATAATTTTTAACCAAGTCAAGGAGACTACTGATGATCGAACGTCAAATCAATCGCCGCACCGCTATCAGCCTGGCTGCGGCCGCCATTTCTGCAGCTCATGTCGGGGGCGCCGTTGCTCAAGCGGCGCGTACCGTCAAGATCGGCACCGTAGTACCGCTTTCTGGGCCCTGGGCCTCCATCGGCCTGAATATCAAGGCCGGAGCCGATATGGCCATCGAGGAAATCAACGCGGACGGCGGCATCAAGGCGCTCGGTGGTGCCAAGCTCGAACTGGTTGCAGCCGACGCTGAGGATTCGGTGGAAAAGGCCAAAAACGCTGCGGCGCGTTTGTTGGCCCAGGAGCCTACGCTCATAGGGGGATTTGGTGACGCCCTCAGCGGCATGACTTTGGTGGTGACTGAACAAACGGAGCGCGCTGAGCTGCCGTGGTTGACGCAGACCTTTGCTGATGCCCTGACAGAGCGCGGATTTAAATTTATTTTTGAGGTGGTTCCGGTGGCCAGCATGCAAGGGCAGTTGGCTTTGCCTACAGTGATGGACCTGGCCAAGTTGACGGGTAAGACACCCAAGACCGTAGCCGTGGTGGCTGATACCAATCAGGCCATTCAGGGCATGGTCAAGACCTGGCGTGATGGCGGCTTTGCCAAGGCCGGTCTGACCCTGTTGTCGGAAAAGCCTTACACGCCGCCGATTTCAGATGCCACGGAGCTGATTGGTAACCTGCGCCGCAACCGTCCGGACGTTCTTTTTCTCATGCCCTCAGCGCTGCCCGACCTCAAGCTCATGCTCGACAAGCTCAGTGAGCTGGGGCTAGGGCGCGATGTGTTGCCCACCTTTGCTGTGGCTGGACCCAGTGCGACGCCGGAGATCCTGGCGGTTGCTGGTGCGAAGAGCCTTGAAAACTTTTTCAGCATCAACTCAAATTGGCCCGGTAGAAAGCACCTTGAACTGGTCTCTCGATTCAAGACACGCACTGGTCGCCCCTGGATGACGCCGCAAAGCATTGACGGTTATGGTCAGATACAGATTTATCGCGAGGCGCTTGAAAAAGCGGGTGCAGCCGACCGCAAAAAGGTCGCCGATCAAATCCGCAGAATGGACAGCGCCACGGGAGCGGCTGACTACTTCTCCGGTCCGCTCAAGTGGGACGAGCGGGGTCGACGTGTGGGCGCAGGTTTGGTCATTGCCCAGTGGCAGGGAGGACAGCCGGTGCCCGTCTTCCCACCGGCGATTGCCACGCACAAGCCGGTCTGGCCTTCGCCCAAGGCCTGAGTTTTATCGGCCCAGAGCCGGGCCCGGTCAACCATGCATGACCAGGCTTGGCTGTTTTTAGCGCACATCAAAGCCGGCTGGTAGCCCAGGTTTGGGGTCGAGCGTTCTTGGGTCGAACGGGTTGACGATCCTGTTGGCTTGGAATGTTAAGGGGTGACCCATATGTGGTTGATCCGTGTCCTGAACTCCATTGAGGCCGAGCATGTCAGTTTGTGGGTACTCCTGTCGAGCTCAAACCCTAAATCGAGTCATCGGCCGCTGTCAAGGACGCGCCGGTTCACTTGACCAATAGCTCAAGCGCAATGATGCAGATCCCTCTTTAAGCTTTGAGTTTCAAGTTGATCAACCAAAGCGCATTGACTGACAGCGGCATTTTTAGACGCCAGATCATCATGCTGATTTCGAGAAGTTTCCTTGTCCAGCTGTACATCTGGTCCTGGGGATGATTGGCGCTGGTACATAGACTGCGGAGCGCGGCAGACCGCCGACGCTTGTGGCACCATTGCGTTTGTTTCATAAACATAAGGTGCATTTTCATGTACAAACGTAACTTTTTGGCCGTTGCAGTTGCAGTTGCTGCGGCTGCCGTTGCGGTCGCCACCCCGGCTCTGGCCCAGGACAACGTGTTCAAGATCGGTCTGATCGCGCCGCTGACCGGCCCGTTCGCCTCGACGGGCAAGCAAATCGAGGCGGCGGCCCGCCTGTACATGGCACAAAACGGCGATACCATCGCGGGC
>SXGQ01204764.1_pt1 | contig 35271 bp, 37 predicted proteins | sample 3178371 | NCBI WGS metagenome assembly SXGQ01 (sample SAMN11356859, study PRJNA531348) | freshwater metagenome | isolation source: freshwater sample F1-20 | place: China: Fuxian Lake, Yuxi | collected 2017-12-25 | reverse complement strand
CAACATTCAAAGCATATTCTGGATCTTTTATCGCGCTTTTTATAAGCACGTTTGGTATGTTTTCATTCCTCACGGTCTGCCAATACAATGCCGCTTTATAAGCAGCCCCCGGATATTGAACTATTAATTTATAAAACGACTTTGGAATTTTTTTCTTGGATCTCTGATAATGAGATATTACGCTCTGTAATAAAGCTCCGGGGTTGGGTATTCTTTCTATAAAGGCTTTTAATTTTGAGAAAAGCGCGTCGTCAATATCTCCGACTATAATATGGTATGCATCTCTTGGGGAGAATTTATCATTTAAATAATAGTCTTCAACATCTAAAACTTCACCCAATATTCTGTAAATCTCCTCACCTTCATCTATAGTGGATAACAGTTCATACAACTTGTCAGGTATTTCTTCTCCCTTGACGCTTTCTATATAACCTGAGATATGTCCATTTGGTAACACGGTATTTAAATACCAATTTCTATCAGATGGAGAAAGAAGCTCCTTTTGGGTTTCTATATCCAAATTAAAGCCCAGTCCAGCATACTTCTTGACAAGAGCTTTGGCTTCCGCTTCGCTCATACGTCCACTATCTATTAAATGGCTCCAAGTTCTAAATCTAATGAATATTGAATTATAATAATCATCTGGATCTTTTCCCTCTAAAAACATTTCATAATCTTTAAAGGTTTGCAATTGACTGTCGGAGATTTCATCGACACTTTCTTGAATATCTCTAAATCTTTTTTCATCCTCTCCATATGGTATGAATTGAAACACGTTTTTAAAAAACGGATCTCTTAGCTCTGGATGCATTTTGATTAGTTCCTCTGGAGTTATGTCTTCATCCACATTGTCGTATTGCCCATCCTTTTCAATGTTGTTCCAAGAATACTTGTTGGCAGGACCGTCTTCATTTCCTAATGCATCAATAAGAATTCTTTCATTCGTATCTTTCCAGAACACGAAATAAGTTGTCATTCCATAATCATCCAATCCTTGTCGTTGGCGCATTTCACCCATGCGATAAGCCCAATAGTAATTCCCCCCGCCCTTTACGGATATGCACAAGTTCGAACCAGCACCATATGCGATACATTTGTTTTTAGAATCCGCTCTGTAAATCACAATATCATCGTTTTCATAAACAACATCTTCATCACTCTTGACAACAGGAGTATCTGTTTCCTCTGACTTGATATACTTGTGAATTTCTTCTATTAACTTAGCTCCCCACGAAACAATGATTTGTGTTTTTTCAGGAGAGGGTTTGAATAACTTCTTAGCCTGAATTTCATTTCTCAGCTTGTCAAACGCTGTTGTGAGTATTTTCTTGGCGGTGGCTTCTGGAGAGCTTAGATAGGTTTCGTATTCTCTTTTTATTTTTACATAAGGATTGCGATCAACATCTTTAAGAGAAATTAACAAATAAGAAAGTATTGGAATATTCGCATCCACATTGAAACGTTTTTGCTGAGCGTTCACTCGATCTCCAACTTCACGCATTATAGTTCTGATGGTGTCAACTGCTTGGGAAGCTTCCTCTGGAGAAAACCCATTACTTGTTAAGATTTTTATAGATTGATTTATAGAGGATTGTAGATCTTCTAATATCAAATTGAAAAACGTTTGGAAGCTTACCATATAAGCATATTTAATGACTTTTATTAAATATGAATATGAATTACATATCCGACATTTCCAATCTCTACTACAATTTAATTGAGGAAGGATTAGAAGAAAAGATTCCAAAATTATTACCTTTAGTATCTCTGAGCATACCAGATAAAGAAGCTTACATACGAGACGCTGCTGCCAAATACGATCCAACACCAAACGCTGCTTATATATCTTGGATTCTTCGGATGCTCAAGCAAAACAAGTTGATTATTGATGGAAGTGCTGTTAAAGAAGCGCTGTTGGATTTTGACAGACTTAAACAAAAGCCAAATTTTCCAAAAGACAAGCGTGATATTAACGTATATAAATCATATGATGATTTGTCATTTACTGTAGATCAATTTAGAGATTTGACAACCAATGGAGAGCGTAAAAGAAGAGCTAGAGAACAAGGTATTGATTTTATCGAATCTTCTGAAGGAGAAGAAGGAGTTGGTTATAGTTTATACATAGTTACCTCTGAAGAAGCTGCCGCTAAACATTTCAGAAACACTGATTGGTGTGTTAAAGATCCAAGATATTTTGAGAGTCAAGAGCCTCCTTATTTTTATTTCACATTGAATGATAAACCACATACCTTGATGAGTTTGGGGTCGGGTCAATGTCGTGATGTTACCGATAGAACATATTCACTTTCATCTGATGAAATAGACTTGATGCAAAGCGAAACAGTTACTGATTATATATTAAATCAAGACTTTGATTCAGAAGCTATCAATTACTACCTGACAGAAGTTGGAGAAGGTCACGATGGAAGAATAGCCGGTAAGATTATAGAAGAACTGGAGTCTATGATTGATGAAGCAAACAAAGACTTTGAAATCTTCACCATTGAAAAAGACTTCGGATACAATGGCTTGGAATATTTTGAAGCAAGAGCGGATGGATTTATACCATATGATCTTTCAATCTATGAAAATTATGTTGACGATAGAGATTTCTTGGAAAAAATTGTAAAAGTGTTGGATAGTTTTTACCTGTATCCAAACGAGTTTTATTCTAATGATCCGATACCTGAAGATTTGAGTGGAATCAGATTTCAACTAACATCAAATTTAAGAGATCCAGTGGACGCCATCAACGATCTTATAAGTGATATAAGATCATTTGAAAATAGGTATGATAGTGAATCATTTGATGAAAAATTCAAAGAAGTTATGGTGGAATCGGGGTATTTTCCATCATCCATACAAAAGTTTTCAGACAAAGTTGATATAGATAAGTTAAAATTTAAAAATTTAGAACGCGATCCGAATCAAAGTGATCTTCTTTTCAGAAGAATTGTATCTATAGATTTCCCAGTACAGGAAGAAACAGGTGCTCGTAGAATAAAATCTAGTTACATTGAAAAATTTAAAAGAAGTCACCATCCATATGTATTACTAGCACACTTCCTAAAACCGTTATTGGATAATGGTTTAAACGTTTTCTTAGATCCTAATAATATAACATTCGCATATGAATACCCATATTATGACGAAGATGACGAGCGAACCCAGTTCGATTACATGCGAGAATTAAAAATGGTAAAGAACTTCGACGAGCATTTTGAATTTTACATAGATCAAATTCAAAAGTTCATAAGCAAGTATGTTTATCCATTCATGAAAAATAAAGAAGAAACAGGATCATACAACATACCAGAAGATATAAAATTACCAATTCTATCTATGAAAACTCGAAAAGAATCTGGAGATCAATTGGAGTTGAGTCTACATGAAAAAGTAACATCCTTTGATGATTTATGTAAAGTGTTTGGATTATATATCTAATTCATTTTCAAACACACTTCTCGCGTAATCATCATCGTATCCATCCCACCCGTAACTGCTGGTTCGCATATCACCTCCATTGTAACTATATGAGTAGAATGGATTTGTTTTAGAGTCTATAACTTTACCAGTTTCCTTTAGCGAAAATACAGCATAGATCGCGCTGTCCATCCAAGATTCTGGATCTACGAAAGCAACGCTGAATTCTACACCATCTTCATCGGAAATAAATTCCAATGATTCAATGCCATTTTTAAAAGCTTGCATCATGACGTTGAATGAACCACTGCGCTCTCCTTCATTTATACTGTTTCGCACCAACTGTATTGTATCGGGATCGTTTATCTTCAACAAATTATAAACACCCTCTGTTGTATTTGGGTCAATTTCAACTCCTTCATCAGCTAGATCTGGATATTCGACCAACCAAGAATTCACAGCTTTTAATATTCTAGCTTTTACAACGCTGTTTCTTTCCATAATATCTTCCAAGAAATCCATCACTTCAATTTCACTGACAGCTCTATTAAAATAATCATCCTCGTAATAGCCATTCTCGGCATCTTCCATATTTGCTTTTAAATTTCTGGGAACATCGATATCATCGAGTAATGCTTTCCAATCAGTCCACATCACAATATAACTGTAATTATAATTGCCGTAAGGTCTAAAAAGATCAGATGCTGCGATAGGTACGTTTATATTATATTTTGGTATATTTGTGATGTTTGACAATTCGGTTTTTACATATTGCTCTGTTATATCTCCTTTTTTTAATTTCGACTCAAATGGTTCAAATTCAGGTCTGTTTGTGAATAGTTTTTCTTTAAGCTGTTCATTTTTTAAATCGTTTATATTAAAATTATTTTCAGGAGCGTACCCACCACCTTTAATACCTTGTATGAAAAATTCGTCTTGTTTTTTATGCAGTAGAAGATTCACGATTACATCGTGGTATTTCTCTTTCGGTTTTTCGTTTGCTCTCCCCTTCATCTCCCCCAGTCTGCGATTTCCATCCAGAATAAATGTTAATGAAGGTCTTGATAAAACTCTACCGTTTATCTTTTTCACCAGTCTATAAGAAAGAACGGTGTCGTCATCGCTGTATGACGCACTGTTTCCACAATGCCCCATCGCATCTCCTTCCAATTCACAATATGGCTTGCTTAGATCAAACCACATATATCCATTTTTATAATCTATGATTGGAATGATAGTTTCTTCCTCTAATTCATCTGTTATATCAATCCATTGAACTCTACTTTTTTTCCACTCTGATTCAAATTCTCTAAAATCATCAATTACATCAGCTCTAGTTTTTTCAGCATAATTATAATTTTTAATTTCTGGTATAGGCAAAGAAAGATAATGTTCTAAAGCAGATATGAAAGTGTTTGTTTGAACAACTGCTCTTGTCGCATCACCATATTCATTTTCCAAGGTTATCATGTGATTCCTTAAAGTTTTTAATACAAACACTATAACATTATCCTTCTTTAACACCGTGACGCATTTGTTTATCACACTATCGATATTTTTTTCATATATATCGTGTTCTTTTAAAAACTTAGAAAACATCATTTTATATCGAGCAGATTTACTTTTAACATTTTCTTTTAATATCGCATCATAGTATGTTTCAAATGGAAGCATGGTGATATTTAACTGAAAATATTCTAAATAAAGGATATATGATACCTTTTAAAACTTACTTTCTTTCTGAAAGTCTCGATGATCCGTACCGTTACAAAAACACATTTTCATACGAAACTGTTGAAAAAGAAGACGATGATGGTAACGTATATCCAGAAGAAGTATTCAGCCCTGTGCAGATGATAAGGTTTGTCACAGACAACGGAGTTCCATATGTTTGGTATGCAAGACAAAGTAGATACGATGATACAGTTTGGGAGATCGCATTTGGAGTAGATCAAGGAAAAGATGACAGAGGCTCCACCAAGCTGGATATCGGCGTCACAAACACTAGAGATGCATTCAGGGTGTTTGCCACCGCGATTCAAATACTCAACGATTTCATTGAACTTGACGAAAATTACGAAATCCGCTTATTAACTTTCACATCAAAAGGAGCCAATAGAACCAATCTGTATGAAAAAAGATTCATTCCCAAGATTGAAAAGTTTGAATTAGATCTTAAACAACCCCAAGGAGGGGATGAAACAATGTTTATACTATCACGCACATCATGAAAACATTTGAATTATTTTTTACAGAACAGCAAAGCTCAATGGATCAACTTGCAATATCAAAAGGATATACACCGGGGTTGTACTCTGGTAGTTTACAATTTAGAGGATATATTTATAGAAGAGCCGAAACAAATGGAGTGTGGGCATCTGATGATATTGGTATAGCAAAAGATTATGCTGTTAGAAGCAATAATGGTGGTCCAACTTTAAAGATAGCTCTTCGATTACAGAATCCTTTGGATTTAAGACCTCTTGGATTGCAGGCTACCACAGAAGATGCTCGTAAATTTTTAACTAATAGAGGAGTGAATTTATCGGATAAATTCTATGAAGCATTCCAATCCAATATGGACTATGAAGAACAAGATACTTGGTTCACATATTCTATAATCGACGGCGATGACTGGAAAAATGATAGGAGGAAGGCAATACAAGCTATTCTCGATGCGGGGTACAATTCCCTCTTATTAAAAGATTCAAGCCCAACTGGAAAAGTAGGGACCAGTTATGTGGTTTTTAAAAGCGGAGATGCTAAATTAATGCAACACTCTTTGATTGATGGTGAATATATACCATCATCTTTGAGATTCGATCCCTCAAATCCAGACATACGATTTTAACATGAAAACATTCTACAAGTATTATTTTGAAAGTCTCAAGCCTGAAATCAGCGTTGAAGACTTAATGGCCAAGCACAACGTTTCAAAAGAGCGGATTGAAAAGGCTATTGAAGACGGGATGAAAGTTGAGATGGAACATACTACAGATAAGACAACAGCACGGACCATTGCTTCTCAACATATAGATGAGTTATTGGATTACTATGATCGTCTTAAAAAGGCAGAAAAATAATTATTTTCTAAGCATCTTTTCAGGATTTTTGGCGAACTTTTTACCAATGGTTATGATACCATCGATGATCTCTGGAGATATTACACCGACTATTCCATATGCAATGGCTTTGTAAAGCTCCCATCCCTGTACATCCTTTAATATAAACCAAGCAATACCGGATGCTATAGCTGCACTGACAATCTTTTTAAAGTGTTCTAAGATACTTAGTTTGGCGTTTGAAGATAACAGACGAGCCAACATCGCAGCTCCTCCTATCATCATTATAATCCACCCTCCCTCTAAGAAATCTTTAATCAAATTTTTATCCGGTTCCATGGTATTATTTAATGTTAGAAACCGCATAAAAAATTAAAACGTTATTTAATTTTTATTTTAAACAAATCAATCAGGATACAGATATTTCTGTATAATTTGTATACCATAATCAGCGATCCAACACAGTGCAGATGTGTAAAATGCAAATGTGATTGAGTATGAGGAAACAGTGCTATAAAGCAACCCTATCCAAAATCCCATACATAATGCACAGGAAAATAATTCTTTGAAAAATGGAATCTTACACAGTGGATTCCTGATAAAATTAAGAATTGCTCCATACTTTAATATGAAGCAAATTCCCATCATAACAAATGTATCGTAAAATAAAGTCATCCAAGAATTAACTTTTCTTCATTCAGAGTTTTTACACCATCTGAAATTAAAGCAGCTTCTTCTTTTTTAACTGTAATCTTGTTGCCATCGTCATCGACAATTTCAACCAGACCATTTCCTAGATCAGTTACAGTTGGACATCCTTTACCATTACAGCAAAGCTTTACGGTATTATCATTGATTCTCTTAATCATAGCATGTATATTTAATAGTTCAAGCACAGGAGTCAACAATAGAAGCTTCTTCATCTCGTCTTTTTAATAAACCGTCTAATCCTTTACCAATCCATAACCGCTTCATATTTCTAATTTCTTGAGCGATCTTTTTATAGTTTTTACTTGAAATTAGATTTCTAATATTTGCCATTTCTCGTCTGCTGTCTCCCGTTACGGAAGCTCCACGGTTAAAGACGATGGATACCAACGCTCCAAATGCATCTGGATGCAGGGTATCTGCTCCCGGAAAAGCCTTTAAAGTTTCTTTAATAAATCTTGGAAGAGTTTCTTTGTTGAACACTATGGAAGCAGCTTCCCAGCTAACTTCTATGTCTTTTACATTTCGAACAAGCTGTTTGGCATATTCACCTTTGGCTCCTGCACAAGCTTCTAAACGACTGAAATCCCTTTCAGATAATAGAGATTTCCAATCATTGGCATATTGAGCTTTTGTATTGTATCCAAGATCATATCCAATACCGATAGTTACGCCAGATGCACCTCCGGGATAACATGGATTTTTCAGAGCTTTATTATAGTATGCTTCTCCACCACCAACTTCATATTTAAGAATTAAATTGTAAGCTCTGTCAGACAATGGTTTTTTTGAATTTTCAGTTGGTTTTTCAATTATATCCGAAGTTTCTTTAAAAGAATTCAAGATGGCATTCCATGTAACTGGACCATCAACGCCATCAACTTTTAACTTTAAAAGGCTTTGAACTTTTTTCACTAATTCTACTTTGCCTGAGAATTCCATAATATTATTTAGGTCAAGACTAAATATTATTGTTATGGATACAATATTACAATTCATTCAAACTCAACCATGGTATGGAGTTGTTGCTGCTGTTATTGCTCTTGCTTCTGCAATCGCTGCAATCACACCAACCCCAGCCGAAGGTTCGACACTCAGCAAGATATATAAAGTTATCGATCTGCTTGCCCTGAATATTGGCAAGGCTAAGGATACAGGTAAGCCTGAGTAATGGACATTATAGGTCTGATCAAAAACGCCTTACTTGCTTTAACTGCTTTCTTAGAGTTAAAGAGTAAGGCGTTTTATTATGATATAATACAAAAATCTAGAACAAGACAGAAAGAATTAATAAATGAAATTGAGAAATTACGTTCAAGTGGCACTAATAGCAGTAACGATAGGGCTGACCTCCTGCGGGCCGAACTTTTGGAAGAAAGAAGAGCCATTGAACATCTATCAACCTTCTATTCTCTCTCTGGAAAAAGGTAAGCCTGTGCAAACAAAAGACGGAATCTATACACCTGAAACCGACGAAGTGTGGCACTCAGATAAAAGATTCCGCCTATTGGAGCGTGAGTTATACTATAAGTAAATTAATGATCGTAGTTGAACCCGTTCACAAAACCGTACTTAGCTCTTGCGGCTTCTATTCTAGATTTCCATAAATCAGCATCAACTGGTGTATATGTTTTGCTTGGGACTACTTCTTTACAAGCAATTACAATATCATTCTCAACAGCGTAAGAGTTGATATAATTCTGTAGTTGATCTATTTCGTTTTCTATATTGCTCATACTTTCTTCAAATGTTTCCAACTGACAGGGAACAGTTTAGATGCTATCTCATCAATCTTCTCTGCTACAAAACGAGTCTCCTTTTGAGTATCTTTCTTTAGTCGAAGATTACACACTCTAGCAAATGCGATGAGTGAACCACTCCAATACCATTCTGTAATCATGTTCTGTGGTAGAACCATACGAGCTTGTTCGGGGCATACACCTGCATCAAGTAACATTTGATAAGTATTAATACAAGTTGATACAGTTCGTTCTACTAGATTTTGTGTGGTAATATTTTTACTCGGGAATAGATTGCCATTAAAATCTCTACAGATTAAATTAGTCATTTCAATATTTTCTACAAATTTATCTTCATGAGAACCCTGTTTCTTGTCCTTGTTTCTAGCTCTCCAATTCTCTGGGTAATAGAACTCTGGCGGTGAGTCTACATAACGTCTGGATACTTCATTCCAGACAAGACCCACTTGATGCTTACCAAGCTGGCGAGCTACAAATAGAGGAGCTTTTACATGCACAGAAATTGAAGCGTGGCCGAATGGTGTCCAGTGATTCTCTCTTGCTAGGAAAGCGATAAGCTTTTCATCACCAGCCTTTAGTTTCTTAGGGACTTGGTAGGTTGAGATTGTTCTCGAATCAAGATCAACATCTTCAACCGTTTCATACTCCCAATCAGATACTTTATCAAATGATACTCTTGCTGCATTTACAACAGACAGATCTGACCCCATGCTATCTACCAATTTTACTTCAATCATAAATTATTTTAAAACTTCAATTTTTACATTAGTTACCCCTCGGGATTTAAATCCTAATCTTTCTGCTACTCCGATTGTTACGTCTATAACTCTGCCTTTTGTATAAGGTCCACGATCTATAATTTTAACAACTTCACTCTTTCCATTCTTGGTGTTAGTAACTTTTACATGAGTTCCAAAAGGAAGGGTTTTATGAGCAGCTGTTGATGCATGGTTTTTTAAACTTATTCCACTTGCAGTTCTAGTGCCGTTGTTGCATTTGGTGGAATACCATGATGCTTCTCCGTGTTGGATCATTACATATTCTTTTTCTTTTGCAACTACTTGAACTTCAGGATAGTTATTCACACAGCTGCTAAGCATTATCGCTAGAATTATTATATTCAATACACTTTTCATAGCAGCTCTATTTAACCACAGATTTACCAGATGTCAAGGGGATGCTGGAACTCCCAGATTGAATTATCATTATATTTTATTAAATACATTAATGGCTATTAACACAAAAGTCTGGACAAACGCTGCGAACACTGAAAGTGGAAAATTTGTTGAGATAATAAACGATGCAAGATTTCCACCTACATCAGCATCAACTGATCCTGCTTTTGGAACAGTTCGAATTAATGAATATCCAAAATATGCGGTTCTTACATATGACGTTTCAAAAAATCAGACGAATGGATCTGCATTTGGAGACAATTCTTCATTGGATGCATTTGGTAGATTAAGAATAACTGAACCAAGAACATTATTCGATTCTAAATTTATCACAGGCAAATCAGCTTACACATTTGATGAAGTATTATCTGGATCAGCTACATCTACACATGTAAGAGGTGATAGTTTAGTAGCATTATCAACTACTGCTACTAATAGTTTTGCTATTAGACAAACCTTTACACACTTTAACTATCAGCCGGGAAAATCCACTCAAGTTTTATGCACAGGCTTGTTTACACCTCAAACAAACGTTATCAAGAGAATTGGTTTATTCCAAGGATTGTCATCAGTCCCATATCTCCCTGATGATGGGATTTACTTACAATCAGATAACAATACAGTATCATTTCATGTATTAAAGACAGCAGGAACAGCTTCACATTTATCTGCTGCACAAGCAGACTGGAATGTAGACAGATTAGATGGCACAGGACCATCAGGAATAACCATAGATTTTACAAAAGCTCAAATTGTAACATTTGATTACGAGTGGCTTGGTATAGGTAGAGTTCGCTGTGGTTTTGTAATCGGTGGTATAACTTACTACGTCCATTACTTTGAAAACATCAATGCATTAACAGAACCATATATGTCATCTCCTAACCACCCTATACGTTACGAGATAAGACAAACAGGTGCTGGAACTGGTTTGTTAAAACAAATTTGTAGCACTGTTATTGTAGAAGGTGGAGAAGAAAACGTAGGCACATCTTTAACTACGGATACATCTAGTGGGTTATCCGTAGACACAACATTAAGACCTTTACTTGCTTTACGCTTAAACCCAACTAGCATAGACTTAGTCGCTGTATTAAAAAACATACAATTTCATAATACAGGCAATACTGCAATTTATTATAAAGTTGTTGTAGATCCAACAATAACAGGAGGTTCATTAGGAACGTTTTCCGCTATTGATGGTTACACTGATGTTCAATCAGCTCAAGGATCTGCAACCTTAAGTTTATCGGGTGGTTATGATTTAGTGTCTGGTTTTGTTCCTAGTGGTAATTCCGCTGTTGCGAGTGGAGCAGGTAATCAAGCTATTGATAGAGAGCTTATTAGATTAGGATCTAAGATAGATGGATCGCCGGTAGTAGTTGTTATAGCAGGAAAAGCGTTAACCGGTACAGCTACATCTGTATACACTACAGCTAATTTAGAAATACGAGCTTAATCTACCTTGTGTGTAATAGATTCTAAAATTTCAAAAGCACGACGAGTCTCTACAGCTTCTTTAGCTTCTTCATATGTAAAGTAATGGTCTAAGATAGAAAGCCACACAAAGAAAAATCTCTCCTGCACTCGGAAATACTTAGTGCCGTTAGCTGCGACGTATTCCTTAATTCTGTATTTCTTCTTTTTCATATTTTTAAAATAAGTGGACGCGAGGGGAGTCGAACCCCTGTCCTTTACTAATATACACTAACCTTCAAACATGCTTATATTGATTCGTCAAAGTGAATCACACTTAGGGGCGTGTCGATTTTGGTAAATTTCCACACCCTCCACCACTTGATCAGACAGGATCAAGACTGTTTTTTGCTCGGTTTGAACTCAGAGTAGAGCGAGCGTATCTCTGAGCGTTATTGCTTAGGCAGCAAGCGCTACACCAGAGTCAAAGCTGCTGGTGAGGCGATTGAACATACCACGCACGACGTTTGTTACTTTGCCGTTTAGTTTTTTTAGTCGAATTTTTAAGAGGCCATTCGACCAACCTCTGCATGCTAATTAGTATAACACTAATACAGTCGAAACCATTACGCGCCCTAAAAACTATCGTTTTCCTTTAATCTTCATCAAAAGAGAACCGATTACATAATCATCATCTGTTGCTGTTCTGACTACAACTACTTCATCCCAAGTAGTGTGAGTATGATACATGACTCTGTTACAGACATTCTCTTCAGAAATAAAGTAGGTAGACTCCCAATCGTATAATTCATAAAGATACTCAAGAGTAATCTCTTTTTGTTGATCTTTAGTAAGATCAATATTCATCGGCACTAATACTTTCATATTAACCTTGACCTCTATACTTCTTCTTGTAATTCTTGGATCCCTTTAGATTTGATGTCTTGCTCTTTGCATGCACACCTTTACGCTTGATTTTCTTTCTATTATTCTTTACTTGCTTTCTCATATTTTAAAAAATACCCATGGTCGGACTCGAACCGACAAGCCGAAAGGCGGCAGATTTTCTTACCACTATAGTTTTCACTACCATTTCTGTTTGTGGTCTGGACTATCCCTTCATCATAGATTTCTCCTTAGATGCTCGCCGTCTAGTCTCTACACCTTCCTAATTTCTTAGGCTTGGCTCGGGATTGGCATTTGAAAGCTTTCCCCGAATTTGACGAGTTACATTTATAAAGTTTCCTTTATAAAGCTCAATTTACTATAAGTCTGCTGTGTTTACCATTGCACCACATGGGCGTTTTGTCTTTACTTTCTTTGATTTACCACAATATGTTTCTGTCTGTGAATGACAGTTTGGACATAATACTCTTAAATTTTCTAATCTATGATCATTAGAATTACCGTTTATATGATCAAGATGGCAACTGATGGGTTTTCCATTCCACTCAGTTATATTACATTGCTCACATTTGTTTGTTTTTATACCTTTTTCAAACAAGTATCTTTTTACAGCGCCTGTTTGTACATGAGGTACATTACCTTTTAGAACTTCTTCAAAATTTATTTTATATATTTCGTTTTTTACTTTGCGTATACCTTTACCTGACATGTTTTTTACAAAAACCCCCAATCGTTCTGCGTGTTTTCGATACGTTGTAAATCTCACATTGAGAATTGCAGCCGCCTTTGTTGCAGATTCTGATATACGACTAGCTTCAATAACTTTATTATCCCATTCTTCACCTTTATATGCCATGTATATATTTATAGCAGACACATCATTTTTACAAATATTTGTGTTTACCATTTCACCACATGGGCTTTCAGTTACCTGTCATCTCCAGAACCTGCAATGACTCCGCGTTCTTGTCTAGACGACAATTTAGAAAGATTCATAATTGCAATTTCTTCTAGAGTAAATCCAAGATCACGCGCATCTGCTGCGATATACCAAAGCACATCTCCGATTTCCTTGGCGATTGCCAGTTTGTGCTCTTGGGTAAATTCTCCATTATTGTCTCGAATAACCTTCTTAACCTTATCAGCGACTTCTCCTGCTTCACCAGCAAGGCCAAGTGTTGGATAAATTATCGAATGTCCTGACCCATAGGTCGCTGTCTTGATCGCTTGTTGTTGATACTCGTTTAGTGTCATGTCTGTATTGTACCGGATTTAATCGATTTGTCAACTATCAATTTCCTTCAGGCGACACATCCACGCTGGTTGGTTTTTTGGAATCCATTATATATTCGCCATTTTTCTTTACAATTTTAATTACAGATGGATCAAAAATTACATAATTATATGTTTCACTTTTCCCACTTCTGGAGTGTTCGTCTAGATACTTGATTCCTTTCACTCCAACTCTTGCCAAGAACGATGTTCCTAGCTTTTGCTCATTGACTGTCGGCTGATTCCCAAACTGTTCTAATTTATTTTCAAAGTCTGCAACGACTTTACAAACCTTATTGTAAAGTTCACTTCCATTATATGTACCTTGAAAATACGAACCCTCATCATACCCATAGACATTTCGAAGCCCCTTATTTATTTTTGACAGGATATTATCTGATTCATAATGAATACTATCATATAATATGAAATCATCATTTGATGCGTTTATATCAACCTCGTATAAATTCCCACTATGAAATAATTCGTCTGGTAATGAGTTCACCAACTCTAGTTGGGGTTTAGAAAGTCCATATCCAAGAAGATCTTCTTTTGAAACATTTAGTTTTATTTTTTCCCATACATAGCCAAGTACATAATCAGATTCGCGCTCCCATTCTTCTGGAGTTTTACCTTTATATTTTACGGTTCTTTTATTTGAGTATGGATTTGGATTTTTATAAGATTGCGCAACTTTCAGACTGTCTGCAAAATACAATCCCCAACCGAAAACTTGAGAACCCTCTCCCGTTCCAATTTTATTCAAACTGAAATCTCCTACAACTTCATTGGGAGTTCCGTGAAATGCCCGTTCTATAAAGAACTTATAAAAACTTACCATTCCAATATTTAATCAATTATAGTCTTTTCAACTTATGAAATCCTTGATGTTCAGCAATTCCCATCAACCATAACCAATCTTTAAAACTCACACCCCACCCAGTAGATCCTCTCTTCACGCTTTCTGTATATTCTTCAAGCAAAACCTTAACTTCTTCTTTTGTGAAGTCGCCATAATGTGTCATTTTGCTTTTTCTTTCAGGTTTATCACTCATGAATTTTTGTTTTGACTATAATATCACTTTCCATCCTAGAGATTTCTTTTTCAGCTTCTTCTCTTGAAATAAAATAATTTGCCCATGTATCAATAGCAAACCAAAAGAATAAAATACGTTCCTGAATCTCAAAGAATGAACTTCCATTTGCTCTAATATATTCCTTAATTCTATACTTTTTCATAAAAGGCGTGAGCTGGACTCGAACCAGCATAAGACAATTTTGCAGACTGTCGATTAACCTCTCACCCATCACGCCATGTAAATGTGATACTGTTTGTAATTTAATTTCAAGATCCAAAACCTTTTTTATAAAACTTACCTTTTTTGTTTAAACATTCATGGAACAGATTCATCAGATCCATATCAATTTTATAAAAAGAACCAAGCTGCTGTATTTTCGACGGCATGTAATCCAAAAGAATGGGATGGTAAATGGAAGTACAATCAACCCATTTGTTCGTTAAGAAAAGATATTGATAATAATACAAGTACAGATTTGCTTGTTTTGCATACTTTTCATTATCAAAAAGCTTCCATTTTTTTGAGAGAGCGATGCTTCTTTGCTCACAATCTCTTTCCAAAGCAATAACCTCCATTACTTTAGAGTAATCAGGAACAGTTAATTTTTTTAAATTGAGTAAATCCCAAAAATTATAATCTCCATTCCACAGCGGAGATTCTTCTACAGCCTGCATCATGTGGCTGAACTCATGAACATAAACTTGCTCAAAAAGAGGATTTTTAAGAGCTGCGGCAATTTCAGAACCATCACAATAACCAGAACATTTTTGGGAACACTCCATGGAAACATGGCGAGCATTTACCAATTTAATGCTTTTTTTGTGTTCGTACAAAAAGTCCAAAGACCAATTAAAAAAAGCGGTAAATTGATTGCTACGGCCTTTTACTGCTCTTTCTAATTTGTTTAGCTTAGGAGATTTCATGATTGTTTATTTTTATAGTTTTAATTTAAAAAAGAATTGACGGGACTTGAAATCTTCATGATTCACCTTACGAGCAAATCATAATCCCGTCGTTGACGCGCATATAAAAGTGGAGATAGTCAGATTCGAACTGACAATCTACTGCTTGCAAAGCAGGTGCATTACCGTTATGCTATACCCCCTAAAAATACGCAAGAAGGGACTCGAACCCCCAAAACTCAGTTTCTAAGACTGATATGTATACCAATTCCATCACTTGCGCGTTGACTTAAAAACAGGACTGACGGGACTTGAACCCGCGACCTCTACAGTGACAGTGTAGCACTCTAACCAACTGAGCTACAGCCCTAAAATACTAACATATAAAGAGGGAGTCGAACCCTCAATTTTACCGGTTGCGGCGTTTTCACGGGGCAGTGTTATTTTTCGCTTACCCTATTACCCGTTCGCCAGTTCGTCTACCAATTCCGCCACTTATATTTTAGTAAAGCACCTCATGTACGAATCGAACGCACATCAATTGGTTTGGAATCAATTGTCTTACCATTAGACGAATGAGGTATAAAGTAGACACGGTTGGACTCGAACCAACGACCCCAGCTTTATCAAAGCTGTGCTCTAACCAACTGAGCTACGCATCCATTAAGAGCCTGAGGTGGGATTCGAACCCACGGTGTTTGAATTCCATCTTACAAGGATGGCGCTATCGACCACTAAGCGACTCAGGCAATAAAGTTTCGTGATCATAACTCTTCCGAAGAAGATTGTCAACCTTCAAAGCTTTCGATCTAGCAAAAGCTCCAGCAAACAGTTATGTAACAAGTTTCACGCAACCGAGACATCCTTACTGATTGTCGAGCCAGTTCAGACTTGCGATTTTTACTAGTATTACTAGCTTCTTTCATGTGGGCTTAATGTTGTCTCTACATCAAGCATCTATCGCGAACACACTAGCTGGTGACAAGTCAGCGTGTATTTATAAAGTGGAGCTTGGAGTTTTTGTCGAGTCTTGGGGTGACGCTCCCCATTATGCATGCTCTTACAGACCCGCTCCAAGCATTGATTTTTGTTTAAGTTCTTCTTCCCATCGCTTATGAAAGGTATCTTCACCGTCATCACCAGACAGAAGCCAATCAATTCGTTGAGCCATGATAGCAGCTCTGCGCAGAGTTGTCAAGGCTTCTTTGAACTTAGCGAGAGTTTCTTCTGAATATCCATGGCTATTTCCCCATTCATTATCTACATCATTGTATTCAATGATACACTCGATCCCACGAACGATGTCATCAATATGGTATTGTCTATAATCAAAATGTCCTCCGCTCATACTATTATTATATTAGTGTTCCTTTAAAAGCTCCCAGTCTTGGCAACGATCCAAGCTCACACCGCTTAACAGGCGGGCCGCACCCCATGTGCGTTACTGGGATTTGAATGCATTTTAAACCACCTTTTACAGAAGTCAAGAAAAAATGTTCTGGTAGGATTCGAACCTACGATACCTGCCTTTCGAGCGAGTCGCTTAACCACCAGCGTTCAGAACAAACACGTTTAAATTTGTGCAGGGTTATTCATCATTCTTTCTGGACCTTCTCCTGCTTATTCCAGATCAGTCAGTTGCGACCTGACATCGGTAGGGGCATCGGGACTCGAACCCGAAACTTACTGATTAAAAGTCAGGTATTCTACCAATTGAATTATACCCCCATTAAAAAACTTTCTACCAAATAGGATTCACCCGACTCAAACAATCTGGCCGAAGCTCTACGATCATTATATCACCGTTCCTTATAGGTTCTTTTCAGGTAGAAAAAGCAGGCCCAGAGAGAATCGAACTCCCACCCACTGAGTCAAAGTCAGTTGCGCTACCATTACGCCATAGGCCAATTAAAAGTCCGCGAGTCAGGATTCGAACCTGATTAGTAGGAGTCACAATCCTAGACATTACCACATATGCTACTCTCGGTAAAAAAGCGGGTGCGGTAGGATTCGAACCCACGGAGGCTTTTAGACCCCTCTAGTTTTCAAGACTAGCGCCTTAAGCCAGACTCAGCCACACACCCATAAAACTTTGTGATCTGTGGCTTCCGACACCACTGATGCTCGGGAAGATTTCTGCATCAACCTGTCTTCCTTACAGGTGAGGCTTCACAGGATACCTCGATCACTTAAATCTTCAGCATGGCAGGAATTGCACCTGCGTCCTCAGAGCCTATCTCTTTTGCGGAGTATCTTTCCATCATAGATAAGATGTGATCTACTACTGAACTACATGCTAAATTGGTCTGGTATGTAGGATTCGAACCTACGACCCCCTGAATCCAAATCAGGTACTCCACCAAGCTGAGCTAATACCAGAGAAAACTTTACCATACTACCGATAGTCACAGAGGATAGATATTATAAAAAGCCACTTATTTTTACTATCGTGTGTCGGATTACGACGTATATTTTACTTCTTTGGCTAGAGGAAGCTCACTACGTCCGTGCATATACATGTCCTGCTGTATATGGCATGGTAAAAGGTGCGGGTGACAAGACTCGAACTTGCAACATACAGTTTGGAAGACTGTCGCTCTACCGATTGAGCTACACCCGCGAAATTGGTTGCTCACCGTCTGGTTTCCACAGCACAGGCTATCCTGATCGCGACATGCAGGACTCCAGCGAGCATTAAAGTAGGTCGTGAGGGAATCGAACCCCCATTATTAGAGTAGAAATCTAAAGTCCTATCCGTTGAACGAACGACCCAATAAAGTGGTGAGTTCCGATTTCGCAGCGACCGTTTCAGGCTACGATCCTGAATGCATGTCGAATCTTTCCTCATTGAAATTGGACGGTCTTTTCTTTTGTATCAGGCGACCGAAACCCTGATAGATTTAGTTATACCCTTTGACCGAAGGGGTGTGTAATTAATCATTAGCGGCTCCTTAAACACTAATAACCAGACAATCGATTTATAGCTATCGTGCGATTAATTCCAACTCTAACTAAAAGGTGGACGGTGCAGGAATCGAACCTGCTTCTCTTGGGCTTCAACCAAGCGCTGATGGCACCAGCCTAGCTCACCGTCCTTGAAAAGTGGGCAGTGCAGGACTCGAACCTGCGAACCCCGAAGGGAGAAGATTTACAGTCTTCGGCAATTGCCGCTATGCGAACTACCCAGAAAAAGTAGGTTGTTAGGGAATCGAACCCCAATCTTCTAGTTCGTAGCCAGATGTCCTATCCGTTGAACGAACAACCCATTAAAGCGGAAACAATTGGAATCGAACCAATGCACCCGATTAAAGGTGGCTACAGTTTAGCAAACTGACGCATTACCGCTCTGCCATATTTCCAATAAATACCCGAAGTGTGGATCGAACACACGGCCTTCTCCGTGTAAAGGAGCTGCGCTACCGCTGCGCCATTCGGGCGTTAAAAGGTGGCGGTTGGGGCGCTCGAATCCCCCAGAAAAACAGCTTATGAGACTGCCGACTAACCATCTTGTCCTAACCGCTATTAAAAGCTTTCCTCTAAGGACTCGACCTTAGATTTCCCCCAGCGTTGGAGGTGTCCTATTCATTAGACGAAGGAAAGCATGAAATTTTAGAATCCAAACCAAAGGTTTCAATGTCAGATTATCTGAACACTTGGGCGTTTCAGGCACTCCCTTGTCATGAGCCTTTGATTTGTAAAATATTTTAATGTATGAAGTATTGGTAGTGGGACTTGAACCCTACAATTTCACCTTGAAAGGATGATGTGCTAACCTTTACACTATACCAACTTTAAAGTTGCTCCACGGAGAATTGAACTCCAATTTTTTGTCTCGATCTAAATTTACCTGCGCAATACCTACTACAGAACACTGTAGATGTATTTATTTTTTTGTCTTTTGAAAAGTTTGAGTTACAATTATTACATATATAATCATATTCTGGTTTATATCCATCATATAATGTTTGAAATTTTGTTGTATTAAATTTTGTAGCGACAAAATCAAACATATGAGCTATGTCTTCTTTGTATAGAACGTTGACTTTATAACCCTTACTTTCAGCGAGGGCTGTTTTTGCTTTTACTTTGTCTGGATCTTCGAAACCTTTTATCTCAACGATAGTAGTACTATCATCAAGTAAAAAATCTGGATAATATCGTATATGCTCATTTTCGATACAGTGGCTAAATCTTGTAAATTTAATATCATTATTAAGAGCATAAATTACCCAACATAACTCGTATGTTGAGCCACAATAGATGCCTTTGTAATAACCCGACTTACTTCGACCAGATCCTTCTCGATAACCTCCCGAATTTCTCTTCTTTAATACGTTTGAACACTTCTTCGAGCAGTATTGCTTTTTATCTGTAATTCTCACTTCAAAAGAAGACCCACATTGACATGTTCTGGTTTCTTTATCAACAATTCGTAAAGAAATGGCTTTTTTTACTTTATCAGAAGTTAAAGCAGATTGACTTCTCTTTTCTTTATCAAGAGAAGACCAAGATCTACTATTAGCACATTTTCTAGAACAGAAAATGCCTTTTTTCTCATGTAAAGAAAAACATTTGCTACATTGTTTCATATATATTATTTAATCGAACTCACTGTTTTTGGTTGATTTAAATCGGACAAATGTCCTGACCGTTAGACGATGAGAGCGTTTTTTGCGTAAAGATGTAAAAGATCTGATTTTAACAACCGCGCTTTCGGGTTGCCATCGTTCGTTGTCGGCGTGCCGTCAGCGATTGATGTAGTCACTTTAGCAGAGATTTTTGGGATGTCAACGTCTTTTTGTCGAATCTTTGGATTTCTGTAGAGTGGCAATAAAAAAGGCTCCCGAAGGAGCCTAATCACTTTTCATCCAGAGGTTTAAAAAAAATGATTAGACTACGAAGCATCGTCCGCGATTAAACGGCAATACTTGTGCATAACTATTTTTTGTAATCTCTGAAATCATTTGTACTTGCAAATCTATTTAGTCTGAATGTATTTATTTTTTACTACATTATGAAAATTTTATCCAGATTTGAATTTATAATATCTTGAAACGCATTTTCAAAAGCGTAAGTTAAATCACTTTTATAATTATCTGCTAGATCTTCATCTACTAATCTATAATCACGCCCTGTATTTTTACCCCAAGCTTTGCGATTACTATCTTTTAAAACTTTAGGAAAATCATTAAACTTTAGATTACCATTTGTTAATAACCATTGAGCAAAACATTCATAAAAGAATTCAAATGTTCTTGGTAATTTTTTAAGTCTAGCACTTCTAAATGTTCCAATATTTTCAAAGAAATCTCTTAATATATAATCACTACTTCCTAAGTATATGCTCTTTTTGTTTGTATAAAAGTAACAATCATCAAGAATATATTTTAATGTATTATCTATATTTTTAATATGATCATTGATACTAGATGCTTTATTAATTTGTTTCTCTGACATGAAGGCATGGCCTATTCTATGCGCAATTGTCCAAGGAGTCAAGGGAGTTCTTTCAGCAGCTGTATTATTTGTGAAAATGACAGTGATTTCACCATCGTCTGGCTGTTTTATATCTTTTCCAACTTCTAAATTGAAAGCTTTTTTTACAAATTCTGGAGTTGTTTCTCCGATTTGTTCATACTTCCAAGCATTTGGCTGTTTTACAAAATAAAGATTAAAATCAGCAAGGTTGACTTTATTGAAAGTGTCCTGTATCTTACGAACACCAGCATCAGAATTCAAGATTCCGACAGACGCTTTATCATAGCCATGTCTATTCTTTCCTTCCCACTTTCCGATCTTTTTAAAATCGGTGAGTGCCATTTCAAAATACGTTTCAAAACTTTCCATTATATTTTTCTTTTTAATAAAGTTAAATTTAATATTGCACTTTTATCCAATTCAGAATTAGAATTTAACTTATCTAACATGCCATCTATAATTTCAAATAATTTAAATTTTGATATAACTTCATCCTCTTCCTGTTCTGAATTAATCGATTGTTGCATGGGATTTGCAGCTGCGTGTGTGCTTGCAGTTCCGTCACTTACAGCAACTTTACTATTGTAAGAATCCTTCCAATTTATCGTTTCTGGACGCATGCCGTCTGCTCTTCTTGGAAACGACTGTCGCGCATCCCATTCACACATTAAGTGCATTTCATCAGTCCATTTAGTATTCACAAGTATCTGTATTTAACCAAAAAATCGATTTTTCAGAGAGGAAGATAGAGATCAATTCTCGAACTAAATAATCGAACGAAAACAGTTTGACAAATTTATGAACCAAGATACAATCGAAGACGACCATTCAAAAATGAGCATTTTTAAAGAACAGATAAGCAGAAAACCGAATCTCTATCCTTGGACAGATCAATTTATCGAAGCCATGCACAATGGATTTTGGACCGATAAGGAGTTCAATTTCAAATCGGATATACAGCAGTTCAAGGTGGAACTGAACGATCAGGAGCGAGAAATTATTATCCGCACACTGTCGGCAATTGGCCAAATTGAAGTTGCAGTTAAAACATTCTGGGCCAAGCTGGGAGAGAACCTTCCGCATCCTTCACTGTGCGATCTTGGATACGTAATGGCCAACATCGAGGTTATCCACAACAACGCATATGAAAGATTGTTGGACGTTCTTGGACTCAACGATATCTTTGAAGAAAATTTGAAGTTGGAATGGATTCAAGGAAGAGTCAAGTATCTCAGAAAGTACACCCACAAATTTTACAAGGATTCAAAGAAACAATATTTATATGCATTGATTCTTTTCACTTTATTCGTAGAAAATGTTTCTTTGTTTTCCCAGTTCTACATTATCAATTGGTTTGCTCGTTTTAAAAATGTATTGAAGGATACTGATCAACAAGTCAAGTACACCAGAAACGAAGAAAATATTCATGCTCTGGTGGGAATTAAATTGATCAACACCATTCGTGAAGAGCATCCTGAACTGTTTGATGATGAATTGACAGAGCGAATCAAACACGAAGCACAAGAAGCTTTTAAATCTGAAAGTAAAATTGTAGACTGGATGATCAATGGAATCAACGAAGACAGCTTGTCCGCTCCAATTTTAAAAGAGTTTATTAAAAACAGAATCAACGAATCAATGGTGCAAATTGGATTTGACACCGTTTTTGAAGTGGATGATGCTTTACTTTCGAAAACCGTGTGGTTTGATGAGGAGCTTCTAGGAAACAACATGACTGACTTCTTCCATAGCCGTCCTACGGAATATTCTAAAAAGAATCAATCATTCAGCGAAGACGATTTATTTTAATTATATGAACAAACAATGGTATTGGTTAAACGAGGATTCGAGAAAATTTCTCGAAAGAGGGTATTTAACAGATGGAGAGACAGCAGAAAGCAGAATAACTGAGATTGCTCAGACTGCTGAAAGGTATTTAGGATTCGATGGATTCGCAGATAAATTCATCGATTATATGTCCAGAGGATTTTATTCACTGAGTAGTCCTATCTGGAGCAATTTTGGCAGAAGTAGAGGATTACCCATTTCCTGCTTCGGTAGCTATATTCCAGATACTATGAAAGGTATTCTTGGTAAACTATCTGAAGTCGGTATAATGACTAAATGTGGAGGAGGTACCAGTGGATATTTCGGAGATCTACGTGGACGAGGTGCTCCAATCTCTTCAGGAGGAGCTTCAACAGGCTCAGTTCACTTTATGGAGCTTTATGACAAGCTTATGAATGTCGTGTCTCAGGGTAACGTTAGAAGAGGCTCATTCGCTGCCTATCTTCCAATTGATCACCCGGATATTGAAGAGTTTCTAAAAATCAGAGGAGAAGGCAATACAATTCAAGAAATGTCGATTGGTGTTTGCGTATCCGATGCATGGATGCGCAAAATGATCGATGGCGACAAGGAAGCTCGTAGAATTTGGGGACTTGTGATCAAGAAGCGCTTCGAAAGCGGATATCCATATATTTTCTTTTCTGATACTGCCAACAACGCAGCACCTCAAGTTTATAAAGACAAAGGATTGAAGATTCATAATTCAAACCTTTGTAATGAAATCATGCTTTCAAATTCTGACGATGAATCATTTGTTTGTGATCTATCATCATTGAATTTGGAAACCTATGACGAATGGAAGAACACAGATGCCGTTGAAACTCTTGTGTATTTCTTGGATGCTGTGATGACAGAATTCATCAGTAAAACAGAAGATTTGGATTTCATGGAAGCTCCTAGAAAGTTTGCAATTAATCAAAGAGCGCTGGGTGTCGGTGTTCTTGGATGGCATTCTTATCTTCAATCCAAAATGATTGCATTTGAATCAATGGATGCTAAACTTTTGAATGTGGAGATCTTCAAGCGTATAAGAACTCTTTGTGATCTAGCGAGTGCCAATTTGGCGCATCTGCTGGGAGAACCTCCATTACTCCAAGGATATGGAAGACGCAATACAACAACCATGGCTATTGCACCTACAACAAGTAGTTCTTTCATTCTTGGTCAGGTCTCTCCAAGTATCGAACCTTTAAATAGTAACTATTTCATCAAGGATTTGGCGAAGGGTAAGTTTACATTTAAAAATCCATACCTAATTAAGTTATTAGAGTCAAAAGGATTGAACACTCAAGCTGTATGGAAAAGCATCTTGGCAAAGGGTGGAAGCGTGCAACATCTAAATGAATTAACAGATGATGAAAAGGATGTATTCAAAACTTTCGGAGAGATTTCACAAAAGGAAATCGTCATTCAGGCTGCACAACGTCAAAAATGGATCGATCAAGGACAATCATTAAATCTTATGATTCCAGCAAATACAAAACCAAAAGACGTAAACGAACTTATGATCTTTGCTTGGGAAAGTGGAGTCAAAGGCTTATATTACCAGCGTTCGACTAATCCTGCTCAAGAATTAGCAAGATCAATCCTAACTTGTTCAACATGTGAATCATAATTTATGAAAAAGTGGACATATAAAGCAAACACGGAAGAGCAAGAAACTCAATCTATGCCTATATTTTTGAATATACCGCAATCAAACAATGAACAATATTCATTCGGAGGAATTCGAAGCATTGAAAATAAAATCTATTTCTATGCTGATATTGATAGCACATCAGTGGTTGAGTTGATTAAACTTCTAGTAGAAACTGATACGAAGTTACAAAATACAAAAAATACATTGGGAGATGATTATACTCCCGTGTGTCATTTGCATTTGTCAACGAATGGAGGGGAAATATTCTCAGCCTTTGCAGTTGTAGATACAATCAGACAAATGAAATCCAAAGTCTATACATACATAGACGGTGCTGTTGCAAGTGCTGGAACTTTGATTTCACTAGCTGGAGAGAAACGATATATGGGTAAATACTCCCATCTTTTAATTCATCAACTGAGTGGAGGTATGTTCGGTAAATTCAACGAAATGGAAGATGAAATTTACAACTGCACTGCTCTTATGAAGTTGTTGAAGACATTCTACAAAGAGAAGACAAAGATGCCTATGAAAAAACTGGAAGAGATTCTGAGTAAAGATATCTGGCTTTCAGCGGACGAGTGTCTGCAATTTGGCATCATTGATCAAATCATTTAAGAAACCTTTATAACAGGCTTTCTTTCATGTCGCTGTGGTAAAGATGGGGATATCGTTCCATGTGAATTGATATCCTCATCTTGTGCCAGTTTTCTGACATCTGCATTGCTCTCACACAAGCGTATTGGAATATTTTTGAAGTGATGGCTGTGCGGGTATGTAACGATTAAATTATCAGCGTTTAATGCATACACAGTCTCCCAAGTTCCATCAATCAGAACTTCTCCTATTGGAACGGTTCTATTTTGATTGGTGTTGAATTTCCCCAATACAATGGTGTCTTCCGTTTGTTGAATCTCCACTGGTGCTGTTACGTGATGCAGGTAGGTCTCTCCTTCTGTATATGAACCTCCTCCAAACACTGCGTTATTTTTAACTCCAAACGCGCTTTCTACAAACACTTGCCTATTTGTTCGAAGAGTTATAGTCTTCAAGCTCGCAAGTTCGATTATATTTTCGCTCAATAAATGCACACCATGGGTGGCGCTGATATTACATTTTTTAAATCCTCCCTTGAAACTTGTACCACCCATTTCTATACCACCTGTGGTTTTTAAATTGTAGCCTCCAGATCCTATGGTTATACTCTTTCTGTTTCCTATGATGCTGGTATCATCACCACCGGGAAATGTGGAACTGTTGTCAATGTCTTCAACAACAGGTATATAATCATGATTTTTAAATGCTCCTAGATCACTTACAACAACTTCAAAAGGATGGCTTCTTCCTTTTTCATCAATTCTTATTGATGGAAAATCATTGAATACGGCACCTACGGTTTTAAGCTGATTTCTCTTTATGAACTGAATGTCATCTCCACCATTTCCCATTCGCTGTTCAATTGGAGATAGTGTGTCCTGTAGGTTTACAATATCCTCTGGTAATTTGGATGCGGTTTCATTTTCTTTCCAATTACCATTCTCTGTAGCAGCACTTTTATCTGCTCCGAATTCCAACACACCCGGAGCTTTTGAACCACTCTCACCAGCGGCTTTTTCAATGGCTTCTTTTGTTAGTGTTCTTTCAAATGCTGGATTCGATGTTCGATCTTGAACTGGTGTATATTCAACAACTTGGTCTGTATTAAAATCTCGAATAGGAGTTCCCTCATACCCGGAGAATGTATTGTCCACAGTGGTTATCTTATACTTTAAAACGGGATTATCATCTCGATCTCCCTCCAATGGCGTTTCTCCTCCATCTGGATAACTGGTACCACCTCTGGTTATTTTAAATTCACCGTTTTTTAAAGCTATGTCTTTGTAGACTTCTTTCCACTCTTTATATGCATCAATTTCAGACTCATCTATCAATCCTTTTAAGATATAAGAGTTTTGACCAACTCGTTCGGTTTTGTTTTTTACAACAAACTCAGAACTGTTGTTTCCAACAGTTTCAAATAAATCATTGACGATATTTGTTTGCTTGTTGTTACTTGCTAATTCGCTTGTAACTACATTGGTGATATTTATATTGCTTCCACTTCTATGTGATATATGAATCTTTTCATTATCTGTGGAATTATCTATATCTATAGATCCCCCTCGTTGATTTATAACGGTTCTGTTTTTATATCTCAATGACATCGATATAACTATTTAAGAGTTAACTTTCAAAATCAATTGGATACGTAGGACTCAGTTTATTTTCGTTATCCGTATCGTTTATAAGAGTCAGTTCTCTATAGTTTCTAGAAGAACCGAAATACACAGGGAATTGTGTATTTCCCTGCCAGAAGAACACCCAAACACTCGATCCAACTTCAGGTATACCAAACACTCCCTTTGCTTTGTTAACATGTTTGGAAGGCTTATATGAGAAGCTATATGGATTACAATTCACAGCAAAATTAACCGTGGGATCGCCAAACGCATCACCAACAGCGGTTCCTGCATTTTCATAAAGAAACGCAGGGGAAAATCCACCTTGTTCTAATGTTGGAGGAGCGTCGTTTATAGATGACAGTCCCTGTAGATAATTGGAATCAGATATAGATGATATCTTTTCATCCCTGATGTATCTACTTGATCCAGTTTCTCCAATCACAGGATAACATGCTTCTGCCCAAGGGATGGTTTTGCAAATGCTTTCGTAGATATCGGTATCAATCCAATTATCACCGATATTGTTTATACCGGGAACTTTTATTTTAAAATCTTCGTTTTCAGCAAACCATTCTTCAAACGGTTGGTTTGTGAGTTCTGGTATGTATACTTTTACTCTGTTTAAACGAAGAGGATCGTTATTTTTAACAACGATCCCTTTGTAGAAGGCCAATTCATCTCTTCTGAATTCTTGACCTGTCGATGAGCCTCTGGCAAACATTAATTATATTTAGGTTAGATATAACCTAATACATATAATCTACGCTGTTCTGGAGTGCTGACTTCTTTAGTAGCGGATAATGCAACTGCTGAAAGCGGAACTGTTGCAAATGCTGATTGATATGTGAATACAGTGTATGTTCTGTTTGGAAGAATCAGAGCAAATGTTGAATTGTTATAAGCTCTGTCGATTCTAAAGACTGATCCATATACAGTTACTGAGCAAAGAGAACTTAATAGAGTTGAAATTGAATTGAACGCTATTCCAATATGTGCAGATGACAGTGATATGGTGTTAACTCCACTTGCTGATAAAACTGCATTTGTAGGAACAGGATTCCCAACTGAAGCGGCTGATAATAGATTTGTATTAAAGGTGTAAAGTGCCATGTTATTATTTAGTCTAAAGCGTCAACAAATTCTATAAAAGAAGAACCCAGAGGTTCTTCGGCACCTCTGGGTTCGGTTTGATTTTTAGGTCTATCCTAGACTAGTTTAACTTACAGGTAAGTTGAAACTGTTCCGGGAGTAAACGCAGCACCAAGGTTCTTAACAATGATCAGGTGGTAGTAAAGATTTGCTCCGAAGATGTTGTTTACGATACCATAGCGGGTCATGAGACCAACGCGAGGCGCGAAATCGTTCGGACCAATTGTTCTTTGAACCATGATCGGAATGTATGGGCAGTAGATGATACCAGTATCATAGTACTCAGAACCCTTGAATCCTAACAGCGCATACTCAACACCAGAAGCTGTGCTTCCACTGTAGTAGTTAGGGCTGTATAGAGATTGATTCTGAACTTCTGTTCTGGTGTCACGATAAACGGTGAAGCGGCTTCCCACTGTACCTACCTTAGCGATACCAACACCAGCGGTTGAAACGTTTCCAGTGATTTCAAAGGTCTTGAAGTCAGGAAGCATTTCGAGGATGGTGCAAACGCGAGGAGTTGCAACGATGAAGTTAGCAGCACCACGACGGTTACGAGCGGCCATACGACCTGCCTCGATAAGTAGCTTTTGGTAGAAAGTGATATTACGCTCAGCAGTCCAACGACCATCTGCACTTACAGGACTCCATAAGGAGTAACCTGCACCCGCACCGCCATTCATAGCAGCTTGGATCATTCTGATGACAACTTCACGGTCGATTTCGGCTTGGATCTCATAACTCATTGCGTTAGTGAGTTCGCCGTCGATATCGATACCTTGCATGTTCTTCAGGTCTTGCTCAAGCTCGACAGACCAGCGAGTAGCAAGTCTACGAGTTCCAGCCTCAACAGCGGTCTTTTCGAACTTCATCTCGATCTGAGGGATTTTACCTGTCAGTTCGTAGTTTTGTAGAAGTTCTGCAACACCACGGTCTTGTTCAGCAAATGTCCATTCTGAGTTACCAGAAAGAGCACCAGCGGAAGTACCTGTGAAACGTGTGTCAAGAAGTTGATAACCAAGTTCGGTTTCGTTCAAGCCTGATGCACCACTAAGTCGTGGGGCGAATGCAACAGCGCGAGTACCTGCACCGCCATCGTTTGGTCTACCATCAATACCGCCCTCACTGAGGGTTTCGTTTTGGTAAGCATAACGAAGAGCGAAAGCAAGACCAACTGGTCCACCCATAGGCTGAACGCCAACGAGTTCGTTGGATAGCAACTCTGGGAATGTGCGTCGAATCATAGGAATGAGGATCTTAGGAAGTCTGCTATCTCCTTGGGCATAGCCATCGGTATTAGGGATGACTCCGGGACCACCGGCTAGGGTAGCGCCGAAGATACCAGAAGTATTGTTAGACTCCATGCACCATTTTTCTTGGTTTTCAAGAAGCATAGCAGTTGTTCTGTAAGTGTGCTCGTCGCGGATTTCTGGTACGGCATTGCTGCTGTAATCAAGAACCTTTGACCACTTTCTTACAAGAGCGTCTGTTCTGCTTTCGTTAACTGGGGAATTTGGTTTATTCATATTGTGACGTATTCTCTGTTTCTAATTCAGGTCATTAAGACCTCATTGTTCTTGGTGGAAAATTATCGGCTTCCAAAAACTTTGCTGAGTTCATTCACGTAGATGTCTCCAGTGGATGTCTCAAATGTATTTAGGCTTTCTGTTAAAACTTTTTCAGTTTTTGGAATAAAATCTACATTAGCGCTCTTTTTCTTAGCATCTTCTGTGATATTTTTAATCTTTTCTTTTTCTTTCTTGTCAAAGAGACGAGAAACATAATCAAAGTTTTCTTTGATGAATTCAAATGACTTATCTTTGAGAGTTTTTCTGATGAATGATTTCTTCTCGTCATCCATTGATGAAATCTTTTCTTCGATTAGGGAATTAACACGAACGTTGTTGTAACTTTCTGTTAATTGATCAATTTGCTTTTTGAGCTTTTGATTTTCTTTTTCAAGAGCAGTGATTTGTGATTTTCCATCAAGAACTGCTTCTTGGATAGATTCATTCATCATGACAGAACCAACAGAAAGAACATTGCGAAGTTTTGATAGAACACTCATTGCGCTCTTATTCTTAACAGCAGTTGCCAAGTCTTCGGTTGAAATTGACTCCTCAAGGAATTCATCCAAGTATGCACTCACAGCACCAACAAGTTGTTTCTTGTATGCGGTTGCATCTTCATTGAGGGTTCTTTCGTATTTCTTAACAACCTTCAGTAGTTTTTGTGCGCGATCTTGATCAACAGCTTCTACGATCTTTTTCATCTTTGCAGTGTGATCTTTATCAATGGTCTTGATAAGAGTATCGAGCTTTTGAGCATATAACTCGTCTTGAGCTACTAGAGCAGCTTCAGTTGCAAGTTCTACTTTCTTATCAAAAGCTTCTTGAATCGCATCCAGTGAGGATTCACTGAAAACTTCCACCGCATCTTTGTTTAGTAATTCTTTGATTTTCATGTGTTAGAATAAAGGGGTTGCTAGTTCTTTTTCAATTCTTGCTTGAAGTTTTGAATTAAGAATGCTTGTTAAGTATTTACTCGCATCGTCGTAATTTTTTTCTAAAATAGAATCAATAAATGATAAGATTGAAGATTCTTCAATAGTTTCTTTATTTTCTCTAGAATAAGAACCCTTACCCTTTTTAGATTTTTGAACTTGTGTGGGAGGCGCTGTTTTTTTACGCTTATTTGGAGCCTTTTTAGAAAATTTAGATGCTCCGGTTTTTGCAACTTTTTTGGCAATGGGTTCGGAATCTTCTTTCTTCTTTAGGAACTTTTTAATTTCTTTTTTAGACATATTTTTGGCTACTTTCTTAGCAGCACCAGATACATTTTTATTTCCTTCTTCAGCGCTCTCTACAGCACCGAAAAATCTACGTTGTCTATCACTCTTAGATGGCATATTTTTATTTATCTTAATGCATTAATAAATTTAAGAATTTGATCCTTTAAATATCCATCCATGTCTTTTCTAGGTAATTTTTTGATAGAACCTTCGAAACTTTCATAGACTTCTTCAAACTTTCCATCATCGGATAATACCCATTGCTTGGATTCTAAAATACCGTTTACGAAAGCTTTTGGGAATGAAGGATCTGCCACTGCATCAACTGCAACCAATCTCATGTTACGAACAACATTGTGTGTACCTTCTTCTTGCAGAGATCCAAGTGCGCGAGTACTCATACCAACTTTAACACCATCATTGATGAGGGATCTGAGAATTTGTCCCATTGGAGTTGAAAGAACTTTAGCTTTGCCGTAGAAGACATCTCCTTCTTCTCTCAATTCAGTTACTAAATGACATGCTCTTTCTAAGTTAACATCAGCGCTGCTTGGGTGATTCAATTCTCCCATAGCTCGTCCCGGATGAACCATTTCGCTGATGTATCTATTAACCTCTTCTCTGGTATCATCCAAATGATAAAGTCTTTTATTTTTATTGATTTGATTGCATCCTATGAATGGACCTTTAACGTATAAAGAATTGCCTTTTTTCAGGTTATCTTGTTCTTCGATGATTTCAAATCTTTCAAAAACATCTGGATTTTCTGAGATTAATCTTAGTTTTAATGACATGTATTTATTTATCAATATATAGATGAAAATCTATCAAATGATTGCTTTATTGATTTCTATTGATCCACTCTCTTAATGGCTCCACAGCTTGGAAAATCGCCATCATAGCTTGTGCTACTTCTGGGACTTCATTGACTGCTCTCCATAGATCATCTGTTCTGATAATTTTTTGAAATGAATTATCACCAAGACTTTTAGTTCCTTGATTATAAGGAAGTGTTTCGATATGAATAAAACCTTTATCAACAGTCGGAGCATGTACGACTATACCGGAGATCCATAGATGTGGAAACTCTTGTTGAGGTGTTGGTGGAATTACTACGGGATTTGGATTAGTTAGTGTCATAATTTTAAATTATTAAGAAACAATTGCTCTATCTTGAACTCTACGCCAGTTTGTGCCATCTGAGAAAGCCATTGTTGCTCCACCAGATTCATTACTAACATAGATCATTCCTCCAGTATTACTAGCTGCTGGGAAAGCTGTTAAACCAGCTACAGTGGTTGATGGAAATAGAACTGGGCCTGTTGATGACAATTTACCAAAAGCTGTTATATTGTTAGCTCTGAGATCAGTAAATCCAGACAGAGGAGTTGAACCAGCGGTGGTTTGGTCAGCACGAACAATATCAATACCAGTTCCATTTTTCTTAATACCAGCTCCATCAATTGATGATACACCGAAAAGTTGAATTATGTTGAATGGAGTTGCTCCTTGACCTCTTAAGATGAGAGTACCGTTTACTGGAGCCGCTAGAGAAGTGGAACCGTTCCAACCTAAAGTACCAGCAGCAATTGGGTTTATATTTACGTTTCCAAATTGTCCTGTAAATCCTACAGCGTTTATATTACCACTACAGCCGATACTACCCCCTACAACTAATGCTCCTGCTGTATTAGACACACTTGATGTGGTATCTGTTATTCGTAAACTATTGATATTTACCTTATCATTAACATCTGTCGGATTAGCTAAAATTAATGGTCTGGTTCCAATTATTGCTGGCTGTGGATCAACAGTAACTTCTATAGCACGACTCAATGCTGTACCTATAAAGAAACATTTATTAACCACATCATTGTAATAAAGACCTGTTGGACTACTTTCATCAAAAGGATTAGCCTGTCTTGTTGTTTGATACATGTTGGCATCAAAATAAGCTCCTGATAAACTCCATGGAATTGGTAATGTATATTCTGAAATAAAATCAGTTGAACTATTAATAGATAACAATCTTGTACCATCGCTATTTAAAATGATACCTGTAGTCCCTGCTGGAAATGATATAAATCTAGATGATAAAGCTGTTGATACAGTCCATGGTGTACCTAAGTCATATTCATAAAGAACATCATTAGTTTCGCCAAAGACATACATTTTTGTACCATCTGGTTTGAAGGTAAGAGTTGTAGGGACGCCTAAAACTGTATTTAAAAGGATTGTGTTATCAAGAGTAGCCTGTGAAATATCCCATGCTGCACTGAGTGGCATTGTATATCGAGATACAATACGATTACTTTGTGCAATAACAAACATGTATATACCATCTGGACTAAATGAGAATCCTTCTGGATTTAGGTCAACTTGTACAGATGTAAGACTTGGTATTACTGATGTTGTAGTTATATCCCATGCTTGTGATAAATTAAAGGAATATACCCTACGATTTGTATTACTGAGAGCATATGCTACCATTCCATCTGGCTTAAAATATATATCTCTTGGTGAAGCGGCAGCAGATAAAGATTGAGAACCTATTTGTGGAAATTTCCAACCTCTAACATTAGTACTGGTTGTAAGTTTACCACTTGAACCAGATAAGAAATAGTTATTAGAAGTAATGTTATTAGCTGATAAATCACCGTTGATTGTTACGTTTCCAGTAATGTTAGCTCCAGAAAGTGCTGTAATGTTATTACATGTTATATTACCGTCTACATTTAAAAGAGAATTACCGGGATTTAACGGATCGCCTACAGCCAACGATGTTTGTACAGCTACACCACTACCATTTAAAACTATACCTTGATCTCCAGTTAAATTGAGGTATCTATCTGCTGATATTCCAATATCATTAGTAAAATTAGCACTATAATCAGCACCATTAAAAATGCTGTCACCTTCTACAGTTAGATTACCGTTTATTGTTCCACCAGATAATGGAAGATAATCACCGGAAACACCACCTCCACCAGCAGATAATCCTAGGTACTGACTTGCTGATATTGCTCCAACAATGGTCAGATTTCCATTCATCACACCACCATTGGCAAACTGCTGAGCAACAGAACCACCACCACTCGAATAAACAGCAATGTATTTGCGAAGCTTTACAACTTCATCTGATACCCTATCAGATATTTTCTTATCAATATCTTTTTCAATTGAGTCCAAACTCTTGGTTTTCTTCTTACCAGAAGCTTCTATTACTAATTCTACAGGAGCTTCTTTTTGAATTTTTCTTATTTCAGAAATCAGACTATCCCTAGATTCTCTAACCAAATCTATAAAATATTTTCTAGATTTTTCATTTATATCAAATGTTTGATCCTCTAAAAATTTTAATTTTTCGGTGTAGTAATTCGAAATGTTATCAGCTGTGCTTGAAATCTTTTCATCCAATTGTCTGATAACATCAGAAGAAACTTCATCAATTCGATTATTGACATTTCCGATTCTAGAAAGTGCTTTGTTTACTCCTTTGTTGATGTTATTATTGAGTTCTACATTTGTATTTCTCAACGCATCCAATTCAGAACTTAACTCCTGAATTACAGATACATCAACTTTTTCATCTAATTTTTTATCTAGATTTCGCTCAATACCTGAGATCTTAGAGACAGCATCTTTTGCAATGGATTCTAAAGATTTACGAAGCTCTGGTAAAACCGATTCATTGTGAATCGATTTAACAAATGATCGGATATTTGTTTCCAGTTCTTTGGAAGAGTTTTGGAAATCCTCTTCTATGGATTCTGACAAACGATTTGCAAGATCTTCGATTTTGTTATCGATTGTAATCTCAAGTTCTGAATACTTCTCATCAGCATCTTTTATTAGTTCGCGCTTGATGGATTTTGTGATGGAAACAAATTCATTGACAAGCTCTTGCTTAGCTGTGTTCAGACTTTCCTTTAAAAGTTTATTCTTTTTGCGAATCTCTAAATTAGCTTCTCTGATTTTTTGAAGTTTAAGTTCTTCGGCATGTTTTTGAGCATTTTGTTTAGCAATTTCAATATGCTCCATGAGTTCTCGCTTGGTTTCTTCCTTGATTCGAGATTCATGTTCAAGATCAACGTTTTCGAAAATTACCTCTGTATCATCTTGGATATCGATGCTGTCATCAACAGGCGCATCGATATTATTTTCATTGAATAATATAGAAGGTTTACCTTTGATCAAAACAAAGGTAAATTCTTGTTCCTTTTCACCTATTACCACAGGAACAGATACCACTGGATTTCCTCTGAATGAGGAAATTTTTTCAGCTGGATATTTGATCTTGTTAAGCTCAATCTCATATACATCGAAGAAAATTTCAGAGTAATTTTCAACTAGACTTTTATATTGAGAAATAGAAGCTTCAACTAAAAAAGCTTCGATCAAACCCGATCTTAAAGGTTCAACCCATTCTCCTGTTGTT
>SXGQ01353448.1_pt1 | contig 35286 bp, 53 predicted proteins | sample 3178371 | NCBI WGS metagenome assembly SXGQ01 (sample SAMN11356859, study PRJNA531348) | freshwater metagenome | isolation source: freshwater sample F1-20 | place: China: Fuxian Lake, Yuxi | collected 2017-12-25 | reverse complement strand
CCTGTCCCGTTGAAGTTCACCCACGCCCGACAGGTATACGACGGGGCCGACCCTGACGGTGCGGCGAGGGTGGAGCTGCCGAGGACCAACGACCCCGCCAGCGTCACCGCTTGCGTACTGCCGCTGATCGTCATCGCCGTGGTCGCGGAGGAGCCGGTCTTGATGACACAGTCGCCCGTCGTGTCAGCCGTAAGCGAACAGGCCGTGCCAGTCGTGGTGCCGGTGGAGAGGATGCTCATGGGTGCTCCTTCGGATAGCGGTCTTTGACCGCTTGAATCTGCTGCCGCCACCCCTCATAGCCGCCGTGGTAGAGGGTATCGAGCTGATCGACGATGGACGGATACGCTTGAGCGCGGTCACGTTGATATTGCGTGGCGGTGTGAGCGGCACACAGCTCCATGGCTTGAGTGGCCAAATTAAATTGATATTGTGTACCACCCACCTGTCCGTCTATCCAATGATGTCCCGCAAGGGATGGATGATCAATCTGCTCAGGCGTCGGGGGATAATTCCACGACCCTAAATAGTCACCTGTTTGTGTGTGAAAATACGTACGCATATCGTCCTTAATTCAGTTTGTAGGGGACAACGGTAATTTTCCAGCTTGCCACAGTAATATTGTTACTCGACCCGTTTGTTTTATGCAAGATGCCTGGAGCCGCGCTGAGGAGATTCAACTGGATGTTTGTCCCATCCCAAAAGACTTGGATACTAGGTGTCACGTTAAACCCCGACATACACGCAGACATGGGAAGTTTATCGCCAACGGCCCACCCCGCATCGGTGGTCAAACATTCTAGAATCACCACCACAAATGACGGGATGGTGGAAAGTCCGTGCGCTTGCACAGTTTGAGTGCTGGTCGCGTAGGGGTTTTTGACGAGTGATGTCCCCGCCGTAAGCGTCCCCGCCACACTCGACGCACTCGTCAGCACCGTCCCACTCGTCGTGGGGAGGGTCAGCGTGGTGCTGCCGGAGACGGCTTGGGCCGAGAGGGTCACGGAGCCACTGGTTGCGCCTGATAAGACTAAATCAGCCATAAATCGGACTCCTTACTAATTTACATACGACTGGCTATTTGCAAACCGGCCATGCCACTGTTCTGTCGCAGCTTTTCTCGCACGAATGGCATCTTCCTCAGAGTTGTACGTGCCGAGGCTCTTGCACTCGCCATGAACCCATATCTGAGCTGACCACTTATTCCCGTACTCACGCTTATATACGCCTTTATTCTTGCGCCCCTTGCGCCCAGCCACGCGATTCATACACTGCTCGGACCTGGATGCAAGTCGTAAGTTATCCTGTCGATTGTCCTGCGGGTTGCCATTAACATGATCGATCTCTGCGATAGGCCATAACCCCGTATAGAGAAACCACGCAATTTGTCCAGTAGAATACCCTGTAAATTTACCATTGATCCACAGAAAGCAATTTGTGTGACCACTGCTCAGCGTACTCAACCCTACAGGATCACCAATATTCTTCCTGCCGCCAGCACGACGTTTCCAGACTAAGACACCTTCATCTGTGATAGACCAAGATGATTGGATGCAAGTGAGTTCTTCTTGGCTACGTATTTTCATAACACCGCCCACCGTGCGCTGCCACTGAGCGTGATGACCACACCCCCCGACAGGGTGACCGGTCCCACCGACATCCCGTTCTCGCCGCTGGCGATGGTATAGCTCGTCCCGACGGTGGCGTTATTAATCACAATGCCATTCCCCGCGTTCAGTACCTTGGATTGTAGCTCACCGGTACTAGGTTTGTACAGCAAATTCGCGTTGCTGGTGTAGACCGTGGTGGCCGCCCCGGAGGTCGCCGCCGCCAGCAGGGGGTAGATATTGGTACTAGTGGCCGTATCGTTGCTAATTGTGGACCCGCCGCCTACGGCGGCCCAGGCGGTGCCGTTGTAGCCTTCAAACTCGGTACTGGTGGTATTAAACCGCAGCTTGCCGGCGGCCCCAGACGGTCGTTGAGCCGTCGTGCCGGTCGAGAGTTGGACCGCGCCCGTCGAGGTGAAGGCCGAGTCGCTGGAGGCCGTCAGGACGGTCACGGTGGCCGCCGCAGGGGTCGTCGCCCCGACGGTACCGTTGATGTTGATCGAGGCCGTGCCGGTCAGGTTGGTGACCACGCCACTGGATGGGGTCCCCAAGGCCGGGGTGACCAGCGTCGGGGAGGTGGCAAACACCGCCGAGCCGCTACCGGTCTCGTCCGTCAGGGCGGAGGCGAGATTCGCACTCGAGAAGGAGCCTAAGGAGGTCGCGTTGCCCACCGAGGTCACGGCCCCCGTCAGGTTCGCATTCGTCGTGACGGTCCCCGCGGTGAGACCCGCGGCGGTGCCGGTGATATTCGTACCCACGAGAGCGGATGGCGTCCCGAGGGCGGGGGTGACGAGAGTCGGGCTGGTGCCGAACACCAAGGCCCCTGAGCCGGTTTCATCGGTCACGGCGGAGGCGAGGTTGGCCGAGGACGGCGTCCCGAGGAACGTCGCCACGTTGGTCCCCAGTCCGCTCACCCCCGTACTGATCGGGAGGCCGGTGGCGTTCGTCAGCACGGCGGCTGAGGGGGTGCCGAGGGCGGGCGTCACCAGCGTGGGGCTGGTCGAGAGGACCACGTTGCCGGTGCCGGTTGAGGTGGTCGTGCCGGTGCCGCCACTCGCGACGGCCAGTAGCCCGGCTAAGGTAATCGTCCCTGATCCGGTAATCGGTCCCCCCGAGGTGGTCAGGCCGGTCGTGCCGCCTGAGACATCGATGGAGGTGACGGAGCCGCCGCCGTCAGCCACCCACTCCACATCGGTGGCCCCGGCGTTAATCGTGAGGCGTTTATTAGCATTGGAGGTATAGCTCGGCAGGAGGCTCACCCGCGCCGTGGCCGCGGTCGTGGCGTTCGTGCCACCGTTCGCCACCGGTAACGTGCCGGTCACGCCGGTCGTCATAGGGAGACCGGTGCAGTTCGTCAGGACGCCTGAGGCCGGGGTTCCCAACGCGGGGGTCACGAACGTCGGGCTGTTCAGCACCGCCGTACTCGTCGCGGTCAGGATGAAGCGGGTGCCATCGTAGGTAATCTCGGCAATCTGGCTCGCCGCGAGGTCACTGGCCGCCAACGCCGTGGTGCCGTTCTTCGTGATCGCCTTGGCCCCGAGTCCGCTCACGTTGATCGTGACGGCGCCCGTATTGGCGCCAGCGGTCTGAAAGCGGAAGATCTGGCCCGCAGCGTAGGCGGCAATGGCCGGCACTGGGGTGAGGGTGATCACATCGACCGTGCCACCCGGTGTGGCGACGTAGACCCCCGTCCCGTCCTGAATACTCGCCAAGGTCGCGGCATCGGTACGGGCGGTCGCGGCCCCCACATTGGTCAGCTTAAAGCCGCCGAAGGGGATATTCGCCGTGACCGTCGTCTCACCGTTTTTCGTGATGGCCGTCGAGAGGCCCGAGGCCACATCGTTGACCACCGCGTTGTACTTGGCACTCTCAATGAGTGTCGCCGCCACCGCAGGGAACGACGCGGCGGGTGGGGTGAATGTCCCAGATCCATTATAGGGCATAGAAACTCCTTATTGCACAGGTCTACTGCCGGCCATAAGCGCTTGGATAACGCGATCTCGTGCTGAGAGTCCGATGCCGCTCTTCGGAGCGAACGACTGCTGATAGCGATGAGAGAGGACTGCGCTCCTGGCAGGGGCGCGCACAAGGGGAACTGCGCCGAGGAGCGATCCAACTGGACCACCTACGCCATAGCCTCCTGCGCCAAGCACCGCCGCCGTCACCGCATCGACACCCTGCACACCCTGTGCAGGAATTCTCGCGCCTTCCTTCGTGACAGTCGGGAAGGCTTCTGCGAAGCGTCCAATCGTGCCGAGTTCACCAGTTAGCGGCTTCCCGCGGTCTAGCCTCGTCCCAATCCGGTGCGCCACGACATTGAGATCGCCAAAGTTTAAGGCATCCTCGATGTCATAACTCCGAGCGATACGGAGTCTGGCTGCCGCGAGGTCTTTAATGAGATCCTGTCGGCCATTGGCAACAGCGAGCGCCTCCAGGTCTGCCTCAATCGATTCAGCTTGGCTAGCCAACTCTTTGGCGCGTGTCAACTTATCAGGATGCGGCTCGCGGCGATGGCTGGTATACAGCGCTTGTGAGTCTGCCCTCGCCTGTTTCAGTTGTTCGATGAGATCGGTATCGTGATAGCGCTTGAACCATGGCATCCCGGAAGTGGGACGCAAATTTCCGACCTCTTGGTAGACTTTTCCTGCCTCCTCGCGCACCTTCTCAAGGACTGCCTTCGTGAGGGCTGTATCCTTTGAGAGTCCTATCGATTGTGCTGCCAAGGCATTCGTCACATCCTGGTTCCGACGGGCAGCTTCAGCGGCGGTTGCTGCCTTCCCTCCTACTAGTTCTAGGGTTCGGCTGGTCACAGTCGGGGTTGTGAGTGATGGCGGAACGACATACCCGACATCGAGCCCTTCTTGGAGTACTTTTGCTCGTGCGCCAGCCTGTCCGGTCGGTACAGGGCGTCCTCCGCCTCGTGCCGCGACTGTCGTTGCCACACTCGCCGCAAGACCGGCATAGGGGTTGTCCGTTACTTCCGTAACCCCTTGTCCGACCCCTCCTGCCGTACTGCCCGTGATGATGTTTTTCGCCGTATTCAGCACGGTCGGGGCCTTAGCCGGGAGTGCTGCGAATCCCACTCCTCCCTCAATCATGGCATCAACGACACGCTGAGATGCGGTTTGAGGGTTCCACTCTGGCCGAACGAGTCCCATCGCTTGAGCCGCTTGCATCGGGTAGTTTGGGAGTGGCTCATACGGAGGGGCGTCCCCTTTCCCGAGTTGCCCACGGATCTGATCCCCTGCCCAGTGTCCTGCGCGGCCCGCCAGATCCGCGAGGGCGACGGGCGCATTGATAAGATTAGCCACGCCTTTGGGGATCGCGTTGATTGCGACTTGGCCCATTGATGGTGCCATGGGCGAGCCTTCTGACTGTTGCGCCGGGAGCATTCCCGTTAAGATTTCTACGGACGTGGCATCTCCAGCGGACTGCGCCTTGGCGATTGCGGCTTCGATCTCTTGTGTCGTTGGCATAGAACCCCTACGGCTTCCCTGACTTGAGGTACTCTAGAGCCCTTTGCCTATCCTGTATAAACTTTGGTAGCGGGATAGGAGCGTCGTATGGAAATTGAGTGCCTCGTTTTTCTGCGCTGGCTACATCGTCATTGTACCGCTGGACCTTCCCTGCGATAAGACCTTCAAAAACATCGATAACGTGAGATAGCGCCCTTGGGTCCGTATTCGGGTTGCCTAGCGCGTCCTGGAGAATTCTTTGCTGTTCCTTCGTAGGTTGAGCATCGAGTGTCCTTAAGAACGTCATCACTGGCACGAAAAGTCGTGATCGCAGTTCTTCCGCACCCATCACTTCATTGACCTTCAAGTCTAAGTTGAAATTATTATTAAAAAATTTCACGACATCAAGCTTCATCTCGCCCAGCGATCCGACAAATGGGCCAGCCTTCGCAATGAGCGCCTTGGATGCCTCCATACTCTCCAGCACTCCCGGCAAATCACGCAATTTCTCTCGCGTCACTGCTAAGTGCTTCATATGTTCCTTCGCCGCCGCGACGCTCGCGGTATCGGTCATAGATACAGTAGTTGTAGGACGACCCGCCGCAGCTATGTCCATCTTTGCTTGGAGTAATTGCTTGTTAACTTCAGGTGTTCCTCCAGACCCCAAGAGTATGAGATCATTCATTGCCTTTATTTTGTCGGCTGGACTAAGGTTATTAGGGATAGAGCCAATCTCCATGCCATCTCGCGTGACGACGTGCCTATCGCCAACGTTGGTGATAACGGGTGCGCTTGGTGTCGCGCCCTTCTTAAATACACCCCTCACGCCATTCTTGTCGTAGGTGATAACCTTGTCTCCGAGGTCAAGTTGTTGAGGTGGCTTCGATGCGGCCTCAGCTTGCTGCTGTCGTTGCTGCATATTCAGCTGAATCAGCGGCCACGCACCCGGCGCACCGGAGGCCAGGAGCGCGGTATCGGCGGCCATCAGTTCGCTAGGGGTGCGGGGAATTTCAGGGGTATTCGGACGCTTCACATTCTCGACAATTTGCGCCACCTCTGCGGCAGTTTTGTCGTCCATGTCTTTATAGCCATATTGCCTAAAGTGCGCGGCGAACTCTGGGGAGAAGGTGCGTGTTAAAATCTCCCCCACCGTAGCTCGACGGTCAGGCTTCCCTTCGACCCCTGCAACGGCTGGTTGGGTTTCCACTGCTGGCACGTACGGCTGCCGGCCCGGTTGTGCGGCCTCGAATAAGTGATCGAGGGAGAGGCTGGCATCTGGTGCCGACGGAGGCGGTGCAAACCGTCTCGTCGGTGGAAGCCCTGCGGCAGGGCGCAGCCACGGCGACATCTGTTCCCGTTGCGCCATCGCGTTGGTCACGTCCTCGACGCTCTTGCGGACAGTACCCGGCTCACTCGGCAGTTGACCTTGGGCGATAATCGACTCCAGATTGCTCGGTACTCCAACGGCAGGTTGAGCCTCGACTGCCTCCACTGCGGTCCCAGGGACGGTCTCGGCAGTGAATGCCGGTGTCGGACTCGTGCCTTTATTGTAGGCTTGGAAGGCCGCCGCGATACGAGCCGTCGCATCTGCCTGTGCCTGTTCACGCTCGCGATCAATGTTTTTAGCTAGCAGTACCCCGGCGAGGGCTTCGCCGAGTTGCCCGGCGCCCTCTGTCCATGACGCGGGCTGATAGAGTCGCCCGGCCATCTTCCCCCGTCGCGGGACGGCGGATTGGTTCATCAGGGCATTAGCAATCATCTGTCGCTGGTCGAGACGACGCTCGGCAAGCGCGTGTTGGGGTTCAAGTCCCTTATAGTCGAAACGGCCCGTCATCCCGTACATCTGGGCAGGACCGTACAAATTTGGAGTCTGGAATACGCTATCGTCTGGCATGATCGTGCCCCTATCTCCCGTATGAGGTACCAGCTTTGATTGCTGACGAACCTAAGCTAAATAACCCTGCCTTAAACGCATCGCTCGACGCGGCTTGCTGGTTATAGACATCCATCGCGTGTTGCCCGGTATCTGACGCCGCCTGATAGATCGGCGGGGGCGCGATATTCGTGTTCTGCGAGTACCCTGGCATCGAGAACGGATTCTGGACCTGCGTCTGCGACAAGGCCGCGGAGATTTCGTTGAGCGGCGTTTGCCGCTTGGCGAGGTATTCGGCAATCTGCGCCCGTCGCAAGTCCGACTGCTGCTGAAACGCGAGCTGGGCTTGTGCCGCTTGCTGCTGTTGCGCCGCCATCTGCTGCGTGAACGATTGCTGGCCGAGTCCTAACGCTTGCTGGAATTGTGCGGCCTGTTCTGCTGCGACCTGGTTGCGAAGGGCTTGCTGTTGGCCGTAGGTCATCGTCGCAGCTTGCGATTGCTGCCCAAACTGTCCCGCTTGTTCCGCCATCGCTTGATCGCGCAACGCCTGTTGCTGCTGGAACGTGCGCCCAGACCCTTGCATCTGCTGTTCAAACTGCCGCGCCTGTTCGTCCATGGATTGCTGCCGCAGCCCCAAGCCTTGCTGATAGCTCAACCCCGCGTTGGCGAGGGCTTCTTGCTGGGCTTGCTGACGTGTCTGGAGGTCCATCCCATACTGTTGCTGCACCGCCTGATTCGCCGCGAGGACGCCTTGCATCCGCGCATCGTTCTCGGCCCGATCCTGCATCCGCATCTCGTCCTGATAGCCACGGCCTCCACGGAGGCCCCGCGCAATCAAGTCGGACTGCACATTCTCCCGGCGAATGGCGAGGTCTTCCATCGGACGCGCCAAGGTCGCTTGGTACGTGCGGTTATAGAGATCGGCTGACGGCGAGGGCATCGGGGGGAGATTCGTGGGCGTCGTGTAGGCGGACGGCGCCCCAGGGAGTCCCGCCTGGTTGAGGGCCGTCGGTTCTGCCGAGACGTTCGCTCGCTGCGGGAGTGACGCGAGGTCGAGTGGACTCAAGGATTGGAGGTCAGGCCGCCCAGGGAGCTGTGAGGTGTCGAGGATATTGGGTGCCGCGGAGGGCGCAATCGCCGCGCCCGCTTGATACGCGGACGGGTCCGGGGCCATGCCGCTGTAATTGATCGGGGTGCCAATGACCCCTTCCAACGACTGCGCGCCTTGGAGCCCGAGCTTCCCGACCTGCTGCCGTGTGGCGATATCCTGGTTGTAGAGGGCTTGCTGTTCGGGGCTGAACGTCTGGTACATCGACGGCTGATCAAACGACGTTTCATACGTCTTCCGCTCAGGGGCCTTGGGCATCGTCATCGCCACATCGCGGTAGCCGTAGAACGGCTGGTCGATGTCCGTGCCAATCTGACGGCCTTCTTCGTCTAAACGAGGCACATCTCGGTAGCCTTCGATGTATTGTTCTTGCTGCCGTCCTCCCTTCGCGGTGTAGTCGGCGAGGTCAGCGTTGTACTTCGCCATCGCCGCATCGTAGGCGGGCTGATTGAACTCGCCAAACACGACCGTCTGCGTCCCATAGGGGTTGTAGACGTTCGGGTTGTTCATCTTCCCCGACAGTCGGGCGGCTTCGATATTGGCGGCCCCTTGTTCGCGGGCGGCGGCACCGTAATCGGGTGCGGGAGGAGGACTTGGACTACCGCCCATGGGCATCTCCTATTCTTCGTGGAAAGTACGAGGCATTGAGAAAGCGACACGCATGAAACGGCAACACATACAAGAGAAGGTCTCCGTCCGGGTGGCCCGCCGTGATACAGGCTTCTAACTTAAATCCCGCATGTTCCAGCGCGTGTTGGCTCTTGTCGTTCTCTGACGAGACGGGCGCAATCACCACATTCGCCCCAAGTTGGATAAAGGCGTAATGCGCCAACGCTGACAGAAACGTGCGATTCATCCGTTCAATCGCCATATGCAACTGGACCGAGGCATGATTCCAATTATTAAAAATGGCTCCCGCAATAATCCGTTCGCCACGCAGGAGGCCAATACTGACCGAGGTCTTGGTGTCATACCGCCCCTCACAGGCGCGATCCGCTACCCATTGCCCCACCTCATGGCTACTGAGCAGCGTATAGGGCTGGGCGACCAAGGGTGTCGTGGAAACCATCGGTTCAAGCATACCTACGTCTATGGCACAGTTCGCGGTCATTGTCAAGCCCCTAGAGAATCCCCCCGCCCTCGTAGACGAAGTCCGACGCAGTCCATTGAATTGTTAGGGAATTTGTCGCGACCTTAATCTTGCCCGCCACGCAATAGCCATCCCATTTGCCGGGAGTGGTCCATTGTTTAATCACTTCCAACCCCGCGGCCCAATAGGATTCGTCCCAGAGTGAGCTATCCCAGACCGCGCCCGCCGTCGTGCTGTAGGCAGTCGGGGTCGCCACCTCGCTATCCGCAAAATCCACGTCCACATCGGCGCGGAAGGTGAGGGCCGAGCCGTTCGTAATGAGGGTCGGGCGGAAGAGCTTGACTTGCTTGACAGACCCATGCGACCCAAAGTAGTTAAACGCCTGTTTGCCGTAGGCTTCGATGTTATTCGTCCCATCCACCATGCCTGTCCACGCTTTCGAGACCGTCGTGCCGCCGGCAAAATAGAGGGTGCCGTTCATCACGATGAAGGTTTCCGCATTCCACTTCGTGAAGCGGCACCAGGACTTCGTGATGGTATTCATCACGTATTGTTCATGTTCGCCATTTTCCGTCAGTGGGACATTGACAATCATGGCGGTCTGTGCGGGAAAGATCGTCGCTTCCCACCCAAAATTACTGCCATAGAGTCGCGCCGCCGTCGTAAAGGCCGTTTCAATCTTGAAGGAGAGGGCGAGCTTGTAGTCAATCGAGGACTCCAAGAGGGCCGCGGAGAGGGGATAGGTGCCGTTTTCCGTCACGAGGACGAGGTCGCCACCAAACTGGGTGACGCAGCGTCGCCCGAGCGGACGCCCGACGGAGAACGAACCGACCTTGAGCCAATTCGACGCCGAGGAGGGGTTGGTGCCTTCGTAGACGATGACTTCGCCTTCGGAGGTGATAAACACCGCCGCATCGTCCTGTCCAGAGCCGCCATCGCGTGATTGCGTCCCCATCGCGACGAGGTAGCCGCCCTTCTTACACTCGCTGGAGAGGTCAAATTCTGTTAAGGCCCCACCCGCAGATCCCGCGGCGAGATACCAAAAGGAGAGGCTATTTTTCTGAATAAAAAAGAGGCGGCCCTTAAAGACGTTAACCCCGATAATCTCGGTCGAGGTCAGACCGGTGAGGGCGGGCGAGCTGAGCGTATCCACCGCGGTCCAGGTCGTGCCGTCGTAATAGAGGGGCTTATCGACGCCATTGACCAAGATGAGCCAGTTATTGGTCCCATCACCAAACATGGCCTGTTGGTGCTTCCCGTTCGTCCTAGAGGCGACTGAGGCCCCTACCGCCCCTGCTGATGTCACGTTGTAGACGTTGGAGTCGGTCACGCAAAACAGGCTCGCGGTGCCACTCATGCTGCTGTAGGCGGCCAAGGTCTTGGCGTTCCCCGTCATCGCGGTGGCGTGGGACGCATAGCCCCCACGGACCTCCACGAAGGCCGTTTTCGGCATCCAATTATCGAGGGCAATCGCATCGGTCGGCGGCATCTCCGCGAGCCCGTCACGGCTGTTCCAACCCCCTAACGGGGCCGGGACGCTCGTCACGGTCACGGTACGGCTGCGTGGGGCGCCTTTAGCGCGTAACGGCTGCCTCATACGCCGCTCCAGCTACCCGACGGCACCCAAATGCCAGGTTTCGGGCCTTGGTAGGCGTATTCGTCGCAATGCAAGATGGGCTTGCCGCCATCGCGTCCCAGGGCGTCCTTGACCTGAATTTCATAGGTGCGGAACAATTCACTGTAGTCGAGGCCCTTTTCCCGCATCCACCGCCACCGAAGGCCGATAATGAGGAGCGGCTCTGGGAGGAGCGTGGTATCAGTATCGAGGGTAAAGAGCTGCTTGTAGGTCACGGCGTCAGCGCCGAGAATCCAATTCTGGCTCACGTACTCAAACGCCCAACTATGTCCTGCTGTTGGGGCAGGATTGACGAGCAGGAGGCCGCCACGAATGCGAAACTGGTAGCGCGGGCCGGTCACTTGGACGGCTTTCAGGGCTTGCCAGTCCTGGCTATCCATCGGCCCCAAAACCGGCAACCGGTCCGTGCGGTCCCAGATCGTCTGGTTCTTGATGTAGTTGAACCCGTTCGTGGCGATACTCGTGATGGCGCCTTGGCTCTCGGTCGCGAGCGTCGTGTGGGTCGCCTCAAAGGTGATCCCCTGCCAGGCCCCACGGCGAGACAGGTCCGCGCCTTCTTCCTCCAGGAGCGCCCGCAATTGAACGATCTGCGGATCGGTGTTGCCAAGGACGGTCGTCGGCACCGGCACGGCGGTGCGTTCGGCCACGGCTTGAATCATCGTGAGGAGCGACATAATTACCCCTTCTTCTTGCTCGGACGGCCAATCGGAATCACGGATTCTTCGGGGAGAATATCGTCGAGCGTGATCTCATCCGCAGCCGCCTGGATCGGCTCATTTGGAACGGCGCGGAGCTGGTCCCTGAGTTCCTGGACCTGTCGAGTGAGGAGCGAGACTTCCCCGGTGAGGCGCACATTCTCGGCCTTCACCATCGCAATTTCCTGTGTCAGCGGGCCTTTATCGTGAAGCTGGCTCAGCCACGCTTTGGCTTTGTCGCGGAGGGCCATCGCACCCATGCCGATCACGCGCATCCCTTCCTCGTTCATGGCCGCGAGATCTTCCACGGTTAGCACCATGAGCTGGACGAGGGTTTCTTGTTGGGCGGGCGAGATCATGCCCCATCCTTTAATCGGCGTCCCGGTGAGGGGGACGGCTTGTCCTTTCTGAAACGCTTGGTAGGCGGCTTCGTAGTGGGTCAACCATTCCTGCGGAATCTTTCCTTCATTGGCCTGTCGTCGCAGTTCGGGGAGCCACGAGGTCACCTTCGATTTAAACACATCCCGCGAGTACGCGGGAGTCACGAGGGCATAATCTACATCGCGGGCCACATAATGCCCGGCCTTCGCACTCGCGAGGACATCTTCCACAGCGAGCCGATCAAACCGCACGTAGGCGGGACGGTCCTTGCGTTCGCTCATATCTCCTACAGCGCCAATACTCATAGCCCCCTCCTGGTTGCGAGGGGGAGCCAGGTGTTGCCTGGCCCCCCTCTAGGATTCTACTCAGGGAACGCGCACATGACGATCTTCGCGGAGGCATCCACCGCGTAGGCGCAGATGCTATCGGTCACGAGGGCCGACACATCCAACGTCCCATCGGTCGCCCCAACTGGGGTCAAGGCGTTACCGTCAGCCCCCGCGGTCAAGGCCGTGGTCAGGGTTGCGGCACCCGAAATCTGCACCCAGCCATAGTAGGCGTTCGTCACGGCATACTGCCAGACGCCCGCGCCCACGTTCGCCGAATCCGACAGGTCGGACGTAACGGTCGTGGTGGCACCTGCCGACACGCCGCCTGGGGCGTAGTAGTAGGCCACGTTGCCGGCCACAGCCGCCACCGAGCCCGCACCTGAATTATGCAGCACATACTTATACTTCTTCCCCCCTGCGGCCTCGTAGACCACGCCGGGGGTAAACATCGGCGAGCTATCGTTCGCCGTTAACAGGACTCCAGCAATGTCACCCATGATAAGATCTCCTTCGTGTAAGAACGTGAATTAGGCAATGATGACGCCCTGTAACTTCCGGTTTGAACAGACCAGGTTCCCCATCCAGAAGATCGGGACGACGCTGCCGTCCTGATTCACCGGCTGGATCTCGGTCATCACTTCCAGGTCCGCCTGGGGATGCACGACCAATTCCAGGTAGTTCGTGTTCACAAAATACATATGATCGGACGGAATGCCAGAATTGCCATCAAAGATGACATCGGCATTCTTGTACTTCAAGGACACAAAGCCGGCGTTCGCCTTCTCCGCGTCCATGTAGCGCTTGATCGACACCTGCGACCCTTCAAAGAAGGTGTAGTAGTTGTTGTCCGCTACGATGAGGTCGGGCTGATCGCTCGGACCACGGTCGGTATTCAACCAGGTCGGCAACATGAGGCCGTTTTCAATCGTGGTGGCGGAGGGTGTGATGCTCAAGGACGAGGCATCGGTCACCGTGTTGCGCCAGAAGGTCCAGGTGTTCGCATCGATGCCGCCCACCGTGTTGGTGTTCACATCGGCGATGATCGCCTGGAGGCCGTTGATCTGATTCGTCGCGGAACCGCTGGAATACAGATCAGACGAAAAGCTGTTGTTGAACGTCCGAATGGCGTTCTGAATCTTCTTCTTGGCGAGGTTGATAATACGGCTATCGCCGCTGTTGATCCGCAGTTCACGACCGCTGGAGACCACATTGAGGGCCACCTGCCGCCATTGATATTCCGCCGCCGAAATGACATCGGACGCCGAAATGTTCAGCGTATCCCAATCGGAATAGCGCTGATACGTGCCGTTCGCCGCGTAGTCGAGCGGGGTCACAATCGTGAGTCCGCCGTCTTCCTTGCGGTAGTTACCCTTCTTCATCATATACTTCAAGAGGGCATTGCGGTTGGACAAGTTGTCCTTGATTTCCTTGCGGTGGTTGCGAAACGTGGTCGCCACCAATTCAGTGAATGTGCTATTTGGGGATGCCATAATTACTCCTTATGCGGTGCGTGATTTAATGTCGGCTAAAATTTTTGCCATCGTATCTTCCATCGATCCCACCGGCTCTGTCGGAGCCCGTCGGGAGTCTCGGCCTTGGACATTCACGCCCGCAGCTTGTCGAGCCTTGGTCGCGGTCTGTTTGGCCTCGTCGCGCAGTTTCGCCGTTTGTTCTGTTTGGAACGTGGCGAGCTGCTTCTGTCGCGTCACTGGGTTCGCCCACACCGCTTTGTCATACGCCTCCTGGAGCGGGGCGCCTGACTGAATCATGGCAATGATGTCGTCAGCCACGTCATCAAAGAACGGATGGGCGGGGTCAGCCGCGAACGTTGCAACGTCTTTCTCAATGCGCCCGCGTACTTCCGAATGGGCGCGTTGGTCTCGGTCATAATCGCGCTGCTGCATCGCCGCCACCTGCTGCTGCAAAGCCTGGACCTGCGGGTCCACCGGCTGCGCCTGTTGGCCCTGCAAGAAGCCGAGGTTTTGGCCGAGTTCATAAAACGCTTGCTTACGGGACTGCGGGTCGCCTTGCGTGAGGCGGTAATGCGCGTTCAAGAGTGTCTGCACCGCGGTCGTTTCGTCCATGCCACCCGCCGCCAGAATGGGGCGATAGGGGGTCAGGATATCCCGAAGGGATTTCCCGTAGGTCGCATCGGTCTTATACTGGCCGAGGCCCTCCAGCATCTGCCGCTCGCGCTGCTCGATGTACTCTTGCGCTTTCGGGTCAATCTTATCCCAGGACTCATGGTGTTCACGCCCCCAGGATTTCGGGGCCTGGCGCCGCTCAGCTGCCGGGGGTGCCGCGACGGGGGCCGTGACTGGGGCCGCGGCTGAGGGTGCGGGAGCCTCCTCCGCCTCGGTGCCGGTGTCGGTGTCGGTGTCGGACTGTGGAAACAGATCGAGTCCGATGCTTTCGACGGCGGACGCGATATCGAGGTCGCCGCTGCCAGTGTCGCTGGTAACGTCATCCATGGGAGGCTCCTTCGGTTGAGGTGAGATCGGCATAAAGGCGAGCGCGAGTCGGGGTCGGCATCTGTTCAATCGTGCGTTCGACCGTTTCGCTTACTCGCGCAGTCAGCACCGCGTCACTCTCACGTTGACGGCGGGCGTAATCGGTTCGGATTTCGGGGTCATAGGGGATGCAATTATTCCGCTTGAGATCCTCGCGATGGGCGTCGCGGGAGGTTATCACGCGCCCATCCACGGGACTGGTGTACCGCACATCCTCTGAGGCTCTCACGAGCAACGGGACACCAATTTGTCGCACCGCCAAACCACCGCATTCGCAATATTGCGAACAGTCAAATTGCGCGAGGGGGACCACACGATCAAAGCGATGCTGACGCTCACAGAGAAAGTCATACGTGGGCATTAGTCTTCTACCTCCACTACGGCCATCGACTGCGCACAGGCTTGCATCTTGGCAATCGCGATCTGCGTCTGCATCTGGATCTCGGCCTTCTTCAGCTCGGTCTCCTGTTGCAGTTGCGCCTTCATCTGCTCAGTATGGCGTTCCGCTTGAAGTGCGGAGAGTCTGGCTTGCTTTTCGGCCTCCAATTTCGCCATTTCAATCTGCTGGAGCATCTGCAACTTCGCCGACTCCATCTGCACCCGATTCTGCTCGGCTTGGACTTCACGTTGATGTTTCGCGGCCTCCGCTTGCTGGGCTTGCTGAGCTTCGGCTTGCGCTAGCTGGCCTTCCATCTGCATCTTCGCCTGGGCGAGCTGCATCTCCATCTGCACCTTGGCTTGGTCCGCTTGGCCCTCTTTGCCATCCAGGTCTTTCGGTGGCTGCATGGCCTTAATCTGATCTTCAATCTCTGGGCCAAACCGGAAGCGACGGGTGATTGTGAGGAGCATCGTCTGCGCCACTTCGAATGGCAGAATCCCCTGCGAGACCAGCGGCCCGACCCCGTTCAGGAATTGGCCGAGCGTCATCATCAGTTCTGAAATATTCTTCTGGTCCTCGACCGCTTCCGGTTCCACCGTGGAATTCGTCTCGATATCGACCTTGTAGGACCGCTGCACATCATCGCGCAACATGCCGAGGATGCTCTCCCACGTCGGCATTTGAAGTTGCTGTTGGAGGCGTGGGTCGAGTGGCTGCCCACTCACCTGAGACGCCTCCGCAATCTGTTGGAGCTGTTGGGCTTGCATCATGGTGAGGAACGGGAGGCCCGTAATCCGCGCCCAGCTCTCCTCGCCCATCTTCAGGGCCGCAATCTCCAGCATCATCCGCATCACGTCACGCGCATACCGCTGCACTTCGCGCTGGAGCCGCTTGAGGCGGAGCGACCCCCACTGGGCCTTGATGTTCTGCGCGGTCGCTGTTTCGCTGGCGCGTGAGGCGCCACGGAGAATGTCGGAGATCCCGGTAATCTCGTAAATGACCTGCTTCGACTGTTCGCGGGCGTTATAGAGCTGGACCACCACCGCGACCATCTGCTCGATGGGCATAAACCAAATCGCGTTGCCGAGGCCCTTTTCGGCGGCTAAAGAGGACGATTTATCCGCGGGGATCAGCGCATTGTCGTCCTGCTTCATAATCTTGCCGAGTTCTTCGCCAAGTTCGGTGTCGTAGACGCCTCGCGCCTTAATCGCCTCAATGAGCCGATTGATGCGGACGGTGAGTCGGTTCACCTCGTTCGCTTGGTTCTCGTAAATCGTATACAGGGCCGTCGGCAGCAGGTCGTTGGCCTTTTCGATGAACCGAATCGGGCGCGGGCAGTTAAAGAAGCCCGTCAAGCCGAGCGGATCGTCTTCGACCTTCAAAAAGCCGTCAGGATACTGGGCGCTGACGTAGCGCACCTTCTTACCGCCGTCTTTATCCCAAATCTGATAGACACAGGCGGTGGTGCGTTCACCGCGGTCCCGTTCCGTGTCGGTGGACCATTCGCCTTCGTCTTCCGAAGCTTCTTCGTTCTTTGAATAGAGGATTTTCCCCGCCACCTCAGCCCCAAACAGCCGCGTGGCTTCTCGTTTGTCGATATATTCTTCGTAGGCGACCCACGGCACCTTCGACCACTTCTTCGCGTAGCCGAAATACACCCGATTCCACGATTTTGTGTCCACACACACGAGTTCGCCCGTCATATACGGGACGGCGTCCGGTTCGGTGGGCTCTTGGATGTCCGCATCGTACTTCACGACGGTCACGCCACGCCCTGGCAGGAGCGCGTCAAGGACGGCGTATCGCATCGCATCGTCGAACGTCTCGTAGCCGTCGAGATTCGTATCGAGAAAATATTCCAGCACCCGTTGGCTCGCGAGACTCGCGGCCTTGCCCGCACTATCGTCATCCTTGTACCGCCGTTGCACGACCGGGCGCGGAATCGCCGAATACAGCGCCGGGAGCAGCGTTTCGGTATTGCTATGGAGGATATTGAATGGGATTTCTTTCGCGTTCTCGCCGGTATAAATATCGAGAATCCGCTGGCCGTCCTTGCGGTACATTTTCTCACGGCGTTTCGCCGCGTCAAGTTCCGTCAACCAGTGACGAACCTCACCCGAGACACTGCGCGGATCGGTCGGATCGAGCTGCATACGCTTCACTCCCTCATATATTTCCGAATCGCGTCAATCATCCCACTACTCTCAAACGGCACTGAGACGTTGCCTCCAGCAAAATAATCTGTCCGGTTGCGCTGCATCGGCATATTGGACATCTGGTGCTGTGCGCCTCCACCCAATTGGAGGAGGCCACCGGACCCAAGTGGGATATCATACTGCATCGCCACGCTCGGGGTAATTTGGTAGGCCCCCTTCGGCATCCATTCATTGGCGGGGAGCCGCGTGTATTCTTCTATCGCGGGCAGTACCCGCAACTGGTCGCTGATCGGGATTGCAGGGAGTGCGGCAGAACCGAACTGCCCAGATTGACTGCTCACGCCGCCACCACGCCACTCCTCCTCCAAGGGTTGAGTAAGCGCACGAAACCCGATGGAACCGTCTTCTCTCATAATGTTTCTCTATGGCATACTCGGCATGCGAATGTCAAGCGCCGATTGGTGTTTGGCAAAATGCCGTTTTTTCAAGGCCCCGAACGCCATCGGTCCCGCATGGACGGGGGTGGCACGATCCACAATTGGCCCCTGGGGGCGGCTCCGCTTCCAACTGAGCGACAGATATCGAAACGCATCCGCATCGTGGGACGATTGGTCATGCGCGGGGGAGGAGAGAAACACTTTATGCTCCGCGTCCCATTCCCGATGGTAATGCTTCAAGTGTTCTAGCCCCGTCGCGCAGCGCGTGGCGTCAAATCGGCAGTACGGGAACGTCGTGCGGGCCGCCTGAATGCCTTCCTGCTTATCGAGCCGTGGCCCAATTGCAAACCGGCCTAAACGCGGGTCTTTCGCCGCCGCATCGTGGAATTGCTGCAAAATCGACTTCCCGCCCGCGGCCAGCGTCCGAGGCCGGGCGTCGTGCGGGAGCCAGTGGGTGGCATACTGGTAGCCTTTCGACTTCAGGAGCTGCACGTAGAACGGGATATCCTTCGTATTCGACGCATGATGGTCGAAGATATCAATCGTCTCACCGTGCATCTGATAGAACCAGATTGCCGTATCGTCCGTCCGCCCCAAGTCCCACGCGGTATAGACCGGCGCGCCGGCGGTCGCGGTCACGGTGGTGATGCGGCCCTCGCGCTGGGCGCGGTCCACGCAATCGCCCCAAATACTGCCCATAATCGCCGCATCAAACGACACCCGATACTCTTGATTGAAGAACGACAGCCCATACTGCTCCCCATGCTGCGCTTGCATCTCGCGGAGTTCGTCGGCCATCTGCGCCGCCGTGAATACCTGCGTGTCCTCGTTGGAGAGCGACTGATGAAACCACGTCGGGTCGTCCGCCGCGGCCCGATGGAGGTCGTAAAAGTGGTTCTTCCCGCGTGGGGTGGAGATAAAGATCGCCCAACCCTTATTTTCCAGTACAATCGGTCGCAGATACGCCCACGCCGCGGGGTTCGCAAGCGCATATTCGGAGAACACCAATCCGCACGGCGAGGAGCCGACGAGGGCGTTGTAGTTATCACTCCCCGCGAGCTGCCAAGTGGACCCGTTCTTGAACTTGATCAGCATCTCATTCTCGCGGGTCGTCTCCCGCATCTCCAACGGGAACGCTTCGTCGATCCGTCGGCGCCCCGTATGGGGATTCACCGCGTCCCAGATGCTCTTTCTGGCTTGCGAATACTCTGGGAGGAGGTGCCAAATGCCGCCCACCCGCTCCTGGCTCGCACAGGCCGCATGGTGCAGACAGAGGTCGTCCTTTCCACTCCGCCGGTGCCACGCAATCGAGGCGCGGGTGCCACCGTGGGCCAGATACTCCCACAGCGCCCGTTGATACGGACGGGGCGACCACTGATTCGGGAGGATGATATCCATTTACGCCAGGTCGCGTTCGCGCTCATACTGCGCCGCATCCACCTGCTGCTGCTCGAGCTGTTGGCGGAGGGCCTCCAGCTCTGACCCCTGACGCATCTGCATCATCTGGTTCCCCGCAAACTGCCCCAGGGCATCGCCGACCGCCATCATCCCTTGCTGCACATTCGCCGGGCGGTACCGTTGACGCCCCAGGTACGGGGTGGCGGGTGGCCTCGCCAGCGCCTGTTGCTGCTGAGCCATCGCCGCCGCGACCTCGTGTCGGTTCCGCTGCTGTGCCTGTTGGGTCAGGAGACTCTGGAGGGCGTTTGGTCCGACGAGTGGCGTCGCACGAACCTCCGTGGGAGGGGTCATCAGGTCTGCACTGAGGGTATTCCCCGCGGTCGTCGCGTCCTCGGGCTCCCATTGTCCTGTCGCTGGATTAAATCCCATCGTCTGATCCTCCGTGTATGATGGCCTGTTCCACCGCGGCGAGGGTCATCGGCGCTTCCGCTGCTCGTAGGGGGTATAGACTTCTCCGTGCCAGACCCCTGGCTTTCCATGGGGTGCATAGATGGACCCGGTCGAGAAGGTGGGGTGGCTCGGCTTCTTAAAGGTGTCCGGCCAGTGTCCCGTATGGTCTGGTCGAAGACCGGCTTTAAACGCGCCACGTAAGTCGTAATCTTGGCCGCTATCTCGTGGGGCGTACTGCTGCTTCCATGTGGCAAACTGTGTTTCTTCTTGGGGGGATAATTGTGTGTTGAATGACTGTCTCACGAGGGCGTCCGTCACCTGCGCTTGTGGCGTCGCCGCCGCGGTCAGCTCCCGGAGGAGGTCCTCTCGCTCCAAGATCGACATCCCGGACAACACCTGCCGTCCCATCGGGGAGTCCTCAAACGTCATCTCCGGGGGGAGCATCGCCGCATACCCCGCGAGCCGGGCGATATTCCGCATGTGGCGCCCGTCGTCCGGACCACGGTCCCGCGGCATCCGCGCATCGAGCGTCGTCAACCCGGGTCCGCTCATGGGGTACGTGATCGCCTGTCCCATCGCTTCCTGTCCACGGCCCACTCGGGCCTCCAGCTCTCGGTCCTGTGGGGTCATGGGGTCTCCTTCATCGTAGGCCAAAGGGTTTGCGCGGGAAGAGTCCGCTGTGTGCCGGGGGTGCCGGGGCGCCGTAGCTCCCTTGCTCCCCTTCCAACGCAAAGGGTGGGAGTCCAAACGGCTGCCGGGCTGCCGCCGCAGCCGCGGCCCGCTGATAGAGATCTGGGGAGATCGGGCTATCCGTCAGCAGACGCTGGAGATCCTCGGGCGGGATCCCACTATAGATGAGCGGGAATTCCGGTCCCCCGTCGGTGAGGCTGCCACTGATTTCCGTGGAGACGCGGCCATCAGGCCGCGGGATCGGCCCATAGAACCCGCTCCCCTTCTGCTGTGTGGGGTCGCCGTGGCGTGGCCCATAGTGGAGTCCCTTCGCCTGGATCAGGGCCTGGGCGACCTGCTCCGCCTTCGTCATGGCTCCTCTCCCTTCGGCATCCGTTGTACGATCACCTGCACCTGCTGCGTCGGGCCGGCCCCGGCTTGCAGCCCATAGCGGTCCCGCGCATGCGCCGCCGCCACCTTGAACCGCGTCTCAATCCGCAGCTTCGCCCGCGCCACCTCACTCGTCTCGTCGTCCGCAATCCCCACCACCTCCGCAATCAGGGCATGCGCCGCCGCTTCCTGCGCCTGGCGGTACGCCGTCGTCCGGTCCGGGTCGCTCAGCACCCACCGCACCATCCGCCCCACCGGAATCTGCCACGCCTGGGCAATCGCCTGGAGCGTCTCCCCGTCGGCAATCCGCGCCCACAGGATGTCCCCCGTCTCCGGGGCCTCCGCAATCTCGGACCAGCGTTGCACCACATCGTTCATCCTTCTGCCATAGCACAGTCTGTGGGGCGTGTCAAGCCCCCTCGCACAGCCACACACATAACAACGGGTTGCGTTCCTGAGCTCCCCCTGCCGCCGGGTGGGTGGGGGCGTTCGCGTCGGGTTCCCTTTCCGTGTGGGGTACCACCGGCGAGACCGCCGGCCCTTCGGGTGGGGAGGCGCAAATACCTAGGGGAAGGTTTTACGCAATGAATAATACCTAGTGTAGAATTATACGCAATGAATTACCCTTAGGGGGAATAGATACGCAATGCATAATACCTAGTGTGAATAAATACCTAGATGATAATGCAATGTAGATATGTGTGAGACAGCTGGCACGATGAGACGCCAACCGGCGCGTCATGCCGGAATCTCTGTCCTCTTATTCCTGTTGCGCTAACACAAGCAGGACCAGCAGGACTGACTAGGACTAGCGAATTATCGTTAGTCCTAGCACAACTCCGCAATTCTGTTTTGTTATTTTTGATTTAGGATTAGCAGGACAGAGAATTCGGTATAGCAGTACTACTATATATATATACGCATTACGTTAATTTTAAATCTGCATTGATAACCTGAATTTTCTGTCCTGTCCCTCCTCTTATTCCTCCAACCATAATCAGATGCGTAATGTCAAGGGGAAAATGCAGGGGTAAAAATAAAGTGAAAATAATAACGAATTGTGTTGACACGGGCTACGAGATCAATTATGATCTCATCATGATGATTGAGCATTTCGCTCAGTCAGAAAAACCGGAGGACAATATGAGCAACTTAGAGCAAGCGATTAACGAATTCGCAAACCGCAAATCGCGCCGGTCGCACCCAGACGGCTCGTTCGACAAGCGCATGAGATGGTACCCGTCTGAGTCTGAAGCATGCGCGTGCTGTGCGGGTATCCGGCAACCATCGGGCGCGTATCCGTACTCGCTGATGCTGCATTGCCGTACCGCGGTACATCTGGCTGCAAAATACGGCGTTACAGCTTTGGAGATCAAACGCGGCGCAAAAGCATCACAGGCTTAACCACCACCTAACCGCCCCCCTTGGGGGGGGGCGGGCAGAAGGAGATACCCATGGATCTCACAACGAAAATCGCGCTCGGCATGGCGCAACTGTACCGAAAAAATTGGGATAATCCCGATACAGAGGTGCTCAACCAGATCGTGGCGGATATTTGTAGGTTGGCCGGTTGCAGATCGGTAGATCAGGTGGAATTGCTCCGGCAACTCAAGCTTCGCTAAGGCGTCACAGTCATAAAAAAAAGGAGACTGGCATGACAATTGAACGGCATTTCCCGTCAGGCGACTATATCGCATCTGACATTATCGGCGACGAATATTACCAAATGCGGTACAACGGATACACGAAATCGCAAGTGAAAAAATTATTCCGACAGTACTGTACGGATCAGCAGGACGAAATTATAAAAGGAGAATATCATGCAATTTAATTTCTCTGAAGAGGTAGTCAGCACAATCTATTCGGGCCTGTTAGCGGCGGAAGAGTACGCAAAGAAAGTGGGCGCGGAAGCGTATCTCGAAGACATACTCGATGCACGGCAAGCCCTGATCAACCAAGAGGAGATTACATTATGAATATATACCAACGGGACAATGATTATCCACGGGAAGGCACGTTAGAAGATCGTTATCAGGTTTATCGCGAGTGCGCCGACGATGGGCAGGGGAAGGACGCTATGACGGGCAAATGGCTACTCACATTCGACGAGTGGCTGGGACTGTAACTAATAACGAAGGGAGGGCACGATGACGATTCAAGAAATTCGCACCAGAAACTTTACGGTCCGCATCACAGCAGAACCGGACCTCGACGCCGATTTGAGCTACGACGAGACTGGAGAAGTGGCGCGCAACGTCGCAAGTGGAAAGTGGATATGCTTCGCCGCGAGGGCGGTTGTATCGTTCCACGGCGTGGAAATTGCAGAACGCTGGCTAGGTGAATGTATCTATGAAGATCCTATGCAGTTTGAGCGGAGGCAACGAAGAGACCTCGTTTCTGATGCAATTCGCGAGGCACGGGATTTTTTGGCAGATGCGAAGGAGGTAGCCATATGACGTATCGTGAAAACACCCGCATGGATAAAAACGATATCCCGTTGTATCGGCTATTGAGGGCAGCGGAAGCACGGCGAAGACAAGCCGAACGCGAACGGGTTCCCTGGCCATGGCCGTTGTTATGGCTGTGGTTCGTGCTAGTGGTGGGATGGGCGATTATTGTGTGGGGATAAACTATTAATGATGGAGGTGCATTATGTATGAGGTACAACATTATACGATTTGTGACGGCTGGATCAATACGTGGCGCGACGAGCAGGACAATGCAATCACATACGATACGGAAGCGTCAGCCCATCGAGCATTAGAAGAATGGTTTGAGGAAATGCAGGAAGAGCGTGACATTGAGGAACGGTACGACGAATCGGAATTCCGTGTAGTGCGGGCAGTCAATTAATCATTAACCACTAGGAGGTATTACTATGAGAGTCAAAATGTCAAAAATTATCAACGGCAAACGCTATTCGACCGAACCTAGCACCCTGATTGCCAGTAATGAATTTTGGGACGGCTCGAATTATGAACGCGCCGGTACGAATCGGCATCTGTACCGCACGAAAAATGGTGCATATTTCGAGGTATTTTCGACGCAATGGCAGCATCAGCAAGATTCGCTGGAAGTGCTGTCGCTGGCGCAAGCGAAGGCACGGTACGAGGAATTACCCGAAGAGGAAGTCCCATACGAAGAGGCATTCCCAAACGAAATCGTGGTGGACGCCTAACCCCCACCCGTAGGGGGTGAGTGCATACTCACCCCCTATATGTTGGGGCTTGACGAGATAATGCATTGGGAGTAGGGTCGTCGAATATTATTCACAGAAGGAGAGACTCATCATGGCAGACGCACGAATCGGTAAACGATGCCAACTGCATCCGGCTACAGATTGCTGGATGAGGGGGGATAAGTTTGGGATGATCCAATCAGTATCGAGGCGGTCTCGCTCATTTCTCGACCCGCGCGATCCTCGCAATGGGAAAACGTTCATGGTCCTACTCGATGCGAGCGGTCGGCGGATGCGGGTGGCTGAGGGAAATATTTTGGAAATTTTTGATTAACCACGGAGGGAACCATGCACTACCCAGGCATCCAGATTGAAGCAATTGCAGAAGTGCTATCAGAAAATGTGGGATTTCGTGCGGGAGCAGGGAATCCGGATGTGAATGGCTGGCAGGATATCGTGGAATTTCTATTCCAAGACGAGCGGATTAAGGCTGCCTTGGTCGAGCGGTACGGGGATCGCATTTCCGACTACGCCGACCGGATTGACGAGGCATATGACCGAGACCTGGAGGCTGATCGACGGTTCGATGGGCAGCGTGACAGGCGGATGGAAAAGCATTGGGCGCAACTCGTCGCAGAGGCCATCACGCGGCAAGAGGCTCGGAGAATTACGGAAGGGATGACGATATGATGCTCACAGCAGAACAGCTAGACCAGATCGAACAGTTACGGCTCGAATGGGGGCTAGCCGATCAGCAGGTATGTGCGGCGGTATCAGGGTGGGCTACGCTGCCGGCTCGTGCCGGCATCGAGCGGGAGTTTTATCGGAAGATCAACGATGTCTGCGACCCTGACCACGATCTATCGCATGACGATACGCTCTTAGCAGGGCAGAGATGGTGGTACGATCTCAAGCAAGAGGCGTTTGTAAATTTGAGGGAGGAGAGCCGAGCATGAAACCAAAATTGTGTAGCAACCCGAAATGCAATAAAGAATTTGAGCCGAACACTACATGGCAAGCGTATTGCAAAAACAGTTGCCGAGTGAACACGTTCATCCGTCAAAAACAGGCTGAGCGAAAGAAGCTCAAAGCGGAGGCCGCCAAATGATTACCGAATTACAACGGCAGCAGCGATATCAAGGCGTGGGCAGTAGTGATATCCCGATTCTACTAGGGGAGTGGGCCAAGTACAATAAGGACGCCGACTGGTTATTCCTTAGCAAGACGAAGCAGATCGACGAAGAGCCACCGTCTGAAGCGATGGAGTGGGGCGTGAGGCTGGAGCCGATCATTCGTGGTGTGGTGGCTCGTCAGGAGGGCTGGATGGTCAGCGACGATACCCAGACCTACACCATGGCGGCACCGAGAGACTGGGCGTATTGCCACCCTGACGGCAGGATTGAACTGCATCCGACGAGGCGTGGCAGAGGAGTGCTGGAAATTAAGAATAGTCGGTATTACAGCGAGAAAAAAGGCCCGTCCGATGCCCACCTCGCGCAGTTGCATTGGCAAATCGGCGTCACACGAGCCGATTACGGCGTCCTCGCGGTGCTGGAGGCGGGACAGAAACTGCATGTGACGGAGCATGAGTTCGATCAGGAACTGTTCGATCAATTGATTCGGATGGCCCATACATTTTGGCAGCGAGTGGAACAGTATAACGTGGAGGTGGCAGGATGAACGAATTAACTACGACGATTACGAATGAGCAGCTCGAACTGGTCCGCAACACGGTGGCGAAGGACGCCACCGCTCCGGAGTTGAAATTGTTTCTCTACGATTGCCAACGGCAGGGAGTACACCCCCTCGACAAGTTGATCCATTTTACGAAGAGAGGGGGCCGCTATGTTCCGATCACGTCGATTGATTTCTTGCGCCGTCAAGCGGGTTCGACTGGAGCCTATGCCGGCGCGGACGATGGCGTGTTTACGGGGGAACCAGCGAAGGCGGGGTTCGCGTGTAAACTAGTGGTTTACAGGATCGTCCAGGGTATCCGCTGCGACTGGTCCGCCACGGCGCGATGGGAAGAGTACTACCCTGGTGAGGCCCAGGGCCAGATGTGGAGGAGGATGCCGCATGTCATGCTCTCCAAGGTCGCGGAGGCGTTGGCGTTGCGGAAGGCGTTCGCGGACGTGCTGCACGGGTTGTACACGAAGGAAGAAATGGACCAAGCGGGGCCAGCAGCGGTCAAGGACACTCGCTCATTGAAGGAAAAGCTGACCGCTCGCATGGAACAGGATGAGGCCCCATGCCGTCTGCCCACGCCGAACGAGGAGCCAACGCCGCTCATGGACGGTATGATTACCGCCGAGTGGCCGCCGCTCTCACCGGAGCAGAGCCAGATCGGGCAGTCGCTCCAGGCGGCGTTTCCTGGCGTTGAGGTGAGGTTCCAACCTGCCACGGAGACGTATGCCGTCTCACAGTATCCGCTCGAACCTGGACCCGCCTGTACCGCCACGATGAAGAATGGCGTCGAGGTGGTACCCGATACGTTCCCCGTGGGCAAGCACAAAGGCGAGCCGATGGATACCATTCCAGCGGGATACCTCAAATGGGCGAGCGAGAATATGACGAATGCGGTCGCGAGGACGATGGCGGTCCACGAACTGGAACGGAGAGCGGAGGTGGGCGCATGACTGAACTAATGGATATCTGCCTCGCTGCACAACTCACGAAGCAGAAGGTCACGTTGCTGACCACGACCCGCGAGTACACGGGATTCGTGCTAGCGGTAACCGCGAATGGGATCACACTCGTCAACCCGTTCATCGTGGACGTGGGCATTCGTGGCGAACGGTGTAGTTGCCAAGATTTTTTTGTCCCATTGGCGCACATCGAGGGAGCCGGGGTGATGATCGAATCATGAGCGAAGCCGAAACCAGCCGCCAGATTCAGTTGACGGCGTCGAAGGTGGGATGCCGTCTGTTTCGCAACACGGTCGGCGTCCTGCCTGACGGCCACGGCAGAATGATTCGGTTTGGTCTCTCGGTGGGCAGCAGCGACCTGATTGGGTTTGCGATGCGCGGGGAGGTGGCCGTGTTCTTGGCCGTGGAGGTGAAGTCGCCCACCGGACGGGCCACCCCGCAGCAGACGCAGTTTCTGGAGGCGGTTCGACAGGCGGGAGGCATTGGCATTCTCGCGAGAAGTGTGGATGAATTTCTGAACCAGTTAATGCTCTGGGAGGACCAGCATGGATATGGACAAATTGAGAGCGACGAGTGATATCGTCGCGGTGATCGGGAGCCGAGTGCCGCTGACACGGCGGGGGCGTGAGTTCGTCGCGCCCTGTCCGTTTCATGCCGACTCGACGCCGTCGTTTTATGTCATCCCTGATCGGCAGTTTTTTCATTGTTTCGGCTGCTCGGCGTCAGGGGATATTGTGGATTTTGTGCAGCGGTTCGATGGGATTGACTTTAAGGAAGCCGTCGAGGTGATTCAAGGACTGCCACCGATGCCGTTGCCGATGCGGGCAGGACTGAAGGCGTCCACCAAGGAACAGGACTGGGTCACCGAGGTGCCCCCTGCGACCGAGCCGCAACCGGGCTCGTTTGCCACCAAACATCATGGAGAGCCGGTGGCCGTGTGGTGCTACAAGACCCTTGACGGCAGCGTGTGGGGCTATGCGGCGCGGTACAGCGTGGAACGTGATGGCGTGGCGAAGAAGGCGATCCTGCAATGGACCTACGGCAAATCATTCGGGGAGACGCAGGGCCGTTGGGCGTGTAAGCATTTCTCCCGCCCTCGTCCGCTGTACGGGCTGGAGCATCTGTATCAGAAGGACCGCCCTGTGATGATTGTCGAAGGGGAGAAGACCGTGGAGGCGGCGCGGACGCTGTTCCCGCAGCACTTGGTCATATCCTGGGCGGGTGGCGTGGCCGCGGTAAAGTACGCCGACTGGACCCCGCTTGCAGGGCGTGAGTGTCTGATCGTTCCCGATGCGGATGCGGTAGGCAAGGACGCGGGGTTCTGGATTCAGGACCGCCTGACCGCACTCGGCTGCCGTGTGGGACTCGTCATGCCCGAAGCCTCACGGCCTGACGGGTGGGACTTGGCCGATGCGGTCGCGGATGAGTGGCTGCCTGAAGAGGCCGCCCAATGGCTCCAGGCGAATCACCTCATGGCCCCTGTCCTGGTGTCTGAAGTAGATCTGGATGACGAGGGGACGCCGCTGACGCCCCCACCGTCTGCCTTTTCTGAAGACGCGCTCGCCCAGCGGTTTATTGCCGAACATGGTCAGGATTTGCGGTTCGTGAAGGCATGGGGCCTCTGGATGCTCTGGCGTGGGCATCAATGGGTCCGAGACGAACAGGATGTGGTGAATCATCAGTCGCAAGTGTTCCTCCGTGGGGTGGTGAATTGGGAAACAGGGCGAGTCCTCCCGGAGGCCATGCGTCGGAAGATTAACGGCCTCCATACCGCCCACGCCGTCGTGGAGTATGCGAGCTTTGACCCCACCGTATCGACCGCGATGGCGGAATGGGACCGAGACCCACTCATCCTCTCCACCCCTGGAGGGACCATCGATCTCCGCACGGGACTCCTGCGCCCCGCTCGACGAGAAGATCTCCTGATTCAAAGCACGAGCGTGACCCCGTCTGACGGCACCTGCCCGACCTGGATGCGGTTTCTCGATACGGTGATGGACCACGATCAAGCCCTCATCAGCTATCTCCAGCGGCTAGTGGGGTATGCGCTCACTGGGGTGACCGTGGAACAGCAGTTGGCATTCTTCTATGGGACGGGTGGCAACGGCAAGAGCGTGTTCCTCTCGGCGATCCGTGCCATCTTAGGCTCCTATGCCACCATCTCCGCGATGACCACGTTCACCGAGTCGAAGATGGAAAAGCATCCCGCAGATATTGCCGACCTCAAGGATGCGCGGCTCGTCATTTCACAAGAGACGGAGGAGGGCAGGAAGTGGGCCGAGTCGCTGATCAAATCATTGACGGGCGGCGATCCGATCAAGGCGCGGTACATGCGGCAGAACTTTTTTGAATTCACGCCGAAATTCAAACTTATCTTTGCCGGCAACCATAAACCTGCCCTCCGTACGGTGGACGAAGCGATGCGCCGGCGGATGCACATTGTACCGTGGACGGTGACGATCCCCAAGGCACAACGCGATCCGCTCCTCGGTGAAAAGTTGGCGGCGGAGTATCCTGCCATCTTGCGCTGGATGATTGAGGGGTGCTTGCTGTGGCAACAACAGGGGCTTGCGCCACCGGACGCCGTGATTCACGCCACCGACGAATACCTCGTCGAGGAGGATGTGCTGCGCGGCTGGCTGGATGACAACTGCGTACTCGGAGCCGACCAATCGGCGTTGTCCAAGGACTTGCGCCACAATTACGTGGCGTGGTGCGAGGAGAACAAGGAGTTCGCGATGGGGCCACGCCGCTTGTCGAGTAATCTCGTCTCGCGTGGGATGAAGTCAGAAAAGATTGGTGGAGCGCAGTTTATGATTGGTATTGGTTTGAAGGTGACAGAAGTGGTGCCGACATGGTAGCGGTCTGTCTCCCCGACCGTCGTGAGAGCGTCACGCAGTCGGTTAGGATTGGTCCGTCGAAGGTGTACATCACCCTAGGGTTTTATGATGAGGAGCCGCCACGGATTGGCGAGATCTTTATCTCGCTGGAAAAGACGGGCAGCGAACGTCGCGCCATCATGGACGAGGTGGCGCGGCTGGCGTCAAAGCTGCTCCAGTACGGCAGCAGCGTCGAGGAGTTGGCCGAAGGGTGGGTCGGGGTGAAGAGTGGCGAGGACGCCCCGTCCGGTCCGGTGCATGGGGACGCCAGGATTAAGATGTGTACGTCGGTGTTGGATTACGTCGGGCGGTATTTGTTGGTGTACTACTGTGGAAGGGAGGATCTCGCGCATGTCAAATCTCATTAACCGGGGAGGACCTATGCAACCAGTCACGATGACCGTTAGTCGGGAATCAGGCTACACCCCGCTCGACGAGCGGACGCTGTCGGAGGAGGAGGCGCAAGAGGTAGTGATGGACTGCCTCACCACGCTGAAGGCGGTGATCGCCAGAACGCCGATCACAAAACAATATCTCTTTTCCGACCGAGCGGAGAAGGTCCTCCTGCGAGAGAAGGTCACGACTTGGGACCAGCTCAGGATGCTCACCCAGGGCGTCAAGACGGGGGCGGTGCGGTTGCGGCATGTCGGGCCGCGTGTGGTGAGGGAATGGACCGAGGCGTTGGCCTCCGTGGGGGTGGCGGTATGACGAAGGCTAACGACCCCGTCAATCATCCGTCGCACTATACGCAGGGCCAGATTGAGGTGCTGGATTTCATCCTCGATCAGCAGTTTGGGTATCTCGATGGGCAAGTCATTAAGTACGTGAGCCGATACCGGCATAAGGCGAACCCCATCGAAGACCTGAAGAAGGCGCAGTTCTATCTCGCACAACTCATTCAACAATTAGAGGAGGGGCAACCATGACGAAAAAGAAATACCAAGATCCTATGAAGGTGAAGCGGTTCCGTGGCGGCGAGGCGAGTAAGGTGCGGGCGATGCTGAAAAGGCTCGATGCCCAGTATACCAAGAAGAATGCGAAGGCGTGGGTGGACCCGCTATGAGTGGCCCCAAGCGAACCACACTGATATGGGAGTGGGAAGACGTGCCTCTGACGGCGTATTTTGAAACCGCCACCGAGCGGACGCGGCGGTGGGCGAGGGAGCGGTACGCGATGGGGATGGTCGCATACCACGGTAAGCCTCGGTGGGAGCTGCGACCGTATGAGTGTGACAAGGTCTCGCCGCTCTGCCTGTATAGGGCAGCGAAGGGGATGGTCTCCATCGCCCCGCGTCTCCAGTCGAATGAATACCCTCCACCGCGCCGCCGCCTCACACCCGCAGAGAGGCACTTTCAGCGGACACAGCGATGGGCCAATCGGAATTACCGCGCCTGGTACATGCGAAAGCGCGGGGGGGCGTATCCGGCGATTGCGGAACGGATAGGGTTGTCGAAAGAGCATACTCGGCAGATTGTCCTGAAGCAGAACCGCATTCAATTACAGCTCTGGCGCAACCCGCCAGACACCCGCATCATCCGCGGGGAGTCTCCCATTCACGATGAACCCTGGACGGAGTACCCATGAATCTTCGACCGGACCAAGTCCAATTTTGTCGCAGCATTGAACTCGCGTTGCGTCAGTCCCCGCATACGGTCCTCGCCGTGGCCCCGACAGGGAGCGGGAAGACTGTATGCGTGTCGGCTCTCACGCAAGCCTGGACCACGACCTCGCTCTTCCATCGCGTGATGCTCGTAGTGCATCGACGGGAGCTGCTCGAGCAGATCTCCCGCTGCCTCACGGCGTGGGGCGTGGAGCATGGCCTGGTCGCACCCGATTGCCCGAATCACAAGGATCGGCGGGTGCAGGTCGCGAGTATCCAGACCCTCGTCAGGCGGCTCGCCGACTACGCCCCACCGGATACGCTGGTCATCGATGAGGCGCACCATGCCATTCCCAAATCCTCGTGGGGCAAAGTGTTTCGGGCATGGCCCCAGGCGCGGCGGCTCGGCGTGACGGCCACCCCAGAGCGGCTCTCAGGCGAGGGGCTGCGCGATACATTCGCCACGATGGTGCTAGGCCCAACCACGGAAAGTCTGATGGCGTCCGGTGCGCTCTCACGCTATCGGCTGTTTGCCCCACCGTTGAATCCTGCTGAGAAGGTCGTGCGGCGCATGGGGGATTATGCGCGAGGGGACCTGGCGAAGGTCATGGATACCCGTACCATTACGGGCGATGCCGTCATCCATTACCAGCGACACGGCCTCGGCAAGCGGGCGATGGTGTTCTGTGTCTCGATTGACCATGCGGACTCGGTGGCGGCGCAGTTTGAATCCGCAGGGATTCCCGCCTTGTCCATCGATGGCGAGCGACCCGCACGAGAACGTGCGGAGATTCTTCGCGCCTTCTCCGCAGGGCGCATTCACGTCTTGACGAGTTGCGATCTCGTGAGCGAGGGGTTTGACCTGCCCGCCGTCGAGGTGGCGATCCTGCTCAGGCCAACACAGAGTCTCGCGCTACACCTCCAGCAGATGGGCCGCGCCCTGCGTCCGTTTCCAGGTAAGGAGGCCGCCATCATCCTGGACCATGCGGGGAATACCGCTCGACATGGGCTACCTGACGATCCGCGGGCGTGGTCACTCGATGGCAAGGACGCGAGGAAGAAAAAGGAGGGCGAACGGGCCACGGCCATCAAGGTCTGCCCGAAGTGCTTTGCCGCGGTCCTCTCCGCGGTGACCGAATGCCCTGAATGTGACCATAAATTTATCGCCGAGCGCGTGGTCGCGCAGGTCGAGGGGACGCTGACCGAGGTGGACGTGGCGGTGCAGCGGGCGGCGGCGAAGCGGGCGCAGGGGAACGCCGTGAGTTACGACGAATTAGTGGCCCTAGGACGGTCTCGCGGATACCGGAATCCAACCGCCTGGGCGCGGTACGTCTGGAACGCGAGGACGGGGCAGCGGCAGCCCATCTGGACACAACACAGGAGGACAGCATGAATCTCTTTTTCGACCGCTGCGTGTTAGCGATGTCGCCAGATGGGGAAAAGGCCGGGTGCCATTTGTGTGGCCGATGGTTTGCCCATCTTGGCGCGCACGTTAGTCGCACACATAAGATGACGCCGACCGCGTACAAACAGATCGCAGGGCTTATGGAAAAGACAGGGTTGATTAGCCGAGCGCTCGCCGACAAGCGGAGGACTGTGGCGGCTAGAGTCCCGGCCATGAATGATCGCGTCCGCTCACGTGAGTCCATGCTCGCAATCCCTCCTGAAGAGCGGTCTCGACGGGCGAGCACGAGAAGAATATCGGAGGAAGAGCTTCGCGCACGTCATCCTCACATGATCGCGATGCGTCAGGCGAGGACGGTTGCTGCCATTTCGCTGTCACGAGTGAAGGAGTGCAGGAGATGTCAGACGAGGTACGTACAATATCAGGCGAAGAAAGGGAACCAGTATTACTGCTCCCAGGCCTGTTACTGGGCGGGCAGAGGAGATAGTACTATCCTTCAGGCGCAGCGCGAGCGGAAGAGATTAGAACACCGCCAGCGGCCGCTTGCCCCGTGTCGTATCTGCGGTGGGGTCATCGCAGACAAGCTATGTGGCAGTCACTCGACTAGATATAAGTACCTGAGGATTGGCGTGTGCTCTCACGATTGTCTAAGTCGGGTTGCGATGGCGCTTCGTGGTCGTAGCGCGGGGTCGGAGGCCTTGGCGGATTTGCCGCAGTAAGACGGTCTCGCGGACACCTGACGGCAGTGTCGTCCGCTTAGGTATAGCACTAAGATACGCGCCACGCAGCGTCTCGAAATACTCGACGGGAATAAAGTGGGCGTAGCCGTGAGTGTCTTCACTCAGCGGAATCGACAAAAATAGGGCAATCGCTTGGTCCAGGGCAGGGGTCAGGCGTGGCAGCATGGATGGCCTCCAGTTGGGTTTGTACATATCGGTGGTCAACCACTGTTCGATCAAAGCGGTCTCCGCACATCGCACACCTCCAGTACGCCCATTGGTGGTCTTGCTCATAGACGATCAGCCCCTCACAGCGTCGGCATCGGTCATCGTGCGGCATACCGCCTCCCATGCACGACGCAGGTATACTCCACAATGGGGACGGGTTGCAAGTGGACAATCCCGTTCGACTCCAGATAGCCGATCCCGAAGCCTAACGCCCAGTCCCGGTTCGCTCGGACCTGGTGCATGTAGTCCACTTGCTTGACATCGCCGAGCCAACCAAAGCAGGTCGCGACGTGGGGTTTGCCCTTGGCGTTGCCCTCGATCAGGTAGATCATCCGGTGCAGGTGGCCGATCACGATGTTGTCTTGATAGCCTGAGGAGGCGTCCTTGACGGCACTCGCCCCGGACTTGCCGAGGTCGTGTGTGAGGTAGAGTTTACCGAGCGTGGCGTGGGTTTTGTACGGCGTGATCTCCCACCGGTGGTCGGTGAGGCTGAACAAGCTGTCCACCGTGACGATGCCGTGCATCTCGGCGGCTTGTGAGGCGATATACCGCGCGAGACGGTCCTCGTGGTTGCCCATCAGGTACAGGCGGCGGCCCTTACACCAGCCTTCCAGCCGTCTGAGGAGTGTCCGAGTCCCCACGACCTCATCTTCAAACGTGGCGCGACGGGCGGGATCTTTCGAGTGGGAGGACACGGCGTAGAAGTCGGCGAAGTCCCCCATCACCACGAGGATGTCGGGTTTCAGATCGAGGGCGACTTGCTCCACGAGGCGGACGGCGCGATGGTCGTGGTACGGGGCATGCACGTCCGGGATGAAGAGAATGGATTTCACTCTTTGACGTTCGCCTGGTTGGTCGCCATCAGCCACACCTGCCAATCGGCACAGGCATGGAGGAATTCGTGCGCCAGATCTGCCCGGCGTTTCCGAATCGGCCGTCGCTTGCGGAGATACACGGTGCGCTCATCGACATCCCAACACGCGAAGCTGCCCTCGCCGTTTTCCTCATCGTACTCCCGATCGCCGAGTTGCACAATGGTGATGCGGTAGCCGAAGGGGAGCGTGACGTGGTTAGGAATGCGGAGCACCTTCATTGGTTGCATAGTGGGGTGTAGACCTCCTCGGGCATCACGCCCACGGCGGACGCTTGCGTCCCGCCAAAGCGGTTGAGGTAAAACCCTTGGTTCGTCTGCGTGTTGACCAGGAGGAACGGCAGCCCCCACCAGTCGCGGCAGCGTTTCTGCATGGTGCGGTAGGTGCCATGCGAGCAGGTGTACTCCGTCACTTGAAACGGCTCCTGAGTCGTGACGCGTGTCACGCTACAGGTCGGCTGGAGAAACAGCGCGGTCATGAGCAGGATGGCGTCCACTACTTGCGCACCGCCTCCCACAGATCGCGACTGGTGGTGATACAGGCCTGGTGGCGCTCATCATCGACCTTCGTGTGCAGGTCGAGCGAGACCTCGGCTTTGCCGATCCGCCCGTTCAGCTTGGCGAGGTGTTCCTTGATCGAGGACAGGATACTAAACGTCCCCAACACCCCGGCCAGGATCACGCCTTCTAGAATCGTGTTCAGATTGAGTTCCACCACCGTACCACGCCCTCTCTGCGTCTCGCCTGAGTGTGAGTCCTCGGATCACCCGCCCCCCGGCCTTATTCCAGCTCAGGAAGGCGTCGCCCGCCTTGGGGTCCCCGCGCAGCACCCGCTGCCTTAGTGTCGATCGTTGTAAATTTCCCAAACCAACATTAAAAGCAAAGCTGCAAAGAGCATGATGCTGAGGTTCAGCCAGCCGCCCGCACAGCCGAACCACCCCCCGTTCATATCGTTCCAAGTCGAGGGCCAGCAGAGCATCGATCTCGTCCTCCGTGTACGCCCACTTCGTGGGCCGCTCCCGTCCTAACAGATGCCCCACGCCGACGGTCCAGAGTCCGATCACATCCTGATACGGTCGAGTGCGGCGGCCCTCCCACAAGGAGAGGAAGGCGATCAGGCGCGACGGCTGAAGGCCTGGCTGCCGAACCAGAAGCTCACCACGCTCGCCCATACAATCTCCGTCTCGCTGTCCCACACATT
>SXGQ01147582.1_pt1 | contig 35293 bp, 25 predicted proteins | sample 3178371 | NCBI WGS metagenome assembly SXGQ01 (sample SAMN11356859, study PRJNA531348) | freshwater metagenome | isolation source: freshwater sample F1-20 | place: China: Fuxian Lake, Yuxi | collected 2017-12-25 | reverse complement strand
GAAAAAAAGCTGTTACACTTCAAGATAATAAAACTGTTGTGGTCTGGGATTTAGAAAATGCTAAAAAATTGCATGTATTAGATCATCATGAATCAGTTTCTTGTTTAAAAATTAGCAAAAATGGCCGCTGGATTTTGACTGGAAATGAAAAATATCAAGCATTTTTATTTGATGGGCTTACTGGGGAAAAACTTAAAACTATTGGGGAACATTATGGTTCCATTTATTCCTTTGGTTTTTTTAAAAATGAAAAATATGCATGCTTGGGTTGCAAATATGGGGTTCTTTTTTTTGATATCGAAAAAGAAATCATTTCGCATACGCTATTAACTCTGGGTGGCATACTTTTTTTTGATTCGAATGGGAATTATGATTGTGACATTCGTGCGACTGATTTTATTGCGTTTCGCGACAAAAAAACAAAAGAACCAATAACATCTTGGATGTTTAATTCATCGGGGGGAACTTTTACCCCCTTCCAAAAGATGCTTAGGAGCAAAAATAAACCCGGGATGTTAAAAGACTTTCTTGGTGCTGAAGATACAGATGTGCTTTTAAATCCGAAGAAAAACCCTTAAGCGCAATTGCATTTAGTTGTTTTTGCCAAATAATATTTAACCCCGCATGATAAAGCTATATTTATTTAAAACTAAGGTAGCACTTTGAAAAAAGAACTCAGAGGGTTTTTGTCCGTAAGTCTTTTTTTTATTTCTTATAAAATTTTAACGATATGGCGTTCCCTGGGGCGCTGAGGGGATTCCCAATGGAGCAGAGGTTGGTAAACTTCCACCCGTTGGCATTATAGTTGTAGGTGGTGCACTAGTTCTGGGCGCACCCATGCCGGGAGTTGGCGGAATAATTACAGAATCAATTGCAGGGATATTATTTCCCTTTGCATTTGAAATCGTTGTGGGACTCACTTTTTCGGGATCCATGATTTCCGGTACTGGTTGAAGCGATGGAGTCAGGCTTGTTTTTGGGATTCCAAGTTCCTGAAGTGCGGGGCCGTTTTCAATTTTTGAATCCTTTGTTTCATTTCCCGTTGTGGGAATACTATGCACCGGGGCTTTTTTTGCCTGAGGTGTGGGGGTGAATATTATCTGGCTGGTTCCGCCCTCACCTATGGGATTGCTTATCGCGATGGGATTTTTTTCAGGAGTTTTGGTCACTTTTGGTGCATTGGATACGCTAATCGGATTTCCATCCAAGGTATTTCCTATGTTGCTTACCGCGCCAGCCCCTGGGATATCTGCGGTTTCCGTCGTCACCTTTGGTTGAGTTGTGGGTGCTTCACCCAAAGTATTAAGAGAGTAAGTTGGCTTTGGTTGAAATTTTTTATCTTCCTTGGTGCAAAAAGGGCACCAATCAAAGCAGCCAGTTAAAAAAAATGAGCCTAAAGAAAGCATTAGAGAAGTTTTATGCCAATTTTGGATTCGCATGGGAATCCCTCCCGGTGTTTTTGTTTGAATTTGCATTACTCCAATAGCATGCAGATAAGAGAAAAAATCTCGATTCAAACCTAAAACAAGTTGGGGCGGAAATACCGGTTGTTTGAAATGCTGTCAAGCCAATGCAAGCAACTGGAGGCATAATTTTTATGCATCCAGTTGGGGATTGGGAAAGATGAGGAAATTAATTAGTTACCCGGCATGGGAGCAGGTGCACCCATTCCCCCAGGTCCCGGCAGTGGTGCGGGCAGTGAGGATGGTGGAGTGGCTGTTTGATTGTTATTAGCACCAGTTTCCATGGAAGCTAACTCCTTGGAAATCGGGAAGAAAGGTGAGGGTGGAACATACTGGGGAGGATGTTCTAAATAATGCCCGCTGGGTAATGTCATGCCTGCAATATGTGTTTGGCAACCCGAGGTACCCACTAAAATAAAGCTAGTTAAGCTTAAGCTAAGTACGGTAAGTTTTGTTTTAGTCTTCATTTCTATTTTCCCTGTCTTGCCGGTTTTTAACCAAAACATCGAAATTTTAAGTATTTGAAATACTCCTAATTTCTTATCGGTTGGAAATATGAAAAGAATTTACTGGAAATAACGAAAATTACAGATCATCCTTTAATAGAGGTTGCAACGAGGCAACTTAAATTGATTACATAAGGGAGAGGCGATTCGCAATCGCTTTATTGCATGAAGCATTATCCTACAATCCTGAAATGGAATAATCCTGTGGTACCAGTTCCTTTGGTGACTTTTGATCGCCATGAACTTGGTGGTTCTCGAAAAATCGGATTCGATTCACCTCCATGGTTGCAAACTGGGTCTCCAGATTGTTCGTTTGATTTTTCCGGAAGGATGCTGGAACTCATTTCAGATATATCCCAGACATGTCCAGAATTTTTTAAGCTGGATCCCAATAAAATTCTGGTGACTATCACCAGGGCAAGGAACATCAGGCTTCACGGTTTGCAGGCGCGGGTAACACCCATGCGATTTGAGGGCGGCAATATTCAATGTAAGCGTGGAAATAGAAATTACGAGGTTCAGCAGTATTATGTGGATGGCAGGGAAATTTACTACCTTGTCACTTTTTGTCTGCCCAGATTCCAAGACCAGACACTCGAGAACAAACTGGTCACGGTTTTTCATGAGCTTTATCATATCAGCCCTGAATTTAATGGTGATTTGCGCAGGCATCAGGGGCGTTGTGCTTGGCATACGCACAGTAAAAAGTCTTATGATGTCCAAATGCTGCATATGGCCAGAGAATATGTTTCAACCACTAGGAAACCCTATTTGCATGATTTTCTCCGTGTTGATTTCGCACAATTAATTCACAAACATGGTGGTATTCATGGTTCTGTGGTGCCATTGCCCAGATTGGTGCCAACATCCCGCGCAGCCAAAGTAAGTTAATAAACAACTCAAGGTTTTTGATTCATGGCGAACAACAAATTTGGCATCAAGGATTACCTCAAGGGAAGTCCCGAGACTTTTAATGTTAAATCACATGCCATGGGGCCCGGGGGGGAACTACCTTTAACTGAAGAATTATTGCTTAATTCTCCGAGTGGTGATTTGTTTGGCTGGTCGCTTAATGTTGGAATGGGTTGGAAACCAGAAGAAATGGGCAGGCCCGAATTTTTGGTTTTAAGCACATCGGGCGGTGTTCGTAATCCCGATGGCACACCCCTTGCGCTTGGTTTTCACACCGGTCATTGGGAGGTGGTTCTTTTGGTTCAGGAGGCTGCTAAAACCTTTCGAAATTTAGGAGCTATTCCTTTTTCAGGTTTTGTGACAGACCCATGTGATGGCAGATCCCAAGGCACCCATGGAATGATGGATAGTCTTCCTTATCGAAATGATGCATCGATAGTGTTAAGAAGACTTGCAAGGTCGTTGCCCACCCGAAAAGGGGTGTTGGGCGTTGCAACCTGTGACAAAGGCTTGCCTGCAATGATGATGGCTGTAGCGGGATTACATAATTTGCCAGCGATCATTGTGCCTGGTGGAGTCACATTACCAGCTGAAAATGGTGAGGATGCAGGCAAGGTGCAAACAATCGGTGCTCGCTTTTCGCATAATCAAATTTCCTTGAAGGAAGCAGCGGAGGCGGGTTGCAGGGCTTGTGCCTCACCCGGGGGCGGTTGCCAATTCCTGGGCACAGCAGCCTCTTCCCAGGTTGTGGCCGAGGCCTTGGGGCTGGCGTTACCTCATTCTGCCCTGGCGCCTTCTGGGCAAGCTGTTTGGTTGGAGTTGGCAAAGTATTCAGCGCAGGCTCTTTATCAACTCGCGTCAGAGGGATTGAAAACTTCGGATATTCTTACCCCTGCAGCAATTCGTAATGCAATTGTGGTTCATGCTGCATTTGGGGGTTCCACCAATTTGTTGCTTCACATACCCGCAATTGCCCATGCAGCAAAATTAAAGCGGCCCAATGTCGAGGATTGGATTGAGATCAATCGCAAGGTTCCCAGGCTTGTGGATGCATTGCCAAATGGCCCTGTTGGTTACCCCACTGTTTCCGTGTTTCTGGCGGGAGGGGTTCCTGAAGTTATGTTGCACCTTGAAAATATGGGTTTACTCGACACCTCTGTCTTGACCTGTACTGGAAAAACCTTGGGGGAGAATTTGAAAGAGTGGCGAGATTCGGAAAGGCGCAATAAATTCAGATCGATGCTTAAAAAACTTGATGGTGTCAATCCTGACGAGGTGATTTTTCCTCCAGAGAGTGCTAAAAAACAAGGTTTGACATCAACAGTATGCTTTCCCAAGGGTAACTTGGCTCCTGAAGGCGCGGTGATCAAGGCCACATCGATTGATGCTTCAGTGGTTGATAAAGATGGAGTCTACCGAATAACAGGGCCAGCGCGGGTTTTTCTGGAAGAGCGATTGGCTATCGCGGCAATCAAAGAAAAGAAAATAAATCCCGGCGATGTCATTGTTTTAATGTGCAGGGGGCCGATGGGTAGTGGGATGGAGGAAACATATCAGGTGACCTCGGCTTTGAAGCATTTGAGTTTTGGTAAGCATGTCGCATTGATCACTGATGCCCGATTTTCTGGTGTTTCCACTGGTGCTTGCATTGGTCATGTTGGACCTGAGGCGCTAGCTGGTGGCCCAATAGGTAAAATTCTTGAAGGCGATTTGATCGAGATAACCATCGATCGTATAAATTTGGAAGGTTCGCTTAATCTTGTGGGCGAAAAGGGGCAGCATCATGGTGTTGAATGGGGAAATAAAACCTTGCAAAGTAGAGGGCTAAGGCCTGACCTAGCCGCTGATCCCAACCTTCCAGATGACACACGCTTATGGGCGGCATTGCAAAAATTGGGCGGGGGCACGTGGGGTGGATGTGTTTATGATGCGGATAGTTTGATCAATGCCTTGGGATAGTGATTTTTTGAGTTGTTTTGTGAATCGATTGTTGAAATGGAAAGATAAATGTCTCATAGTGTGATTTTAATTAATCTCCTTGGAATTTGACAAAAGGGAAATGACATGTCGATCCGTCTAAGGTTATTTGTGATGATGGTTCTCGAATTCTTCATCTGGGGTGCTTGGCTTCCATTGATTTTTGGTTACCTTCCCAGCTTGAAATTCACCCCTGCGGAGCAATCATGGATATTGAATGCGTTTCCCATTGCAGCGATTGTTGGGATGTTTTTCTCAAACCAGTTCGCAGATAGAAATTTTGCAGCGGAACGATTCCTTGCATTCAGCCATCTTGTTGGTGGTTTGGCGATATTGGGTTGCGCTTTTACCAGGGATTTCTGGTCTTTCTTTGCCTTGATGCTGGTTCATTGCCTGCTTTATGTTCCAACAATATCCATCACCAATTCGATAGCATTTGCAAATATGAAAGATGCCAAGAATGAATTTGGAATCGTGCGAATGGGTGGAACGATAGGTTGGATACTTGCCGCATGGCCTTTTACATTCATTCTTGTTGATTGGGAAGCGGTAACCAAGGCGAATCCCCAGGGAATGGTTGACTGGCTTGGAACAGTTTTGAAAAATGGTTTGACAGGGGATGCTATGAAAGAGGCCACTAAATGGACTTTCATCATAGCAGGAATCGCTTCATTAACCCTGGCATTTTTCAGTTTGACTCTGCCCCACACACCGCCCAAGAAATCAGACGCCCAAAGCTCAGATAATCTTGCCTGGTTGGAGGCAATCAAGTTGCTAAAAAACCCATTTGTTCTGATTCTCTGGCTGGTCACTTTCATCGATGCATTTGTACACAATTGTTATTTTAATTGGACCGGTTCCTTCATGAGCGCCGATGTGGCGGCGGGTGGGGTAGGGATTCCAGGCAATTGGATCATGCCCATTATGAGCATTGGCCAGATAGCTGAAATTCTCACCATGGTAATTCTTGGAGTCACTCTAAAAATGCTTGGTTGGAAGTGGACAATGGTGATTGGGATCTTAGGCCATGCAATTCGATTTGCAGTTTACTCTTTCTTACCCCAGCACAAAGAACTTATTATTTTGGTGCAGATAGTACATGGTATCTGCTATGCGTTTTTCTTTGCGACGGTGTATATATTTGTTGATGAGGTTTTTCCAAAAGATGCCAGATCCAGTGCCCAGGGATTGTTTAATGTTATGATCCTTGGAGTAGGCGCCCTTGTTGCAAATTCTGTTTGTCCCTATTTGATGCAGGAAATATTCACCAAGAATAATCTCGTGGATTTTAAAACTTTGTTCTTGGTTCCATGTTTTGCTTCATTGGTGGCGGCAATTTCCCTGGCGTTGTTTTTTGATGTTCCCAAAAAACAAGAGACTCCTGCATAATCTAAATTTTTTATGTTAAGAAACAGCAACACAGGGCTGAATGCCCCATTGGTTGCTGTTTTTTTAAAAACACCCATCCTATCTTGCCTAGATTGGTGTTGTGTTCGTGAATATCCATATTTATGTCAAATTCCGCAAAGTCTTCCCGTTTTAATGCCGATCTATTTTCTACGAGTTGTTATTTTATTTTTTGATCGGGCCTCAGCATGGCTTTTGGAAAAAAACCAAATCGAATGAACCATTATAAAAAGCGTAATAGCTTTTGGTCATCGATTGCTTGTGCTGGAAGCCTTTCGCTAATCGGGATTGGTTGTTTTAATCCCCAGTTGCGTAGTGAAAAGCCGATTCCCCTGGCAAAAGATTCATCAGCGGTGGTAAAAAATATCCCCCATAAACAACAGGATTCAAATCGTATCAATGTGGTTGGTGATGGTGAATCAACCAATGAGCTATCCCAGGTTAGATTTTCTGAAAATACTCCTGCTGAGTCTGAAAAAAAATCCAAGGCGCTTCCCATAAATCTTGACACCGTGCTAAGGCTTGCTGAAGAGCAAAATCCCCAGATTGTGTTGATGCGGGAAAAGGTTGAGGAAAGTAACGCTGAAAATGCCTTGGCTGCCAAGTCGTGGTTGCCTTCAATTTATGGTGGTATCGCATATTACAGGCACGAGGGTGGAATCCAGAATTTTAATGGTGATTTGATCAAATCAAGCACCGGAGCGCTCTATCCTAATGTTGAAATCAGGACAGAGCTTGATTTAAAGGAAGCCACTTACAAACAAATTGTCTCAGAGAGAAAACATTGGCAGACGAGGGGTGAATTGACCAAGATCACAACCGAACTCTGCTTGGATGCTGCGATTGCATATATTGATTTGCTTACCGCAAGGCGTGGGGAGGCAGTTGCCAGGGAACTAGAGAAATATCACCTTGAGCAATTGAAGCGCGCTGAAAAGATGAAGGAAAATCATCCTGATGCCACAGTTCTTGTGGAAGCCGTTTATGCGGAGTTGAATGGCCGAAAACAGGCGATTCTCAAGTTGAAACAGCAGGGGGATTCCTGTGCTGTAAAGCTTGCATTTTTACTGGGTTTGGATCCTGACAGTGAATTGGTTCCTGTTGATCAAAATTTTGTGCCATTGGATCTGGTTGATGTCTCGATTGGAATGAAAGACATGGTCGCTAAATCCATGGCTTATGGCCCTGGTGTTCGCGAATTGGAGCGGATGCTCGAAAATGTCCAGGATGGTATCGCGCGAATGGAGGGGCCAACACGACTCATGCCTATCCTTCAAGTCAACATGGCGGAAGGTGGTTTTGGAGCAGGGGCCAATTCAAGCTTGTACTGGGCCAATCGATGGGATATGGGACTTGCAGCGAAATGGAACCTGACGGAATGGCATACCTCGCGGGAAAAAAGAAGGATTGCCGAGACAAAATTGAACCAGGTTCATCTCACCTACAAGGAGCTACAAGCCAAGCTTTCCGCGGGAGTTCAGGAAGCTCGCGATTCAATCATCAATGGGCGGGAGCAAATTCAACTTTGCTCGAAGCAAATCCAGCATGCCGCGGAAACATATAGATTGAATACTTTAAGAATTGAGCAAAATGCTCCAAATGCCACGATGAGCGATGTGCTTTTAAGTATTCGCGCGCTGGAAATGGCACATTCAAATTATGTCGGATCAATTAATGCTTACAACCGGTCACAAGTTCGATTGATGTTGTTGCTTGGGCCCAATAATGCAATGGGCGGTGAAAATGCAGTAAATTCAAATCCAGGTAAGCTAAAAGAAGCATTTAATGGCTCTTTAAATGATCATCAAAATCCTCCCCTCATCTCCCTTATAAAAAAATAAGTTGTTGGTAAATGCTATTTGGTTTGGTAGCCACTTATTACCCATTTGAGCATTTTAAATGCTGATAGCTTTTATTTCCGTGATTCTTTAGGGTAACAAGTTTGCCAAATCTGCTAGAATATAAGTTTGATTATTAAAACCATTCATTCAGGGAACAGGCAGGTAATTTGTGCGAACAGAAGTAAGGGTTGTTTCTGGAATCCTTAGGGGCAGGAAAATTGAATTTGAAATAAATCCCCTGATGCGACCAACGCCCCAGCGGGTGAGAGAGGCCCTTTTCAGCATCCTCGGTGTTAGTTTGAACGGGATCGCGTTTTTTGATGTGTTTGCGGGCACCGGCGTGAATGGTTTTGAAGCCATAAGCAGGGGGGCTTCAAAGACCACATTCATTGAACGGGATTTTCATCTTGCCCAAGCTATCGAAAGATACATCAAAAAATTCAATGTGGGTCATCTTGGACATGTTATTTGCACGGATGCTTATCGTTGGGCTGCACGGTGGATTCCAATCAAGGAATCTTCAATCATTTTCATCAGTCCGCCATTCATTGATTTCAAGAATCAACTGGACGAACTTTTTTCCATGGTTCGTTCTTTTCAGGAAAAGGTTAAGCCTGGAAGTGTGGTCGTGGTTCAGACCGAAAGTGAAATTCCGATTGGTGACTTGCCCGATGCTGAAGGTTCTGGTTGGGACAAAAGAGTCTATGGCAGAAATGAATTGCAATTCTGGGTGAAGAATGATCCAAATGCGACACCTGAAGATCCCGAGCCTATGAATGATGAATCAGAATCCTGATAAGATCTTTGCCACGGAGGTGGTGCGGAAACTTGTTGACGCGGGATTTGAAGCCTTGTGGGCGGGCGGGTGCGTTCGTGATGAACTATTAGGATTGAATCCTGCCGATTATGATGTCGCAACTTCCGCTCGCCCGGAACAAGTCCGTAAGATTTTTCCAAGGACTGTTGCGGTTGGTGCAAGTTTTGGGGTCATTGAGGTGATAGGCCCCACTCTTCCAAGCGGTAAACCATTGATGATCCAAGTCGCGACATTTCGTGCTGACCTTGGCTACACGGACGGAAGGCGGCCTGATGCTGTTCGTTTTTGCGATGCCCAGGAAGATGCCTTGCGCAGGGATTTCACAATTAATGGAATGTTTTTTAACCCGATTTCAGGCAGTTTGGTTGATTATGTCGGGGGGCAAATTGATTTGAAAAACCGGGTTCTTCGCGCGATAGGCGATGCCAATCTAAGGTTTACTGAAGATCGATTGCGAATGTTGAGGGCGGTAAGGCTTGTGCCTAGATTTAATCTTTCCCTTGAAGAAAATACTAGGGTTGCGATATTAGCGAATTCACCCGCAATTTGGACAGTTAGTCCTGAACGGATTGCAGAGGAACTGCGAAAGATTTTCCAGCATCAAAGCAGGTCGGCTGGCGTTGGATTGTTCATAGAACTTGGTTTGGCAAAGCAGATTTTACCTGAGGTTTTCCATTCCGAGACTTTGCACGATTACAAAAATCTTATGGCGGTGATAAATTGCCTGCCCCTGGAATCTTCCTTTCCATTGGTGCTGGCAGCCATCTTGCAAAATCTCACAATCAAGCAAGTTGATGAAATTTGCAGGAAATTCAAGTTGTCCAATCTGGAAACTGGTATCACTCACAGTTTGGTTTTGCATAGGGAATCTTTGCAAGAACCTGAAAAGTTGAGAATGTGTGAATTTAAAAAACTGCTGGCCCAACCTTTTGTGACAGATTTATTAAAGCTTATGGGAGCCAATAGGTTGTCCAGTGGACTAGATTCAAAACCTGTGGAATATTGCCTTGAGAAACTCAATTCATGGCCTCGAGAAGTGCTTGACCCAATGCCCTTGGTTGGAGGTGAGGACCTTAAACTGCTGGGATTGAAACCTGGGCCTAAATTCAAACAAATTCTGGACTTGATAAGGGATGAGCAGCTGGATGGAATTTTAAAAATCCGGCCCCATGCGTTACTTCGGGCTGAAGAATTAGCCAAATTGCTTTAACTTGAATAAGTTGGGATATTTTAAGAATTCCTGCTGCTGGGCTTGTGACAAGAAAAAGCCCGGTTATACTCACATCCGTACAGTTAACAGGTGATTATATTTTTAGGAGTACGACAATGGCTGAATCAGCTCAGGACAAAGAACTTAAACAAACCCTTTCCCAAATTGAAAAACAATTCGGAAAAGGGGCCATCATGCAGATGGGAGAGGTGGCAACCAATGATGTGCAGGGTATTTCAACCGGGGCATTGAGCTTGGATATAGCACTTGGTGGTCATGGGATTCCCCGTGGTCGAATCACGGAAATTTTTGGCGCTGAAGCCAGTGGTAAAACCACTCTGGCCTTGCATGCAGTTGCCGCGGCCCAGAAAAAAGGTGGAGTTGCTGCTTTTATCGATGCGGAACATGCATTAGATCCGGGTTGGGCGAAACGAATTGGTGTTAATTTGGAATCATTGTTGGTCAGCCAGCCTTCATGCGCGGAAGAAGCTTTGAAGATTGCTGAAATGCTGATCAAGTCGAATGCTGTTGATATTATTGTGATTGACTCGGTGGCAGCTCTCGTTCCCCGCGCGGAGGTTGAGGGGGAAATTGGTGATTCCCACATGGGCCTTCAGGCCAGACTGATGAGCCAGGCGCTTCGAATTTTGAATCCAACCATCTCCCGGACAAAAACCAGCATGATTTTCATTAATCAGATCCGTCTGAAAATTGGAATGGTTTTTGGTAATCCTGAAACTACCTCGGGCGGCCTTGCTATGAAGTTTTATAGCTCAGTCAGAATGGAAGCCAGAAAAGTCACAAGTATCAAGGAAGGGGATGAAACAATTGGTTCCCGGGTTCGGGTTCGGGTTGTTAAAAACAAGGTTGCACCTCCCTTCAGGCAGGCGGAATTCGATTTGATGCACGATTTTGGTATCAGCCGTGAGGGTGACTTGCTTGATCTTGCCATCGATGAGAAGATTGTGGATAAATCGGGCGCGTGGATAAACTATGGTGATATGAGGTTGGGGCAGGGGCGTGAAAACGCCAAGAATTACCTGCGTGATAATCCGACAATCATGGAAGAGATCACCCGAAAATTATTGCAAAAGAAGGGATTGGTATTAACTTCGGAAGGTGGTTATGCCACAGATGTTTCCGCGCCATTGCAAATTGCGGCACCTGCGCCAGCCATGAGCAAGGCGGCGAAAAAAGCTGCCGCTGCCGCTGCTGCCGCGGATTAGTTCCCTTTGTTTTTCAAATGCTTTTGAAACCTCCGTGGAAACATTTTCTTCGGAGGTTTTTTATTAGACTCTACTTGGTTTTTCTTTATTATCAGATTATTACTCCTTCCGATTATTAATCAGGGTTATTTGTTGTTGAAAAATATCAAGCTGATGATTTTCTTGGTTGCCTTGCTTGCCTTTATTCCCAAGGGGGAAGTTTACAGCTACCAACCCGACCTTGTTGAGCAATTTGAAAACAAGGTAAAGAAAGTTGTTTCTGCAAGTGAGATATCAATAGGTTGCGTTCTGGTTTCCAGAAGTCAAAAGTATAAGGAACTTGGAGCAGTTCCGGCAGAGGGTGTTCCCGGCAAATTGGGAGGATTTATTCCGCCCGCTGAACCGCAAAAACGACTTAGAAAAGCAATTGAAAAACCAAAATCTTCACTTGATCTGTCTGATCCTGAAACATTTCCTGATTCTTTTGGTACCGGGGTTGTGGTTGACCAAAGCGGTTTGATTTTAACCATGGCCCATGTGGTTAAGGATGCGGTGAAAATTTTTGTTCGCTTTCCCGGGGGCAAGGGTAGTTATGCTGATATTCATGCCCTTGATGGGAGGAGTGATCTTGCGGTGCTTCGCCTCATAGACAAAATTCCTGACTTAAAGGTGTTGAAGATCGGTGACGCTTCCAACCTTAAAAAAGGTCAGTTCCTTGTTCATATTTCAAACCCCTATGCCTCTGGTTTTTATGATGGTAGCCCCTCCGTGGGGTGGGGGATGCTTTCAAATCTCAGGCGTAAATGGAATAATCAGTCCACAGATGCTGATAGAACCCAGGTGCCACTTTATCAATATGGCACTTTGCTTCAGTTAAATACCGTGGTTAAACCTGGGGCTAGTGGTGGAGCTTTGTTGACCATGGATGGGGATTGGGTGGGAATCTTGACATCCATGATAGGATGGCCTGGGGTTGACTCCTCTGAAGGGTTTGCAGTTCCATTGGACCAAAATCATAAAAGAATTATCGAAGTGCTTTGTAAAGGTGAGGAAGTTGAATATGGGTTTTTAGGTGTTCAAATGGCGGTTGGTGGCCAGGGAGTAAAGGTGGCCCAGGTTTCTGAAAGGTCTCCTGCTTTTCGTGCTGGAATTTATCCGGGAGACACCATAGTAGCCATCAATGGTAAAGTCGTTGAGAACCCAGATGATTTATTTCTCCAAATTGGTTCAACTCTGGCCGGTAATGTCGCCCAAGTGGAGGTTGCTGGAATAATTGGCAGTCAAAAAAGGGTGGTCCCTGTTAAACTTGCCAAGTATTTGTCAGCATTGCCGGTGATTGCTTCAAATCAAAAATCACCCGTTCTTGGTATAACAGTTGATTATTCAAGTATTTTGTCGCAAAGGCCACTTGGTGTGGCATTATGGGGCAGAGGTGTTCCAGATTCTGTGCTTATCAAGGATGTGTTGCCAGGTTCCCCTGCCGATAATGCGAAATTGCAATCGGGCAAATTGATTTCCAAGGTTGACCAGACTTCTGTTTCTTCGCCAGTGGAATTTTACAAAGCGATGGAAAAAATAGGTGATTCAGTTGCGTTGACTATTGTTCAAATTGATGGGGTAAGCCAGGAAGTTGTAATTTTAAAGAAGAATTAAAATGGAAGAATAAATATGAAATATGCGATTTGTAATGAGACTTTTGAAAATTGGTCTCATGATAAGATTTGTGGATTTGTAAGGAATGCAGGATATCAGGGTCTGGAACTAGCTCCTTTTACCCTTGCGGATCGTATCACCTCTGTTTCTTCATCAATGCGCGCCAAACTTAAGCGGGAAGCCGAAGTTGAGGGAGTCCAAATCATTGGTTTGCATTGGCTGCTTGCAAAAACTGAGGGATTTTGCCTTACTTCCCCTGATTTGCAAGTTCGGATTGCAACAGCTAATTATCTTGTTGAACTTGCCAAAGCCTGCCAGGAGTTAGGTGGAAATATCCTGGTTCTTGGGTCACCAGCACAAAGGCGGATTCCTTCGGGATTTTCCAAACTTCAAGCTGCTGAATTTGCCGTGGATACTCTTAAACGAACAGTGGATGGTATTGGAAAAGCGGGCGTTAAACTTTGCTTGGAACCATTGTCGCCACCAGATGCGGATTTCATAAATACCGCTGCTGAAGGAATTGAAATTCTTGAAAAAATCAACCACCCCAACTTCTGCCTGCATTTGGATGTGAAGGCAATGTCAACAGAACCAGAACCTATCACTGATGTGATAAGAAAATATATCGAAAAAACTGGTCATTTTCATGCTAATGATACCAATCTAAGGGGACCAGGTTTTGGAAATGTTGATTTTGTTCCTATTTTTCAGGCGTTACTGGAAAAAAATTACAGTGGATGGGTTTCCGTGGAGGTTTTTGATTACAAGCCGGACCCTGAAACAATTGCTAATCAAAGCATTAGTTATATGCAGGATTGTGTGAAAAAAGCCAGAAATTTGGTGCGTAATCCCATGGGATAATTTTTCAATAAAGATTCTATTGTGATAATGTTGTTTCTGGCTTTATTATGGATTAGGTTTTGAATTTAGTATTTTAACTTAATTGGAGATAGGTTCATGTTAAGAAAGCTGCTCTTTTCCGCAGTATTTGCTTTTTTAAGCTTTAGTTTTCTTTTTGCAGCGGACAAAAATTCAGATTCCAAGGAAGCACTCCAGAAACTCCAGGATTTTATCGGGGAATGGAAAGGTAATGGTGGCCCCCCTCCCAACTCCAAGGCAAGCAAGAATATTTGGACGGAGACCTTCCAGTGGGGTTGGCGTTTCAAAGGTGATGATTCATGGTTGACCTTGGAAGTTAAAGATGGAAAGTTCTTCAAGAATGGTGAGCTTAAGTGGATCCCAGAAAAGAAGGTTTATCAATTCACTGTGTCTGATCTTAAAGACAATAAGATGGTTTTTGATGGTAAGTTGAACAAGGATATTCTTACCTTGGAAAGAGTTGACCCCAAGACCAAGGAAACACAAAGATTGGAAATGAATAACGCTGCTGAAGGTGTGAGATTTATTTATAATTACTCGCATAAAGAGCAGGGTAAAACCTTGTTTATCAAGGATTACATGGTAGCAGCGACCAAGTCGGGAATGAGCCTTGGTGCAAAGGATAAAAAAACCGAATGTGTGGTTAGTGGTGGATTGGGAACCATGCCGGTATCCTACAAGGGTGAAACTTTTTATGTTTGTTGTTCAGGTTGCAAGGATGCATTCGCTGAGAATCCTGAAAAATATATCAAGGAATTCAAAGCCAAGAAAGCTGGTGGGGAATAATATCCCTGCTCAAAGTGTCCAACTTGATAAAGCCCGGGATTATTTCCGGGCTTTGCCATTTAAATTTTGGAAACTTTGTGAAAACTAATCAGGAATAAACTTGAACCTTATTCTTTGGACTTTATGATTAAACAGACTGCCTTGCATGATAAATTTAATAAAACAAGGCTAGTGAAGTTGTTGAAAAGTTAGCGCAAGTGTTGGCTTTTCAAAAGTTTTGTTGTTGGTGGGAAATTTGGATTAAACTGGGAAATTTATTTTGGAGAATTGCATGAACATTGTAAGGAAAATTGGGGTTTTTGGTTCACTTTTTACCTTGGGCCTTTTTGCCATGGTTACCCCGGAAGGTAAAACTGCCTTTTATTTTGAAGATGCCAAGGAAGTAAATGCGGCGATTTCTAAATTGGTTGGTACCAAACCTGATGCGAAGGCTATTGCTGAACTTGCAAAAAAATATTCCCTGGATGAGTTGATGCATGTTTATAAATTTCGCAATAAAGGGGGCCTTGGGGTTGGCGAAACCCCTGGTGCGATTACTCCCGATGGCATAGAAGCTAAGCTCCAAGGCCTTCAGAAAAAGGAAGCAGACAAGGCTGACCTTTCAAAGAATGGCAAGGCATATGCAACCATGGGTGAAGTTTCCCTGATTCTTGCTGACCTTTCTGAGGCACATACCCCAAAGGAAAAGAAGGGTGAAAAAGACCCAAAGAAATGGAAGGAATTTGTTGAAAAGATGCGTAAAGGTTCCAATGAACTTATTGCGGCATCAAGCAAAGGCGATAGCAAAGCATTGAAAAGTGCTGCCAAGACCCTGAACGATAGTTGTGTTGAGTGTCATGGAATTTTCCGAGATTAGTCTACAAACCATGTGATTTAAACCCCGGTGATTAGTTCACCGGGGTTTATTTTTTACTTGTTTGTATCGGTGTCGTTTTTAAAAATAGAATCATCAAAGCTGCCATGAATGATGTGCTTGCATATAAGATTAACCCCCAGGAAAGGCTTCCTGTGGATTGTTTAAGAAAGCCTGTCAAAGATGGCCCCATGAACCCACCAAGGTTTCCCATTGAATTGATCAATGCGATTCCGACGGCTGCAATCCCTGGCGCAAGTAAAGTGGTTTTTAAAGCCCAAAAAGGTCCAAAAGTCGCATGAACACCCATGCTTGCAATTGTTATTCCAAGCAGCGCAAAAGGTAGACTATCAGGTCTTAAACCTGCGATAACAAATCCAGTTGATCCTAAAAGGTTGCCCAGAAATAGGTGCCATTTCCTCTCATTCAACCGGTCGGAATTCCAACCCCAAATAATCATGCTTAATGCGCCCGCTAGAAAAGGAATTGCTGTCAAGAGTCCTGTTTGAATGTTTCCAACATGAGTTGAGGATTGGAGTAAATCCGGCAACCAAAGGCCAATCCCGTATAAACCAGTGACTTGAAAGAAATAAATCAGGCAAATGTACCAAACTTTAAGGGAGGAAATAGCAAGAAGGGGATTAAGTTTGGGGGTAGTGGAATGAATCTGTAACTCTTCCTCAGTTAATGCATTTGAAAGATGTTTTTTTTCAAATTCATTTAGCCAATAAGCGTTCGCAGGTTTGTCCGGTAGGAAAAAAAAGATGTAAAGTCCCATTAAAACAGAAGGTAAAGCCTCAAGGATAAAAAGCCATTGCCAACCATGAAGTGATGCGATTCCATCCATGTCCAGCAACATTCCAGAAATTGGTGCCCCAATCAAACCAGATAATGGTATGGCGGTCATGAATCTGGATATTGATTTTCCGCGTTGGCTGGGTGGAAACCAATAAGTGAGATAAAGGATTATGCCAGGGAAAAATCCAGCTTCAGCTACTCCCAGAAAAAACCTCAGAATGTAAAAGGTAAAAGGGGAATCAACAAAAGCCATGGCCCCAGAAATGATGCCCCAAGTGATCATGATCCGTGCGATCCATCGTCTTGCCCCCACTTTTTCCATGATCACATTGCTGGGAATTTCAAACAGGGCGTATCCCAGGAAAAAAATACCCGCACCCAACCCGTAGATAGAGTCGCTGAAATTTAGATCATCCTTTAAATTCTTTGATGCAAAACCAATATTGATACGATCAAGATATGCACAAATATAACTGCAAAAAAGCAGTGGTAATATGCGCCATGATACCTTTGACAAAAGTTGGTTATTCGTGTCATTAAAAACATTTGATTTTTGCACGGTTGATCTTTCTTTTTGAACTTAATTAAAGAACACCATACTTTTTGAATGCATCGGTTGCGCTAAGACCGTTCCTTATCGCATCGCGGACGGTGTTTTCAGCAGTTACCTTTTCCAAAGCAAGCGAAATGGCCTTTTCTTCCAATTCCTGTGGGACGATAACAATTCCATCCATATCCGCGATGATGATATCACCTGGGGAAATCATGCAATTTCCTATCTCTACTTTCACATCGATTTCTATGACTTTCTGCCTGTTTTTGCTATCGAGTGGACTAGCGCCTTTCGCAAAAACAGGAAAATTCATGGCATTCATCTTTATCTGGTCCCTAACCAATCCATCAACCACCGCACCTACACATCCGGTTCTAATGCATGCGGTTGAAAGAAGTTCACCCCAGAGCGCTGACCTGTTTGATCCATTCGCAGCGGCAACAAGTACTTCGTCTGGTTTGCATGAGTCCACCGCTTTAAGTTCAAGTTCGTACGGCTTTGGATCTTCATGTGCCATGTCAGCCCAAAGGGTTGTCTTGCATCTTCCAACCAAGGGCCTGTCTTTTTTTCCTGTTAATTGGGGAAGTTGGCATTTGATCACATGATTGTGGGAATCCAAGCCGTCTAACACATCACTTACCACGGCGCTATAAAGTTTTGACTTAAGAAGTTCAAAGTCATGGGTGGTTTTTTTCATGAATAAATTCTCCTTGCTCTTTGAGGTTTTTCAAATCAGACTACACCATCGGAATATTAATGTATCAAGGGCTGAATAACATGCGAGTCGGCATCATAAGCATCCTTCAGGAATCCAATACTTTCATACAAGGGCAAACAAATCTCAAGGATTTTCAAAATGATATTCTTTCCGAGGGCGATAGTATACGCGAGAAGTTCCAAAATTCTCATCATGAAATAGGGGGTTTTTTCAAAGGGCTTGAAAAGCAGGGGATTGAAGCTGTACCCCTGCTGGTGGCAAGGGCCCTACCTTATGGAATAATCAATGCGGATTGCTGGAATCATCTGATGAGCCGGCTGGATAAAGTGCTTGAGATTTCAGGCGAATTAGATGGGGTGCTTGCTGCTCCACATGGGGCGACCGTTGCCCAAAATCATGCGGATGCAGATGGGTTTTGGCTCGGCAAATTGAGGATGGTGATGGGAAAAAAACCGATAGTTGCCACAGCCGACCCGCATGGGAATCTATCCGCAAGGCAATCGGATTCCGTTGATGCATTATTAAGTTACCGAACCAATCCTCACTTGGATCAATTTGATCGTGGTCTGGAAGCTGCAGAATTGATCGGCGCTATCTTGAATAAAAAAGTGATTCCAACAAAGACAACCATATATCTTCCTTTTGCAGTTAATATATTTTGTCAAAATTCCAGTGAATATCCTCTCGGCCCATATTTAAATTTGGTTGAGAGTGTCCGAAATAAACCTAAAGTATTGGCGGTTTCAGTCTTTCTGGGTTTTCCCTACGCAGATGTTCCCCAAATGGGGGCTGCTGTATGTGTGATCACTGATAATGATCCGGATTTGGCTTTGAAATATGCGAATCAACTTTCCCAAGCATGGCTTGAAAGGAAAAACGAGTTTAATCCTAAGTTGCGAACCGTTGCGGAATCAGTCACTGGTATGATTAATCTTCCCAGTCCAATTTGCGCATTGGATATGGGAGATAATGTTGGTGGTGGTTCTCCCGGGGATAGCACGATTCTTGTGCACGAGTTAAATATTCAGAAAGTTTTTCCATTTTTCGCGGTGATAGCTGATCCAGAAGTGGTGACTGAAGCAGAGAAAATTGGTGTTGGAAATAATGGTGGGTTTCAAGTTGGTGCCAAGCACGACCGGTTTCATGGTGAACCATTGGTTTTAAATGCCAAAGTTGTTTTTTTGGGCGATGGGAAATTTACTGAGAGTAATCCCACCCATGGTGGTTTCACTCAATTTGATCAGGGTAAAACCGCAATACTTCAGACTGTCGAGGGCAACACCATCATGGTGACTTCCAGAAGAATGGTGCCGTTCAGTTTGAATCAATTGCTTTCATTTGGTATTGATCCAAAACAATACAAGGTTTTGGTTGTGAAAGGTGTTCACGCACCTCTAGCGGCTTACAAGAGGGTTTGCGAAAGTATTGTCCGTGTTGATACGCCTGGTGTTACAAGTGCGAGTCTAAAAAGATTACCATATCAAAACAGAAGGATTCCGATGTTTCCTTTCGAAGAGATCGGTTGTTGAAGACCAGGGAAGGTTCAATCGTATGTTGACAATTCTTCTTTTAATTTCATCCAATATTTTCATGTCATTAGCCTGGTATGGGCATTTGCGATTCAAGGGTGTTCCCCTATGGACTGTGATTTTGATTAGCTGGGTTATTGCACTTCCCGAATATGCATTGCAGGTTCCAGCAAATCGGTTTGGGCATGGTCAGTTCAGCGCAGCCCAACTTAAAATTATCCAAGAGGTTATTTCATTGACAGTTTTCTTTGTTTTTGCGGCGGTTTATCTCGGAGAGAAACCCACTTTTAAAACAATGGTGGCATTCATGTTGATAATCGGGGCGGTTGTCGTTGCATTTTGGGATGAAGGGAAGGCAAATTGAATTTAAATTTTCATGATTCGTGAAAATTTAAAAACCAAAAGCAAAAACCACTTCAAGATTTAGTCTTAAAGTGGTCTTTTTACAAATATGAAGGGATAGACCTAGATTTTTGGACTTGATTCAGAAGGGCTTCCAATATCTTCAAATTTTGGAGCGGAGGAAGCCATCTTTTGAGGGGCCTTAGGTTGTTCCACTTGTGGGCTTGAAGAGGTTGATGAACCTAAATCAACATCATCTTCAATTCCTTTTATACCTTTTTTGAACTCAACAATTCCTTTACCGAGGTAGCGACCAACTTCTGGAAGTTTACGCCCGAAAAGAATCACCCCGATGATTGAAAGAACGATCATCTCGGGCATTCCCAAACCGATAAAACCAAATAAGGGGTTCATCACAAAACTCCTGTAATATAAGTGCCTTTAATTCCTTTGATTTCAAATAAAGGAAGGCTACTATCTAATGATTAAGTATATCAGCAAAAATCCCTTATCAACAAGGATTATGAGGTTATTTTTTTTTACCCACTAGAAATTATTTTATAAGGCAATGTTCTTGTTGTAAAGCTTTATAAAATATAGTTTTAAGTAAATTGACTGTGAGGTGTGATATGGTGTCTTATTTGAAGTACTGCTCAGTTTTTTGTTTCATTATCCTTACTTTTGCGCAAGTTGGCCTCGCTAATGATTACTATCCTTTGATAGAGGGAACTTCCTGGAAGTTTAAAGATTCCAACAACAAATTGATCATTAAAAAAGTCATCAAGGAGGAGAAGATTGGTTATTACCCTTCCGTCTTGATTGAAGTTTCAGATGATAAATCCTTGATATCCACTGAACATGTCGGTGTTACAAGCGAGGGGGTTTTTCGCTATGCGCTCGATGGCAGAAGATATGACCAGGGTATCTTGCTCTTGAAAAATAAGATTAAATCTGGAGACCAATGGTCGATCAACCTAGTTCCCAGTGGCTCCAAAATTGGCACGGAGATAAAGGTTTCCGAAGAGGAAATTTCTGTACCTTTGGGTAAATTTAAATGTTTTGTGACAACAATTTCAGGGAAGGATGACAAAGGAATTGTATTCCAACTCAAAAATTACTTTGCTGAAAAAGTGGGAGTGGTGAAAGTAACAATCGAAAAAGATGGGAAAAGTTTTTATGACCTTCAATTAGTCGAGTATCTTTCCAGTGGAAATAAATAAAATTCCCCCCAATGGCTTTGACGGTAAAAATTGAAATTTGTTAATTTTCGTGAACCTTTAGTCTGATTGTCACAGGAAGATGGTCACTGTACCCTCGGGCATGCTTGTGATCTTTTTCCGACCCAAATCGCACAGGATGGCCCTTGCTATCAGCCGGAGGTGATGAATTAAATACCTTTGCCGTCAATGGGTCGCAACTCCAACCCTTGTTGTCAAGTAATCCAGGTGAAACTACAATCTGGTCGTATAATTCGAATTTACCCTGATAATAGATTGATCCGATTTTCTTTTCTTTCCAATCCGAAAACGGGTTGAATAGCGGAAAATCAAGCCATCTGGATTCGCCAGAAGAGCCTTCAATTTCTCGTTTTCTAATCATTGTCTCCTGTTCTGTTGAAGTTGTTTTTAAATGCTGTTTCACGCATGCCTCATCCGGTGTGGAATTGAAGTCTCCACAAACTAGAAAATCAATATCTGGATTGTTTCTGGCCATGGCGATATAGGCCCCATGGATTTGATCTGCATATTTGGCTCTTCCAGTGCCTTCCTTGTCTGTCAGCTTTGAAGTCCAGTGGGTTGCCAGGACAATTAATTCCTTCCCGTTTACCCTGATGGGCACCTCCAATATGCGTACTCTTTTTCCCAACAAATTTACCCTGTTGGATACGATTGGAAGTTTGCTTATCACGCAGGTTGCAATACATCTGCCACCATGTGGATTTTTAAAAGCAATTTGTTGATATTGATTGTCCGGCGGCAGTTTTGAGTTCAGTGCTGCTTTTAATAATTCAGGGACTAGAGAATCTTCCTCGACCTCGGCAAGTGCGAGGATGTCGGGGCCGGTTTGATTGTTCATTTTCAAGAGGACTTCAACAATATGATCAAGTTTTAGCTTGAAATCCGCTGGGTGATCACCAAACCATGAGTCATATTCTTTATCAGGTTCGGTTTTACGATGATCGTTCTTGTTGTCAAAGAAGTTTTCCACATTCCACATGCAAAAAAGATACCCATCTTTTACAGCAGTTTTCTCAGATGGGGATATTTTATTTTCAGGGAAACAGCCTGAGGAAAGTAACGCAAAAACCATGATGAAACAACTTGGGCAATATGAGTTCATTGTGAAAACCTTTAATTATTATTTTGACTAACTAATCATCCAACTTGAGATTGTGAATTTTCCCTGATGTCATGTAACCTTATCTAGGTTGCTGTGAAGCTATAAACAGTTTAGTTGTAACTGTAATCGGTATTGGGGGGCAATATGAAAGACATATCAAGAATTTTGTGGGTCTCCTTCGGGATTATGATTGGGTTTACCATGGCAATATGCATGCGGAATCTCCCCACAGCCTTAGCGGGGAATGACAGGCATGAAGACTTTATAATGGCGACCGGCCCGGTTTTGGTGAATACAAACGCGCCAACTGATGGGGTTTGGATGCTGGATTACAAATTGGGGAAATTGCAGGGCAGTGTCATAGATCGCTTTACGGGAAAAATTTCTGGTTGGGCGGAAATGGACTTGGCCGAGGAATTCAATCTCCCTCCAAGGCAAAATGTTCATTTTGTAATGACGACTGGCATAGTGGGAAAAGAACAATCTGCGCTTTATGTTGCTGAAACAACAACTGGAAAAATGGGAGTGTATACGATGGGCCCAAGGCCCGATGGTATGGCCGGGGCCATCATCAAGCGTCAGGATCTGTCCTTGTTTCGCAAGCCAAAATAAAATCCATTGGTAATCAGTTCAAGAATCACGGCTTGTTTTGCCCAAGCCTCCAAGGATTGTGATCCATTTTGATGCGGCCCATATCACGAGAAAAATCACAGACGCCATCACAAACAATGTCATTCCAAATCGAAGGCCAATAGGAAACAAATCTACAAATTGGCCTTCTTTTGAGAGGGTTTGAAACCATGCGCTCATCATGGTCGCGCCCGCGGTGAGGGTGGTCGCTGAAACAAATAGCATTGGGATGAGCGTGAACGGAATGTAAGCACCTCTACCAGAATTTACCATTACCGTTGTGACAAGGGCGAGTGCAAGCACCGCGAGTAATTGATTTGCGATCCCAAACATGGGCCATATGGTTCCGATGGATCCTGTTGCAACCAGGAGGCCCCACCCCGCGGTAATAATGGAAGTGGATAAAATGGATCCTGGAAGCCAATCGGTTTTTCCCAGCTTGGGGTGAATGTAGCCAAACATTTCCTGAAGTAAAAACCTGGCAATGCGGGTGCCGGTGTCGATGGTGGTTAGGATGAATAATGCCTCGAACATAATTGCGAAATGAAACCAGTATTTCATCAGGTGATCAAACGGGATTCCCAATTGGTTAAGTGGTTTTGAGAGAATCATGGACATCCCCACAGCAAGGGTAACAGCCCCACCGGTTCTGCCACGGAGCGACTCACCCCCCACTTGCCTTTCGATGGTGGAAAGATCAAGGTGTTCCAGGTTTCCCGCATTTCCGAGTTCCTGATGTAGTTTGTCAACCTGAGGTTGCCATTTGTCAACTTGTTCAAGCCCAATATTGATGTCGTAATAAATTTTGGGATCTAGGGAAGCAGCTGAGATAAGTGCGACAAGGCCAACAAGCCCCTCCATTAGCATGCTGCCGTAACCTATCATTCGGACATCTGATTCCCTGCCTATCATTTTTGGAGTGGTGCCTGAAGCCACAAGTGCATGGAAGCCAGAAACAGCCCCGCACATGATGCAAATAAATACAAATGGGAATAATCCCCCCGCGAAGGTCGGCCCCCCCTGGGCAAAAACTGGCTCGAATGGTCTGTGTACCAAGGCGGGATTGGCTACGATAACCCCTAGGATAAGTAATGCGATAGTGCCTACTTTCAAAAAACTGGAAATATAATCCCTTGGGCATAGCAGCATCCAAACCGGGAGAACAGATGCGATGAAACCATAAGAGCAAAGTGCGATTACTGTCTGGTTTTTAGTAAGGGAGAAATATGGTTCCAGGACTGATCCCGGAATCCAGTTGCCAGCAACAGTGGCAATCAAAACTCCTATGGCCCCCACAAGTGAAGCCTCTACAACTTTTCCTTTGCGTAATCTGTACATGTAAAAACTTACAAAGAAAGCAATTGGAATGGTGCTTGCAATGGTAAATACTCCCCAGGAACTTCCCTGGACAAATTGCGCTCCGCCATTTGGAAGAACTATTGGTTTTCCCTCAAGTTCCAATGCAAGTTCTGGAAGTTTTCCTTTGTTGGGTAGCAATAGTTGAAATTCAGCTTCCCTTTTAGCGGGGGCGGAAGATTTGGTAAAGAAAAGTGTGCATCCTGGGGGGAAATTATAAACAGTCTCTTTCTCATTTGATCTTGCTGGATTGATGGTGATTTTTTCACCGGGTGGCATCTCAATTCGTGTCCCTTTGGGAAAGGGAATGGTCTCACCACCAAGGGCTTTTACCACAACAAACCCCAAGCCCGCCAAAGCAATTATAACTATGAATAAAATCGCGGCTGATGATAGTATTCCCGCAATGGGCCCAAGTTCCAACTTTGCAATTTCGGCCAAGGATTTCCCACCTCTGCGCACTGAAGCTGCCAAAACCAACATATCTTGAACCGCACCAGCCAGGCAAACCCCGATCACCAACCAGAGTAGTCCAGGCATATAGCCATATTGGATCGCAAGGACAGGTCCGATCAATGGCCCTGCCCCGCTAATTGCTGCAAAATGATGGCCAAATAGAACCCATCGATTGGTTGGATGATAATTTTGCCCATCATTAAACATGTTTGCGGGGGTGACCTTGGAATCATCAAGACAGGCGACCTTTGCCGCTAAAAACGCACTGTAATAACGATAAGCGATAGCCAGGCAACAAAGTGCAAAAAGGAGTATGGGCATGGCATTCCAAACCACATGATCTCCAGCCTGTGTATAGAAAATGTTTCCTAACAATGAAGTTGTAAGCATTTTGTCTTGATCCTGGTTAATAAAAAAAGGCAGGGCTTATATATTGCCCTGCCTTTTTAAACAAATAAACCTCTTGAACACTATGACCCTGAAACAGCCTTGGTGAACTCTTCATCAATAGCTTTCATTTCAGCACTTTCGTTCTTGGATTGCCACCAAGCCCAGCCAACAGCAATCAAACCAACGCCGAGCACAGCGATGCCGATGGTGTATCTCTGACCCAAGCTGGTACCGTCTTTCAAGTTGAAAGTCATTACCAACGGAAGTATCAACAAACTCACCATGTTCATCACTTTGATAAGAGGATTGATAGCTGGGCCTGCTGTATCTTTGAGCGGATCACCAACAGTATCACCAGTAACAGAAGCTTTATGAGCTTCAGATCCTTTGCCTGTGGTAGCCGTTTTAGGCTGATCTTCAATGGTTTTCTTGGCATTATCCCAAGCACCACCAGCATTAGCCATGAACACCGCAATCATCTGACCGATAAGAATCATTCCTGCGAGGTAACCACCTAAAGCATAAGGTCCCATCGCAAAACCAACCACCACTGGAGCAAAAATAGCCAATAAGCCAGGGCCCACAAGTTCTTTTTGAGCAGTTGTGGTGCAAATATCAACAACCCTTCCATAATTTGGCCTTTTGGTTCCAGCCCAGATTTCTTTGTCTCTGAACTGTGCACGGCATTCCTGAACAATCAGATAAGCGGCACGACCAACAGCACGAATGGTCATGCTGCTGAAAAGGAATGGAACGGCTCCGCCTAATAGCATTCCTATGAAAACATAAGGGTCAGCTAGGTTAAGCTTTGAAGCCCCGGTCATGAATTCTTCAACACTTAATGTGGTGATCGCATCTTCGCCCTTGCCTGTTGCGACAACCGCAATGAAACTTGCAAACAAGGAAACTGCTGCAAGCACGGCGGAACCAATTGCAATACCCTTGGTGATAGCCTTGGTTGTGTTACCAACAGCATCCAGGTCGGCAAGAATTTGACGGGCTTTTTTATAATCAACCTCATTCATGTAATTGGGATCAGTGGAAGGTAAAGGCTGGTTGTTTTGGTCACGATTGTAACCCATTTCACCAATTCCGTTCGCATTATCAGCAATAGGACCAAACACATCCATACTGATAATGTTGCCAGTCAATGTAAGCATGCCGATACCGCACATTGCGACACCGTAAGCAATGAAGATTGGGTTGGTTCCACTGTAAACAAGCACGGATCCCAACAAAGCACCAGCAATGATCAATACAGACCAAACTGCACTTTCATAGCCAAGTGCCAAACCAGAAATGATGTTAGTTGCATGCCCGGTACGACATGATTTTGCCAGTTGCTTGACAGGGTCGTGTTCAGTGCTGGTCCAGTAATCAGTGCACCAGTGAAGTGCCAAGGCCAAAGCAATACCGATGAGGCAAGTTAAGATCGGCCTGTAGTCCAAACCGACATAGAGTGGCATATATTGTCTTGCGAGCTCAACAGTTTTTTCATCCGCAATTTTGGCCTGATTGGCTTCTCCAGCTTTCTTCCAAAGAGAGGTTACTTCAGCCACATAAGTATTGATTCCCTTTTCATCCTTAGCGTCCTTAAGCTTCTTGATTTCATCAGGACTCTTGATGATAAACTTTGAATCACTGTTAGCTTTTTTAAGGCTCTCAATAAAGCTTGTCTCTTTATAAAGACCGCGTTTGATTGACTCGCCGATTATGTACTCGCCTGTGGGACGAAGATAAAGTAATCCCAAACCGCAGATTGCAATAACGCTGATGAAAGCACCCAACCAGAAGCCATTGGTGACAGCACCCATGGCGGCTTTGACGCCTTCTTGATTTTCAGCTTTTACCTGCGAAGTGGAAATAATACTTCCAATAACACCAATCGCATGAACAAGAAGTGGGAAAATAACACCCATATGGCCAAAACTTGCAAGACCAAGGATTAATGCAGCCACAATGGTAACTTCATAACTCTCAAAGATGTCCGCGGCCATACCAGCGCAATCACCAACATTGTCCCCCACATTATCCGCGATGGTAGCAGCATTACGAGGATCATCTTCAGGTATGCCAGCTTCAATTTTGCCTACAAGATCAGCACCAACATCAGCAGCTTTGGTGTAAATACCACCACCAACGCGCATGAATAATGCCAGTAGAGTTCCACCAAATCCGAAACCAAGGAGAACTTCAAAAGCTTTTTCACCGAAATAAAGAAAAATGAGTGTGCCGCCAAGCAAGCCGAGACCATCAGTAAGCATCCCGGTGACAGTTCCAGACCTGTAGCCGATTTGCAGGGCTTTGCCAAAAGAGGTTCGGGCAGCAGCTGCAACCTTAAGATTCCCAATCGTTGCCATGCTCATACCAAAATAACCAACCATGGCGCTGAATATGGATCCCATAAGGAATGCTACACCCCTGCCAATGGCAATTTGTTTCTCAGTATTGTTATCCGGTTCATGCCAAGGCCATTTTGTGACCGTCAAAATAATCGCAATGATTAAAATCAACCAAAAAATCACTTTGAATTGTCTTGAAAGGTAGGCGTTTGCGCCTTCCCTGACCGCTTTTGCAATTTCCTGCATCACGGGTGTGCCACTATCTTGTTTATTTACTTCCTTGGTCAGATAGGTTGCATAAAACAAACCAGAAATGGCAACAACCAAGTTGACAGCAAGAGCGATTTTTTCGAATAAGGTGAAATTTGAATCACTGCTAAACAAGCTGAAAGGGTGCCAGTTTTCTCCGCCTTCGCCAGTACCGCCTGTTCCAAGGCCGGTTGCCCCCATCAGGCCAATTGCCATGAAACCAACCATCATCCAAAGTCCACGGGGAGCCTTGGTTTTTGCCTTCCCTGAAAAAATCTTCATCATCATAATTCCTTACTTCTCTCAAAGTCTAAAGAAACAGTTAATACTCAAGCGACATCATGCCAACTACCCGACCAAAGTGAAACAAGAATTTTTAAAAACATAAACCTCAGCACCAAGCTGGGGGTCAGCCTTGCTCACCATTCTTTAAGAATTCAAAATACCAAGTTAAGGTAATGGTATGGCGTGGTAATGTCTACAAGTTTTTTAAAATCTGTGTGTGAAAATTTATTCCTGTTTTTTTTTGCCAGTAATCTAGCAACATCCCATTGAAAGTTGGAAAGATGGATAGTTTTGTATCGTTGATTGATTTCACAGGGGCAAAACAAAAAGTACTGCTGGTGATTAAACCTGCATCCGAGGGGGTTAAATCTGATGGCAGAATATCAGACTCATTCCATTCGATTTCTGAATCCCTCGCAAATTCCCTGACAACCCGGAGTGCCACGCCGTCCAAGACTTTTTCACGCTTTGGAACTGATATTTTAAACTTGTTCCATCCAGCATTACGAATAATCAAAAGATTTGCCGAGGCGGTTTCAGTTAGGTATCCATTTTCATCAAGCAAAATTGCGCTTGCGGTTTTTGATCTTTTTTTTACATCCCGCTCTGCAATCCACCAATGCATCCTGCTGCGCTGCTTGATGGTGGGATCAAGGCATCGAAGGGAAGGTTGCAAAATAGAACTGGTAAGCAATTCCGCTCCATTCTCAAGCCAAGGGCGGTACCTATGAAAAGGAAGCTTGAAAGTATGCATTCCCAAAGTGGCCAGTCCATCTCCCGCACCACCGGGTTCCCCAAGGTAAAAACCTATGGGACCAGGGGTTGCGAAAAGGACCAACGCCAGGTCTTCCTCCGGTTTCAATAAGGTGCAGTTTCGTGAGATCAATTCTTCAGCGATTTTTTGTAATTCCAGCGCGTTTACTCTTATGGGGATGAAACAAGACTCACAATTTAAAAGGAATCTTTGGATGTGCTCAATGAGCATGAAAGGCTTATGACCAAAACTACGACTCATGTCTGTTACCGTGGCACCCATCACAAAACCAGCGTCATGAAGTGTAATGGTTGCTTCAGATTGCGAGATAAAGCGCCCGTTTATCCAAGCTAAGTTTGAGAGATTATTCACGATTGAACCTGGTGGCCAATACTATGCAGCCTGATTAAGTGGATTTTTGCAAAAAATACTTTCAATCATATTTATAGTTTTTAGGGTCGCACCCTGTTGGGAAACAACATAATTTTTGGCTTTTATCCCCATCTCTTGTCTTAGTCTCTCATTTGTAAGAAGACTTTTAGCCGTGTCTGCCAGCATGGATGGTGAGGATACCATTTTTGCACCACCTGCTTCAATAAGTTGGGTGGCCACCTGTTTGAAATTCCAGATTTTATCGCCGAAGAAAACAGATGCACCGTAGGCCGCGGGTTCAATCATGTTCTGCCCGCCGCGCTTTCCATCCATGCTACCCCCAACAAAGGCCAGTTCAGCCAATCCCCAGATAAATCGAAGTTCCCCCAGACTATCCACAAGTATGATAGATCCTTCGGGAGCCGTGCTTGTTTCAAGTTCAGATCTGTTTTTAAATGGTAATCCTTTTGATTCGATAAGTTTTTTGACATTATTAAAAAGGTCGGGTTGCCTTGGAACAATAATGAGTCGAAGCCTTGGGAATTCTTTTTTTAATTCTGCATAGGCATTCAAAACAAATAATTCCTCTGGTTCCTGCGTGCTTCCAGCAACCCATATAATCTCGTTGTTGTTGATGCCAAACATCTTCTTGAATTTTTCAACATTTGGGTCAGAACGGGAAAATTTCACACCATCGAATTTGATGGATCCGGTCACCAAGGTTGAACTTGGCGTGACTCCTAATTTATGAAGGAAAATTTCAGTGTCAGTGTTTTGGAGCGCAAAGCACTTGATTTTGGAAAAGATACTTTTAGCCAATCGAGGAAAGCGCATGTATCGTGATTGGGTTTTGGGACTCATTCGGCCATTAATGATAGAAACCGGGACTCCGGTCAACTTGCAACAGTTTATGAAGTTGGGCCACAGTTCGCTTTCAGCGAGTACGACCAGGTCGGGTTTGATTTGTGAAATAGACTTGTAAATTGCCCAAGTGAAATCCAAAGGGAAAGCAAATACATGAAGTCCATTGAAGCATTTTCGGGCTTCCATCAACCCGTTGTCTGTGGACGATGAAACCACACATTGCCAATCGGGTTTTGTTTCTCGGATGGTGGAAATGAGCTGGCGCAGCAAATGAATCTCCCCCACGCTGACACCGTGAAACCAGATGGTTTTTTTGTAATCAGGGATTTTGGGAAACCCTGTCTCACCGGTAAAGCGGGATAGAAAGTTGGTAAAGGATCTGCCTTTCAAAATGAAACGCCAGGCAAGCCAGGGCGAAGCCAAAGCCAGGGCCAGTAGATAAAAAGAATTTAAAAAAAGCCCCATAGGAATCCTTCCCAAGTGCCCGGCGTGGCTATTTCGTTACTAGAAAATTATCACTTATCCGTATTGATGCGCATGCAGCAATTTTTATACTTTTTGCCACTGCCACAACTGCAGGGATCATTTCTCCCAATTCTTTCCCCAAAGTTTCTGATGGTTTCGACTTTCTTTTCCTGCTTGATTTCTTCTTGGGGACCCTGCTGCGTTTCGGGGGCAGCAAGTCTAGGGGCAGCCTCGTGGGTTGCGGATCCAATAACCCATACTGTGTCCTGAACTTCGTCAGCGTCTTCCATGCGGAAAACGATCTCGCTGACCCTTTCTTCGACACCTTCCCACATGGCCTCAAATTCTTTCATGCCCTCGCGTTTGTAAACGGTTTTCGGGTCTTCTTGCGCATAGCCCCTTAATCCCACAGTGGAGCGAAGGTGGTCCATGACATAAAGGTGGTTTTTCCAGGAACTGTCTAATTGCGCAAGAACAAGACCTCTTTCCATGATTCGCATTTCAGGTCGATAATGATTATCAAAGATATTCCACATTATCTGCCGGGCAGTGTCTTGGGAGACGCCTGTCAGAATTCCCGCAGGTATGGAAATCTGGAACTGTTTTTGCATAAATTCGCAAAGGTCCCTCGCATCGCCCTCTTCAGAAATTTGGGTTCCTTTAAAAGCTTCATGAAGTTTGAGATCAATTTCAGCCTGGCCGTTCTCAGGCATCGCCTTACTGCTAGTCTCGACGAGCAATTGTTGGATTTCGGCTCGGGAAAGAGTCCGGAATTTTTCTTCCTGGAGATCTGATGCGAAATTTGGGAACCTGGATACCGCCCATCTGTATAAGCCTTCACGATTGTATTTCTGGCTACCTGGCACCGCTTGTGATCTAGTGTCCTCATTCATGAATTTTGCCATACCAGCGGCGACTGGGAAGGTTATTTCCTTCTGATGGTAAAGTTCGAGAGTCTTGGCAACCAATAACTTTTCGACTTCAGATTGCTGCTTGTTTGCCAGCACGCTTTCATCAATTTCGATCTGGAACCTGAGTTTCATCCAGCTTAGCAAGGATGATAAACCCCAATTGGGTTGAAGAAGGACCGCTCCTTCCTGAAGGTTGGTTTTTTCAACAGCGGTTTCGGTCTGTTTTGAAAGGTATTCCACCAAATCGCTTTTGCCGATTGATTTGAGAGTCTTTTCAGTATTTTGTAAATCCCAACGCTTGTTGACTTGATTGGTAAGGGCCTGCCAGTTCCATTCGGTTTCATCATCGGATCCAAGATTTTCCTCGATGAAATCCTGAAGCTGGGTAAATGTAACTGAAAGAGCTTTGTTTTTTGCGTAAAGCTCAGCTTCTTCAAAGGTTGAGCGATCAAAATCCGAACTCTTGAATTCAACCCCCAGTTTGTCCGAGGCAAATTGGGCGAAACTATCGGCGCCGTATTTTCGGTCGAGAAAACGATCCACTGCGATTTTGATTTGATTCGAAATCATCTCGATGATTCGAATCTTGCAGTTGGTGTCGTTCAATATTTCCTGCCGATAACCATAGACCCTTTTCCTTTGGGTATCCATGACCTCGTCATATTCAAGCAGGTGTTTTCTACTTTCAAAATGTCTCTCTTCAACTTTTTTCTGAGCTTTTTGAATTTGCCTGCTGACCATTGGGCTTTCAATTGCCTGGCCTTCTTCCATGCCTAGCTTGGTTAAAACATTCGCCACCCATTCACCCATGAAAATACGCATGAGATCATCTTGGAGGGAAAGATAAAACCGGCTTGAACCCGGGTCACCCTGTCGACCCGCCCTACCACGCAATTGGTTGTCAATTCTGCGGGAATCGTGTCGTTCAGTCCCGATGATGTGCAATCCACCCAAATCCTTGACCTTTCGACCTTCTTCCTTTGTTTTTTCTTTTGATTCAATTTCTCCAACTATGACTTTCCATTCCTCCTCTGGGACATCGAGCCTCGAGGCATATTTATGTTTAAGGACGGCCCACGCCATGGTCTCCGGATTACCACCAAGGATGATATCTGTGCCACGACCAGCCATATTGGTGGCGATCGTGAGTGCCCCGATCCTACCAGCTTGGGAAACGATTTCTGATTCACGGGCGGCATGCTCAGGTAGGGCGTTCAGAAGTTCGTGCTTGATGCCTTTTCTCTTTAAAAGCTCACTTAGTTTAAGTGATTTATCTACATCTGTTGTGCCGATGAGGATTGGTCGGCCCAATTCATGGACGCTTACAACTTCCTCAACCACCGCCTTCCACTTTTCTTTCTCACTCCGGAAAACCGTGTCTGGTTGATTCTTGCGGATCAATGGACGGTTTGTTGGAATCGCAATCACCTCGAGCTTGTATATTTTCCAGAATTCGTCAGATTCAGTCATTGCGGTTCCTGTCATACCGCATACTTTTTTGTAAAGCTTGAAGAAATTCTGCAAGGTGATGGTTGCGAGAGTCTGGGTTTCTTCCTTGATCTTTACACCTTCCCGGAAATGTTTTGCTTCCACAGCCTGGTGTAGCCCATCGGACCATTGCCTTCCAACCATCAGACGACCAGTGAATTCATCAATGATGATGATGCTCATTTCACCTGACTCAGGGTGATTCATAACGGCGTATTGCTTGTCTTTTTTGTATAAATGGTGCGCCTTTAGGGAATTGTCAATGAGGTGAGGCCATTCCATGTTACCGGCGGTGTAAAAGCTTTCAACTCCGGCTAGTTCCTCGGCTTTTCGAATACCTTCATCAGTTAAATGGCAGGTGTGTTCCTTTTCTTTTACCTCAAAGTAGGGGCCGTTTAAAAACCCTGTTTCCGGGGAGTCTTTTTGAGCGAGTCTTTGTAAATCAGCCAACCTGACGGCGACTTCATTTGCCTTGGTGTATTTACGAAGATCGCTGAAAGCCTGGCCCGAAATGATTAATGGAGTCCTCGCCTCATCAATAAGAATGTTGTCAACCTCATCAATGATTGCAAAGTGAAGCCCTTTCTGGCATTGTTGGCCATGCACATCATAGCTGGAGTCACCCCATCGAGCGGGTTTCATGTTATCGCGTAGATAATCAAAACCAAATTCGCTGTTGGTTCCGTAGGTGATATCACATTCGTAGGCCTGCCGCCTTAACACCGGGTCCATGTCACTTTGAATGTAACCCGCGGTCAATCCCACCGCCCTGTAGATGGGGAGCATCCATTCGCAGTCGCGCCTTGCTAGATAATCGTTGACCGTGATGACATGAACGCCTTTGCCCTCAAGCGCATTTAAAACGGCGGGCAGGGTTGCAACCAGGGTTTTTCCCTCCCCAGTCACCATTTCGGCGATGTGACCCCGATGCAAAACAATGCCACCTAGCATTTGAACATCGAAGTGCCGCATGTTTTTAGATCTTCGTCCAGCTTCCCTGCAGGCAGCAAACGCGATGGGTAATAAGCTATCGAGTGTTTCTCCCTGAGCAAGCCGTTCACGAAGCTTGCTTGCCATTTGTCGCAACTGTTCATCATCCAATGCCATCATCTCAGGTTCAAAATCATTTATTTTGGCAAGTAATGTTCCAGGTGTGATTTTTGGAACACTGTCAGGCTTGTTTGAGCGAACAAATCCAAGGGAGCGAATAGATCGTTCATTGCTATCGCCTAGAACACTAAGCAGTAATTTGCCTATGATTTCAGGAAATGAACTGAAAAACTCGATTAACTTATCAAGAAAGCTTGTCTGCACGGGCATCCCGCCACTCCTCAGAAAAACAAAGCGTATAACAATATTGACGCTGGTCAATCATGCAAGTCTAGAAGTTATTGATACTTCGGGTCAATATGTGACCATTAATAATCAAGGTATCAGATTTCCCAGCAAAGTATCCTCAGACTTTTTCCTTACCCATCCTACCGTAACTGTTCCCGGTTGAACACCAGCATAAAATTCCAAATGATTGGGCAGTTCCTGGACTAATTCATTTCGATCTCTACCTGATTTTATTAGAACCAAGGTGTTTGGCCTTTCATTGAGAAATTTGATCAACATGGATCTTTCATTTCTTGAGAAAGAAACTATTTTCGCGTCTGGCAGGTAAAATGGTGCTGAATCCCATAAATGAGGATAGCAAACCACGAGTGAGGGCTTTTTTTGTTCAGATTTTAGGTGTGCCCTGAGATGTCCTCTCAATGAAAAAATATGGTTGTAAGCTGGAAGAATTTCACGGATCCCGACATAAAGTGTCATAAAAAGCAGAACGCCTGAAATTGCGAAGGAAATTTTCCTGTCTGGGTTTCCAGCTTTTAAAATTATCCAAATGCATAGAGCGGTTAAAAAAACAAATCCCAGGATGAATCCGGTAGAAGGCTTGAATATGCCTCTAAACATTCCCGCAAAAGCCACACCAAAACCAGCGAGAAGTATTATTCCAAGGAAATTAAACGCTCCTTTTGAAGTGGGGGTTAAAAGTGTCTGCCAGCGTAGTATGCCCTCTGGGGAAGATAACAAGACCCTGACCTGGCATCCAAGCGCGATTGCCAAAGGTGGAAGCACCGGTAATAAATAAATTGGTCTTTTGCAAACACCAATTGAATAGAAGAAAAGTATCATCAAGCCTGTCATCAATCCAAATCCACCAAAAGATCCCAAAGTTTGTTGGCCTGTTTTTTTTTGGAACAGGGATGTGAATATTCCGGGCAATAGAAAAATCCAAGGCATCATCCCAAACAGCAATTGGGGAAGGAAAAACCAAAAGGGTTCCTCATGGTCAAAAGGTGCAACAAACCTTAGAAAGTTCTGGCCAATATAAAAGTGATGGAAAAAGTCAGGCTGTTTAAATGCAATGGCAATCTGCCAGGGTGCAGCAATTGCTATTGCGATACCAATTGCCAAGGACCAAAGCTTTATTCCCGGCTTGAATGCCCTTTGGTCAAAAAAAGTCCACAATGCAATAGGTGAAGCCAATAAAACCAATGCGACGGGTCCTTTTGTCAAAACGCCAAGCCCCATGCAAATTGCAAAACCCAACCAATAAAACAAACTTATTATTCTGCGATTGCATGCAAGATATCCCAGGGCAAGCCCCAGAGTAATCAGAAAGCAAAGAAGCGTGTCGGGGGCGAGCATTCTTTCCAGATATACAAACCTGTTGGTTAGGCAAAGGATAATGCCCGCAATCAGTCCCTCCCATGGCACGCCAGCTTTTTTTCCCCAGATTACAAGCACAAATATCGTTGCTATCCCCGAAAAACACGGAAGCAACCTCGCACTCCAGTCATGTATCCCGAAAATTTTGTAAAGCCCCATCACTGCCCAATCTGCAAGTGGAGGTTTATCCAAGTAAGGCTTACCGTGAAGTAACGGAACCACCCATT
>SXGQ01810197.1_pt1 | contig 35303 bp, 43 predicted proteins | sample 3178371 | NCBI WGS metagenome assembly SXGQ01 (sample SAMN11356859, study PRJNA531348) | freshwater metagenome | isolation source: freshwater sample F1-20 | place: China: Fuxian Lake, Yuxi | collected 2017-12-25 | reverse complement strand
GGCTTGCGCCTGCAAGCGTATGACGACGCGACGGGACATCCCCCGCATGGGCGCGTCATTGGCAAGCTGACAATTGGCTGGGGGCATACTGGCCCGGATGTCTTCGCCGGTCAGACCATCACGCGCGAGGAGGCGGAAAGGATGTTTTATATACACCCTTAGACGTAATGTCTAAGTCTCAAATAGATTATTCTCGCCTGACTGAATGGGCTAAATCTGTATATCCTCAGAAATGGGTAACTGTAGACAGCAAGAAAAATGATCATGATAGATTACAATCGGAATATCCATGGAACTTGGCTTATGGTAGACATAATGGTATTTGGCAAAATGATTTCGAAAAATTGTTTCCGGAATTAGCTGAATACTGCTATAAGAGTTTTGGATTACAAGAACACCATATATATGGTATAGTGTTTCTACCCACGCGAGACCATTTTATCAATAAACATTTTTGGCATATTGATCCGGACGCATATGGTCTAAGATTTTATCTGAACAATAACTCCATAGAAACAAATCATCTGTTAATGAGAGAGATAAAATCATCTGCGGAAGACATAAATTGGAAAACCGATGCTTCTCTACTGGAAGCGGGACTGTGTGATGAAATCATTAACTGTAAAATATTGTCGGCGACCAGTCTTTCGTTTTGAATAATGTTCATGCTGCACATTCGCCCATGAACACACTAAAGACGGATAAAATCACGGTAATTGTAAGTATAAAATCATCACTACTTGCAGAAGCAATGCGAGATATTATTGGTCCGTTGATCATTAAATCCGCATATAAATATAAAGAATATTCTGTATTTCGGAGCAATTCATGACCATTAGAAAAATAACGGCTGAAGATTGGCCACAAGTATATGAAATGTATCTAGGACATAATTCATATCACGGTCTTCCTAAACAAGCAGCATTTCATCATCATAATATAGATGAATGGAATAAGAAATGGCATGACGGATATCTAAATGCACTTTTGGCCAATTATCCCAACGTAATTTGGTTTGGTGATGTTGTCGATGATATCATTCATACAGTCGTGCAGATTGAACTGTGGACTACCGAAGAAGGTAAAAGAGTAGCAACCAACGGACAATATATCAGTAATAAGAAAGTCGATCTAGCTAAAACTTTTGGTCAAAAATACTGGCCCGATTCGATAATCAACGTGAGTAATCATGCTGTAAATTACATCGAGCAGAATGGGATCGACACAATCTATGCCACCCGTAGAGGAATAACGGCAAATTTTGATGGCTGGTTACCACTCTATGTACTTCCTCAGAGTAAACTATCGCATTATACGTGTGACCTCGTTGAACATATTCCTGCCGGAGAATATGCTACTGATCCATACATTCAGAGACATGTCAATAAAGTTCTAAAGTCTATTGCACAAAGCGTCTATAAGCTCACTAAGCCAGTGTCGTGAAGAACAACTGGCGAGCCGATCTGATAGGATTTATCGCCGTTGGTGGTTTTGCTGTCGTATGTATTATCATTCTGAATGGTGGTATTATCTCCGAATCCATGAAAGAGGTGGGCCTTGTTCTAATCGGCCAGCTTTCAATGAAATTCGGTACAATCGTTGATTACTACTATGGCTCGTCAATGAGTTCGGCCATGAAGCAACAGTCTATCGAAGATTCAGCGGCTCGCGATAGACAATCCAGAAATATTCCATGCAATCACGATAAACCGAAGTCTGACTGACACATATATAATATATCACTACATCATGAGGATCATATGCAAAATATTACTATGACACTGACAGTAGACAAGTGGAATATTATATTCAATGCACTCAATCAGAGACCCTACGGAGAGGTAGCGAATCTATTGGCTGAAATGAAGGCAATGGGTGATGCTGCACTTGCAGAATATACCAAATCACAATCATTGAATCAGTCTGATAATCAATCATCATAGTCTGAATACATCTTATATCTTCTATATCTGGTATAGTTGTTATATGATGTATACTAATGCTCTATATAATATAATGTTCCCTAAGAAGTTACACTTCATTATACCATATTTTTCTGATATGTCAAGCATTATTTTGAGGAATCATGATAATCACATCTAATCTTCTCAGAAAGCTGTGTCCGTCGAGTAAACAGGACATCATCGATGGTGTAGCTCTATACCTGAATCAATACGCCAAAGACTATGATATAACCACCGATTTGAGAATGTGCCATTTCTTGGCGCAAGCTGCTCATGAATCTGCACACTTCATGACGCTGGAAGAATATGCCAGTGGACTTGCATATGAGGGAAGGGCTGATCTAGGTAATACTCAACCCGGTGATGGAGTTCGATATAAGGGTCGTGGAATATTCCAGCTTACTGGTCGAGCTAATTATATTACATATGGAAAAAAGCTGGGCCTCGATCTAGTCAATCATCCCGAACTTGCTTCTACACCAGAAGTGTCTGTGCGTGTAGCTCTGGAATACTGGAAAAGTAAAAATCTCAATGCATTGGCTGATGCCGACGATATCATGACTATCACGCGGCGAATCAACGGTGGAACAAATGGGCTGGATGATCGAAAGGCGTATCTGGCCAAGATTACTAAACTGATTCAGAATCCCGATAACTCTTTATGTAGGGGTGATCGAGGAGAAGAGGTTCGAATCGCACAAACTCTTCTCGTCAAGAAAGGATATAAGATTATTGCCGATGGCGATTTCGGAAATAATACTCAATATGTAGTCAGAGAGTATCAGCGGGATCACAACATAACTGTAACTGGTCATATCGATAAGGAAACTTTGGCCAGTCTATGGAGTTGATTTCTCTACTGTCTTTTTAGATTCGTCCAGATAATCGCGAATTGCCTTCATCGAATTAAAGCACGTTACGTTATTTCGATGAAGTTGAACTATCAACCGAGCAACATCGATGTCCGTCATGTTGGTCGTATTTGGATAACTTGCGACTACAGGACAATAGTATAGATTAGCCGGCACCTGAACTACGGTAAGCTTATCGCGAGTAACAATCTGAGGTTCCATACTTCCACAAGCACCGAGCATCAGCATAAGACTCACGCAGCCTAAAGCTTTCATTGTGCTGTCCCTAATTGTCGAATTGTATTCTTGAGTACCTCGGAGCTAGGTTTATCTGCATTTCGCGCTTCCTGTGACGACAGATAAGTGTCTACCACACTCAGCTTCGTATTCAGCATATCGTTTTGCTTTTGCAGGTCTGCGATTGTTCTTTTTTGCAATTCACTTAGTTCATTCATCTTGGATATGAAATCGCGCTGATCCTTGAGAAGCTGTTCCAGTTGTGTACGATTGTATACAGCAAGAGCCTCGCGGCGAATCGAATCATTATGAAGCTTATAAAGGCCTAGAAGGACGCCGACAAGTAACAGCGCACCCACACCCATTCCCACCATTCTTCCGATTGGGGTCATAAGAAACGATACGATAGATGTAATGATAGTCATATGTTCTCCATATCACTATTTATATATGATAAATAGAACTTAGATGGAGAAACGCATGAAATATGTTCTGGCTATCTTTGGCATGATTTTGTTACATGCAACGTCAGTATTCGCGCAACCGAGCCAACAGTCGCGATGTGGTAGCTACGATCAGATGATCACGCATTTACATAAGTTGGGTGAAAGACTGTATGTTTCGGGAGATGCTGCTCCGGAGACTGGGATGAAAGGCCGAATTGAAATTTGGTCGCGACCCGACGGAAAAGACTGGACGCTTCTTGCAGTCGATCCTGATAGTATTATCGCATGTATGATGATCATAGGCAATCAATTGAAGATTAAACCTCTGGGAAACGAGACATAGAATTAGTTATAAATAGCTCGTAGCAGATATATGTTGGAGTTATCATGGCGACAATTACAACTCGGCAGGGGCTTAAAGATTACTGTCTTCGACGGCTAGGTCATCCCGTTATCGATATTAACGTGGATAACGAGCAGGTCGAGGATCGAATCGATGATGCTCTACAGAAGTATCGCGACTATCATTATGATGGCAGTGAACACGTATATTATCGAATTCAGATCACCGCGGCCGATATTGCCAACAAGTATTTTACGCTTCCGGAAACCATCGTGGGTGTGGTGCGAATATTCAATTTAGACTCAGGATCAAACACAAACAATATATTCAATTTGCGGTATCAGATGCATCTGAACGATCTATTTAACATAACAAGCACTGAACTTGCTCCTTATGTCATGGCCATACGCCACACCGAGACAATAGAAGAAATGTTTTCGGGCATCAAGCAAATTCGCTATCAACGTCATATGGATATTCTCAATGTCGATCTTGATTGGAGTACGCTCAACGTCGGTGAGTATATCATAGTCGATGGTTATCAGGTCATTGATCCGGAAGTATACACCGATGTCTATAATGATTCGTGGCTCAAGAAATATTCAACTGCACTTATCAAGCGTCAGTGGGGCTCCAATCTGTCAAAATTTGAAGGTATGCAGCTACCTGGTGGCGTGTCATTTAACGGCAAAGTCATATACGAAGAAGCCGATAATGAAATCATGAAAATTGAAGAGGAAATTGTAAGCAATTCATCGGGCATTTTAACTGACTTCGTAGGTTAGTTGTGGCCACGAATAAGTATTTCAAGCCATATAGCTACGGCCGAGAACAGGATACGGCCGAAGACCTCATTATCGAGAGCATCAAGATTTATGGTCTGGAGGTCAAATATCTGCCCCGCACGATCATCAATCAGGATTTTCTTTTGGGCGAAGACCCATTAGGTAAATTTAATTCGGCTATCGATATCGAAGTGTATGTCAAAAACATACAGGGATTCGAAGGAGAGGGTGATTTTTTAAGCAAGTTCAATCTTGAGATTCGCGACCAGATTACATTCACGATGGCACGCAAAAGATTTACTCAAATCACCAGCGAAAAGTTAACAGATGAAGTTGGATTTAACTATCAGGTAGAAACGGCAAATACAGGTGCATGGAGCGCATCGGATTCATATGTCCTCGAAACGGGCAGCGCAAACGGCTATAGCATCACTACATCGCGGCCGATGGAAGGTGATTTGATATTCTTTCCGTTGAATAACAAACTTTATGAAATCAAATTTGTCGAGCATGAGAATATTTTCTATCAGCACGGTAAGCTGTATACTTACGATATTCAATGCGAGCTATACGATAGGGATTCGCGACTCGATACGGGTAATACCGCAATCGATATCATTGAAACCAATACGACAATGGATATTCTGACGTATCAATTCCTCGACGAAGCTGGCGATAATCTGTTGATTGAAGATGGTGGATACATGTTGCAGGAATATCGTCTCGAAACTACTGCACCTCTGGCCAACAACGAATATATCATGCAAAAATCGTTGGATTTTGTCAATTGGTCGGAGCATAATCCCTTTAGCGAAAATACTAGGGATCGACTCTAATGTCATTATTTGGATCACAATATTACAATCAGACGCTCCGGCGCTATATTGTCATGTTTGGTAACATGTTCAATGATATGGTCGTGCAGCGCCTCGCAGTCGATAATACAGTAGTTCAGACGATTGGAGTTCCACTTACTTACAGCCCCAAAGAAAAATATTTGGCGCGCCTCGAGGCCGACCCCAATTTGGATCGACCTGTAGCTGTTCAGTTACCGTCGATATCGTTCGAAATGACCAGTATGACATATGATGGTACTCGGCGACTGAATAGCGTGACGAAAAACGTAGCACATAATACAGCCGATGCGGATCGAATTCGATCACAGTATGTTCCTGTACCGTATAACATGACGTTTATGTTGTACATCTACACTCGCAATGCCGACGACGCAGCCCAGTTGTTGGAACAGATTATACCATTTTTTGGGCCCGAATGGACGAATAGCGTGAATCTGATTCCCTCGATGGGGATTACTATGGATGTTCCTACGATTCTGAATAGCATATCATCCGAAGACAGTTACGAAGGCGATTTCATGACTCGCCGTGCATTGATTCATACACTTGATTTTACAGTCAAGGGCTACTATTTTGGGCCAGTCAGAACAAGTGGTGTAATCAAGCGGGCTCAAGTCGATTTTGGTATTGTGGCTGCTCAAGCAAATACAGATGTTCTATATGGTATTCAAAGTACATCGATTAGCGATGCCGACGTAGCCCGGACCGGTAGATCGTCGCGAGTTGTCCTTACACCCGGTCTTCTGGCTAATGGTTCACCGACTACGAACAGTGCAGCTTCTATTTCACTGTCGTTGATTTCGGCCAACTCAAACTATGGTCTGGCCGCGAATACTTTCGTATATACCGATGGTAAGAAATACGATCCTGTAAGCGGAACAGATAATCTTCGAATCGAAAATACTCAAACATCACGATTTGATTTGCCTAGATAATGTCAAACCTGGTAAATAACATGAACAAAATACTTGACATCACGCCGACGACAGTGGTTGTCGATAGTGTGCCTAAAACTGTAGCTCCATTCGAAGCTGCACCCGACGTAAATGCAGACTTCGCAGTCGCAAGAAAAAACATTCGCGATATCATAGAACGGGGTGACGATGCTTTAGAAAATGCCATGGAACTGGCTAAGGAAAGCGAGCATCCGCGCACATACGAAGTTGTCGGCCAGTTGATCAAGGTTTTGGTCGATGCGAACAAAGACCTACTTAATATACATAAGCAACGAAAGGAATTAACTGCGGAATCGGAAGCTTCTCCCAAGAATGTAACCAATGCGATATTTGTAGGAAGCACGGCCGAATTGCAGAAAATCATACGAGGTAAATCGAATGTCGAATAATTCTTATATGGCCAAGATACGTTCATTTGTCGATATCATGATGGGCGTCAAGAAGCCGAAGAAGCCAGAATCTACATCGGTCGGCAAGGTTCTATCCAAGGACCCAACGCGCGATCCAAAGTTGCTTGGTGCAAACTACAAATATAAGGGTTTTGCTTCCAATATCGAAAAAACAAAGAAGCGTAAGGCAGCATCCAAGAAGCGCAAGCCGACTGAATAATTAAGTATGACCGATCTTTATCTAGCGAACCCGAAACTCAAGCGTGCATATGTTCCTATCTCGTTTACACAGGAACAGATTGAAGAATATGTTCGGTGTGCGAATGACGTTGAGTATTTTACGGAAAAATATATCAAGATTGTAAATATCGACCGGGGTCTGATTCCTTTCGATATGTATGATTATCAACGCAATATGCTGAAAACATTCATGAATGAACGATTCGTGATCACCAAGATGCCACGCCAATCCGGTAAAAGCACTACGGTGACATCTTATATCGTCTGGAAAATATTGTTTCAGGACAATCAGAATATTGGTATTCTAGCAAACAAAGGACGACTCGCAAACGATCTTCTGGCCAAAGTGCAGCTTGCATATGAGAATATTCCCATGTGGTTGCAACAGGGTGTAGTTACATGGAACAAGGGCAACATCGAACTTGAAAATGGTAGCAAAGTCCTTGCGGCTGCAACCTCATCGAGTGCCGTTCGCGGTGGTTCTTATTCGATGCTGCTTCTTGATGAATTTGCGTTCGTTCCTCGGAACATAGCCGAGAATTTCTTTGCGTCTGTATATCCCACGATTACTTCGGGCACCACATCGCAAATCATCATCGTATCTACACCAAATGGTATGAATCATTATTACAAGATGTGGATGGATGCAGTTGAAAAGCGTAGTCTTTACAAACCCATCGAAGTTACATGGCGTCAGATTCCTGGTCGCGACGATGCCTGGCGCGATCAGACAATTCGCAATACTTCGCAAGAGCAATTCGATCAAGAATTCGAATGTAACTTTCTGGGTAGCGTCAATACACTTATCAATCCCACGAAAATTCGCGAATTGGCTTTCGTGGCCCCGGCGCGCGACAAATGGGGATTAGATTTCATCGAAGCTCCTTTACCCAATCACACATACGTCATGACAGTAGATACAAGTCATGGTGTCGGTCAGGATTATTCAGCCTTCTCGGTTATCGACGTTACGGCTATTCCCTATAAACTCGTAGCCAAGTTTCGCGACAACGGCATATCACCACTCATGTATCCCGAAATAATATATAGATACGGAAAATGGTATAATGATGCGTTCGTTTTGATGGAGACAAATGACATCGGGTCGCAAGTGGCCAATTCTTTGCAATCCGATCTTGAATATGAGAATATATTAGCAAGTACGGCAAAGGGAAGGGCTGGGCAGAATATCAGTTCAGGATTTTCGTCTAGTTCTAATTTGGGCGTTCGAATGACGAAACAAGTCAAAAGAATCGGTTGCTCAAATATCAAAGACTTGATAGAGGACAACAAGCTACTAATACAGGATTTCGATGTAATTGAGGAGATTTCAACATTTGTTCAACATAAGGAATCATATGAGGCTGAAGAAGGTCACCATGACGATCTTATGATGACATTGGTGCTGTTTGGTTGGTTGATTCGGCAATCATTTTTTCGCGAATTGAGTAACACCGATATTCGTGCTAAAATGGTATCCGAACGCTATTCCGACATGATGAATGATCTATTGCCTGCAGGTTTTATAGACGATGGCCATAGTCCAGAGCCCGAAAATATGGAAACGTATGTGTCGGGATTTCAACGTACTGATTTCTGAAAAACTGCATTCTTATAAATAACCTTGAATAATAATCGTTACGATTAAACAAGGAGAACCAATATGCCATTTCAAATTTCTGCCGGCGTCAATGTATCGGAAATCGACCTTACTACGATCATTCCCGCCGTAAGCACGACTGAAGGTGGTATTGCTGCACATCTACGGTGGGGCCCCGTCAATACACGAGTCCTTGTCGATAGCGAAGATGCACTTGCCCAGCAATTTCAGACACCCGACGCAAATACCTTTACCGACTTCTTTCCGGCTGCAAGCTTTCTTGCCTATGGCAATAAGCTGTATGTGGTTCGCGTAGTCAACGGTAGTGCCAACACAATCAACAAAAGCACCACATCTGTCGCAAACGCACGCAATGCCGTCGCGGCCTCTGCTAATACCAAGAACACGATTGTTTACAGCGACGAAGATTATATTCTTCGCTACGCTCCATCTACCGGCACAGGTTCGGCTATTACCGGTATCGGTAACTGGTTGGCAAGGTGTCCTGGCGTTTTGGGAAGCTCCCTTCGCGTCTCTATCTGCCCATCGGCTAACGCATTCGAAAGCACTCTAAGTGGTAAGCTCGTATTCTCCAACAACAGCACGACAGTCCAACAGGTTACCGCATCAACATTATCGTCTTCTGTTAAGGTAGGCGATTATCTTCTTGCTGGTCCCGACAAGATAAAGGTTCAGGTCGCAAGCATCACCGATGCAAATACACTTGAACTTCGCACTAAGTATGTTGGTAACAGTTCACCCGTCGCCGGTGTCACGACGATTCGTCGGTGGGAATTTACCGATCAGTTCGATTCTGCTCCCGGCACCTCTACCTATGTTTCGACACAGAATGGTAGCAGCGATGAAATGCATATCGTTGTGGCTGACGAAGACGGTATGTGGACAGGCCAGGCAAACACCGTTCTGGAACGCTATAGCAAGGTATCAAAGGCGGCTGACGCAAAGCTGGAAGACGGTACAGGAAACTTCTACGTTAATGTAATAAATGATCGATCCAAGTATCTCTTTTATGCTGCTCATTCGTCATCGATAACGAATGCAGGTAAACTCGCTTCTGGTGTTTCGTTTGGTGCTGGCGCCCAGTCGATTCCTCTCAACGACTCGCTGGTTCATGGTCGCGATGGTGCAAAACCTCGTGCAACCGATTATATTACCGGATATAACAAGTTTGCATCGGCCGAAGATGTTGACGTATCGCTGATTCTAGGTGGTGAGTCCGATGCTACTCGCGCACTTCATATCATCGACAACATCGTTGATAAACGCAAGGATTGTATCGCAGTATTGTCGCCTCGTCGGTCAGATGTGGTGAACAATTCGAATTATCTGAACAAGGAAATTGATGACATTATCAGCTTCCGCAACAGCCTGACTTCAACTTCTTATGCTACGATGGATAGTGGTTTCAAGTACATGTATGACAAGTACAATGACCTATATCGCTATGTTGCACTAAATGGTGATACGGCTGGTCTGATGGTTCGCACCGATAATGAGCGCGATCCCTGGTTCTCTCCAGCAGGCTTCAATCGTGGTAATATTAAGAATGTGATCAAGCTTGCGGTCAACCCATCTCAGGCCGCACGCGACCAACTTTATAAGAATGGTATCAATCCCGTAGTGACATTTCCAGGTCAGGGAACAGTTCTTTACGGCGATAAGACTCTTTTGTCAAAGCCCAGTGCATTTGATCGAATCAACGTCCGTCGCCTCTTCATTGTCCTCGAAAAGGCCATTGCTACTGCCGCGAAGTTCACTCTATTCGAGTTTAACGATGAATTTACTCGGGCTCAGTTCCGAAACATGGTCGAACCCTTCCTGCGCGATGTGCAGGGTCGCCGCGGTATCTTTGATTTCCGTGTCGTGTGTGATACCACGAATAATACTCCAGAAGTGATTGACCGCAATGAGTTTATCGGTGATATCTACATCAAGCCTGCTCGCAGCATCAATTTCATTCAGTTGAATTTCGTAGCTGTTCGAACTGGTGTTGACTTCTCTGAAGTGGTTGGACAGTTCTAAACTACATCAAACGAGAATAAAGGGGTGGAGCAATTCACCCCTTTATTTTTTCCAGATATACTTCTTGTTACCACAATCGTATATTCTATAATAACCATTAGCTTCCATAATTTCGAATTCAGTCTTGGTCGAATCGTAATTGCTGAATTTTTTAAGCTTGTTTTTTTGATACTTGAATCTGGATTCCAGTTTATTTTCACTCTTCGCGAAATAGAAATAATTAGGCACTGTCATACCCGAATATTCGAATCCTATTTTCTCATATGATTTACCTGAACCAAATCGAAGATCGGAATATGTAATTACAGATTTCGGCCTATATGTTTTAATGAAATAAGCAAACAATTTACTCAGACCACCAACGACGGTATGATTCATTTTTGACGAAAAGCGACCAATTTCGTATTCATATTTTTTATCGAATCGCGATTTGATCATTGATATGACGGATATCAATTCATTTTTCTGGAAAAGACCTATATTGATCGAACTATTGATTCCGCCCGATATATGATTCTGTTCATGAAATTCAAGCGCACTTCTTCCTGTTATCTCTTGGACTTTACATTTTCTTGCATAAATTTTTGCATTTAATCCAAGGCGGGATCGAATCATCGATTCTAGAAGAGTACGTTTTGTTTTCCATTCACATTCAAATATGGTCATCAATTCGACGCCAATCTTCTCACTGTGTATGTACTTGTTTCTATGGTAGTATTTGTTGTTTTTATCAGGCACGTATCTATGCCAGTATTCGCCACAATACTCAAGACCGAAGTTTTTATCGGGAACGTAACAATCTATTTCATACATCTTTTCCAATCTGGCTGAAAAACAATGAATGCCTAGAGATTGGATGAAATGTTTACATTCGATTTCTCCCTTCGATTTGTTATATGAATGTAACTTGACTGGAATGCCGCTATCATTGAAGGCAGCTTTAAGATGCTCGACGGATATATTATTTTCCTGAGATATCGCTATCAGAGTTTTCTTCTCGTTTTCCTTAACAAAAAAATCAAAATTGTTTGTGATATTTTTATAGGATTCTTTCCATGTATCGAATTGTGTAGTGATTTTTATAGTACCCTCAGTCCGCATTCTATTGATTATGTGTCTGGGTATTTGAGTATATTTTGAGACTTCGGATATATTTGCATTTTTATTTTGCCGTAGATAATCATTGCATATATTCTCGGCGCGTTTAGCGGCTGCTATTGTCTTGAAATATTTTCGACCGTAGTAGGGTATAACATCTAGATCATGTTCTTTTATCCACCTATTGACTACTGGTATAGAAACATCATATTTTTCTGCAATATTACTTTTTGTCGCGCCATTGGCAATATCTTTCAATAGTCGGGTTTTATCTATTGTGATTCCTTTATTCTTTTGACCAAGTGTATTATTCTTCATTCTGGTACTTAACTTACATTTTCCACACACATCCGTCTGTCTATAAGCCCTCTGCATATATGTACACTTACATATATCACACATACACGAAACTCTTACATTTGATTTTTTAGGCAAATCTTCAATTCTGACTAACAAAGATCGATTCAATATCACATTATCGTATCCACGATTTTTCCAATACGTAATATTTCGGGGAACAATAGTTATATCTGTATTTTTACTCAATAGCATGATTGGTATCCTATAAATTCTTTCGTATGATAAAGTTTATACAATAGTATATATAAGACAAATGGATAATATAAGTTATAAATAAAACAACGAATGTATATCATGTATTCAACTAAAGGAGCAATATACAATGACTTTCTCAGTTACCGAATTTGCCGCGGCCGGGCTACCACTAGGCGGCGCCCGACCTTCGCTGTTCAATGTTGTCGTGGACACTCCATCGGGAGTGCCGAATATCGGGGCTCGATTTAACTTCACATGTAAGTCTGCTCAAATTCCAGCAAGCACCATTGGCGTGATTCCCATTCGCTATTTTGGGCGCGAAGTCAAATTTGCCGGCAATCGCACATTTGCGCCCTGGACAGCTACCATTCTGAACGACGAAGATTTCGCGATTCGGCAGGCAATGGAATTATGGAGCAATGCAATCAATCGACATGAGGCCAATCTTCGCGAGACTGCAATCGCGTCGAATGCTGCATATCGAACCACTGCTACTGTCACACAGTATTCCAAGACTGGTGTTCCTGTTCGCAGCTATGAATTCGTCAATATATTTCCATCGGAAGTTGGTGCAATTGAATTGTCGTGGGATTCAGCCGATACCATCGAAGAGTTTCCCGTAACCTTCGAATATGATTACTGGCGAATCGTTGCGCCATCTACTACTGGCGTAATTCCCGTTTAATAAACAACTTTTCATCATGTGACACAGGGAGCTTCGGCTCCCTGTTTTTTTTATGCAATGTGATTATATATAAATAGTCTCGAATATGCACATTTCGGAGATTATTAATGGCAGTAGAATTGTTCGGCTTCAAATTTGGTAAAGTCACAGATACAGATAGCACCAAAAAACTAGCCACGGCCGTCCCCTCGTTTACTCCTCCGCCCAATCTGGATGGTTCATTAGAAATCGCAGCCGGCAATTCATATGGTACGTATATGGATATGGATGCCAGTGTAAAAACTGAATCCGAATTGATTACAAAATATCGCGAGCTGGCGATGCAAGCTGAAGTAGATTCAGCCGTGGATGATATTGTAAATGAAGCGATTATTCATGAAGACAATAATTCTCTTGTCGAAATCGATATGACAAATTTAGATCAATCAGATAAAATCAAGGACAAAATTCGCGTCGAATTTCAATCTGTATTGAAACTGTTGGATTTCAATAATATAGGATATGATATATTTCGTCGGTGGTACATCGATGGGAGATTGTTCTATCATATGATGATCGATGAAAAGCGACCTAGAGATGGTATCAAGGAATTACGCTATATCGATCCTCGCCGTATCGTGAAAGTTCGTAAAGCAATCAAAAAGGATGCGGCATCACTTCCTGGCCGTAACATCATGATTGCTCCTGCGATGGAAACATATTATATGTATAATTCCTCTGGTGGCACTTCAACGGTTACGGATGCAGGAATCAAAATCTCGGCCGATTCGATTGCTTATGTACATTCGGGAATCATGGATCAGAGAAACAAGATGGTTATATCGCATCTTCATAAGGCTATCAAGCCAATGAATCAGTTGCGTATGCTGGAAGATGCTACTGTCATATATCGGCTCGCGCGAGCGCCCGAGCGTCGTATTTTCTATATCGATGTGGGCAATCTACCAAAGATGAAGGCCGAGCAATATCTTCATGATATGATGGCGCGACATAAGAATCGAATCGTTTATGATGCATCGACAGGTGACGTGCGAGATAATCGCAAGTTCATGACGATGCTTGAGGATTTTTGGTTACCTCGGCGCGAGGGCGGTAAGGGCACTGAAATTACCACTCTACCTGGTGGCCAGAATCTAGGTGAAATGGATGATGTTGAATACTTTCGACGCAAGGTATATAAATCATTGAATGTACCTACTTCACGAATTCAATCTGAATCTACATTCAATTTTGGTCGAGCTGGTGAAGTCACCCGCGATGAAGTCAAATTCTCTCGAATGATTGATAGACTTCGCGTCAGATTCAGTCATTTGTTTGATCGAATTCTCGAAACTCAATTGGTGTTGAAGGGCATCATTACACGAAGCGAATGGAATGAACTCAAGGAATCAATTCACTACAATTTTCTTCGTGACAATTATTTTGCCGAACTCAAGGATCAGGAAATCATCAATTCTCGATTGGGCATTCTTCAGAACGTAGATCAATACGTCGGTAAGTATTTCTCGACTAAGTATGTTCGAACAAAGATTCTTCATATGTCCGAAGAAGATATCGAAACTATTAATAAGGAAATAGCAATTGAAGGTGGTGCGCCATTTGACCCAGTAGCCGACATTAAGCCTGAACCGGAAGTCGATGCTACACCAAAAGTCGTGCAGCAAGAACATAGAGAATTATCAGAAGATGAAAAGAAGCTTATATCCTCTATGACAAAAGCACTCGATGAAGTAACTCTAACAGAATTGAGGAGTGAAGAGGATAAACCGTGAAAGAACTCGACACAGCAAAACTATTATCTGCTGCGGTTAAACTAAGCGAAACTCGATCAACTGAATTATTACATAAACTTCGCATAGAATTATTATCGAAGCTGGACAATATACAATTAGTCGAGGGGCCGAGCGGACAACAGGGAATTAAAGGACTTAAAGGTGATCAGGGAGACCGAGGGTTCATCGGATCTACTGGCGCGCGTGGCGAACGTGGCATTCAGGGCGAGCAGGGAATACAAGGTGAACATGGCGCGCAGGGAATACAAGGTGAACATGGCGCGCAGGGAATACAAGGTGATCAGGGACTAAAAGGCGATAAGGGTGATCAGGGACTAAAAGGCGATAAGGGTGATCGCGGTGAACAAGGTCTAAAAGGCGATAAGGGTGATACGGGTTCTATTGGACCTCAGGGTAAACAGGGATCCCGTGGAGATAAAGGCGAACACGGTGACATCGGGCCCACGGGTCTCACCGGACTTACTGGACCACAGGGCATTCAGGGAGAACCAGGAGCACCGGGCTCTCAGGGTTTGCGTGGACAAGATGGAATGCCTGGAGCCATCGGACCATCAGGTAAAACTGGTGATACTGGTCCAAAGGGTCCAGAGGGACCAAAAGGCACGAAGGGCACTAAGGGCGATGATGCAGATATCAAGCCGCTTCAGAAGAAATTTGATGATCTCGCAAAGTCCATTGAAAATAAAATATCGCGAATTGCATATAGTGTTACGGCTGCTGGGGCAAGTACAGGTAGCGGTGAAGTCAATTTATATGCCCTTGATGATGTCGATTACACTTCAGTAAAAAATCCTACCGATGGACATGCGCTGTTGTATGATTCTACGGTAGGTAAATGGACTTCTGGACCATCGGGTGGCAGTATCACTATACGCGAAGATGGAGCAACAATCGGGACGACCGTCACTTCGCTTAATTTTGTAGGAGCAACAGTCACAGCGTCTGGCAATTCAACCGTAGTTACTATAAATTCGAACCCCGATGCGTATTATATTGGTAATACCATAGCGCGAAATCTTATCAATGATAGACTTCAGGTTGCTAATGCCGCTGCAATATATCAGACTAAGGCTATTGAACGTGCAGCACTGGCAAATACCAATGCATCAATTGCAAATGCCAAGACAAACCTAACTGGTACCAATACGGCTCTTCGTACTTTAATTGCTGATAGATTGCAGGTTGCTAATGCAGCTACAATTTATCAGACTAAAGCAACTGAACGTGCTGCTCTAGCTAATACTAATGCATCAATTGCTACACAAACATCCCGCATCACGCTTGTCAATACAAACCTGACATCTACCAATACTGCGCTTCGTACTTTAATCACTGATAGACTTCAGGTTGCTAATGCCGCTGCAATATATGCGACTAAAATCAATCCCACAACAAGTGGTCTTCTGGAGCACACTGGCCGCGGAACAATATCGACAAATCTGACTGTATCGGGTAATACAACAACCAATAAAGCAACAGTTACATCCTCATTGACTTCATCTGGTAATACTACTCTGAGTGCAGGCCTTTCTGCAAATGGATCGTTTGGGACACCAAATTATGTTCTAAAAACTAATGGCGCGGGAGTATTTTGGGCAGCCGTTGGGGCTTCTGGATCAGATGCAAGTAAGTTGGCTGTAGCTAATTCATTCGTAAAATTGACTTCATATTCATCGAATACACACGGTATAACTCAATTGGCCAATAATGTGATATCGACCACCGCATTGACTACGAATCCTGCTGGTCATATCGCTTTGATATTACCAAATAATACGACAATTAAAATTCCATATTGGGTATAGATAGAAATATTGTTTTATAAATAACATATACATCAAGGAGAAATATATGATCAATCCAATCGAAGCTCTGATTCAGAATGATCCTAATGGATTTCGTGATAGTGTGCATGATATGCTTATGAGTAAATTGAGCGACCGACTAGAAGCTGAAAGACCTAGTGTTGCCGCATCATTGTTTGGTAAAATTACTAAATCAGATTCAGTTGAGGAAATTGTAGATTCTTCGGAGGACGATACTAATGTCTAAATCATTTCGCGAGCTTGTCGAGGCAATCAATAAGAAAGCAGAAGATGATCTTGCGATTGGATCAAAGAATCGCGCAAAGGGCCATCGTAAATTTGTCGCCGCGCATACCGTAAACGTAAATGATCTAGACGATAACAGCGTGACAAATAAGGTGGCTGTCGCTAATAGCGCAAAGGCCGATAATACCGTTGCTGGTGAGCGCAAGCCTGTAAAACAGGGAACATCAAAGCTCAAGGAAGATGTATCCGATCTTCTTGTCAAGATTGCAAAAAGTGGTAAAGCTTCCATGGTGACATTCGCCGATGGTGATACCGCCCAAGTCAATTCCAAGTCGGCCAAGAAGCTGCTGGATACTCAATCCAAGTTGAACGATGCGAATGCCAAGAAGTTCAAAGATACTCTCAACAAGAGTGCTGCGGGTTTTCTGAAAATGATGAATTTTTCTGGCCCAAGTAAGGGAGATAAATAATGCCCGCTAATACTGCAAACGGTATTGTTGCGAAACAGTCAAAGGGTGGATTCGTTATCGCGAAGTTCACTAGCGGCGGCTTTATCAAGCCCAATCACTCAACCACGAACATCGGTGCAAATACAGTTGGTGAAACCGTACAATCGATGAATATCACATCGATGCAGGTCAATGTTGGTGGAGCCAACAGTTGTTATTTCACGATCTTCCGCGGCGGAAATACAATTTGTACCCTGACTGGTCAGGATTATCTTGATCTATCGGATGGGCGTATGCTGGATACTGAAGGTGGTAATCCCACATCGAATGTTGTTGTCGTAAAGACGGGTTCTGGACCATCCACTCTTATCATGAAACTTCACAAGATTTCAGCCGTCTCTGGCGGATCGACTTACTAGTAGGAGTTAAAATGAAACTAATATGCGAAGTTCATGATAACCTGCAATTCATTTCGGAAGCAAATGATGCGGGTGAAAAGAGCTATTTCATCGAAGGTCCCTTTATGGAGGGCGGTGTAAAGAACAAAAACGGCCGTGTCTATCCCGTCGAGATTCTTGCTCGCGAATGTGATCGATATAGCAAAGACTACATCGAACAGAATCGCGCATATGGCGAACTTGGTCATCCTACCGGTCCAAACATTAATCTAGAGCGCGTATCGCATATGATCAAGTCGCTTCGGCAGAGTGGGACACAGTTTATTGGCCGTGCTAAGATTCTTGAAACACCATACGGACAGATTGTAAAGAATCTCATGAATGAAGGAGCCAAACTTGGTGTTTCTTCGCGTGGTATGGGGTCTCTCCGGGAAAAGCATGGTTATCATGAAGTGCAAAACGATTACTTCTTGGCCACGGCGGCTGACATCGTAGCCGATCCTTCAGCTCCCAATGCGTTCGTAGAGGGTATTATGGAAGGTCGGGAATGGGTTTGCAATAACGGGGTCTTTACCGAAGTCGATATTAATCACGCTAAGAATGTCGTGAATCGGGCAATTCGTTCTCGGAATACTGAAACTGCATTTCTTCAGGTTTTTGAAACCTTTTTGAAGAAATTATAAAATCCCAGGTATTATAAATAATACTGAATTTAGAACACATAAGGAGACATGGATATGTCAGATAAGAACAATGAAATCGTTGACGATCAGAATGATCGGAATGATGCCGACCTCGTAGCCGCTCATCGAATCGCTGCTGGCGACGTAGATGTGACTGCTGATATGGCTGCAATTTTCGAAGGTACCGACCTCACCGAAGACTTCAAGACAAAGGCCACTGATATTTTTCAGGCGGCTCTTATTTCGAAGATCAATGAAGAAGTTACAAAGATCGAAGAAACTTATGTAGCCGCAACTGAAGCCAATCGCGCTGAATTGACAGAAGCTCTGAATGATCAGCTTAATGAATATCTCGACTATGTGGTCGAGCAGTGGATGGAAGACAATAAGCTGGCCGTCGAAGCTGGTATCAAGACTCAAATGACAGAAGAGTTTCTGAAGGGTCTCAAGACTCTATTCTCGGAGCATTATGTCGATATTCCCGAGGATAAGGTTGATGTAGTCGAGGAATTGACCGCCAAGGTCGTTGCTCTTGAAACTTCAGTCAACGAAGAGATTACCAAGAACATCGAACTCAAGAAGCAGATTGGCGCATTTGAGCGGGAAGTTGCTTTTGTTGAGGTCGCTGAGGGTCTAACCGAGACGCAGGCTGCAAAGCTTGAATCTCTAGCTGAAGCTATCGAGTATAACAATGCCGATGGATTCAAGACCAAGCTCAAGACTCTTCGCGAGAATTATTTCCCAGAAACCAAGCCATCGACTTCTACGACAGTTGCTCTAGACGACGAACCCATTGCTGATGATGATCATGTAGAAAAGCATGTCGATCCCGCAATGAAAAATTATGTCAGTGCAATTTCTCGTTCACTCAAGAAGTAGATTATTATAAATAAATTCGAATAACAAAGGAGACATAATATGTCAGTCAATAAGCTTATGGAAAAGTGGGCCCCAGTTCTGGGTCACACTGATCTTCCCGAAATCAAGGACGCACATCGTCGTGCCGTAACTGCACAGCTTCTCGAAAATCAGGAGAAGTCTTCGCGCGAAACAGCATTCGGTTCTGGTGGTTATGCTGCTCCCACACTACTGGGCGAAGCTGCTCCCGTTAACGCAATGGGTGCTTCCAGCTCTACAGCCGGTGACGGCGCCGTCGATATCTTCGATCCCGTGATGATTTCACTGGTTCGGCGTTCGATGCCAAATCTGATCGCATACGACATCTGCGGCGTACAGCCAATGACAGGTCCAACTGGCCTGATTTTCGCAATGCGTTCACGCTTCACCTCACAGAGCGGCGCAGAAGCTCTCTTCAACGAAGCTAACACCACCTTCTCTCGCGCCGCTGCCGGCAACACAGCTTCACAGCTTGTTGTTGCTAATAGCTCCACCGGCCGGGCTCAGACTGCCAGCGATCCTACGCTTCGTACCTCTGGTGCAACTAGCTCATCGTACACCGTTTCGACTGGTGTTACGACTTCTGTTGCAGAAGCTCGTGGCGATGGCACTAATAACGCTTTCAACGAGATGGCTTTCTCGATTGAGAAGGTTGCAGTAAGTGCCGTTTCTCGCGCTCTGAAGGCCGAGTACACGATGGAACTGGCTCAAGACCTCAAGGCTGTTCATGGCCTCGATGCCGAGACAGAACTCGCAAACATCCTATCTTCTGAAATTCTGGCTGAAATTAACCGTGAAGTCGTTCGCACGATCAACTTCTCGGCTTCTGCTGGTGCTCAGGAAAACGTGACGACTGCTGGTACTTTCAACCTCGATGTTGATAGCAACGGTCGTTGGATGGTTGAGAAGTTCAAGGGTCTTCTGTTCCAGGTCGAACGTGAAGCTAATCAGATTGCTAAGGCTACTCGCCGCGGCAAGGGTAACGTCATGATTTGCTCAAGCGACGTTGCTTCGGCTCTTCAGATGGCTGGTGTTCTCGATTACACTCCCGCTCTCGCAAACAACCTGAATGTTGACGACACGGGTAGCACCTTCGCTGGTGTTCTCGGCGGCCGCATCAAGGTCTACGTCGATCCATACTTTAGCTCTTCGGCTGGCGCTCATTATCTGACGCTCGGTTATAAGGGCGCAAGCGCATTCGACGCTGGTCTGTTCTACTGCCCATCCGTTCCTCTCCAGATGGTTCGCGCCGTCGGTGAAAACAGCTTCCAGCCAAAGATCGGCTTCAAGACACGATATGGCATCGTTGCTAACCCCTTCGCTACGACTAACGCCACTGGCGCTATCGGCGGCGGCGGCAGCAACAACGAGAACAAGTATTATCGCTTCGTCAAGATCACTAACCTGATGTAAGAAGCAATAATAAAAAATAATAGTAACCTTAGAGAGCCTGGAGAAATCCAGGCTCTTTTTTGTTTCGGCTCCTGGCGCGATATATCATGTACTATGACACTTAATACATGATATATCGCGCCAAAATACTGTAGTCGGAGTTGAGTTTGAATATCACATAAATAGGTGTGACATATAATAGCAAAATGTGTAAGGAGTTTAATATGCTGCGATTCAAAGAATATATGCAGGAAGCGGCAGTAGATGCAAAGGGCCATAAGTCTTCTACTGGTGGATTGACTCAAAAGGGCCGCGATTATTACAATCGAATCACTGGTTCAAATTTACAACCGGCTGTCACTACACCACCTTCTAAATTAAAGCCCGGCAGTAAAGCTGCTAAACGCAGAAAATCTTTTTGTGCTAGAATGTCGGGTGTAGAGGGCCCGATGAAAAAACCAAACGGTGAACCCACACGTAAAGCTCTAGCTCTAAGAAAATGGAATTGTTAATTTCTGAAAATTTTATCAAAGAGACAATCATATGAGCGCAATCGATAATCAGCCAACAAATACGAATTTTCTGAGTCCGCTCGGATTCAAATTCGTTATTAAAAAGTTGCCCAATGTGAACTATTTTTGTCAAGCTGTACAGATCCCTTCTATAAACATGAATGCTATCGATACCACTACTCCTCTGGCTATAATTCCTAGACCAGGTGATAGATTGATATATGATCAGTTGTCATTGCGGTTTCGTGTTGATGAAAAGCTGGCCAATTATCTTGAAATTCATAATTGGCTCACGGGCCTAGGTCATCCAAGATCACTGACACAGACGCGCGATCTATCAAAAACATCTGATATTCCTAAAATCCGTGAGGGCACGGCCCTTTCGATGATCAGTGATGGCACATTGATTGTTCTATCTTCTCACAAAAATCCCAACGTAAACGTATTCTTTCGCGATATGTTTCCTATATCTCTAACAGAACTGCTATTCGATTCAACTTCGGCCGATGTTGACTACCTCGAGGCTACAGCTACTTTTCGATATCTAAGATATGACGTTGAAGTTTTAGCTTGACATTTCGTTTGTATCGCGATACAATAAGGTATGAAAATTTCAGAAATTATAGACTCTTGGAAAACCGATACCAAAATTGATGATTTGAACATCGATCTGGAAAGCTCACGAACGATTTCATTGCATGGTAAATACATGGAATGGCTCAGTGATGCTCGTGGCACATTACGGGGTTTGCGGATTCATCGAAAGCATCTGTGGCGAAAGCTGTATGATTATTATCGTGGCGCATCTACGGAAGACGATCTTACGGAACTAGGCAAAGAACAGAATCCTCGACATATTCTAAAGACAGAAGCTACGAGCTTCATCGAGGCCGATCAGCTTATGATCGATCTGGATTCCAAGATTGCCGTACAGGAAGAGAAAGTCGATATTCTGGCCGAAATCATCAAATCCGTCAATAGCCGCAATTATGCACTGAAGAATATAATCGATTGGCGGAGAATGTCTCTTGGCGCATGACATAACGATAAGCAAGATTTCGGAGAGTTATATTCATCTGGCGTGCAGTCCTTCGATTCTTCGCGAGATTTCGAATCGCTTTACGTTTGATGTGCCTGGTGCTAAATTTTCTCCTGCATATCGGAATAAGTATTGGGATGGCAAAATTAGACTTTTGGACTCACGAAAACAATCGTTGTTTTCGGGATTGGTTCAAAGTGTAATCGATTTTGCAGCCGATCATGATTATACTGTGACAGATGACACTGGACTATCTGTACCAATTGACTTTTCACTCGAAAAAGCTAAAGATTTTGCAACGGCCCTAAATCTTCCTGTCGAGCCACGTGACTATCAGCTTCATGCATTTGCTACGGCCATAAGAAATCGCCGCGCTGTTCTGGTGTCACCTACCGGTAGCGGTAAGAGTCTGATTGCATATCTGATCACTCAATTTTATAACAAAAAAACACTCATAGTTGTACCTACGGTTTCTCTTGTGATGCAGTTGGTGAAAGATTTTCAGTCGTATGGCTACGACGCACCAATTCATGGTGTGATGGCGGGTGTAGAAAAAAATACAGAGGCTGATATCACGATATCGACATGGCAATCTGTTTTTCGCGAAGATGCTGAATTTTTTGAGCAATTCGAAGTCATCATTGGAGATGAAGCTCATTTGTTCAAGGCTAAAAGTCTGATTTCGATCATGACCAAGATGAACAATACCAAATATCGTTTTGGTATGACGGGCACACTCGATGGTGCAGAAGTCCATGAACTTATACTGACTGGTCTATTTGGTGTTGTCGAAAAAATCATCGACACATCATCACTTATGCAACGGGGTTCGTTGGCTCAATTAAAAATCAAAATTCTTGTTCTCAAGCATGATGCGGAATCTTGTAAGCTATTACAGCAGACTCCGACATATCAGGACGAATTGCAGTTCATCGTTGCGTCGAATGACCGAAACATATTCATTCGTAATTTGGCCAGTTCACTAAAGGGTAATACGCTGGTGCTATTCGCATATGTCGAAAAGCACGGTAAGATATTGCATAGTCTGATAAAAAATCAATGTACCCATGATAATGTATTTTTTGTTGCAGGTGAAGTCGAGGCCGAAAATCGCGAAACAATCCGAGGGATTGTAGAAAAATCGGATAATGCAATCATCACGGCGTCCTACGGGACATATCAACAAGGTATAAATATAAAGCGATTGCATAATATCATTTTCGCCAGTCCGACTAAAAGCAGAATTCGGACTCTTCAATCTATCGGCCGTGGTCTACGACGAGGAGACGATAAAGATAGATGTAGATTATTCGACATCGCAGATGACTTGACCTATAGAAACAAAAAGAACTATACTCTAAAGCACCTTATAGAACGAGTAAAAATGTACAATACAGAATCTTTTTCATATGAACTTCACGACATAGAGTTAAAGAGAGGTTGATATGAGTGTAATTTATATCAAGATGTTTACGGGTGAGGATATTATTGCGACTTTGACCAACGAAACGGACGATGATATCATCATCACGAATCCTGTCACCGTGAAATTGAGACATGCTCAAGAAATCAATAAAATCATGATTGGCATATATCCCTGGATTCCAATTCAAGAATTGATGGAATGTGAATACAACATCAATAAACACAATATGATTGCAATCACGGAGGTTCCACCCAATGTTCTGTATAACTACACACGAATGATTACGGAACTGCAAAACGATGCCAAAAAATCTCCTCCTATGAATTTGTTTTTAGACGATGATAACGAAAATGATGATAATGGAGACGCACCATTCACAATAAGCAATACAGCCAATCGAATCCTACACTAACATTTTATCATGAGGTAGTAAATGATGACAGATACTAAACCACAAAAAGTCAAGCCTAGGCATTATGTCGATAACAAGCTATTACACGCCGCGATGGTGACATATAAGAAAGAACTTAGAAAGGCCAAGAGACATAAGCTGGAATCTCCGCGAGTATCGCCATATGTCGGCGATTGCATCATGAAGATTGCAACTCATTTGGCTCATAAGCCTAATTTTGCAGGTTATTCATTCAAGGACGAAATGATTTGCGATGGTATAGAAAATTGCCTACAATACATCCATAACTTCGATCCCAAGAAATCGCAAAACCCCTTCGCGTATTTCACTCAAATCATTTTCTATGCGTTTCTTCGCCGTATTCAGAAAGAAAAGAAACAGCTATACACCAAACATGCGGTCATACAAAGGAGTACATTGACTAACACATTGTCAAATTCACAGAATCATGATACGACCCGCACGTATCAACGCGATTCCGGGCGGAATCGCGCTTTTTCCTCTGCACCATATGGCGAATGGGGTCAGGAGCAGATGCTCCGATTCATGGAAGAATTCGAGGAATCAAAGAAGCGCCGAAGAAAGAAAGTAGTGGTTGACACGCACGCTGAATAGGTGTATGATATATTATGAAAATTGCCATAATTACGGACACTCATTGGGGGGCGCGATCTGATAGTCGCGAATTTCTCGATTATTTTATCCGCTTCTATAATGAGATATTCTTTCCAGAAATAGAAAAGCGCGAAGTCACCAAAATTCTGCATTTGGGTGATATTGTCGATAGACGGAAGTACATCAATTTCGTGACGCTTCGGGCTCTGCGAGAACATTTTATGAATCGCGCCGCGGCCATGGGTATCGACATTCATGCCATCGTGGGTAATCACGATGTTCCGTTTCGAAATACCAATGAAATCAATGCGCTTCGCGAGACATTCAGCACGCAACCAAATCTTCATCTGTATTCGGACCCCACGGAACTCGAATTCGATGAATGCAACATTCTATTGATGCCCTGGATCAATTCAGGCAACTATCATCAATGCATGGATGTCGTCAAAAATACACGCTCGCAGATTATGTTCGGTCACTTGGAAATCAAGGGATTTGAAATGCATCGCGGTATCGCATCGCATGAGGGCTTCGACGCATCGACGTTCGATAAATTCGATATCGTGGCCAGCGGACATTTTCATCGAAAGTCTACGCGAGGTAATATTCATTATCTGGGCGCGCCATATGAAATGACATGGAACGATTACGACGATGCGCGCGGCTTCCATATTTTCGATACAGATACTCGTGAATTCGAATACATCATTAATCCCTTGCGTATGTTTCATAAAGTGTGGTATAATGATGAAGATAAAACATTCGACGATATGAATAATCAAGACTTCATCCACTTGAAAGATACATATGTAAAGGTCATCGTTCAGACTAAAACTAATCCATATTGGTTTGATCTATGGCTCAACAGAATCTATGATGTTCAGCCAATCGATGTCGATATTGTCGAGGATCATGGTCATCAGGATGTTCTAAGCGAAGAAGATATTATCAGTAGCGCCGAAGATACGATGACCATTCTACAGAGTTACGTCAAGAATTTGGAGACAGGCGCCAATAAAAACGAACTGAATAAATTGATGCGCTCGTTATATGAAGAATCTATTAGTATGGAAACCGATGTAGCATAATGTCTATATTATTCAAGACTGTTCGTTGGAAAAACTTTCTTTCGACGGGCAACATCTTTACGGAAATTAAACTCGATAGATCACCCAATACAGTCGTGGTTGGTGAAAATGGATCGGGTAAATCTACGATGCTTGATGCATTGTGTTTTGGTCTATATGGTAAACCTTTCCGTAAGATCAAGAAAGATCAGTTGATCAATACCATCAACAATCGCGATGCGGTCGTTGAAGTCGAATTCACTTCTCATGGGAAATTATTTCGTATTGTTCGAGGCATCAAGCCCAACATATTTGAAATTTATCAGGATGGTAATCTACTCAATCAAACTGCGGCCACTAAAGACTATCAGGACGTTCTAGAACGCAGCATATTGCGGATGAACATGAAATCGTTCGCACAAATCGTGGTATTAGGTGCTGCATCGTTCGTACCATTCATGCAACTTACAGCGGCCGCGCGGCGTGAGGTGATCGAAGATTTGCTGGATATCAGGGTATTTTCGACAATGAGTACCCTGCTTAAAAGTAGACTAGGCGATTTGCGCGAACAATATCTGATCGTCAATAAGGACACCGAATCGACAAATGCTCTGATAAAGTTGCAGAAAGCGGCACGAGATAGAGAGACCCGTGATACCAATCGCATAATCGAAGAGTGTAAAGAAGCTCAAGCCGATATTGAAGTTCGCATTCGCAATACGGAAAAGAAGATATCGAATATCCAGATCGATATCGACACACTTACCAATGAAATAAGCGATACCGATGCAGTTAAAAGAAAACTATCCGAAATCGAAAACATCGAATCCAACCTAGAAAAGAAAATACGCGCGACAAAAAAGAGTATCGCATTCTATAAGGATAACGATACATGTCCGACATGTGTTCAGCCAATCGATACCATATTTCGCGACAATCAGACGACGGAAAAAAACAAAATACTGAATACAATCGATGAGGCCATGGCGTCACTCGCAAGTCAGTTAACTACGCTTACCGATAGATTGAATGTCATTTCATCCAAACAACGCATTATCTCGGACAAGCAAAAGTCTATCGATAATCTCAATACGCAAATGGTAACTGATCGGCGGGAAATCGATATTCTGATCGAGCGTATTCGCGATGTGGAAACAAAGGATGTAACAGAAGTCGAAACCATAATCAATGGACTAAAAATCAAGCTTGCTGAATTGACTACGGCTCATGAAAAAAACATCATGACTCGTGAAGTTTATGATATAGGCAGTATCATTCTTCGCGATACGGGTATCAAAGCTCGGATCATAAAACAGTATATTCCCGTTATCAATGCGTTGGTGAACAAGTATCTGGCCTCGATGGAATTCTTCGTGAAGTTCGTATTGAACGAAACATTCGAGGAGAAAATTCTATCTCGCCATCGCGACGATTTCACCTATGATTCGTTCAGTGAAGGTGAAAAGATGCGTATCGATCTGGCTCTGCTATTCACATGGCGCGCGGTTGCACGAATGAAAAATAGCGCAAGCACAAATCTTCTGATTCTGGACGAAGTGTTCGATGCATCGCTTGATGCCAGCGGTTGCGATGAATTCCTGAAGTTGGTTCAAGGGCTCGATAATACGAATGTTTTTGTAATATCACATAAGGGAGACGCCCTCCAAGACAAATTCAGATCGTCCATTCGATTTGAAAAGCATCATAATTTTTCAAGAATCGCACAATGAAAGAGAAAAATAATCAGCTTCAGGAATATTGTAGTTATCTAGATGTGCTTCGCGAATCGGGAATGACTAATATGCTAGGTGCTGGTCAATATCTGGAAAAGGCATTCAATCTCAAGCCGCACGAAGCTCGCGACATTCTACTTTCTTGGATGGAGGAATTTCAATGAAAGCTTTTATAACAGGAATTACAGGTCAGACGGGAAGCTATCTGGCCGAACTTCTATTGAGTAAGGGTTACGAAGTTCATGGTATGATTCGGCGATCATCTTCGTTCAATACGAATCGAATCGATCATATCTTCGATAGAATCACACTACATTATGGTGATATGACAGATGGTGCTGGTATTATCACTCTTCTTTCTAATATTGAACCCGATGAAATATACAATCTCGCGGCTCAATCGCATGTTATGGTGAGTTTCGAAACTCCTGAATATACGTCACATACGAATGCATTAGGTGTATTGAAGCTCCTCGAGGCCGTTCGTGTTCTGGGACTCAAGACTCGTATCTATCAGGCTAGCACCTCTGAAATGTTTGGTAGTGCGAAGTCACCTCAAACCGACAATACTCCCTTCATGCCATGCAGTCCATATGGCACAGCCAAGCTATATGCTCATTGGATTTGCAAAAATTATCGCGAATCGTATGGTATGTTTGTATCGACGGGAATTCTATTCAATCACGAAAGCCCACGGCGCGGTGAAACATTCGTAACGCGAAAGGTGACTAAAGCTGCGGCAAACATATATCATTCAAAGATAAATCCAACCTTTACGTATCCTCAGGAGTTTGTTACTCTTGGAAATCTCAACGCTCTTCGTGATTGGGGGCACGCAAGGGATTATGTCCGTGCAATGTGGATGATGTTGCAGCACGATACACCAGACGATTATGTCATTGCTACGGGCAATACATATAGTATCCGAACCTTGGTAGAAACTGCGTTCAAATATGCAGGTATGGAAATCACATGGCGGGGTGTGGACTATGATGAAGTGGGCATCGATCAAGACGGACATGTCCGAGTGAAAATAGACCCACGTTATGTTCGGCCCAACGAGGTACATGTTCTATGTGGTCACGCACACAAGGCGCATGATATGCTGAAGTGGTGGCCAGAAATATCCTTTGACAGACTAATTGAAGAAATGGTGATACATGACATCAATGCACTACCCATTAGCTACCGATAGTTGGGACTGGCGAGAAAAGCTCGCTATTCTTAAAGTGATGTGGAATGGGCGCTATACCATGGGGCCCGAAGTTGCAGAATTCGAACGCCGATTCGCACAAAAAATGAATATGGATCATGCAGTCATGGTCAATAGCGGTAGCTCGGCCAATCTGATTGGTCTAAGCGCGATGGTACTAAACAAAAAGTATGATCTTAGTCCGGGTGATGAAGTCATCGTTCCTGCAATTAGCTGGAGCACCACATACTTTCCTCTAACACAACTTGGTCTGGTACCAGTGTTTGTTGATGTAGATATGTTTACTTTCAATATTGACATCAATGCAGTCAAACGGGCAATCACTCCAAAGACACGCGCAATATTCGCGGTCAATCTTCTGGGTCTTCCTTGTGATCTTGTTGAATTGCAGAATATATGCACCAATCAAGGCATCTATTTAATTGAAGATAATTGCGAAAGTTATGGTGCAAAATACAGCACGACATGGTTTACCAAATATGCAGGTACATTTGGCACATTGGGTACTTTCTCGTTCTTTTTCAGCCATCATCTACAGACGATGGAAGGTGGTATGATCGTCACCGACGATGCGTCGTTGGCCGATTATATGAGGTCGCTACGCGCGCACGGGTGGGTGCGCGATCTTAAAACGAACGAACTTTATACAAAGACGGGCGATCCATTCGAAGATAGCTTCAAGTTTGTTTTGCCTGGGTATTGTGTAAGACCACTCGAAATGAGCGGTGCTATCGGGCAAGTGCAACTTCAGAAGATGGATGAATTCATTTGGCACCGACGAATCAATGCTGAAGTGTTTCAGAATGAATTTGGCAGAGATTTCATCATTCAATGTGAAATGAATGAACAGAAATCGAGTTGGTTTGGTTTTGGTGTTGTTCTCAAAAATTCACTAGAGGGTCGGCGCGCTGAAGTGATTGCCGCACTTCGAAAGAACAATATCGAGACTCGTCCTATCGTAGCGGGTAATTTCGCCAATCAACCAGTTGTCAAGAATGGTTATATGACCAGCCGAATTTCTGGTAATCTATCAAATGCGGACTATATAGATCAGAATGGGTTTTTCTTCGGTAATGATCATCGAGATTTATCGAAACACATTAGACATGCGCGAAAGGTGATTGGAGAATTGATGTGATGACTACTCTCGTTCTTGGTGGCCATGGTATGCTAGGTTCCGCCCTTGTACGAATTCTACAATCTCAAAACATAAAAACCGTAGCGCACAAACGATCTGACTGCGATCTAACGGATTATTGGGAAACATACGACTACATCAAAACAATTAATCCACACACAATATATCATGCTGCTGGGCATGTTGGTGGTATTCTGGCCAACATGACTAAGCAATACGATTTTCTCTTCGATAATTTATCGATGGCCAGCAATGTCATAGATTCAGCCCGCGCTCACAATATTCGCAATTTTTTCTACATATCATCGTCATGTGTTTATCCGGCCGATTGCAAACAACCCATGCAAGAACATATGATATACGATGGATATCCAGAAATCACGAATCGGGGATATGCGTTGGCTAAGATCGTTGGTATGGAAATGATAAAAGACACTCGACTGGTATTCGATTGGAATTATCGAACCATGATCCCATGCAATCTCTATGGATCAAACGACGATTTTTCAGTGAATGGACATGTGTTGGGATCGTTGATTCGAAAGATATGCGATGCAAAACGCAATGACTTGCATGATATTACCATATGGGGTGATGGTACCGCCCGGCGCGAATTTTTGCATGTGGACGATTGCGCCGCGGCCATTCTGTATGCGTCTCGCACCGACGATAAACTAGATTTCATCAATATAGGATCGGGTAAAGACATATCAATCATGGAGTTAGCCAAACTCATTCGACAGATAGTTGGTTGGAATGGTGTGATTTTGTGTGATACGACGAAACCTACAGGAATGACTCAAAAATTGCTTGACATTAGCTATCTGAATAGTGTAGGATGGAAGTCAAATGTATCGCTTAGTGATGGCATCAAAGAACTGGTGAAAGAATATAATGCATCCCCTATTACACAAGAATGATTCTCTCCTCAAACAACCCTGTTTGAATTTCGATTTCGATACAGGCTACAGTCTAGCTAACGGTGATAGAATCGATGCATCCGAGTTGTTCGATATTCTACGGACTAGAATGTGTGAAAATCGTGGAGTTGGTTTAGCTGCTCCTCAGATTGGCATCATGACGCGCGCATTCGTGATTGGCAATCCATCAGACCCCGAGAATGTGATTTCCGTTTTCAATCCGCGTATTGTCGATGCTTCGGCCGAGTTTGAAATGTACGAAGAAGGTTGTCTATCGTTTCCTGACCTTTATTTGAAAATCAAGCGACCGATGCATATTCGCGCACGATTTATGAATCATGTTGGCGTTACAGATACCGTAAAATTCACTGGATTTACATCCAGAATATTTCAACATGAATATGATCATTTGGATGGTCTTCTCTATACGAAACGCGCCACTTCATATCATCTAGAGCTAGCCAAGAATCAATTGAAATCTCTCAATAGATTACGAAAAAGAACTTCAACTACACGGGAACATGCTAATGGCTAAAAGTAAAAAGTCTGTTGTATCTGAGTCAGAATCATACGACAATTTCGTTGGAAAAAAGAACACGACCGAAGTTCCTAGGGAAGCAACTCTTTCATTTTTAGAAGATACCACAGACCTCAATGTAAAAGACAATCATTGGGTAGGAATGCCCGAATTCAAACAGGACGAGAACCCGCCGTATAAGACGATCTACGTCCATTTCAGGACTAAGGAAGAGTTTGACGAATTTTCGAAGATGTACACTCGCTTGATTGATGTGGATCAAAAAATATCAATCAAGACAAAGAGTATGTGGTATCCTCACCTCGACAGGGATGCCAATTCCCTCAAGCGATGGATTGAAGAGTGATAAAACAAATCGAATATCGCGGCGTCAAAGCAATAGTCAGAGAAGGTACCTCCGACGAGTTTGTAGTGAAGGAAGTATTCTCTGGAGAATACAATAAGCTCAATATCACACAGGATGATGTCATTGTCGATTTCGGTTTGAACATTGGAATGTTCACTCTGTTCGCACTCAATAAACAGGCCAAGAAGCTATATTCATACGAAGCCGATAAGGAAAACTACGAATACGCATTACAAAATATGAAGCTGAATGATATCGCAGCCGATCGATATGAATTGTTTAATATGGCCGTAGTAGGAAACGACGATATTTCACGCGAGTTTTCCCTGAACACCAAAAAGAATAAGGGCGCTCATTCGCTACTGCATAAACGAGGGCGCACTACTACCACTGTACCATGCATCAATATCAGTAAAGTTCTTGATCGATATAAACCCACTATTGTCAAGATGGATATCGAGGGCGGTGAATACGAGTGTATTAAGTCCCTAACATCATATCATGGAATTCGCGAATTGATCATGGAATTTCATCATGCACATTTGAACGATATTAAGACACATCGAAAATATAATGAAATCCTAGGCATCCTTCGAAGCCATTTTAAAACCATACAGGCAAGAGAATATACCAAGGGCGCGTGGGTTAACATCATCTATTGCACCAACTCATGACAAATCCAACATATCCCGTATATATCATATCCAAGGGCCGACATGAAACGATGATCACTTCACGATCATTGGCTAGAATGAAGGTTCCTCATTATATTGCAATTGAACCTCAAGACGAAGACAATTACGAAGTTGCATTGGATAATTTCAGCATTCGCAAATATGGTACACTATTGATTGCTCCATTCAGCAATCATGGTGATGGGCCCGGCCGTGCAAGAAATTGGTGTTGGGATCATGCTATCTCTATTGGAGCCGAGAAGCATTGGGTTTTGGACGATAACATATCGGACTTTTATCGGCTTTATGAAAATCAGCGAATCCGAGTCGAGACTGGCGTAATCTTCAAAGCGGCTGAAGATTTCGTAGATAGATACGAGAATGTGCCTATTTCTGGTTTTCAATACAGATTTTTCATAGCACCAAATCAGGCCTATCCGCCATTCGTATTGAACACTCGCATATATTCCACATTACTTATCGATAACAAATGCAAGCATCGATGGAGAGGACGATACAACGAAGATACCGATATTTGTCTACGGGTTCTGAAAGATGGCGATTGCACAGTTCAATTCAATGCATTTCTTCAGGGTAAAGCCGCAACGCAGACAGTCAAGGGTGGCAACACCGAAGAGTTCTATCATAAAGAGGGCACTCAGGATAAAAGCAAGTGGCGAGAAGGTACCTTGAATCCCGAAGGTACAGTGAACAAATCACAAATGTTGGTAGACATGCATCCCGACGTAGCACGAATGGTCTGGAAATATGGTAGATGGCATCATTATGTGAATTATGATTCCTTCAGGGGTAATGCATTGCGATTCAAACCTGGAATCAGCATCGATCAATTTCCTAAAGTGAACAACTACAATATGAGGCTGGTAAAAAAACGTGAATAGATTGGAGAATCGATCAATGATAGATACGCTTATCGTAATCCCTGCACGATATGCAGCGACTCGATTGCCCGGTAAGCCTCTGGCCATGATTCATGGAAAGACCATGATTCAGCATGTGTACGAGAAAGCTGCGGCCGTAAAAAATGCAAGCGTTGTGGTTGCTACCGAGGATGTTCGCGTCAAGAATGAGGTCGAATTGTTTGGTGGTAATGCGATGATAACTGCGCGATACCATCAAAGTGGCACGGATCGAATGTCGGAAGTCATGAATCGTATTTCAGCCAAGGTGTATGTCAATCTCCAGGGCGATGAACCAATGTGTCGATCTGGTGATATTCAGATATTGGTCGATGCTATGCAAAACAACAACCTGCTGGATTCATCTTCTCTATATCATGTCATATCGCGTGAGGAGGCTGAAAATCCCAACGCGGTGAAGGTCGTTATGGATCACGACAATAACGCAATGTATTTCAGTCGATCATTGATTCCGTATCCACGTAATCCTGAAGCGACACTTCATTATTACAAGCATGTTGGTATATACGCATACACCAAGTTTTCTCTTCGCGCCTTTGGACGACTAGCGGCCGTTCCTATTTCTGAAACCGAAAGTCTAGAGCAACTGAAGTTTATTTCCGCTGGATATGATATGACGATGTTTCAGGTAGAACCCACTGGACCAGCCGTTGACACGCAGGAAGATTTAGATGCTGTTCGGGAATTGATGAAGTGATCAAACTAGCAGATATCAAGTTGGTCATATCCGATGTCGATGGTGTCATGACTGATGGCCGATTATATTACAACCATCGAGGCGAATGCATGAAGGTATTCAATGTACATGATGGCCACGGTATCAAAATGCTTCAATCCAGCGATGTGAATTTCGCTATCGTGTCGGGTTCAAAGGATGATCATATTTCAGCAAGAGCCCGAGACTTGGGTATAAAACGTGTCATATGCAATTCAACAAACAAGGCAAACGAGGCTGTCTGGTTGATGAATAAATTCGGTGTCTTGCCGAATGAAACTGCATGTATTGGTGACGATCTATTGGATATTCCCATGTTCGGTGTTTGTGGTTTATCGTTTGCACCCGCAAATGCAATGAAGCATGTTTTGGTCGAGGCGGGTACGGTATTGACGAAAAACGGCGGTGAAGGTGTTGTTCGCGAACTGGCCGACCTGATTATAGCGGCTAAATCCTCTGTCAGATAGACGTAATTTTATTACAAAAAATACATAAAATCCGCAATTGACATACCTCATAGGGTATGATATCATTGAAAACAATGAGAATTTCGAGGGTAACATTATTACAAAAATACTGTTATCTTCGACATAAAAATCGCTTGACATAGGCGAGCTATCTACTGTAGGATGGTAACTGTAATGATGAATAACGCAAACGAGCCGATCAAGCTCAATGAGTTGGACAAGCTAGCCAAGCTGCTGGCCAGCGAGAATATCACGATCCAACACAGTAATACGCGCACGGCCAACTTCGATACGGAAAAGCGCGTTCTTCGCCTTCCCATGTGGAAGGATATGAGCAAGACGCTGTATCATATGCTCACTTTGCACGAGATCGGCCATGCGCTCTATACCGATCCCGTCGCATGGAAAGCGACCATTCTGGAGAATCCCAAGATTAAGGGTATCTTGAATGTCCTCGAGGATGCGCGAATTGAGCGGCTAACGAAGGTCAAGTATCCCGGCTCGCGGTTTGATTTTCGCGTGGGTTATAAGCAACTTTTCGACAAGAATTTTTTCGGACTCGCTGATAAGGATATCGGCTCGATGTCCTTCGGCGACCGTATCAACATCCATTACAAGCTTGGTGAGCATATCACCGTGCCTTTCTCGGATGCTGAACATGTCATCATTGGCGAAAGTGATACGCTAACCACTTTTGATCAAGTGGTTGCGCTCGCCAAGCGTCTCCTCGCCGATCAAAATAATAAGCCGCAGCCCAAGGCCAAGGCCGAGGAAGACAAGTCTGATGATGATTCCGATAAGAATGATGACCAGCAGGACGCTTCGGACGCTTCGG
>SXGQ01575087.1_pt1 | contig 35314 bp, 44 predicted proteins | sample 3178371 | NCBI WGS metagenome assembly SXGQ01 (sample SAMN11356859, study PRJNA531348) | freshwater metagenome | isolation source: freshwater sample F1-20 | place: China: Fuxian Lake, Yuxi | collected 2017-12-25 | reverse complement strand
TAGCGTGCGCGTGAAATACCTGGATTCGCTAGGTAGGAAGCGGATTAATATTTTCGGTGGGATGCGGTTATATGGTGTCTTAGCGGTGGTTGTTAAGATCGGCGTTTAAGGCCGCGAATGGTTATGGCTTTATTTTCGGTGCGTTAGCCTGGATTAGTGTAGGTTGTATGTGCTATATCAGTTGTTGCGGATGGATGGATGGATGATTTGTTCAATTGAACGGTGGGATGGGAGGTTGGTGGGATGGTGATAGTCTAAGCGCAACCGTCACTTTCACGCGTACCTAACCGAACGAGCTAGATTTCACCCCACAAGCTAACCATACGGCGAACCTTTCCGGCCTGTTTCTCCCACCGTTTGACCCGTTACGAGCGTTGTCGTCGCATATAGACGTATGGACGTTAGCTTTGCGGTGGAGAACGCTGGCATACTCTCTCTATATATATGTATCCACCGGACTAGCTACCCGTTGACGAGCTATCGCAATTCGCAATTGTCGCCTAGTATCCACGGTTATCGTGCTAGCTTGCATGGTCTTATCGCTGGTCGCTGGTCGCTCGACTCGCTCAGTCGCTCAGTCGCTGGCCGCTCCTACTGTTCCAGCGCGGACCCGCCGCTACACCGTCGTCAACGCATTGTGGCGCTTGCGCCGTTGACCCCTACGGTCAATCCTACGCTTTCACGCTGTAGCTGGTGCAGGCTCGCCGCTCGCTGGCCGTTGACGCCTTACCGACGACGCCTATCGCCTTCGATGCTCGTCTTTCACGCGCTACCTGGCGTGCCTGGGCTCGCCCTAGTGTCGATAACCGGGGGTATATCTGCGTTTCCGAGGGATGGGGAGGGGGTGCTTCGTAGGCTCCACCGCGTTTTATACTTTCAATTTTAGTTTCCGGTATGTCCTATACCGACCTCGACTCAGACCCGACAGTGTATCAGGCTACTCCACCGCTTTTTACACCGTTAATTTTTGATTTCGACTGGCCCTTAGACCACCACCCTCATTTCCAGTTTCCTACGTCCGACTACACACGGGCATTTCCACCTGAACCGACCACCACCAGGCTTCATCGCCCTAGTCTATCTCCCACCTGGATTTAAATTAGCCCTGCTTACCTCGACACCACCCTCCTATGCTTGCGTATTGCCCGTCTACGCCTCCGCTGCGCGGACAGCGCACCCACACTAGCCCACGGTCGCTATGACCTCCCCACGGCGCTGTTAGCCACGGCAACGCTTTCCGCCGCTCACACCACCCGGCCATGGATAATACACCGCGCCATTTACAAATTAGCCACGTTTACCGACGTATACAGCGCGGTATACCCGTACCTACTCGCTTGCGCCGAGTAGGTACTAGTAAATTAAGGGAAATTTACTGAAATTAAGGCGGAAAACGCTATAGGGATTTTTCCCCGGCTATGCTGCTTACCAAGGACGTAATTTGCCCAAAAAGACGGTCAAATTCTTAGCGCAGAGACAAAAAGTACGTTCCTACCGTGATAATAGACACTTGTAGTAGCAATAATCGTGCCAAGGTCATTTTAGCGATATAGTAGTTTATACGCCTAGAACGCCAGTTACCCGCTACTAGGGTATGGCTTTCTAACTTGTACATCGTCTTTATTTCGCTCTTAAATGTAGATTAGAGGTAGATTATGCGTAAATACTTCCTGGACCGCGTGCAAGTAGGTGTCCGTGGCTACCAACCCGGCCAGGCAACCTACGACTCGATGCCCGACGCCCTGCTCGCCGCGTATTGCCACCTATTCCGTTTATACGGCTTACGTCCGTGCGACCCCGGTGACGCTATTCACCACGCAGACAGTGCTTCCGTAATCGTCGCACTTTCTGGTGCCTCGATTCAATCACACCTGTACGCCGTGGATAGTGACCCGTTAGCAGCACTCGCGGTTTACGTCGGCGCTGTGGATTTGGAGGGGGAATGACCGACGAACTCAGGGATTTGGGCCGTCGCGCTATCGCGTGCCGTGGGTGGAAGTGGATGGACGGGATGCTAGACGGTGCTCAATCAGGTTGGCGGTACGACGCTCAGTTGAATGGATTTCTATTCTGCGACGAAACCAACCTTGGCGATGTAACCGAAATAGATGCTTATCTAGAGTTGGTGGAGCCTGACTCCTTGCCCGACCTCTCCGACCCGGCCACGCTAGGCTGCCTCCTGCGCCTCGTCCGAGAAGCATGGGACGACGAGTGGCTGGCGTGCCTGGGTTCGTACAGCCGCTCTGGTGGACAATGGACCGTGCATGGCGGCAAGCCACACGGTAGTCGCTTTCTAGTGCGCGTTACCGGCGAAGCCTATCCCAGCGAAGCAAAAGCACTGATAGCCGCGCTCGAGGCTGCTCCATGAATCCCGCCAAATCCATTCTCAAACTACCCCGCTTCCGGTTCCTCCCCGGCATGGCCTACATCGGTCACGACGGCTTGCAGTACCGCGTCACGGGCTTGGGTCGTGTAGACCCATACGAAGTCCGCGAACTCGACCTCGGCGACGTAAGGACGCTGACGGCGCTTCATGCGCTGATAGAGGAAATCGTAGGCTGCATGGTGAAAACCCACCGCGTAGACGACGGCACCTACCTGGTGCTCACGGATAGGCCGAGTGGTCTGTTGTCGTCGCCACAAGAAACCTACGCCGACGCGCTGTACGAGGCGCTGGACTTGCTAGGTCGATGACTCGGACGTACTACCACATACGCGAGTTGTACGACACGCCGCCGCTCGCAGACGGCGTAGTGCTCTGGTTGTCGATGGACGACGCGGTGCAAGCTGCCAGAGCACGCCTAGAGCGCGACTTGGGCATCGACGCGCACCTCGGCACGGTCACGGTTACAGTGCGAGCCTACAACCGCGTAGACGGACGCACCGATTGGCGTGTAGACGGCGTGTTTCGCCCCACCAAGGGCGTGGTCAGGAAGCACTCGTTGCTGGTAAAGGCGTTAGCCGTAGACGTAAGGGATAGGGGGTATATTTCCCATTCCTAGACTTTAAACAGTCAAAAATCACAGCTCGATTTTTCAAATTTTACCGCGCAGGAGCCCCATGCGTCCCTTCATTTTGCTTCATGTGCTCGAGCCCGACAGCTACAACGACCGGCTATCGTGCGTAGCCGTCGAAGAAATCTTGTACTTGCAACAGCGCGCAGGCTTCACACTCGTTCTTTTGCGGTGCGGAGCCGAATGGGAAGTCCGTGAAACCGTAGGCGAAATCGCGGCGGCACTGCACGCAGTCGGTACGGTGCCTATGGAGGCCCGATGAGACACTACCTACACGGCGACCCGCACGAAGACGGCAGCGGCCTCTACTTTTGCCATAGGTGCGACATTTTTGCGTTGCCCCGACACTTTGATAATTGCCAGCTCGGCGTCGTGGTGAAGCGCGGTACGTCGTACAGAGAAACACACGCCTGGCGCTATGTAAAATACTGGCAGATTCTCCACGGTAAGAAGGGTGTTGTCGAGGATAAACGCAACCTTTTCTACGACGGCGCGCTAACCGAAAGAAAATTACCAACCCTCGACCGCGCCTAACTTACAAGGTGGCTAGTAGTTGTCGGGAGGCCGAATGGACAAACGAGACACGATGCGGCTGCTGTACGACGTAGCCCACACCCTAACCGGCACGGACGACTACAAGAGTGCCTGGGCCGCGTTCAGCGTCCGACTCTGCATCGCTACTACGGTAGTGGAGGCATAATGGGCGCGCACGCTGACCCGGTGTTTAAGGCAGAGGTATTGCAGGACTATGTGGACCAGCGCATGACCGCCAAGGAGTTTGCGGAGCACACGGGTCTACCGCTCAACAACGTCTACCGCATCCTCGCATATGAACAGTGGACGAAGACGCCTCGGCCAGAGGGCTTCATGTACCCGTGGCCGGAACACGCAGACGACCACAGGCGGTGTATCGACACAAGCCGCTATCCGCACTTTGTAGACGTTCTGGCTCAGGCCGAAGCCGAAAAGTGGAGTGTCCGCAAGACCTCCAAGGCGCTTGGTGTAGCCCCGTCGTCTATCCCGACCGTGAAGCGTCGTTTGCGCGAAGCTGGTCTATGGCAGGGTGGAGAATGACTCAGGACAAGGCTTGTGATTGGCTTTTGGCTTGTAAGGCCAGAGAGTACGACGATAGCTTGCGTAGTCCAGGCGTGCGCTGCTTCCAGATGCCTCGCATGACCGATGTGCCGTTATGTGGCTGCAACGAAAAGCCACCGGCTTTGCACGTTATCGTGTTTCCAGACTTGGGTAGCCCAGCGCGACCGGAGTGGCAGGGCGGCGTTGAGTTTGAAGTTGTCGGACAGGCAGGCGATAATCGCTGGTTAAAGGCCATTATATATTCTTGCCGACGCGACGAATTAGCCGATGTGCTGGTAGACGCGGAATATGTTGCGAAGCGAGTGTGGACCACCTATTTCGACTTGATGAACGTGCGTAGACCACCGCAGGATCGCAGCCATGACCAAGTATGATGCACAATGGCGGGCTGATGCTTTGCGGGAGTGCTGGGAAAAGCAGCTAACGCCTTTGGAGTGCGCTCAATATATCGGCGTTACCCGCGCTCAAATCTACGCAATCTTCGCCGGTCGCGAGTGGAAGTCCATCCCAAGGCCAGAAGGCTTCGTCTACCCGTTCCCGTCGCTACCAGTGCAACGCAAGCTCACAGCCGACGATAAGGCTGCGTATTTGCGCCGCTACGTTCAGGAACACCAAACACCTGACGAGTTCGCAGCGATGGTCGGCGTAAACCGCGAATCTGCGTACCATGTGCTCAAAGGTTTTGGATGGAAAGACATCGAGCGTCCACCTGGCTTCCACTATCCGTGGCCTGACCGCCAGTGGAGCCGTAAACCGAAAACTGAACGTCCAGCATGGAGTCGTCGTGCGCCCAAATAACTACGCGATTGTCGAACGCGCCGTCGAAGAAGGCATCGCCTATGGCTATCGTCGTGCGTTCAAGCACACGGAAACACCAGCGCACGAAACCATCAAGGCCGAAATCCAAAACGCGGTGCTTGTTCAGCTAGGGGAAATCTTCGACCTCGACAGCGGGGATGAGTTTTGGGGCGACCAGTTGGCGGAAGCCCTACTCGACGCATGTGGGCCACTTGCTATCGGTCGCGCTGCGTATCGCGCACATTTGTCCGAAGGCGCTGTTATCGCGTGCATCACCGACGAGCCCGACCGATTCGTCCGCGTGGGCGAAACCGTAGACTTGGTGCGGCCATGATAGCGCAAGCACTTATGGGCTTTTCCTATAAAGCCGGTATGCTGGTCAAAGACAACACGACGGGGTTCTTGTGGCGTGTGCCAGAGGACTTCGGCTACCACGCGTCCTACTACCAGACCGTACAGGCCGATGACCCGGCTACGGGCGGCATCCTGCTGTCCATGCTCGGGAACTGTGTCACGGTCGAGGCTCCGTGGGTCAAGGGCAATCTATGGCACGTTCAAATCCATCACGGAAAACAAAATATCCGCATGGCGGGTGCTTGTTTGGGTGAAGCGTGCATCAAGGTTGCACAAGAAATCGGATGCTGGCCCAACGGCTGACGCCTACGATGGCTAATAGAGAGCGGAGGGTGTCGTGACGACCTTCGCAGAAGAAATGGAAAGGCGGCGTATCGACTGGCTAACTCGCATCCCGCCGACGCTGAATGACGGTGATATGCGCGTGCTGCGTGAGATGTCTGGTGACTTCACCGTGCATCAGTGGGCACGGCAGTTCGATACGACCGTGTTGGAGGTCGAGCGTGCCTGTGCGTGGCTCGGCGTGAAACCGCAATCTTGGGAGAAGAAATGAACTCGCACAATTTGCTTGAATCGCTCATCACGGCTTTGGAAGCCTACGACGACAAAATCGCCTTGCAGGAAGCTCTTGATGGCGTGCGCGACTTTGTATGCACGCTGCTGGTCACCGAAGACATCGACGCCGATAGCTTCTGTGCTGCTATCCAAGAGAGAATGCCGGAAATCAAAGACGTAGCCAACCGATTGCGTAATCAGGAGACCCAATGACCGCGACCCTGTGTATCCGTGCTGCCCGTCGGGTGTTCAGTGATATGTACACCGACGAGGACTTCGCCGACGCTTTCATGCGCGCCTACAACGCGGATCCGAATCTGTGGAAATGGAACGTGAGCGTCCACGAAGCGGACCTCCCGGTTATGGTACGCGGCCTGCATGGGGATGTTGACCTGAAGCGGTCTACGGAAATCTCAAACAAGATGCTTATGGCGCTATCTAGCGTCGTAGCGTTAGCGTAGGTGTAAACGTGATTATGAATGAAAACCAGTACGAAGAAATCTTAATGCGCGTTCCATCCATCGTGGACCGCGCCAAGCTCCTGTCGCACGACGTACTGCTTCGGCAGCGTGCGTCTGCCGTCCGACCAGGTGGTGAAACCGCTGAACGCGAGGCAATTATCGCGTTTCTGATGCGCGCTGGTGGCAATGGGACGACGGTACGAGGGGCTTACGCCCACAAGCTAGCAGGTATGATTGCAGCCGGGGAGCACCTGTCGAGGGAGGCCGCGTGACGCTGGAGAACATCAATCCGTCGCTACCTCGCCCCGTAAGCATCCCAGCACCATCGCGTACACCTGTGACGGTTCCGGTCACGATGCAGGGGCAACTGGTTCGACGCAACGAGGGTGTCGTAGTCAGCATCAGCCGTGAGGCCATGCGGCTTCGGGATTCGCAATGAGCTTCAACAAGTGCCACCTCCTAGGCTACTACGGCTCAGACGAAGTTCACGCTCTTAGCGCGTGGACCTCGACCTCGCGGGACTTGGACGACGCTAAACGCGAACGCATCCCGGCGCTGTTGCGTATGCTTGCTGAGAACGGCCACCACACACCGTTTGAGAAGTCCGCGCTACACTTCCTCGTCACCGTCGATACAGCGACCCATATTCACCTGTTGAAGCACCGCATCGGCGTGTCCATCAACGGGGAGAGCGCCAGGTATAAAGAACTGCGTGAAGACAAGTCAATGATGCCGCGAGACTGGTCCGAAGAAGAACAAGAACGCTTGGATGCCTATACGCACAATGCGTTCAAGGAATACCATGCGTGCATTGAAAGACTCGTCGCCGCCGGTCACACGCGAAAGCGTGCAAAGGAATCCGCCAGGTTCTATCTACCGTATGCCTCGCAAATCGTAATGGATATCCAGTTTAACTGGCGGTCTTTCCATCACTTCTTGTCATTGCGTATGAAAGATGATGCTCAGGTCGAGGTTCACGACCTCGCGAAGATCATGTTGCAGTTGGTGGCTAGTCTGCCTGGAAAGCCTTTTGAACACACTATCGCTGCCTTTGGATATGGAGTTGAAGCCAGTGACTGACGCGCCGTTGTTTGCTTCGTTGAAAAAGCCGCTGCCGTATACGCTGATTCATTCGGACTGCGTTGAGGCGATGCGGCTTATGAGCGAAGCAAGCATCGACGCGATTGTTTGCGATCCTCCGTATGGCATTTCTTTCATGCAGGCTGATTTTGACCGGCTCGGTGATGGTCAGGGTCAGCAAGAATGGCATAGGCGATGGGCTGAGCAGGCTAGGCGTATACTTAAACCTGGTGGGCATATCCTAGCGTTCGGCTCGCCTCGCACAGTTCATCGGTTGACCAGTGGAATTGAAGATGCGGGCTTTGAGGTTCTAGATCAGATAATTTGGCTCTATGGCTCGGGAATGCCAAAATCAAAAGGGCTACTCAAGCCAGCAAATGAGCCAGTCGTGCTTGCTAGAAAGCAAGTAGAAAAGACTATAAAAGCGAACATCAATAAGTACGGGACTGGCGCTATCAATGCTGAGTCGTGCCGCGTTCCGTTTGTGTCAGACGAAGATGAGCGAGAATCAAAAAACAAAAATCGCCATGCTGACTTCAACTCAAAACCATCTAATCACGGTATCTATTCACCAGATAATCGTATGGGATCTGAGAAAGGCAATTATAACCCGCCCGGTCGATGGCCATCAGATGTAATCATTACACATGGCGCGGAATGCGTAGAAGGTGCATGTTCACTTGGATGTCCGGTTTTAGAACTAGAAAGCCAAAGTCCTGGATGTTCAAGATTTTTCTATACGGCAAAACCAGACAAATCTGAACGCAGTGAGGGTCTTTCTGAGAGAAATACGCACATCTGCGTAAAACCGATTGAGATGATGCGCTATCTCTGCCGCCTCGTCACACCTCTGGGTGGTGTTGTCCTCGATCCGTTCATGGGTTCGGGTTCAACGGGTGTCGCGGCCTTGCGCGAAGGCTTCCGATTTATCGGCATCGAACGTGAGCAAGAATACTACGACATTGCTCAGCAGCGCATCGAACACGCTGCTAAGTCTGATTCCTGACACGCCTAGCGCAGCCGTCGTGGTAGCACTATTCCCAAGGGGGTAGTGTGTCTCGGCGCTGCGTTCTCGATTCCGATGATGTTGCGCTATTAGACGACACCGACTTTCGTAGTGTGCCGTATACCGAGGGCTGCGTCGTAGAAGCAGGCTCCACTTTCCGCCTAGTAAATCCGCTGAAAGAGGAAGAATCCATGCCTACGCCAGAAGAACACGCGCCCGTAGAAGCGCACGAAGCGCCAGAGCACGCTGCTCCTGTCGAGCACGCAGAGATGCCTGCTCCAGACGTAGCGGAGCCGATGCACGCTCCGGGTGCTGCTGAATTGCATGAAACCGTAGGTGCCGATGCCGGTCCTGCGGTTGCCGACCTCTCGCAGTTGCAAGGTCTGGCTGGCGACAACCCAATGGTGATGCTCGCGCTTGCGGGTATCGCGGTTCTTGGTGGTTCCGCTGGTTGGAAGCACTGGAACAAGTTGTCGGAACAGAAGCACGAACAGAAGATGAAGGAACTGGAGATGCAGGCGCAGGCCCAGGGCATGAACGGTGCTCAGCCGCCGCCGTGTGCCGCTGCGAATCTAAAACTGGAGGCCGAACTTAAAGCGTTGCAAGGTCAGGTCGCGGAAAACGCCGCGAAGATGGCGAAGCTCGAGAAGAAGACGCTCGCGATTGCGTCCTCCGACTTCGACCCTGATGAGTGGGAAAAGTGGAAAGTAAAAGTAGACAAGAAACTGAAATCACTCTGAAAGGTCGAGGTAAAAATGGCTACGCCACTAGATTTTAAGGTATCCCCGCATTTTTCATGGGGAGAAATGACGCGCACGGGTCAATCGGCCCTGCAAGAGAAAAACCGCGCCGAAGCAGAGCAGTACAAGGACGCGATTACCGCGCTCTGTCAGACGCTCATGGAGCCGGTGCGAATGAAGTTTGGCCCGTTGCGAATTAATAGCTGCTTCAGGGGGCCGTCTGTTAATAGTGCGGTTGGAGGCTCAAAATCCTCACAGCATATGGTGGGGCAAGCGGTAGATTTTGTTCCAATGGACGACAAAATCGCGCTGATGACCATCGTGAACTGGATTCGTCACGAATCCGGATTGAAGTGGGGTCAATTGATCAACGAGCACCCCGGCAACAGCAAGTGGATTCACCTGTCTCTTGGCGACCCGTGGCGGAAGACCAACAATATGCAAGTGTTGGACTTCGACGGCAAAGCCTACACCCCCATCAAGTAGTCACTAGGAGGCGGTATGGCGTGGCCTATCGTGGACATCCTGCCGCCTCCTGCTCCGATCGGTGTGGATTGGGTGTACGCATCCGCTCCCCCTATCGGGTGGCGTGCTCAGGCTGCTGCCGCGTGGTCGAGCAACGTCGTCCGTCGATGGGGCGTTCCCTTGGTGCCGCATCTCTACACGGTGCAATTGAGTGGCACCTATCGTGCGGATCATTGGTTCTTGCACGCAGGCACTACGGGGGCGTCGTGGAATGGGCCTGTTGGACTCGCCAACCCTCGCCTCGTCGTCGGCTATACGAACGATAGGGTGGTGATGCAAGCCGCCACTACGGCCCCATTAAGCACGTTTAATGACCTCGTAGGAGCCCATGCGTGGGCCTACGATGCGTCGGTGTCGGTGGCTGGGTCTTGGTCTAGTGTCACACTTGGAAGCGTTCACCGGGGCTATGCTACGGAATACTGGCAGCCCAGCAGCTATGTTGCCGTGGGTTTACGCTACCAGTCGCTTGCCGTGGAGGCTCGAGGCGAGGTAGATCTTAAGGCAAATCGTGTAGGCGAAGCAGCGGTATCCTATGGTCTAAAGGGCCAATGCTGGCGCACGCGACCTAGCGTAGCTGTAGGCTTTACCAAAGGCATCGGAACGCCAGCAGTGCGCCTCAGGGCGACAGTTGAGTATGGTTGCGGATTAAAGCCGCCGACAGTCGCTATGGAATTTGTCGAGTCGCATCTTTGGATTGAGGCGGAGCAATCTGGACCGCTGCCATTGACCGAAGCGCCGAAGTCTTATCCGACAGCACATGAGTCTATTGGTGGATTTCTCACAGCCAATCCGATGGTTCGTGTCTATATCCGCACGAATTTGTCCGAGACTCAGGCGCAACGTGCGCTCTCGGTATTTGTCGCCAAAGGGCTTTCAATGTCGCAAGTGGAGCGTACTGACTACATTTCGCGTGTTGCTGGTGAACCTTTATACTTAGATTTCGTCGTCATAAGGGGCAACAAAAACGCGGAGGCGACCGATGCGCCCGTGGAAGTGGTGCCCTGATGAACACTGTTGGATTCGATGTGCGGACAACCACGCGCCACTGGCGCGAGTGCGGCCACCACAGCCTGGACGGTCGGTAGCTAACTGTACGGTCTACCTACCGAGTGGTGTTGTAGGTCTGAATACCGGAGACTTGCAAAGCGGAGCCCGGTGGTGTGACGAAAGGCTGGTCGAGGCCAATTATAAATTGCGTCTGCTACAACAACCGATAGCCAAAGACGAGATGCACAAGGGCTTTTCGTGGATATGGTTGCATAGTAAGCCACAGCGCGGATAGTACAGAGTCAGAGGTACATGATGCCCGACTTTGCCAACTACCATGTGGTTGTGAATCCACGCCCTATCTCACCGCAGGGTGGAAACATTCTGCTATCGAGCCGCACTGTCGCTGGTCCTGAGCAGGATGGCGACCGCCGCGTGTACTTCCCGGCGCAGGTTTTGCGTCGGTTATTGGAACTTGCCGAGTCGTCGCCGACACAAACAGCGATGATGACTCGAGCCGGTGTCCGTATCGAAACGTGGAAGGACGCCAACGGACACGTTTTTGAATCGTGGCACTTCGTCGGGGTAGACCCGAAACCTGAACGGTTTTTGGGTTCGCTATGATTGAGCAATACCGTGGGCTATTGGCGGAAATCGTCAAAGGCAATCCCGTCTTGGAAATTGGCGTCGTACATCACCGCAATTTGCGCGGTGAGCCGATTTCGTTCAAGGATATGCCGTACTTGGTTGAGCTCTATACCGATGCGACTCGGATGGAGAATTGGGTCATCCGTAAGTGCGTGCAGACCGGGTTTTCTGAGTGGGGCATCCAGTTCGCGCTACAACGCGCCGGGTGGAGCAACCGCATCGTCGCCTACGTTTTGCCGACGTACAACACGCGAGGTCGCTTCGTTCAACAGCGCATCAATCCGCTGATTCAAGCGGTTCCGGCGTATCGCGAACGCACCTCGGCGTCGGTTAAGAGCTTCGTCGGTACGAGCAACGCATCGGTGAAGAAGAACACCGACAATCTCAGCCTCAAGAAGTTCAATGGCGGTGGGTCTATCCTGTTCCTTGGGTCGAATACCGATAGCGACTTCGTGGAATTTTCCGCCGACTTGCTCATTATTGACGAATACGACGAGTGCGACCCTGCGAATCTCGCGAAGGCCCGTGACCGTCTGCGTGCATCGCCTTACGCGCAGATGCTGCGAGTAGGCAATCCGACCCTGCCTCGCGTGGGGATTAGCCGTCTGTACGACGAGTCCGATGGGCGTCGGTGGTTCCACCAATGCACCCACTGTGGCTATCGACAACCGCTGGACTGGTTTCTGAACGTCGTCCGTCGCGCCGATGATGGGTCATGGGTGCCGCGTGACTCAAAGCGATGGTTGCACCACAAGGCTGGCACAGAAAAGGTCACGAAGGGCAACGACATTCGCCCGGTGTGCCTGAAGTGCCAGAAGCCTTGGGACCGCGTAGCAGACGGGTCACTATGGGTAGCAGAGCGTCCACAATTTAAAAATACGCGGGGTTATACCTGTTCCCGCATGGACGTTCTGTACGAGCCAATGATCGGGCTTTTTCGTGAATGGCTAAACGTGCAGGGCAATCCCGATGCGCTCGGTACGTTTCACTGCTCGGTTCTTGGTATCCCCTATGAGTTTGAGGGGGCGAAGCTATCCGCCAGCGACCTTGAAATGTGCTGCTCGGCCGACCCGGTGGACTACGCGGGTGGCGAAAACTACAAGAAGCAAACGGTTGTCGCCGGGGTAGACGTTGGTTCCGTTTTGCATGTGACCATCGACATCATTCCGAAGGTGACGGAAGACGGCGAACCGCATCGCCAGGCGCGTCTGATTTGTACCTGTCGTACCTTTGAGGAAGTGGCGGATATTCTGAGGCGCTACCATGTGACGGTGTGCGTCATCGACTCGATGCCTGAAATCCATAAGGCGCAGGAACTCCGAGATGAGTTTTTGGAAAGTGGTGAATGTAGCGTGTGGTTAGCTCGATTTACCGCGACACCCAAAGCAGGGCAGACCAAGTACGGCATGAAGCTCGACTACGCCTCGCAGACAGCCAACGTGGACCGCACGGCACTGATGGACGTTGCCTATGCTGACATACGCTCTGGACGTAGGACGTTCCCTGAGGATGCTTGGTCGGTGCTTGGATGGTCGGAACAAATGCGCGCTCCCGTTCGCGTCATGGACGAGGACAAGGGCCGTATCGTATGGGTCGAAGGCAACGCAGCGGACCATTATCGGCTTTCGGACACCTATGCGCGCCTAGCGTATGACCTTTGCAACATCGGCGGCAGTTATATGTCCGTCTGATGGATAGGTAGAAGCGGAGGCAACATGGCTGACGCTCCCGCGCTGTCGCTCAAAGAAGACATCGACTCGCTCTGCGACCACGACAAGCGGATTTTGGTTCGCGCCATTGTTGCGCCCCGGTGGGAAATCTTTATTCCGCAACCCAATCAACAATGGACGAAGGCAGCGGTGCGCGACAAGACCGGGCAAGTGCTAACGCTCATGGCCGCTCATGTGCCGACCGCTAAGGATCAAAAAGATCCGATGGACGATGCAGCGTACAAGCGGGTGCTTGTGCGCGTGCGAAACGAACCCGCAGACCGGCAACGCTTAGCTATTCTGCTTATCGCTGAGAGTTTCGAGGCCACTTATGGGCGGAATCAAAACGGACCCGGCATTTACGAGCAGGCTATGCGCCTCAGTCAGTTGATGCTGGCGATGGAACTTGAACATCAGGCCAATATGTCAGGGTGGTTGTATACCGGGGTTCGCGTAGACCCCGTTAAGAGGGCTCGCGATGAAGCACATGCAAGAGTTGGCAAACGACGGGTGCGCTGAATGTGGCGCTGAATTGAACCGAATGGACGAGGTGTATCCTGCGTCGATTTCTTATGTTCTCGCTGGCGACCGTACCGCTTGGACTCGTCCTCGCGTCGTGCTGCTATGCCGTAGTTGTGCGGCGCACTTGCAACAGCAGACGAACATCACCGACGAGGGTGGATACTTCGCGGAATGAACGCTAGTATTGCCGTGGAGGCAATATGCGCGTCATCGGAACGGTCACACCCGCAGTAACTCTGCGTAAAGAGGAGCCCCGTGTCGGTGGCTGGCTTGCTACGCGAGTGCCAGGTGGAGAAGAACGGGCGCGCTTTGGTAAGCAGGTTGTCGCCAATCTGTTCGGTGGCTCATCCAGCGCCTTGGCGTATTCGCAACGCAGTCAGAGGCTGCTTACGTCTGAGCAGTTGTGGCAAGTCTACCAGCGCACCGCCGACGTTCGGGCGGCTGTTGACGGCGTAGCTCGCCGGGTATCTACTTGGGATTGGATGGTGGAGCCTGCGGATGGTTACGAACATGACCCAATAGCTCAGGCTCTTGCCAAGGAATATACGCGATTCTTGCTTGTCCCCAACGACGATGGCGAAACGTGGCAAGAGGTTATTCACAAGGTCGCGCTCGACCAGTTGGTGTACGACGTAGGCGTTATCGAGCACGTTTTCGACACCGTGGTAGTCGAAGGCGAGCCCCGGCCTGGTACGACGCTCAAAGAATTGACTGCTCTGCGTGGCGCGAACGTCCATAAGATTCTCGACAAGCACGGGAAACTCCTGCGCTATGTGCAGGACGACTTCATTGACACCGGGTTTGGCCTGACGGTTGAATACGATAGTCCGACCGCCACGTTCTTTGAGCCGCGTCAAATCTCGTTTTTCCCGCTGACGCCGAATACAACGACGCCGGAAGCGGTGCCGCTTATCGAGGCTATCGTCAACGAAGTCATCACCATTCTAAACTCGTCAGAACACGCGATGTTGGCGTTCGATAGCGACGAGTTGCCACCTGGTATCGTGTTCTTGGCGGGTATCGCTGGTAAGGCGGCAGAGGCAGCTAAAGCCGACTTGCAGAACATGCGCGGCAAAGATCACAAGGTCCGCGTGATGACCTCGGCAGACCCGCAGGCCAGTGGTGCCAAGTGGGTTGAATTCCGCCGTAGCCAGAAAGACGTAGATTTCGTAAACGTCGTCAAAGAAATCCGGCGCACGATTTGGCGCGTATTCGGTGTGCTTCCGGTAGAGATGGGTGCGACCGAGAACGTGCCGAAGGCAGTCGGCCAGGTGCAGTTGGACGTTAGTGCCTCGCACCTTATCGGGCCAATGCTCGAGCACATCGAGAACAAGGTCAACGCTCGGATTCTGCCGCTGCTGGCTGGCAACCCGGAGCGCGCCCGTATGGTGCATTTCCGGTTTGACCGCGAAGCCAAGCTCACGCCGAGTGAGGAGCAGGACCGCAGCCAGGCTATCGGTGCTCTCGTAGACCGTGGGATTCTGACCCGCAACGAGGCGCGTCGTCGCATGGGTGAGTCGCCGGTTGTCGGTGGCGACGTAGTGACGCTGACGACCGGGCAAGGCGTGCTGCTTTTGACCGACATCGTAGGCATGACGGGGCCGCTTTCGCCTGATGGAGGTGGTGGTAGTGCTCCACCAGAGCCGATTACGCCTCAGAACCTCTACCCTGAGCCGGGTACGCGAGCCGTGGGGGATACTGACCCCACAAATTTTCCCAAGCGGGGCGACAACAGGAAAGTGTCGCTCCGCAACAGCGAGTACGGCGTTTTCGACCCTGAGTTTGCCGAAGACCTCCGCGTGAACTGGCCGCAAATCTGGAAGCGTGGTGGAAACATCCTCGGCAATACGCAGTACAAGCGACTAAAGCCAGTCGTGGCGCGTAACGGTGCCGTAGAAACCGAGACAGAAGAATTGGCTGTGCGCTTGCGCGAAGCGTGGTCTGCGCGTCACTACGGCGACCATCGACTGCCGGGTGTTGTGGCGCTCATCAAGTGGTTCACCGTAGGTGAAATCGGCGAATCCGAGATGAAGCGTATTGTTCGCGAAGAAAAGCAGCGGCTGATGAAGCGCCGTGTGGAGCGGCGCATCCCGGCTGAATGGCAAGCAGGCAGTCGGTTTGAGGACTACCGCACGGTGGACTTGGAAGAACTTGGGTCGCTTATCGAGGACTATCACGCGGAGGTCAACGATTTGTGGGATGAAACCACACTCGCGGTCGCGGCTATCTTCGCGTCGTATTGGAAGCGCGGCGGCATGACGAGTGACCAAGTACTAGCGGCACAAACTCGCATTAGCGCGGAACTTGCTAAACTCGAGGACAAGTGGTCGCTGATTACGCAGTCCTACTACGACGAAGCTGCTCGTATCGGTGAAGACGCGGCACTGGCCTTTACGGGTGGTGTAGCTGGCGACGGTGCTACCGACGCTGCGCGCATGTACCACCAAGAGGCGATGGGCTGGTTACGGAGCCCTGGTGGACTGATGATGGATGTCGAGGCGGGTATTTTGGAGAAACTGACGGAACTCACCCGCACCAACGACACGCCGCTCGCGCAATACGACACCGACAACAGCGCCGAAGTGGCCGTGGCACTCGCTATTGCGCCGCTTTTGGCTAATCGGTTCCGCGTTGGCAATTACAGCGGCAAACTCGGTCTGCTTGCAAATGAAGTTGCAGGGCGTGTAATCGCCGCGAACAGCACGGAAGTCAACGCGAATGGCGACCTAGCGGCGACCGAATGGTACGTCCAGTGGGTAGCCGCAATGGACGACCGGACTTGTTCGGACTGCGTTTACGAAGGCGGTCTGCCGATGCGTCCGCTGTCGGACCTTGTGACATTCCCCGGTGGTGACACGCAATGTGGCGCAAGGTGCCGATGCATCCTCGTATATTGGACGAAAGACGAGGTTTTGTCGGGTGAGGCCGTCGATCTACGAAACGCATAAATCGCGGTGCTATTTGACGCTTCGGTGTCGATAGGTGTAGCCTAACGGAAGGCGGAACGTGACACGCTACGCCTATACGACTAAGGGTTGCCGATGCACACCGACAAGTTCCCGTTTCTGTCTGAACTCGACGCCGCAAAGCCGGATGAAGTCCTTGCTGACGGTAGCAAGGTCTTTACGGTGCGGTGTCGTCATCCATTTTCGGGCCTCGACTTTATCCAGACTCGCCGCGCTGAAAACGTGAAGGCTGAGCGGGTGATTATCGACTCGGGCGAAGGTGAAAAGCTCGACCCGTCTGCCACCGCGAATCCCAATAAGGATTCCGTGGACTTTGAGAATCCGGTGCTGTTCGGTACGTCGTCGTCTACTTCCGTGGACTTCTACGGCACCGAAATGTCGAAAGACGCCTTGGAGCAGATGGCTCAGCAGATGAGCCGTGAAGGCGGTATCCCGTATCTTCCTCGCCACAACAACGGCATGAATGGTGCCGTGGAGTGGGATGAGGTCATGGGCCGCACGTTGGAAGCCAAGGTGGTGCGCGCTGACGGCGTGAAGTCGGCCTACAACGGGGCAGAGGAGCAATACGTCCTTCAAACGAAGGTTATGCTCTACAAAGATGACCCGTATGCCAGCAAGATGGTTCGCGCCTTGGAGCGTGGCGACCGTATCGGTCAGTCCATCGGTGGCTGGTTTACTCAGTTGCAGTTCGTGCAGAACAGCGAAAAAGAAATTGAGAGGGTCATCGTGCGCGGAATCGAACTCGACCACCTCGCGGCGACCCGTGCGCCAGCGAACCCCGATAGCAACGACCTTGGACTTTTGCGGTCTGCGGCGCGTAGCATCCTGAATCAGTTGCCTACGCCGATGCCGGTGGTCGATGAGCGTGCTGTGACCTCTTACGCGGACTTCCCGCTCGCGCCGGAAGAAACCCCGTGGTCGTGGGATGCGGCTGACCAAGATGCGGTTCTTGGGCCGGATATGGATTGGGCTCGCTATCAGCGGGTTCACGCCTACTACGACGCGGAGCGCGCTGACGTTAAGGGCGGGTACAAATTGCCGTTCGCCAAGGTCATCGACGGTCGCATTCACGCGGTTTGGCGCGGTGTTGCGGCGGTGATGGGCATTCTGCTCGGCGCTCGCGGCGGTGTGGACATTAGCGATAATGACCGTCGTCGTGCGTATGACCTGATGGTTCGGTACTACGAACGGTTTGAAAAGACGCCGCCTGAGTTCCGTATGCGGGACGCAGCCGAAGTGCGACACATCCTCGCGGTCGAGGACCATCCCGACCACTACTGGATCAAGTTCGCAAAGGAACATGAGGAGTATGAAGATTCTGCCGGTGGTGAAGAAGCGGCCATTGAGGTCGAGGCTGAGCCGAAGGTTGAAGTGAGTGTCGAAAATTATGCTATCGACGCGAGTGCGCCGGTAGTGGAGAATTCCCGTATTTCTGCGGGTGAAACCCAAGTGGAGCGCAAGATGTCTGACCTGAACATCGACGCCCTCGCCGCCCTTCTCGACGCCAAACTGGCTCCGCTTGCTGAGCGGGTAGCTGGTCTGGAAGCTGTGAAGGCTCCGAAGGCTGATACCGTTGAAGACCGCCTCGCTGTTGCGGAAGCCCGTGCGGCTGCTGCCGAAGCGAAGCTCAACACCATGCTCACCGCCTCGCACCGCGTCGGTCGTTCCGTCGTCGGTCACGTTGGCGTTGGCGCGCAGGCTGTTGGTGGCTTGAAGGGCGTTGTCGAAGCCAATCGCACCAAGAACGGCATGGTTGCTACCGTTGCCGAGCACATGGTCGATGGCCTCAACAAGCGTGGCGAGCACATCCCGGCTGACCTCTCGGCCCAACTCGGCAACCTTCTGGATGCCGCCGTTGCCGAAGGGTTGATTACCACCCCTGAAACCCGCGCTAATTGGGCTTGAGGTTAATATGAAATCCGAATTCCAGTGGGCGTCTTTCGACCCCTCCCGTCGTGAAGCGTTTGAGCGCGCCATCACCGTTTCTGGTGCTGGTAACGTGCTTCTCCAGACCTTCATCAACAAGACCGTGCAGCAGATCTCGAACCGCGAAGAAGGTGTGTATTCCACACTCGTTCGTCGTCCAGGTCAGGGCAACGGCGCGTACATCAACCGACGCAGCGAGCCAGGCACGCTTGCTCAGTGGGTGAACGATACCGACACCATCAACGAATTCACGGGCTCTTACGCTCAGAAGTCGTTTCTGTACCGCACGCTCGCGACCAAGGGCCGCGTGACCCGGTACATGCAGGCTCAGGGTCGTAGCTACGGCGACATCCTTGCCGGCGAAATGACCGCGAAGGCGTCTGATTTCGCGGCGGCGATGGAAGACTGCTTGGTGCTCGGCAACAACGCCGCTGTTCCGAAGCAGTTTGACGGGCTCATCACCTTGGCGCAGGAAACCTCCAGCCAAATCATCCTTCAGACGACCGCCTCGGCGGGTGATGCGTTCACCCTCGAGAAGCTCGATGAAGCGATTGACGCGGTGAAGGGTTCAGGTTCGCGCTCGGACATCCTTATCTTCGCCTCCCGCAAGGGTCGTCGGCTCATCAATGCGGCTCTCCAGTCGCAGCAGATGTTCAATGACATGACGGAGATTGCGGCTGGTTTCCGTGTTCGCACCTACGATGGGATTCCGCTCGTCACCTCCACGGGCATGTCGGACGCGCTGACGTTCAACGGCACCAAGGTTTCGGCGTTCTCGGGCGCGGCTACCACGGCGATTTGCGTCGTCAACACCCGCGATGTTTACATCGAGGAACTGACCCCGCTGACGGTTATGCCGCTCGCGAAGTCGTCCTCGCAGTACGACGAGTTCGATATGTATTGGGACGGCTCGCTCGTCGCGGCGAACCCGCTCGCGCTGTCTGTGCTCGTCGGTATCGACGCGGCCTGATAGTCGCTGGCGCACCCAAGCAAGTGCGGAGGCTCGGTGGTAACCCCACCGGGCCTTTTGCATTTAGGTCATGCGCGGTTTATGGTGAGTTCGGAGGTACGAAGATGCCCGCAGTCCGTCCTGTTGAGATTCCCGCGCCGTCTACTTGGAGTCGCGTGCTACGTCGCTACGACCGTGACCCGCGCCTTCCACTCGTTTTCGCAGGATATGACTGCCGGGTGACGGCGAAGCCCGTGGAACTCGACGGCGTAGTAGCTCCTACGCTGTTCTTCCCGCTTGGGAAGGAAGAAGGCGCTAAACGTGCGTGCCGCCTCGGGTGGATTGACGAAACCGATAAGGTGCGCGAGTTCGCGTCACAGTTCGTCGTCATCACTGGTCCTGCGCTGGCTGACTTCTTGGACACGATCGAGTGGCACGCGCTGCGTAAACTCGGAAAGTCCGTTGGCGTTGTCGGACAGTACGACCGACCGAAGTACGTTAATCTCATCGTGGAAGCCCTCGACAAGCGCGGTGGCGTCCGTCCTGTCGATGTCCTTAGCGGTTCGCTAGATGGCGAATCACCCGATACAACCGAGTAGAGGTCGGTATGCCGTTCGCAGATTTGGCGAGTCTCAAAACCATGCTCCGCATCCCATCGGCTGATACGTCGCGAGATGCTGAGTTGACGCTGTATGTCGATTATGCGAATGCGATGCTGTACGACGCTTTTGGCGGCATCACCGATAGCGCGGTGACGACCTACACCGACGTTATTTCTATTGACGATAGCCAGCAGAATTCCCTTTGGCTGCGTCGGTATCCGTTGGTGTCGGTGACAAGCCTCACGCAAAACGGAAACGTGCTGGCAAGCACCAATTACAGTTTTACCGACCTGGGTTGTATCCGCATGATGGACGGGTTGACCTACTTCCCGTTTGGGACGGCCACGGTATCTGTCACCTACACGGCGGGTTTTGCGGCTGGGACGCCTGCGCTCGGTGAACTCAAAATCGCTTGCTTGACGCTCGCGGCCTATGCGGTCAACGTCGCGGCGCGTGCGGGTATCTCGTCCGAAAAGATCGGACAGTACAGCTACGACATCGGGGCTGCGATGGGTGGCCTCGGTAACACCGCTGCGGGTGGTTTCGGTATGCCTCCGCTAGTGGAACGTATTTTGGCTAAGTGGGACCGTAGTTTTATGGTATTCCCACAGACACACTGAGGTAGAGATGCGGTTTGTACGTCCGTATGTGCGTGGTGAGAAGTTGGTTATTAGCACGCCGACTGAGGCTGTCCGATGCGTCATCGAGGACCGGGGCACTGACAGGCTGCTGGTGGCGACGGCGAATAGTCGCGCTGCTCAGGCACTGCTCGTCAAGCGTCACGGGTTCGTGGAAGACGTTGCGGTGCCGGTCGAGGTAAAGCCGGAACCTGCGCCGGAACCTGCGCCCAAGAAATCTAAGAAGAAGGCATCGGTGGCGATTGCTGCTGCCGCGTCGGAGGAGTGATGCGCGTTGGCCTTACGGGTTCGCTCGCGCTGCCGCCTACCGGGGTGTTTCACTATCACGATCGGATCTTTACGCGGGACGAAGTGTGTCCTGCAAGGTGGGGTCGTAGTCGTGTCACAAGCCTAGCGCAGACGGGTATCATTCGTTTAGGGTCGATGTTTGTGGCGTATGGGCCGACGCTGGCTGCGCTCGCGGACAAGCTCAATGAATTCCATCTGCCTGCTCCGTTTGTGCTGGTCGTAGTCGCGCAGGAACCAGACCCTGTGGTGTTGGCTAAGGCAATGGCATGGACGCGCTCTGACCAACAATGGCGCGTTGTATCGGTCAGCGAAGCCACAGTGTCAGAAGCATTCCTTGGCAATGGCTTAGAGGTTATCGACCGCTCGGGCGAGCCTGGTCCTTCGTCCTATTCTGCGCCCACTGGACTAGTGCCTATGGCACTACCGGCTAAGGCGGCACTCGCGAAACCACCGGCACCAAAAAAGAAGCCGAAGGCTGATGTGGTCGAAGCCCTTACCGAATCTGAGCCGCCATCTGCTCCGCCAGAACCAGAGACTGCTGCGGCAGAATAGCCCCGTTATCGTCGTAGACCTCGATACCATACGTCAGGTACGACGCGCTGATTTCGCCTTTGTCGTAGTCGCGTTTCGTATTCATAACGAGCCAAAACGCATCCTCGACCTCGCCTACGGTGACGGGACGACGGGCAATAGTGGCGACCTGTTCAGCGGCTGACCGTAGGTGAATTTGAGCGTGCATGTAGCCTCCGTTGCCTCACTATCCTGCGCGTGTGTTATGCGTTGAGTAGACGCCCACAGAGGCGCGGAGGGAACATGGCTGTTTTGGGTATCGCGCTGTATGGCGACAACGCTAAGGACTTGGCGGAAGCATTTGGTGCTATAGAGTCTTCTGGCCTAGATGCAGCAAAGGTCTACTACCAACCAACAAGCGACGACCCGATTCTGAGCGAAACATTTGATGCCTTGCAGGCTCATTCCGCGACACCGGACGCTTGGACTCGGCTAGAATTTGAGCCTATCCGTAAATCTTCTGCTATCGAGAAAGCCCTTTTTTGCGCTACCTGCATGGTTCCCGAAGCCACGCACTACCTCGTCCTTTCAACCGATGTACGCCTGCCACCGTTCTGGTTCGCTGAAATGTCGCGTGTGCTCGATGCGAAGACAAAACGCAACGAGGCAGGCGAATTCCAGTCGCCGCGTATACAGTTTGTTGGTCCGGTTTCCGATGGTATCGCGCTTCCGGCGCAGCATTTAGACTTGGAGCCAGAAGATATAAAACTCGGCGTGACCGGCTATGCGATGCGTCGTGCGTCCCATGTGAGCGGTGTCGCGGGACACGCTGATACACTCGACCCGTGTATGGTTCTTTGGCGCGAAGAAGACACTGATAAAATGATCTTGGCGCTGGTAAACGGATGGGATGCCGCGATGCGTAGTGGCGTCTGCGCGGTGGCCGAAGGATGCTACGTCGGTCGCACAAAGCCAGACCGCACCGGAGCATGGCAACCCGGCGACGACTGGCAGCGTATTTTTAGTTGCGGTCGCTATGTGCAACAGCGCGGCATTCAGAAGGTCTTTTCGACCATCACGGTCACGCTTGATACGGCACGGTCGCTCGACCTACTGAAAGCCACTATCGCCTCATGCACAGGCAAGGTGGACGGGCTTAGCATCTGCTTCGACGGCGACCCCACGGCGACCCTGGACGACGCTAAGGCCACACGAACTACGCTCGCATCACAGGATGAGAAGGCACTGAAAAAGTGCGTCGGGCTGCTACCAGCGCAAATGGCAGCGGTGCTCCAAGGGTGGGCCACAGAACTCGTCCGTGGACTACATAAGGAGCTCGTAGAGGTCGTCGTTAACGTGTACGGCGGCTCTGACCTTACCGCTGGTAGAACACGCGCCTACGAGGCTGCTGGACGCGCTGGCGCGACCTGGTTGCTACTGATTGAGCCCGACGAGATGTTGGATGTGTCCGTTACGCCTGCGTACATGAAGCGGCTTATCGAGCACCCCGACCCACAGGTGCTCGGCTACGATTGCGGGTTGCTGACGCACTACAATAGTCTGCACCAAGTCCGTGCCGATGGTCCTCGCGGTACAAGCATGGAGAAGGGTCCGAGTGGTGTTCGCTTGGTGCGGTACATCGAAGGACGCACGCGACCCGCTATCGCCGCTAATGGGCATGGCGTGACGATTTCGCCGCTGTTGTCGGAAGAATCGGTACGCGCCGCGAACATCCGTATTCGTAAGCTCGATATGCTTCGACCAGAAGACCGGCTCCATGTACAGGAGTCGTCGGAATCGGTATCGGTCTATGCCTACCACCAGCAGACCCGTATCGGATTTCACTGCCTTTGCTACAACCGGGAAAATATGGATGATATGGGCCGTTGGCTCGATATAGCCGTTGGGCTATGCGATGAAAGCGTGGTAGTCTGGACGGATGAAACGGCACCTAGCGCCGCGTGGTCTAATCTGTTCGGGCTGTATGGCGCAAAGGTCGTGCATCACCCGTTGGCAGATGACCTCGCGGCGGCGCGTAATGCGGGACTAGATGCGCTGTCCGATAAGCTGACTTGGGCTTGGTTCGTAGACCCCGACGAATGGTTTGCTCAACCACTCAAAGACGCCAAGGCTATCCGTCGTATGGCTGAAAGTGTGCGCTACGGCTACCTTTTCCAGACTTGCAACTACCGTGGAGATAAGCCACCGTCGATCAGCGATAGCGTGCGTATGTCTCGCTTGGAGCGCGGTATCCGTATGAATGGTCGCGTGCATGAAGGCTTTGGCGATGCCTGGAAGCGACTGCAAGCGCAAGGTATCCACCCTCGCCTCGTCTACGCGCCGTTTGTCGTCCAGCACCGTGGTATGTCGTTCTCCGCAGAGAGAATGCGCGAAAAGCTAGACAAGTACGAGCGACTTTTGCGTTTGGAATTGGCCGACCGGCCAGAGAATCCAGGCGCATGGGTATCGCTTGCGTGGCACTTCTTTAACGATGGCGCGATGGACGAAGGCCATGAGTGTTTGCGTCGAGGCGTAGCGTGCGGTGGCACTTCGTACCTACCTTACCGCGAGATGGCGTATTGGCACCTACGGCAAGCGCAGACCATGCTTGACCAGAGCATTGAGCGGCTGTCTGAAGGTCACCAGTGGTATCAAGCGGCGTCCGATTTGCGCCGTGCGCTGTTGCAGCATGTGGAGCCGATGCACAGCATTGACCGGGATGCGACACGCGCTATTGCGCCTTTGCCGAAATTCCGCGACTCTGACTGAGGGGCCACATGGTTAAGCTGCGCCAATCGAGCATGAACCAAGCAATAGCCAAGCTGAAAAAACTAGGTAGCGCGGCTCGATATGGCGCACACGAAGGCGTTGCCAAGCAAGGTCAGGCGCTATTGCGGACTGTTCAATCGAACATGAGTCTTACAGACCATAGTTTGCAAGACCTCGCGGACTTGGACCATCCATACGCTAAGCGACACGGAAGCATCCAGATTCACGAAGGGACATCGGCTAAGCTCGCCGACACGCGCAACTATATCCACACGCACAGCGGGAAATTGCTGCGTGCGATGCGTGGTGAAAAGAAGACTGACAAGATCGTTTACCAGATTTCCGTCAACGAAAGCGCCGCTACAAACAAGAGTGGTGATTCGTATGCGCGGTACGTTTTCCAAGGCACGGGCATCATGCACGGTCGTCCTATTATGCGCGAAACCGCGAACACTCCGCAGGTAAAGAGCGGAATCGAGCAAGGTATGCTACGTTCTATCGCGAAAGCCATAAGCAAGGTGTAGTATGTCATCCGACCTTACCGTAACAAAGCAGTTGCTACGCCAGACGTTGCTGAATGACGCTACGTTGCGTGCCGCTGTGGCGGGTAAGGTGCTGCCTGCTCACCTCCAAAGTGCGGAAGCGGCGACGGTTCTGCGCGACAAGCCGATTGTGATTGTCGAGATGATGGGTGGTTTTGCTCGTTACTTCTCGCAATTGCAGGACGTTCGTTTTGACCTTTGGGTTTACAGCAAGAACAGCAGCGACGAGTGCAACGCGATCTACGATATGTGTTTTCCGCTGTTACAGCAGACGCGGTTGAAGATTGACGACATTGATATGTGTGGATTGGCTCGAGAACTGGTCCGTCCCGATACCGGGTGGAACGAGATGGTCCACGCTTGGTATGTCAGGGGCCAGTGGACGATGAAGGCAACAAGCTAATGCTGACTCAACCTGGAATTGCAACCTTTACCGCTGCGCGTGACGCTACGATTCAGTGCGCTTCGTGCGGTGCGCCTGTCTATAAAATGAAGCCTTACGAGGCTATCTACCCGCAGCGAAGCGTAGGTCGTGCGCTCGGGACTACTCATACTGTAGAAGGGGAATGTAAATGCGGACTCGCGTTCAGATTACCAGTGACGCGCACGGTGTAAGCGAGTCGGCGCATATCGCGCATACTTTGCGGCAATTGGAGCAAGACATCCAGAAGTTGCAGCGCATTGTCGCCGACAGCGCGGATAAGTCGCGTGACGAGGACAAGGCCAAGAGCCCGACGCTGGATGCGATTTGGCAGTGCAAGAAGTGTCAGTATTTCTTGGGCTTCTACGACGTAAGGACTGAGGTACTTCGCTTGCGATATAAAGAACATCTTACCTACGTCCGTGTTGGACAAGGCGGTTTTGTGCAGGTCTTTTGCCGGTCTTGCGGCGAAAGCAACACGCAGGAGTACGCCTCTAATACATCGGCCTCAGTTCGTAGCAGCCAATAAACGACGGCTAGACCTATGCTAAGCGCAGGTTGCGTGTTAGCCTGCGATTAAGTCGTCCGTGAGGCGCAGCCAAACTCTCTAAGCAGCAGGAGTACGCTGTGGCTCTTAATATTCCGGCAGTTACCCGTTCTGACATTTCCTTCGGCCCCGCCGTCATCTACTTGGGCGCGGCTGGCGCGACCCCGACGATGGATGTCGGCGCTATCTCTGAGGATGGCGTCACCATCGAAATCGCGACTGAACAGCGCGACATCATGCAGGGCAATCCCCGCATCATCGAAATGTCGTTTAACCAGCAGCAGTCTGCGACCGTCCGCGTGACCAGCATCCAGTGGAACTACGAGAACCTTCAGTACGTTCTCGGTGGTTCGATCTCCACCACGGCGACTTGGGAGAAGTTCGATTTTGGTGGCGACCCGTGCCCGTCTGAGGTCGCGATCAAGATCGTCCATCAGATGTGCTCTGGCGACACAATCAACGTCTACGTTTGGCGTGCGATGGGTGAAGGCAACCTCTCCATTCCGTTCGGTCAGGATGAGCACTCCTTTGAACTTGCGTTCAAGGCGATGCGCGCTACGAACGATTGGGCTGGTGCAACCCTCGCGGCTGACGCGCAGTTGATGCAAATCTACCGCCAGTTCTGATAGACGCTTAGCGCGACACGAACCCGTCGAGGTGCAGACCTTGGCGGGTTTCGTTCATTTGGAGTATGCTACCCAGCGAACGCCCTGGGAGGCATGATGTCAGACGTAGAAGAAAAGAAGACCGAAGCCACGCCGTCCGTTGCAGCCGCTGTCGATAGTATCCGAGAACTGTTTGCGACGTTGGACCCACCGGCTGAAATCGAAGTGGCGAACATTTACGGTGGCGTCACCAAACTCCGGTCTGCCGTCCCGGCGCGTAATCAGGTCCGTGCGATGCGGGAATTGGAAAAACTGATGGGCCTCGCCGCGTCTGACGATATGCAGGCGCTCGCTAAGCAGTCGGGTTCGGGCATCGGCGGCGTTGTTGGGTTTCTGGTGCGCGCTGCGATGCGTGACGATGTGTTGGACGCGCTCTGTGCGGCGTTTGCCGAAGCACACCCGCAGGCGTTGGATGCGGCTCGTATTGATGCGAAGGCGCAAGGCGTAGCAAAGGTCGATAAACTCGGTGTCGCCGACTTGTTCGGGATCGAGGAGGTGGCTACGGGCCTCGTCCCTTTTTTGCTTCGGATGATTCAAAAGGCGGCGACAGTGCTGGGAAGCCTGTCGAAACCAAACCCGTAAGCGCCGACGACATCGAGGAAACGCTGGGTACGTTGCTGTCTTGCGGTCACGACCTGGAACGCTTGATGGCGACGTACACGTTTGACCAAATCGGCGTCATGGCTCGATGCGTATGGCGTTCACGCGCTGCGATGCTCAATGCCCTTCTCGGCCCCGTAGTGGGCTCTATTGGAGGCGCTGAGTGGACAGGCCATAGTGTATCGGGTGGCAAGCGACAGCCCCGTAAAGCGTCTAGCAGCGACCGTAATCACCGTGTCTTTAATCAGTCCGAGATGAAGACCCCCGAAGCAAAAGACGCGGGACTTTTGCGTGCCTTGTCAGGCGCAGGCATCGGTATGCGGTCAGGGTAGGACGCAAACCGGCGAAAACACGATACACTGGCCCTTAGTGTAGGGGGCCATCGTGGCGGATAAGAATCTCGGTGAGTTGGTCTTCGATTTGGCGCTGCGCGATAAGCAGTTTCAGTCGGGCATCGAACGGGCCATTAACTCTATAAGGCAACTTGGCACATCGGTATCTCAGATATCCACAGCGATGTCGTCTGCTTTTAAGGGTGCTGCAACCGACGCAAGTTTGCTTGCAAAAGAACTTAGCAAAGCCAACCGTCAGATTACTAAGATGGTCGGTCCAAAGCCTGCAGCACCCGCCGCAGCACCTACTGCTAAGACCAGCCCGTTTCCAATGCAACCGCCCAAAGGGCAGTTTAAGTCGTGGTACGAAACGGAGGCCGAGGGCCGAAAGCGCAAAATTATTGAAACGTCAGCACTATACGCACAAAAGCTCAGAGAAGATGCGGCAAATGCTAAGAAGGCCGCTGATGCGGCGGTAAAGGCGGAAGAACAAAAGCGCAAAGAAGCGGAAAAAACGCGCGTTGCTGGTGAGCGAGAAGCCAAAAAACTCGCCGTTGCCCAGATACAAGAGGCTCAACGCGCTGCTGACGCACAGAAAAAAGCGAACGCAGACGCGAAAGACCAGATGGTGTCAAACGCCGCGAGCGTAGCATCTTCGATCGAGAAGCTAGGTGCTGTCGCCGCTGCCGCATTTGCCGTTATTGGGTATTGGTCAGCATCTGCTGGCGCGCAATTCCAACAAGACATTCAGACCGCAGCAGTCATTAGCGGTAGCGAGTTTGAAACGCTCGCAGAGAAAGCGCAGGAGTTCGGTCGCGACTTCAAGTTTAGCGCAAATGAGGCCGCCGTTGCCATGCGTAACTTCGCACAGGCAGGCTTAAAGGCTGGCGATAACATCGAGGCTACGCGCGCATCAATTATGCTAGCATCGGCCTCTAATGCCGACTTGGCGACGACAAGTTCGTTAGTTGCTACGACCATGAAGCAGTTTGGTATTGCTGCTTCGGAAACAGGCGACATAGCTGACATATTTAGTTACGCGCTGAACAATAGTAAGTTGGATGTCGAGTCGTTGACTCAGGCCATGAAGTACGCAGGTACGATTGGAAAGGGGCTCGGTATGTCCCTGGAAGATACGTCTGCCGCCATTATGATGCTGGCCGACATTGGTAACGTCGGCAGCAAGTCTGGTACGGTTTTCCGACTTGCTATGATGCGTGCGGCGGCAACCACCGCCGAGGCCGACCGGATTTTGCGTAGCTACGGGCTGACTCAGAAAGACATAAATCCAGAAACAAAGCGATTTAGCGAAATTCTGGATGTTGTGGCACAAAAACAGATGTCGGTGGCCGAAGCCACAAAAATCTTCGGCTTACAGGCTGGCGCAAGCATGGTGACGCTGGCGCGTCAGCAGGCGATTCTTAAGGTCTTAGGACGTAGCTACGAAGACCTCGTAAGAGGCATGAAGGAGGCTGCCAAAACCGATCTCGCGCAGGAAAAGGCTGCCGAGATGATGAAGACGGTCATGGGTCAGTTCACCATGCTGCGAAGCTCGCTTGAAACGCTCGCAAAGATGATTTTCTTTGCCTATGCCAAGCCGCTAGAAGACCTTTTGAAGCAGACGGTCACTATCGTAAACGAAGTGCTCAAGGTGTTTCAGGCTGCCGGAAACGGCATAGAAACAAGCATCGGCGTCGCTCTGACTGAAATGACCGAATACATGAAGAAGAATCAGACCACGCTGATTGCGTTTGGCCTGGATGTGTTGCGCGTGTTTGGTGAAATCGGAAGACAGCTTCTAAGCCTTGGACCGCAGCTTTTTTATGTGGTGCAAGAGGTTCTGAATTTCGTATCTGGCGTATTGCGTGCTGCTCGCGCACTCGAGTCGCTAACGGGCGATGCCGTCACGTTAGGTGAAGTGCTTTTTGATATTTGGGCTGTAACCAAGATTACCCAATTTATCATGTTGCTTGGTCGCATACCGATGGTCATAACGACAATTCGTGGCGCACTGTTAGCGTTGCGCGGCGAACTTACAGCGACAACGGGTGGCCTCTATGCGATGGTATCTATTCTTGGTGGCCTCGCCGTAACTTATGGTCTTTCAGAACTCGGCGCGCAGGCGTCAGCGTCAAAAGGAGCCATATCTGATGTTGAGGCGGCGACAGCACGTTTTACTTCGGTAGAGGAAGAATACGCTAAACGACGGTCTGATGCTGTTAAACAAGCACTTACTGCTAGTCAGACCTACTATAAGACACAACTGAAAAACAAAAAAGAACTGACGGCTGTGGAGCAAGATGAGGTCAAGAGTATGCTTGATCTTACAGAGGCTACGGCTGCTATGGAAATCGAAGCTGGTCGGCTGGCTATTTCTAATGGCAGGCTAGTCACGACTGCTCGTATAGCAGCAGAGGCTCAGACGAAGCAGGGCGTGGATACCAAGAAATTGACCGACGCTATGGCTCAGGCCAAGGTATATGGCGACGGTGTGCGAAAAACCTATAAACTGCTAGGCGATGCCTTTGTAACCGCGTCAGAGGCTGCTAAATCAGCAACTTCGGAGCAAGAGCGCAATCAGAAGTTTATGGCTGCACTACCAAACGATCTGAAGGGCTACTTTGTCTCTTACGAGCAGGCCAAGCAAGTAGTCAAGGCTGTAAGGTCGGAAACGGAGAAAGCTACACGCACAGAAGACGCTTTCGCTAACCAGCTCGCAAAGTCATCCATTGTCGTCGATGAGATGTCAGATGGTACTGAGCTTCTTAGCAAGAATATGGGCGACCTTGATGGCTCGACGGAGGCTGCAAATCAAAGACTGGCAGAACAAGCGAAACTCATCGCACAATTACGCGAGGAAATGGACAAAAGCATCTCCGACCAGCAGGACGCGCTACTCGCTGCACTAGCCACAGAAGACCAGGCGCGAGAGCTGAGCATCGCAAAACAAATTGATGCAGAAAAGGCGCGCTATGAGGAGAGGATTAAACAACTCAAAGAGGCTGGACTCAGCGAGCAACAGTACGCTGATGAATCTGCTTTGGCTTATGAGCATCTGCAAACAGCCATCGGGGTGATCGGCGTTACGACGACAGCACAGATCGCTAAGGAACTCGATAAGCGCATCACGGATGTAAGCAAATCGCTAGAAACAGAAGCGCAACTTCGTAGAGATGCGAGAGAAAAGCGTCGTCGTGATGAACTAGGCGCGCTCGAGGTAGAGCGAGTCGCAGAAATCATTGCGCTACAAAACACTATCGGGCTGGAAAAGGATGGAGCGGCTGCGGTTGCTGCTGCCAAACTTGAAATTGATAAAAAGTACCGTCTGCTCACCGCAGCAATTGATCTAAAATATAACAAGGAACAAAGCGACGAAGATAAGTCTTCGGCTGAGAAGTTCTTTGATATAAGATCGCGTGGCGAAGAACAGTTCAGTCAAGAAATCGCTGCGATTGAGAAACGGCGCAGCACAGAGGCTCAGCGTATACAGCAAGAGGCAAAGGATAAAATCAAGTCTATTGACGATCAGTACGCCAAATCCATCGATGATTTGGTCAAGCAAAACCTGATGACTACCAAAGAAGCAGAAAGTGAAAAGCTGTTATTCGCTAAGGACACAGCCGCTGAGCGCAAAGCCATCGAGGATGACGCGGCTAAACGTGCTCGCGAGGTGATGACACCCTACGAGAAACTACGCAAAGCATTCGCAGGTATGTTCGGCGAAGACGCCGGTAAAGCCCTCGACAATCTCAAAAAGAAGTTTGAAGAAATGGGCGGTGTCGGCAAGCGCATCGCTCAAATCATCGCCAAGGTGTTCAAGGGTGCCTTTGGTGCGATCAAGGGTGGCTTCGACGTAGTGATGGGCGTCGTCCAGCAAATCAGCGGCTTCTCCCTCAACATCCTTGGCACGATTCAAGATGCTATCGGGTTCGTACAGAGCGAACAGAAAGCCGCTATCGAGGACGCGAGTGAGCGCGCAAAGGCGGCTGGATTCGACCCGGCGATGGCAGAACGCCGTGCGGCAGCGGCTACACAACCGGCAGACCTCGCGACCAAGTTCGTGGACAACCTGGTAGGCGGTGCAGTTCGCATCACGCAGTTGTTCGTCGCGGTTGTAGGCCCGGTGATTTCGGAACTCGCCGCGCAGTTGCCATCGCTGTTTACGGCGGTTGCTGCTGCGATTCCTCAAATCGTAACGGCGTTCGCTCAGAATATCGGGCCGCTGGTTGCCGCGATTGTCGATGGCGTACCCAAGGTGGCGATTGCGCTCATCGAGGCGATTCCGACGATTGTAAAGGCGCTTATCGAGGCGATTTTTTATGACCTTTTGCCAGCCATACCAGAAATCGCATGGTCGCTGGTGACCAGCATCTGGACCGCGCTGTGGGAAACGCTTAAAGCGGCTGGTGGGGCTATCGGCGGGTGGATTGGTAGCCTGTTTGACGGCGGTGGCGAAGGTGGTCCCGCTGCGTATTCCGGCATGGACTATGTGCCGTCCACGATGCGCGCTACGCTTCACCAGGGCGAAGCCGTTATCCCCGCCGACCGTAACGCTCGTCGCCTCCGTGGCGCGACGGCACCCGCCCCAGCAGGCGCAGACCAGAACTACGGTGGTCGAGGCGGTATGGGTGGATTCGGACCGCTGGAAGTGGCTGTTATCGCAGAAGGGCGACTACTGGAAGCCGTCCAGATGCGTGCAGAAGATATGGGACGCGCTACTGGTATGGGTAAGCGGATTCGCAAGGCTGCGGGTGTCAAGGTAGGTTTCAGTCGCGGCGATTACAACCCTTGGTCGAGGTAGTCGATGTCTGTCCTGTGCGCTGGAAAGCCTGAAGCCTACTTCGTCGTGCCTGACCCATATACGCCGGAAGTCGCGTCTGTGTCGTCGCAGGCTGGCGTTTATCCAGGATTGACGACCAGCACGACACCAGGGCGACTAGTGCCGATGCAGTCGGGGGAAAACCTCGATGCCGCTGTCGCCGATGCCTATGACTACCGGATTGTGCGTGCGGGTGGGACGAATACGGCTGAGTTTGTCTATCGACAGGTAGCGAGTCCAGAGAATCCCTATCTCGGCAAAGATGACATTCGCAATTGGTGGGGAACGCACTGCCCAATCTCTGTCTCGCCTTGGGTGCGTAACAACAGCGTCATGTGGAACGCACCATCACGGCGACTGTTTGTGTGTGGCGGTGCGCTGAGCGGAAATACAGTAGCCGTTTACTATCGAAACGTAGATACCGATAGGTTCGACGCATATACGTTTGCCTACAACATTGCCTTGCGTCAGTCGCTGCACGCTACGGATAGTGCGGGCGTAGCAATGGTTTCGCTGTACGACGGCACCTGTATTATGGTCGTGCGTAATACAACCGCTACGGACTTCGACGTTTACCGCTCGATGGACCCGACTACGAACGATTGGACGCTGATTAGTCGAGACATTGTGCAGCGTTTTCGTGGCTCAACGGTCGCGCAAGGCACGCGAGCGCAGATCCGCGTAGCAGCCAGTGGCGACTTTGTAAGGCTTTGCTTTGTGGGTCCGGTGGCTGGCTCTGACTGTCCACTTTACACGATGGTTTCACAGGACCGTGGGGCGTCTTGGGTCGCTGCGGCTGACAACACACTGGCGACTTTTACGACCGCGACCGTGGCTGATGACTACTGCCCGTTTGACATTTGCGGTGTCGGAGAAACGGGCAGCTTTGTGCTTGCTTGCCGCATAGGGCCAGCGTTCCCGCTCTCGTCGCGCCTGTTGATTTATAGTGCATACGGAGCTGGCAATTGGCCTTCTGCAATGTCGTCAGTGGTTGGATTTGACACCTCAAAGATTGTTCCAGAGGAAATTCGGGCAATAACCCTAGTTTCTAACGAGTCTTTCGTTTATGCGTATGCATTATGGTCTGACCGTACCAGTGGAGCCAACGACGGATGGGTGATGGGGCGTATCCCCGTGCCTTCGTATAGTTCTTCACCTGCAAATTGGCAGTTTATCGCGCTCTCATCCATTAATGGATTTGACGGTATGGACTTGTTGCCTGGCCGTATAAAGGCGGTGTCTTGTGGCAACGGTTTCTACTTTTACGGCTGCACGCGCACCGAGGCATCGCCTGTTACAGCGCAAACCAATGGGTTTGCTTGGTACTCGGGTACTTGGACAAAGCGCAGTCTAGGGGATGCAGGGCCATCGCAGAATCCAACCGCGTTTGCCACGCCGATGTGGGATCTCGTTTGGGCGCACAACTATGGGAAGCCATCAGACGCGACAGGTACAGCTTGGACAAGAGTAACGGCAGGCACAGGGGCAGATACGCTTCAGGCGTCCGGCCTAAGTATGACTCAATCAACCATCGGTAGCGCAATCTATTATCAGCACGCGGAGGCGACCGCTGGCACATGGTTTACAAGCGGTGGTGTTTGGTATTTTATGGTGCGGCTCGGCACGACCAGTGGCACCAATGCAGAGCACTCGCTTGTAGTATGGATGCCCAATGCTGCTGTAACCCTTGCCTATGGATTCCGAGTCAAGATACAACCGACCAGCGTTGTGCTTGACGATGAGTGGGGCGCAGGCTTATCGACCATTTCTGGCCTAACTCTCAACACGGGGGCCAATGGCGCTTTCCATATCATTAGGGTTAGCGTCGGCGCTTTGGGTACAAATTGTCGTGTCGAGGTACAGGATACCGCTACAGGCACATGGTATAGCAGCAGCGCAATAAATCTCACATCGACCGCTGGTGCCATCTTGTCACAGGCGCGATGGGGTATTTCTAATCAGACCGTGGCTGGGTCGGAACAATCTTGGTGGCGCGACTTCGCCTGTACGATGGACGGCACGCAACTGAATCGGCAAGCGGCCAATATGGTAGACGCAGGTGCGGCTGATGCCGTAAACCTACTGTTCGGCGCTGTTTGTCAGCCTAGTCCGCAATACCTAGAATACGGCTTGTATTTGTCATGGACCGGCCTCTACGGCACCGAGAACGACAACTGGACCGGCACGATGGCCTATACCTATCCGGGCGAGTCGGTGCTGGTCGATAGTCCGCGCATCGCGTGGCATACCGAAGATGTTTCGGCCACCGGCACGATTGTCCTTTATGTGGGAACTTCGACCACGCATCGGTTCTCGCACGACGCCATCGCGCTATTCGGGTGCAACAACCGCTACGCTTTGGTTGATTACGACAACAACGTAGGTTTCTCGTCGCCGACTGCGACCGAAACCGTGGACTTTACGGCTTATGGAAGTGGCGCAACGCCTCTTACGGTCTATTCGCTAAGTGGAAATACGTTGTTTGTTAGCGGTTCTTCGTTCAAGTGGACAACCGGGGAACTTGTTGGTTTTTACGTTCGGATGCTGACCGGTAGTGCAGCAGGACTTACCTTTAAGGTCACAAGGCATCCAGCCGCAGACACGTTGATCTTTGACGGCGAAAGCACCTCACTCGGTACGCAAGGCGTCAACGTAGGCAATACGTTCTGCATTTTCGCGCCTTACGCAGTCAAAAAATACAGTGTGTTCCAAGGTTTGAACCCGTACATGCGTATTCGTCTTGCCGATGCCGACACTGCCGAAGGCTACCACCAGCTCGGCACCGCCGTAGCGGGTCGCGCTGTAAACGTCGATGTGCCGCTGGATTGGGCTCATACCGACGACGACCAGCCCAACGTGACGAGCTACCGCACAAAGTCGGGTATCGCTTGGGCTTTTGCTGAAGGACCAACGCAGCGCACCTACACAGGTCGCGTGGTCGGTGACGCAGAACGATGGCGCGAGAAATTCCGTAATATGTTCCGCCAAATCTCCTACGAAGCCAAGGCGTGCGCTCTCGTATTAAACGCGGACCAGACGCCCGAATCGCTTATGCTTGGTCGCGTCAAATCGGGTGCGAGCCTCGACAACGCCGGATGGTATCGTGACTCCAACGGGATTATGCGGACGACAGGCGACCTTAGCCTTACCTTTGTCGAGGAGAAGTAGTGGGCGCAGACGTACAAATTGCAGCGCCCTTCCGCCAATGGGTGCTCAGCGACCCAGCGCACCGTACCGCACGGGTGC
>SXGQ01894326.1_pt1 | contig 35345 bp, 25 predicted proteins | sample 3178371 | NCBI WGS metagenome assembly SXGQ01 (sample SAMN11356859, study PRJNA531348) | freshwater metagenome | isolation source: freshwater sample F1-20 | place: China: Fuxian Lake, Yuxi | collected 2017-12-25 | reverse complement strand
TGCTTCCAGCGTCTGTGACTGGGCTGCGATTGTTTTGTGGTAGGCTGTTGCTTGACTTAGGTGCGCTTTCTTTAGCCTGGTCTTTGGCGAGAATCTCGTCGTTTACACCTTTGTATTGTGTTGCGGTTCCGCGGTTCTTTTCAAGTTCTTTCAGCAGACTGTCAACTTTTTTCAAGCCCACGTGTTCTTGTTCTTTGCCATCAGACTTTGGATATTCGCTGTTTGCCAGCACTGCACCATCTTCACTGGTGCTAATAGGCAAGGCTTCCATTTGATCGCCTATCAAATTAGCTACATAAATGTGACTTAATGGCACACCACAACAGGCATGAATCGTTTGCTGTACCTGTGGCGGATTGGCAGGATAAGCAGTGACCACATCAACACTGTGACGGCCAACTGGTCCCAGTTTGTAAAATTCTTCGCTGCGAGCCACTGGCATGCTCTTGGGTTTGGTTATATCCACCAGTTTGAATGCACTCAGTGCCTGTTCTATTTTGTCCATTTGTTCGCCATCGCAAGGACAATCTGCAAGACGCACACGGAAACTATAGGTTCTAACACTTTCTTGCAAGTAGTTTTTAAAGGTTTTCATACAGGATCCTATACAGTATCTATTTATGCTTTTTTTTCTTTTTGATCTTCTGACCGCTTGCCAAGAATTTCTGCTAACAAGGCGTTTCTATCCAACACCACTCCTTGCCCTTCAACTGCTGCTGGCGTATCTGAGTTTTTTTCTGTCATTTGATCCAGTCTAAGTTTTTTCAATTGTAAATCTACCATGCGCAGTTTCTTGTCTAGTTTGGCTTGTTTGGCACTGATAGCATGTCCTAGCAACACGCCTGCTGTTTGAAAAATAACTCCTGCATATCTTGGCTCAACATTCATGCCGAGATCCATAAGATCATCAAACTTGTCTTTGGCCAGCGAGGCAAGATCATCCATTTCTTGATCTGCTGTTTCTAAGTCCCGCACAGTGGGCAAGGCAGCATCAATTTTGTCTATGGCAAGATCTATTTCTTGTATCACAGCACGATGCTCCTCAATGGTCTCTAGGGCATCAGGGACTGTGGGCAAATCAAACAATTGTTCTAGTTTTTTGGTCATACGGTATTTACCGCTTTTGACCTTTGTGAAAGATTTGATTCTCTGTGATCACTCTAAATGTCAATCCCTGCTGCTTGCACCAGGCATGAGCTGCTGCCCATTTTGCATGGTTTAGTGCCACATAAGCACGATCTCTAGTGTTACGAGCACTTTCCATGGTGGTTTCTGTACTGGGCTTTATTTCTATTACCTCAGCGTGTTTTTGTCCGTTTTTGTCTTCGTATATGATCAAGAAATCAGGTACATAAATTGTGCTTTTACCTGTAAAAGGATTACGATAAGGAATGTTAATGCTTTCACTGGCCCAGTTTAGAATAGCAGGATTGTTATCACAGAACTGCATGAACACCATTTCCCACCCTGATCTATAGGTTGGCTGTCCTTTGCCTATATACTTGGCAGGAAAACGCATTTGGTACTTTCCCTGTGCGTAGTTTCTTGCCATGTATCACACCAGAATTGTGCGTTGAATAATTTTGTTCAGTGGTCTGTTGGTGTTTGGCAGGCCTAACAAACTTGTGCCCACACGATTGAAATTCAAAAAAGTAACCAAGAATTCATTGAGCTCGCCTGGCGGCAGTTGCATGAATTCATCTAATGTTTGCATGGGATCAACACCTTGACTCACACTGGTAAAAATCACTGCACTGGCCAGTATTTCTGCGCTGCGTTTGTTATCAGTATAGCTTTCAAAAAAACCTTGGACTGCATGACTCACATTGGTAGAGATTTCCAGCGGAGCAAAACTTAGATTGTTAAAATATGTGCCTGGATCAAACCCAGCGGATCTTGCACCTGTGTCTATTGGTGCTACATTGTTAAAATTAGACATTAGAAAAATCTTCCGTAAGTGCTTGGTCTAGCTTGATTGCTTGAAGGCAACCCAGCTCTGCTGTCATTCACTGTGGTTGGTCTACCATCACTGTAGTTTGGCGGACCATAGGAGCTGGTACTGTTGTTCACTGGCTGGTTCACAGTGGGGAAATTAGGCTGCGAAACCACAGCAGTAGGTCCACTGGTTCGTGCTACCTGTGATCCGTTGGTAGTGGCTCTACCCCCAAACACATTAGGCAAGATGTTTTCTGGACGCACACCTAGCTGTCCAAGAGCACCTAGTGCCACTGCCACGGTGCCAAAATTGCCCGGACCTACGCCGTTTCGTGCAATGGTTTGTCCTGCTCTTAACAGGCCAGCTGATGCAATTATTTTTTGTCCAGTTACCCCGCCCACTGCACTGCCTGCCTGATACAAAAGATTGCTAGCATTGGGCACTGTGAATTGACTGATAGGATTTCTACCACGAATAGCGGAACTGATCATGCCTGACAGAATTCCCTTGGCCGCAGTACCAAACACACTGGATTTGCCTTGCTGCCCAGTTGGCGTGCCAAACATGTTGGTACCTGTTTGTTGACCCGGTCTTCCCAGTGGGCCAACTATGTTGCTTCCTGATCGTAATCCTTGTGGACCTGCTTTGGCTTGTAATGCCAGTGTGTTAGGAGCATTGGTGTTGCCACCGCGATAGGACACGGTCTGGCTTGAAGGCTTGATCACTTGTCCATTTTGGTATGCCAGTTCCTGTCCAGGTACTCCGTTTAGATTTGGTGGGTTGATGTTACTTGGGGTAGTATCATATTTGAGCAGCATGTCCGCGCCAAAATTTTCTTCTGTAAAGAATCCACTGGCATAGGTCACGGTTTCATAACTCAATGTCATTTCATGCTCAAGAATACCTGTGCCTTGTGCATAATCATGATCACCGTGCCTAAAACTGGTTATCACTGGATTGTGTAATGTGACTTCGCTGAATTTTTTATTGTGAAAGCTGAAAATCTGTATGTCTGTGATCAACTGTGTGATTGTGGCAGCAGTTTCTTTGCCTCCGGTGTCTCGTGGAGTATATCCCCATTGATCTGTTGGTCTGAGATTGTACTTGTGTCCACTTTGATATAATGAAGTGGCATGATCACTGTCTCTAAAATAAAAACTGTAGTAGTCGTACCAAAATTCTCGTATGACGTCTGCACCATCATCATGAAACTTTATTACCACAGGATCATATTTTAATTTGGTCTGTACCAAGTTCACACGATTGTATGCATTGAGTGTTTTGGTGTCCATGGTGAATTTGGGCAATGATACTGACTTGACCAAGGATCCAATTTCAGTTTTATGCGAGCTTCTGAGCAAAGAATAATCAGGTGACAAATTTATTCTTACATAGTACAAAAACGCAAACTTAGGATGCAATCTAAATGCGTCAGTTCTAAACACACGGTCAGCATGAGCATAATCATGTATTGTGGTGTCAGTTGAAACCTGCTGTAAGAAAGGATTTATACTCATGGTGATCTTTTTAATATTTATCTCATAAAAAAACCCGGGATTTACCCGGGTCAAAAATTACATTACTGGAATTAACCAGTTGCTGTAATACCTTGCAGTCTTCCTACGTCTCCTCCAACACCAGATCCTAGTGGTGTTTGGACTGCATTATCAAACTTGATTGTTAATTGGATTTTGACCATGTCAGTTCCGCTGGCATAATTCACTTCACCATATTGTACCTGTGACACATAACAACCATAAATTTCCCATGTTTCAAGCACATTAGGTTGCAGTATGCCATTGCCGCCATCAAGCATTTCACAGCGTGTGATAAATTTATAATCAATACCTGAACTGGCACTGGCCTGTTCCATGAAGTCATACTGCTTTTGCAATTGTTCGCCAACTAAACGACTCACGTTACCACCTGCATCATCACGTAGATTCACGGTAATGTCTTGCCATTCTGGCTTGCCTAGCAGTTTGATCTTGCTGTTGTACACATCCACAGTGATATCACCAAACTGTACACTAGGACGAGTAAAATCCATTACCTGTTTGGTAAGTTCTGTTGTGGGTTGACTAACGCCAAACTGTTCAAAAGATACTCTAAAACGATATGCCAGTTTTGGCATTAACAAACCCTGTGCGCTAGCACTTTGGTTTGATGCCAGAGGCACTGTAAATCTTGTTAGTGATGCTACGGACATGTTGTTTGTCTCCTATACATTCTTATTTAGCTTGTTTTGGTAATCAATGAAGCGGCCTCAGCCGCTTCATTATATACGCCTATTAAGCTCCTGCCCCAGCTAGTGTGCCTGGGTTCTTCAAACGAATTGGAATATAGATAAATTCAGCTGCTTTCACAGGCTCAATCGCAATATCTACATACAGTTCATTTCTTGCAATACGATCACTGGTGTTGTTGCTTTCATCACATACCACCAGGTAGTCATATACACCACGCTTGGCCACTAGATCATTCATGGCTCCTTCTATAACCTGTTTGATTTGATCACGAGTGATCTTGTCATTTGGTTCAAACAAGAAGCTGTTACTAATACCACCAAGAATGCTTCTGATGTAGTTGATCAAGCGACTGACATTGATTCTGTCTGTGCTCTGTGGTATTGGACTGCGTGTTTTCTGTCCAAAAATTGCCAAGCCAAGTCCTGGTAGATTGGCAATAGGATTCAATCTTAGTGTATACAGACTGTCGCGCAGGCTTTGACGCACGCCAATCTTTGTAAACACACCCGATGCATAATCTAGATAACCTACTGCACTGGCATTGTCAATCAAACCACGACGTGCACCAGCTGGAGCGAACCACTGAAAAGCAATTTGATCATTACGTATCAGCGCACGTAGTGCCATATGACTGGCTGGTACTACCACTTCGTTGCCATTCAGATCATTGGTCAAACCTGCTGGATAGAAGATACCTGTGTAGATATCTGCTGTGGTAGCAACATTGTTGCTCCAGTTTGTAAGCTCAATGGTGTCTGGTACTAGATCAATTGGTGTGTCGCCAATGATGAATGCAGTGTTTGCACGATCATTGTTCAGTGCTGTCATGTTGGACAACAGCTCTGGATATCCAGGGCATGTAATCAGATTAAACACAAATTGTTCTTCACGGATCTGTGTGTTACTGTCAATGGCTGCACGTAGAGCTTTGACCACCATGCGACGCTGAGCCTTGTGACCCATGTATGGTGCACCATCGTCTTGATTGCCGCTGGCAGATACCCAGGTGGCGCTCTGTGTAGGAATGGTGCCAATGGTATTGTTACCTGTGGTTGGTGCATCAGGGTATGCATCTTCAGTGAATTTTTCACTTACATACTGTTTGACATTGAAACCATTACGACGAGTGTTCCACAGGATAGTGCCACGTGGATACAAACGATAGTCTGGGCAGTCAAGATCAATATAGTTGCTGAGCAACATGTCTGCAATCACAGGCAAATCGCCGCTGATAGGGTCCAGTATACCACCAATGCTTGTGCCTGCACCGTTGAGATCTGCATCCCAACGAGCGTCAGCAAACAAAATACCATTTTGTGTGATGGTATCTGTGTTGTCAATAGACACCCACTTGCTGCCGTTATAGCGATAAATCACTGGATAGTTTTCAAGATCGCCTGTGTCTACCCAAAGATCTCCTGCTACCAAGGCTGTTTCATCGCTTTGCAGTGTTGGCTTGCTGGCGGAAAAGATTGGGCCAGCTGGATCGGTGTTGCTTAGATTATAGCCGCGAGCATCGCTGGTAACTGTACGATAACCTTTCCAACCAGTGGTTGTACAAATCATCACATCTGCTTCAACCGCACTGCCATAATACCACAGTGTGCCATCTGCAGGAGCCACATATGGCTCTTCTGCACTGTATGTGTAATCTAGCACCGCCCAGTTTGTGGCCAGTAAAGAACCTGAATAGGTACCAACTGTTTCAACAATGATACCGCTGGTTGTGGTGGTAAATCCTGCATTTGTAAGCGGGTTGCCTGCACCAGCAGTGGTGTCAACCAAGTAGATATCTCCACCTGCTTTGTGAGTGATACTGATAGCGCCTGAACTTTCTTTTGATGCAAACACATTGGGAATAGCTCTGCTCAAAATCAGTGTGACAAAAGCGTCTACACTGGTAGCGGCTACAGTGAATGAATATTCATCAATGGTAGACTGTTCTGGTTGTGTTACTGCCAGTTTAAAAGTGTGTCCAATCGTGAATGGGTTGGCATTGGCAGGAACTGCACCAGTTACCTTGGTCACGCCACTCTTGTAACGTCTCCAGATTTTAAATGTGCCTGGATAGTTTTGCAGAGTTGAGTGATCAACATACAGTGTGCCCACAGCAAGATTGAATCCACCACCAAGTGGATCAAGTCCGTATAGTGCTGCTGCTTTGTCTTCGTACATTGGTGCGGCAATTTTTACAAAAGCGCCGGTGGTACCATTGAATCTTTTCACAACCCAATCTGCACCGTTGCCTACTGCACTGGTCTTCAGCCATAGACTACCAGTTGGTGCAGGTGTTGCTTCGCCTGTGGCATAGGTTGGCACTTCAGTATACTTGCCAAAATCTAGCATCGGAGCGTAAAAATCTTGACCACCTGTGAAACCTAGATCTGCTGCACCTGCATCATCAACAATAGTGATGATACCGTCAGCTGTTGATCCATCGCTCTTGGCAGCGGAAGTAGCACGTAGAATCAGTCTACCGTTGCTGTCAATTTCTGCACGGATACCGTCGCCATAGTTTGCAGCAAAGGCTGCATTGATCGCTGTAACCACTTCAGTGCCAGTTGCATTTGCACCAGCTGCGGTGATTGTTACTGTCACAGTGTTGATAGTAACTTGTGTACCTGCTGTGACTTCATTGCCAGCATAGGTTGCAAAAGAACTTTGCACAGTTGGCCATGCCTTTTGCCAATCAGTGCTGCCAATAGCCACCCATGCATTGCTTGCATTTTTGTAGAATATTGGGTTGTCGTCGTCAATTGCAATCACTGCATATGAGCCAACTTCGCCAACACTTTCTTTTGGAGTATAAGGATCGCCTCCAGCTGCTGGGAAATTCACATCAGACAAGTTGGTTAAAATTGTGGGTTCTTTTTTCACAAATTCTTGATTTGCAGCGTCCCACTGGAACAAACCAAAATCAGAATTTGCAAGATCAAACCAATGGAAGCCATCATCCACTGTGCCTTTTGGACGCACACTGGTTGCTGTGAGTTGATCAAGATCAATGTCAGCTCTTAGCACAAACAGTCTATTACCAAGTCCCATGGCACTGTAAGCTGCCTGTAGACCGTATTCATTCTGTTCGTCGCCATGCACTGGACTACCCGCTGATGTCTTGAAAATTGGATATCCCATTGCTGTAATAAGTTCGCGCTGACTGCCAAACGCTTGCAATTGATTGGCTTTGGCCGCTGTTGTACCGGTTGCTGTGCCGCCGGTGGGTGATGTTTTATCTTGTGCAGTTGCAAGCACTACCAAAGGCACTGTACCTGGACCGCCGGGTACGTATTGGCTTTCATCTGTGACTGTTACACTAAGACCTGGAGAAACTAAAGTTGCCATGTTATTTTCCTTTGACAAAAATCATGTTATAGATATTTATTTGAACCTGGCAATTTTGGGCTGTTAGACTGCCCTTTGCCAAGGTTTATGATATAAATACCGTATGTCAAATAGAGGTTTATGCCCGGCCTGCAATGCTCGTCCGGTGGCAATCAATTATGTTTCCGAAGGTGTCACGCACTTTCGCAGTCGTTGCGACACTTGTATTAGAAAAGGCAAGAAAGTACAGCCCAAGCGTCCAGCTTGGTATCGTACTGGGTATAGAAAAAAAGCCGCATGTGATCATTGCGGCTTTGTGGCAAAATTACCAGATCAGCAGTTACATGTGTATCATGTGGATGGTAATCTAAAGAATGTGGACAGGGTCAATCTTAGAACTGTGTGTCTCAACTGCCAGAAAGTATTATATCTAGAGCGTTTACCATGGAAAGCGGCTGAGGACTGACAATAGTTTTCAGCTGATCGTATAGCTGTTCTACCGAACCATTGTTGTCAATTTCATAATCAAACCTTGTGCCTACCCAGGCCCACTCGCTGGCATGCACCCGTGGATATTTTTGCGGCATCAGTTGATGCGCATCTTCCAGCAACCATTGTTGATCTATTGGAGTATTATTTTCCAGCACAGCAGTTTCATACCACTCAGGCAGTGCACCGCGTTTGACCCAGCACAATATGCCTCCTGCACGACGAATGGCTTTGATTTCGTTTGGAAAGCGCACATCTGTAATCACCGTGTGTCCAGTACGCTGCCGTAAACGATTTTCCAGTGCAGCGATCCAGATATCGTCATGAAATCCTTGTCTACAAACTTCTGTACCCCAGTGCTGTAATACCCAACGTGGAGTAAGATGTGGCATGTTCAGACGCTGACTCCACCAGATGTCCACTTGTTCGCGCCAGGCACGGCTTTCGGGGGTGAGTCCTTCAAGCAGTTCTCTATCCCAGCCAAACACTGTGGCCACAGCATCCTTGAGTGCGCCAGCAAAACTGTCTCGTCTAAACCCGTGAAAGCCAACCAGGTAATTGGCTGCTGTGTCCTTGCCTGAACCTATGAATCCGGATATGCCTATGATCATAAAAAATGCCCCCTCAGGAGCATTGTACACAAGAATCTAGTGTGTGTCAAATACCGTATTTGTTTTTCTTGGGCTTGGCTGTTGGGCTGACTTTGTTGGTATCAGCAACCTCCATGCTGTTCAAATTGCCCTGGTTGAGATCTTTGTAATTGGCGCCAACCAATTTGTAACTTTGTTTCAGCATGTCTTCTTCTTCTTGAGTGTATGGGTGTGCAGTGTGCTTCTTACCATAAAAGGTTTTTGGATCCATGTCTACCAGTTTGCCTTTGCCATCAGCACAGGCCAATGCAAGACCCAAACGATAATGCGTGTAATCAGTATTAGCACGTTCTGCGTCGCTGAAAATGTGTAAACCAGCACTGGATTGTTTGAAGCTGTCAGGGATGTCGCCAGCTCGCACTTCATTGATGATTTCTTTTATCTTCATTATCCAATCACCCATGTGTAAGGCATGCTTCCATCATAAAAGCGTTTGAGTTCTTCTTCCAGAGCTTCCATTTCTGCTTTTGCTTCGGTTTTAAGTGCGCCACCATTCAGCTGTGTACCACCCTGTGGTCCTGCAATGGTAGCAAATTTTTCACGTGCCTGTCCCAGCATGTCTTTGGCCAATGCCAGTGCATAGTCTTGCAGCCAGGGAAAAATACGACTGTCGTTGAGCAGCATGCTGTCTGGTTTTTTGTTGTAAATGTGCAGCAGTACTGTTTCAGCAGGATCATCGCTTTGAGGACTGTAAGCTCTAGTACGATCACGATCGCTGCCTGTAACAGAGGTGGATCCTAGTGCGCTGAGAGCCTGCACAGTAAAGGATTGATTGTTACCATCTGCTGTGAGCACTTCGTAAGAATTGTTATAGCCTACCACAGGACAGTTGGCAATCACAATGGTGCTGCCCACTGCTATCTGTGTCCATGGATCGTTGAAGGTAATAGTGATAGTTGAGCCTACTGCGGTGCCGCTGGCAGAAAGAGTATTGATTCTCTTGTACACATGACCAGTCTCAGGTATCTTGCGGATCAAGGTGAGCTTTTTGCTCATGGGATTCCAAGTGAAATTCATGTGGCCGCCAAACATGCGCATGGCCAACTCTTGGTACTGACTGAACAGTTCATAGCTGAGCAAACCGCCCACTCGTCCTGCTACCAGCATGTAGGTGTTCAAATAACCAGATGCAAATGGTTCAAACTGGCTGGCTGTGGTGCCTGTGACACTGCCTATGCCTCTGCGAAAAATCTGTCGCACAGTCATTACTTCATCAGGCAATATGTATTCTTGTGTTTCTGGCAATAGTTCTAAGAAAGCATAGCTTTCTTCTTCGCCGTTGCCTGCTCGTTGACGATATCTCAGCAGCGCACGATCAATGGCCACTTTGTAATGATCAGGATCCAGTTCCACATCAACCATGCCATCACCCAAACGAAATCGTACATAGTCCTCTATTTCTTTGCGTTTTTTTGCCACGCTGTCATACTGTGTGGGATCAAACGCAATTGGACCTGGTGTGCCCAAACTGTCTGTGATCAAGTGCTGTTGTGAATTAAGTCCTGGCTTTAGTGTGGCCATAAGAAACCCCCGTTGCAGTATTTATGCAATCGGGGGTTTGGAGTTATACTACCCGTAGCAGCACAGTGTCAGTGTTGATACGTCCGTTGAGCAGAGTTTCGGTAGCCTTGATATTTTCAAGATACTTGCGCAGTTGTACCTTGGTACTTTTGTTAAACTCCAACAATTGTTGTTCTGGCTTGCGCAAGGTCTTGCTCACACTCTTGTCTGTGAAGTTTTCCAGTGTGGTGCCTTTCACCGTGAGCCCGTCGCTGGTGCTGGCAATATACTTGCCCAACTTGCGAGTCTTGGTGTTGTACACCCAAAGTTCTTGTGCGCCCACTATTTCAGCAGGATTCACGCTTACAATTTTCAGTTGCGCAAAATCTTTGCAATACTTGAGCTTGCCCACAAGTTTTTCCTTGCTGGGTGCTTTTTTAACTCTGGCTTTTTTGCTGGCCTTTTTCACACCACGATACTGTTCTATAGCGGTAAGCAAACTTTCAATCCAGGCAAAAATGCGTTTCCAATCTGCTGCACGATAGTGCTTGTAACCTTCAACCAAGTCTGCGTCTAGTCCGTTATAGGCATTGTCCAGTTCAACTTTTCTTGACATGTACAAGGTTTCGTACTTGATCAACTGTCCTTGTACCACATTGTTGTTAACCAAAAACTTGTAATGATCAAATGCAGTCTTGCCTGCACATGCTTCATCGTAGTGCCCTTCAAGCTCACCCAGCAGCTCGCTGGTGCGTTCGTTCAAACGATCTTGTATGGTAGGCACCTTGACCTGTGCCGGAGTTGAAACTTGTTCGGGCTGTTCGTCGTCACCTTCTTTGTAGTAATCATATTTCAAGCATACCTCTTGCACACTGTTTTTCAAATACTCAAGAGTGCGTCCACGTAGGGGCATGCCAACGCCATGTGCCATCACAAGACTGCATGCAGTCATGGGCACCCAGCGACTTTTGATGATCTTGCTAAGATCAGACTTGCTTACTTCAAAATGCTTTTGTTCTTGCAGCCATTTAACAAACTCTGGCTTGAGATCTTTGACAGCATAATGATAGTTATAAAAATAAAAACTGCGTCTTAGATGATGATCAAATTCCTCATCTGACATTTTGAGTGCAAGTTCAGTGTCCCACTGCGGTTCACTGCCAGTGTATTTTTCGTCCGGCAAATGCTTGCGGCGCACAGTGCTCTTTTTAGCAACAGAAACACTTGCTTTTTTTGCAACAGACACACTTGCTTTTTTAGCAGCAGGTGCGCTTGTTTTTTTTGCAACAGCCTTGGTAGCCATGCTTTGCTCCTAATTGGTTGAAACAGTTAATTATATAGCATTTTGAGCTATTGTGTCAACCGTATGTGTGCTGCTAAATAGCATAATAAGGATGTACAAATGCCACGACTAAGCCTTTGGCGCGAAAACAAAGCCAATGATTATAAGTTTTTAGATCGTAGAATCAGTGAAATGTTCACTGTGGGCGGCACGGGCATACATTTGCACAAGTACCTGGGCGCAGAAAGTGGCGATGGCAAAGATGCCACCAAACCTGACTATGCCAATCAAAGCGAATTAAACATTCAAGATTTGTTGTTTTTAGAAAATCGTGATCGCAAATACGAACCTGATATCTACACACTTCGCGGTATCTATCAAAAGCAGGATCAGGATTTTGATCTGAGTCAGTTTGGTATCTTCTTGGCAGCTGGTACACAGTTCATGACTTTTCATCTAAATGACATGGTGCAAACCGTGGGGCGCAAGATCATTGCAGGCGATGTTTTAGAACTCATGCATCTTAAAGATTATCACAGTCTAGATCAAAGTGTGCCATTTGCTATCAAACGTTATTATGTGGTATCAGATGCCAGTTGGGCTGCTGAAGGTTTTAGTCCCACTTGGTATCCGCATCTATGGCGAGTGAAACTACAGCCATTGGTAGACAGTCAAGAGTACAAAGACATACTTGACAGAATCGCAGCAGACAGTGATCCATTCACTGCCAATGCCAATGCCACCAGCATTGGTGATATCGTAAGCACCTATGACAAATATCTTGATATTAATGAAACAGTGGTAGCCCAAGCTGAAGTGCTGCTACCAAAGAGTGGCTACGACAACGGCAACCTGTATGTGGTCACTAGAGGTGTTAATGGACAACTGGTAGCACCCCAAGGACAAAACATTGCCACTGGTAATGTGGATGCCAGTGGCAGCACAGTGGTCAGCTTGATAGCTTCAGGCACTAGAATCAATAGCAATAGAATATTGGTTGGAAATGCACGAGCAGCCATAGTAGGTGCTTCAGTATCCAGTTCAAACATTTTGGCAAATGCTGGGGTGACAGTAACAGGCATAATTGGCAACAGTGGTATAATATTAAGCAGCAATACCACCATTGCCAGTGGCGAGATCATTGTGTTGCGCAAAACAGTCACCCTTGATACTTCCAGTGGCAATGCAGCTCCGGCTTCTAAAGTACAAGGTTACATGACCGGCGATGGCAGTGCGCCAAATGGCATTGATGTAAGCATGGGTGTGGCCTTTCCAACTTATGCTAAATCTGGAGATTATTTTTTAAGATTAGACTTTGTGCCTAACAGACTGTTTAGATACAACGGCAGCAAATGGGTAAAGATTGAAGACAGTGTGAGAACCAACCTAACACCAGGAGCAGCTGATAACAAGACTCAACGAGCAGGCTTTGTGAACAACACCACCACCTGGACTGATGCCAATAACAGCACGGTCACAGAACGAGTGAGTTTGAGCAAGGCACTTTCACCAAGAGAAGATAACTAATGGCTGTTCAATTTTTCTACGACGAACAAATACGCAAATTCTTAATGCAGTTTATAAGAATGGTGAGTAATTTTCAAGTGCAGTTTGGCACTATTGACCAGGCCACAGGCAAGCTGGCGCTGCAAACTGTGCCTGTGTTTTATGGTGATGCCAGCAGGCAGGCACAGCACATCATCAAAGGCATGAGTGAAAATGCCTTGAACACTATTCCTGCCATGGCGGTATATATTACTGATCTCAAATATGATCGCGAACGCATGCAAGAACCGTTTCATATCAGCAAGCTGCACATAAGACAACGTAGATTTGACCCTGATACTGGAATTCCTACCAGTGAACAAGGCGAAAGTTATACCGTTGAACGTCACATGCCGGTACCGTACAGACTCACGCTCAAGCTGGACATATGGACCAGTAACACAGAACAAAAACTTCAGCTGATTGAACAATTGTGTATACTGTTTAATCCTAGTCTGGAAATACAAAGCACAGACAACTACATTGACTGGACCAGCCTAAGTGTGGTAAATCTTATTGATACCAGTTGGGACAGTAGAATTGTGCCCATAGGCAATGAAGATCCTATCAGCGTGAGTACCATGACATTTGATATTCCAATATGGATCAGTCCGCCTGCAAAATTGAAAAAACTTGGTGTGGTACAAAAGGTCATAAGCTCTATTTTTGATAGCACCACGAGCAACGTTCCCCAAGAAGCCATAAATGATCCAGATCTATTACTGACCAAACGCATGTGGGTGCCCATGCGTTATGGAATCATGTACACTGGAAACACACTGCAATTGATCAAATATGATGATACAGTACAAGATCCTTTGAATGATCCTTTCAATGTGAATATTCAGACCAATGATCAACTGAACACAGTGGACCTTGATCTTACAAGATCAGGCACACCGGACAGTTGGAGCGGATTTCTCAGCTTGTACGGTGTGCTAAAAAATGGCACTAGCGAAATACGTTTACAGCAGCCTGATGGGTCAGAAATAGTTGGCACAGTGGCACTGCATCCCATAGACGATACTTTACTGCTCTACGAACCATTTGTAGACACTTTGCCGGCGAACACGCTTAATCCAATTAATGCCATTATTGATCCACAAAAGGTCAATGTGAATCAATTGTTGATTGACAGCAACACTGGCAACTACAAGGTTTCAGCAGGCACACGATATCTGATTCTCAAGCCTATAAACAAGATCAACAACACGGAGTATGCTGATGCATGGAGTCCCAACGGCAATACTTTGTATGCCAACGCCAACGATATCATAGAATACAATGGTACCAAATGGCAAGTGAAATTTGACAGTCAAAACAATATTGACAAACACTATGTTACCAACTTAAATACCAATGTACAATACTACTGGGACGGCGAAAGCTGGATTCGTAGTCACGAAGGTATCTATCGAGAAGGTAAATGGTCCATAATAATCTAGTTGGCTGCGGTGCACTGATTTACAGTGTTAAAACCAAACGCTACTTGTTCCTATTACGAACTCAAAAAAAACACAAGCATTCTTGGGGCATGGTAGGCGGCGCGGTTGAAGACAAGGAAACTGTATCGCAGGCCTTGATCCGCGAAATACAAGAAGAAATTGCAGTTGATGCAAGAGATTTCAAAATCATACCACTAGAAAAATTCACCAGCGAAGACAACAACTTTTGTTATCATACTTTTTTAATTCCAGTTGAAGAAGAATTCATACCTATCTTGAACAATGAACACAACGGCTTTTGCTGGGTACCGCTAGAACATTATCCAAAACCCTTGCATCCAGGTGTATGGAGAACTTTCAAGTTTAGTACTGTGATATCTAAAATTAAAACGCTTGAAAAGATTTTATAAATTAATTTCCAGCACAAACTCTTTGTAGGTTATCTGTCTGAAATTTAAACAGTCTTTCCATGCAGCAGGACACCACCAGCCAGCAGTAGGCATTACTCTTGTGAACTGTACCTCTGTATAGGTTTCCATGATATGTTTTATGGTAGTTGTCCAAAGATTGTGAGCCGGTTCCTGGTCAGCTGCACCATAGGCGTTTGTATTCACATAAATGTTGCTATGATCACCATCGCCAGTCCAGTTGTCAAAGCCTAACAAATAAATGTGTTGGTGTCCATCAAAGCATGCCAAGTAAGCAGCCAATGCTCCTGCATCAAAATGCACATCCTGCGGCACCAAATAAAACTTTTGTGGATATTTGGCAACTATTTCTGCATTGGCATACACAATGTTGTCCTCACAAAATCCACTGTTGGCTATTTCTTCACTGATATCACTGCCTGTGCTAACAAGGAAAGTTGGTGAAAAATCTCTATAAAGAGCATTACAGCCATAGGTTTGAACTGCCAATGAACCCAATATGCCAGCACGATGATTTTTCAACAGTTTGATCTCATAGTTTTTTCTGCTGGCACCATTGCCTAAAACAACCGCTCTACGTGAAAGATGTTGATTGGTGATTGCATTGGGAATATATTCTTGAGTGTATGTCCATTCACTGCCTGCCCAGGTACTATTGGTAGTCATGGTTTCGCCGGCATATTCTGATCTAAAAAGTTTTTTTAATTTTTGCATGTTTGTTCCTTATATACCAAATGTCACGCTGAGAGCATCAGTGTAACTTTTTGGTACCGCACTGTTGGCTTGATAGCTTACATTAGCAAGAGTGATATCTCCTATCACTCTAAATGATCCTGTGACTCTGTTCCAGGCATTCTTAGCACTCACATACTGATATGTAATACCATTCACTGTGGCCTGTTGTCCGTTTGTTGGTGTGGTTGGAAATCCCATATGTTGTCCTTATGCAGCCTCGTATGATCCGTTAAACACAAGACTATCTCCGTCGTTCCAAGTAAATGGGGCAGTGGCATTCACAGCGCCCGACGGAGAGGAGCCTAATAAGGGAACCACATAAGAGGTTGCTCCATCGTATTCACAATTAACCACACCCATGTACCAGTTTACACCGTTGTCTAGATATGTGGATGGCATAACCACTCCGGCCGCATCAGCTGCTGCCACCGGCAAAGAAATTCTGTAATTTCCTGTACCTGTTGTGGTTGTTGATCCAATTTGAAGTCTTACTCGTACAAAAACTGTTTTACCTATTTTTTTATATTTTCCTGTTAACACGCCATTGCCTAAGCTAGGTGCTGTGCCAGAAGTTGTCCAGACTGGAGTATAAGATTGCCAAGCAGTACCAGTTACAAATAACTCTCCACTGGTTATTAGATTGGCGGCTGTAATATTGCCCGTAAAAGAAATATTTGCAGTAGACGAAATATTTCCTGTTAGAGAAGTTATATTTGAAGTAATGAGATTTGCAGTGATAGCACTATTACTTGTTATGGCCAGACTGCCTACGTCTACCCAGAAACCATTTGCTCCGTCGCTGCTTTGCCATTCATATAGAATATCAGTACCAGTATCATACCATTTGTCGCCAAGATTTGGATTAACAGGTGCACTGGCACTGTTATAATAATTGATACCTGTACGCAGCACAGCATTGTTGCCGCTCCAGAATATGCCACCAGAATAAAGATTGTTTACCTTGGTGTCTTTGTTTAGACTCCAACGATCGCCAGATGCAATGTAAACAATTTGTGCACCAGCAGGACCGTCCACACTGATACCTGCGCCGTTGGCAGCGCCTGCTGTAGCAGCACCGTTGGCCAAGGTCAAGTTTAAATCTTCAACTGTGATTGTGGCTGCGTTTATTCTTGTGAGATCGCCTTGCACATACAAGTTGCCTGTAACTGTAAGATCACTGCCAATCACAGCATTGCCACCAATGTAGGCATTGCCCGCTATGCCTGCACCACCTGCTATTTGCAGAGCGCCAGTGGTAGTGCTGGTAGCTGCACTGGTAGCAGTGGTCACAATGTTACTACTGGTTTCTGCAATGGTGCCTGCTGGCCCTATAGGACCAAAGTTATTGATATAACCAGTAGGAGCATATGAGCCCAACATGGTACGTTGGAAATTCACAAACACCGTGGCACTGTCGCCTACTGCCCAAAGATTGATATTACCGCTGCTTATGTTACTGGTAAACTCTGCTACTTCATAAACAGGGTTGGATTTCACACTGCCGTATTCGCTGTAGTACACACTGCTGGTATCATTAACTGACTCAATGGTGACAAAACGGTATCTATTGTTAACCTGATCTTTTGCCACCACATTCCAGCGCACATAGGCATTGCCTGCGGCAGGTAAAGTATCCACTCTGGTAGTGGCAGTTGATACCAAGGTGTTGCTTAAATAAATTGTTGGATTTATGTTGCCAGACAGTGTTACTGGCAAAGCATTTGCCTGCCACAGCAGTTGATTGGTGTAAACAGCGCCTGCAATTATATTGGCAGCAGCATGAATATTACCCCCAGCAACCAGAGCACTGTTGGCCTGGTAATAGTTGAGATTGGTAGCACCGGCAAGTCCTGTGCTGTTGTTAAACTGTATGTTGCGATCAGCGCCTGCTGCTATGGTAGTAGACTCAAGAAATGTAAGACTGGTAGATCCAACTGTGATAGGATCTGGTGTGGTAAGTCTCCAGCTTTTGCCTGCATAGGTGCCTTCTGCTATGGTTGTTTGTAACCCAGCAGTGAGTCGTTCTCCGTCATTGGCATCAAAACTGCGAACCCAGGTACCATTACTGCCTGCGCCCACGCTTTGTACAAGATAAATTCCATTTTGACTGCCCACACTTTGTGCAGTGACCAACACTCTATCACCAAGATTAAGACTCACACTATCATAGCTGGCAGGAGCTCCGCCGCTGAGCGTGATGTTTGTAGTGGTTACTACTCTACAACTGGCCTTGTAGTCAGTGTCAACAATGTTGCTATAACGCGGTCTAGTTAGTGCCATTACGATCTCAGATTATAGTGTATTTATGGGTAGAGCTAGATAACAGAAAAGGGCCCTTAGGCCCTTTTCTGGTGTACCACTTGCATTACGCTTGTGATTCAATAAATGTCAACTGAATGTCAACGTTGGAAGCAACTGCGGTAATTGGAATAATGTTAATTGCCAAAATTTCATTACCATTTGGATAGCTGCCCTGCCCTGGCAATACCATGGATGTGATTTCCTTGATAGCACTCAAATCCAAGTATCCAGAGTTGGTCTGTGTAACCGGAATTGAGAATATCTGTTCTCCGCCGCTGGCTGCCAGTGCTTCGCCTCCTTCGCCAATAGTGGCTGTGCTTGCAAAGTTGATCTGACGCACAGTTCTTGGAATAGCTGCCAAGCCATTTGCCACGAACTGTGTAAAGCTGGGCTGTAGGAATGTGCCAGGAGCATTCAAAGGTCTCCAGTTGGCACTTACCACATTGGTTGGATTTAGTAGACCTTGTACCAGATAACGTCCAGCTGCTGAACCCACGTTCACGTACATACCAGACAGCAATACCTGAGCACGGTTGATCAGTTCTTTACCACCTAGATCTCCTGTAAGCGCATTGCTGATACTTGGTGCCAGTCGCATCATAAACATGGTTTGTGCTGCACCTGCTGTACCAGCCACCTGATAGTTGGTCACGTTGTAGGTAAATGTGTATGTGCGGTCAACTGTGAAGCCACCGTCCATGATCACTGCACTACCCCAGTGGTTCAAGTCTGGGCTGGCTGTAACACTGACCACACGTACACCTGTGTTGGCTGTATGATGTAGTCCTACGCCTGCTGTTGGACGACTTAGTGAAACGTTAGCACTGCTATTGGTAGCATCGCCAGAGATCGCAACAAAGTGTTGATGACGATCTTGATATAATACATTGGTCCAATTACACGCAGTTGGCAAGCTGGCAGATACCCATGATGTACCCTGGTCTGTGCTATAGGCCGCCACGGTGCCTCTAGTGTTGCTGACTGCTACCCACACACCGTTTGATCCATAGGCCAATCGTATCCATGAACTGGAACTTGGCAAGTTGCCACCTGCTGTCCAGGTGATACCACCATCTGTGCTGATAGCTGTGTCTGCTGATCCACTGGCAATAGCAATAAATCTGCCACGGTTTTCCACACTGTCGTAGCCATAGGCCACAGCTGACCAGCTAGCAGTAGCTGACAGTGTTGACGAGCCCCATAGGCTGACCACTAGATTGCCTGCTTGACCAAGATCCGGCACTGTGCTTAATCCTGCAACAGCTGGACGTACATTACTGTAAGCTGCCGTTGTGCCAGTGGTACTGCTCACTGCGGCAAGCATGAACACGTTGCCTGTGTTGCCTTGGAAGATTGGGAAGTAACCACCTGCAACTCCACTCCAGTTGCTGCTGCTTGGCAAGTTTACACCAGTCCAGCCCACACCACCATTGGCGCTGAATGCACTGGTTTGTGATCCTGCTGCCACGCAAACAAAGGTTCTGTTCACAGCACAGATATCAGTCCAGGTTGCTGTAGCAGGCAGTGCGCCGCCTGCTGTCCAAGTTGCACCAAGATTGTCTGCATCTTGGAAGCAGTTGGTTGTACCGTTGGTATTGCTGATCGCTACATACCTACCTTTATTAGCACGACCCATGTCTGGAGCATAGGCCACTGCTGTCCAGTTTGAACTTGAGCTTAATGCTCCAGTGATATTGCCCGCCACACCTAATGGACCGTTCCAGGTACGACCGCCTGTGTAGCTAACTTGTACTCCTGCGCCACCATACTGTACTGCCACAATGTTACCGTCGCCCTGTGCTAGACCACGCCAGTTGCTGGCCAAGGTCATTTCACTGGTAAGGAACACATTACCGTGTGCGCTGATACCAATCTGCCAGTTTGCACTGCTTGCTGTGTACTGAGTGGCCACAAATAGTCCCTTGCCCCATACACAGCTGGTCCATGAAGTTTGTAGAGGAAACTGTCCTAGGTTCCAGGTTGGTGCTACACCAGGTCCTAGTAAGTGCGGATTGGTACAGAATGCATAGTTTTGGGTAGCTGCTGTGTCGCTGACCACCATCCACTGACCAGCAATACCAACGTTTGGTATGCCTGAATTGTTCATGCTGTAGATTTCACCCCAACAGATACTACGCCAGTTGGATGACGCTGGTAGTGTGGTTGCTGCCCAAGTGGCTGCTGCTGGATTACCATGAATGTAGCTGGCCGTGGTCCCAGCGGTCATGCCGTAACCTCCAGTGATTGCGATCCAGGTATTGTTACCAAAAGCCACATCAGAATATGTGCCGCTTTGCAGTAATCCACCTAACCAAGTTACACCACCATCAGTACTATAGGTAAATGCTGTTGTGGCTGTGCCAAGTGCTGTGCCTGCTCCTACTGCACAGAAGTAGTTCACTCTTGATGCAGTCTGTTGAATAGTAGTCAAACTACTTCCACTCGTGAATGTGTTACTTGTGGTTTTACCAAATGCCACACTGCTCCACATTTGTGTAGTTGGCTGAGTGCCACCTGCTACCCAACCTGTGCCAATCACCTTGAGATAAGCTGTAACGTTGTCGCCGTTGGTTTTGTTCAACCCAGCCACTGCCACAAACACCGGCACGTTGTTTTGATCAAATCCATACGCTAGACCTGACCACTGACTTACTGATGGCAGTGCCAAAGATGTCCATGTAACCCCATCATCTGTTGAGTATGCAGAAATAGTTCCACTGGCATTGCTGATAGCCACAAAGGTATCAGTACCGTTTAACTGTCCAAATGCCACACTGATCCAGTTTGAACTGCTAGGCAAGTTACCGCCTGCGGTCCAGTTGTGTCCGTCTGTGCTGCGAGCTGTTTCGTTGCTGGCATTGGCCAATCCTGCCACAGCCACAAACACACCTGTGCGTGGATTATATGCACTGCTGCTCCAGGCTGCTCCACTGGGCATGCCACGTGAAGCCCAAGCCACACCTGCATTTGAACCGCGCCATAAGCTGCGAGTTTCGTTCATCACAAAGTTACTCATGGTAGCACCACGAGATATACCAGTAAGATTACCATTAGCTGTGAAGCGATTGGTATAGGTAACAAACTCGTTGCCTATTTGTAAAGTCACAGGATAAGTTGCATTGGCAGTTGGAAATTCACTAACATCATACAGTTGAATTTCAGTTGACTCGGTTGGAGGTACCGCCTTGCTTAGCCATGAACGAGCGCCTTTGTTCACTGCCTGATAACGTGCTGGCAGGTTACCAGTACGCATGTAGGCTTCGTCATTAACGTTATTGCCCTTGCTACGATGTGCCATGATCATCTTGCCATCAATGGCTCGCATCATGTAGTCCACAAAACCAGCACCGTACCAGGTGTACTGAATGCCCACCATCTGCATTTTCTTCAGATCCATTACATAGCCGCTAGGACCTGTTCCATCCATGCGATCAAGATTGAAGTCACGCTGTGGGGTACGTTCTTCGCTGACTCTAACAATACGAGTGTCTTGAGCATTAAACACTCCGCGATAAACAGGAGTCACATACATGGTGTTTTGTGCTGGAACATTTATCACAGTATGTGTCATGCCTTTTACAATGATCTGATCTCCTGCATTCAGCTGGTCTCTCCAACGACAGTCTTTGTCACCTGTGACTAGATTACTATTCACACTGAAGTTTGCTCTACCAGCGATATCGTTGGTACTGCTGCGCTTCACAGCATAAAATGTTTCGCCGTCATATTCATAGAACATGCCATTGCCATCATCAAAAATACCAGTACGCACTTTTGAACCATGCCAGTTGCAAATGGTCACTCTAGGGAAACTCACACCCTGATAATCTGTGGCTTGGGTGCGTGTGCGAGTAAACACCGGATTCACTGACCCCAGTGAGCCTGTGGCCAACACAGTGAATTGATTGTTGTTGGTCACTGTGTTTACTCTATAAAATGCATTGTACCCTGAGGTGTTCACACCATAAAGCTGCACATTTGCACCAATCTGTAGTCCGTGCTCGTTTTCTGTAGTTATGGTAATTGCACTGCCTACACTAGTGCCTGCTGCAATGATGTTTGCAATCTGGAATGTTGGCATGAACTGAGTACCGCTGGTAAACATGGTGCCCTTGCCACTTTGATAGCGGAAATATTTCTTGGTCTGGCGTGTCATTTCATAGCCATGAGCCGGAGTGTTTGTACCAATGTTGTTACCGCCATCAAATGAACGATGCTTGACCAATCCAGTTGGGAATATGGTTATGTTGGCATATAGATCGGGGGCATTTAGCGGCAAGCCACTGTTGATCTGCTGCATGACTGGCACCACAAGATTTGGTTTGCCCACATAGGTAAAGCTCTTGTCTGTTGGTGTGCTAGTGATCACAAACTGTCCAGTACCGCCTGCGTACAGGTTAGGAAATTGTCCAACTGTTTGAGGACCTGTGCCCAACTGCACCTGTACTGCTTGACCAGGAGTAAGTCCATGATCATACACAGTGTTCACTGTAATCAAGCTGGGCGAACCAACATTGCTGGTAATATTTGCTACCACCACGTTGGCACCTGTGTAGATTCCGCCACGACGTATCATGCTCTGTTGATCGTTTTGATTCAACTGATAGCCTGGCAGTTGATTTAATTGTACTTTTGGATAGTAGGCAATGTAGTCTCTATCATTGATCTGATTGATATACACCCCTTCAATGTTGCTAACTGTAACAGCCTGACTGAAATTCAGTGAGCTAACATAGCAGTTGGCAATATTGGTGTTGGAATACACGCCAATACCGTGCTGTGGTACATAAGCTACCACCTGCTGTTGTGAAGTGTTTCCTGCTACAAACGCACCAGTCAGGCTGATAAACAAACTGCCTGGGCCTGCATTGCTTAGAGGTCTTGTGCCCAATCTGCCGCGCTCAACCACTTGGTTAGGACTGCCGCCTAGGTTGGTAGCAGAAGGAATTGTATTTCTTACGATTTCTACGTTGGCAGTGTCCATCCCAATTGGATCTTTGGCACTGTGATTTACTTTGAACACAATGGAGTTGGCACCAAAAGTTGGACTTGCATTCACGTTGAACCAAGAACGTGACACTGTGAAACGATTGTTTTCCACACTGTCCAGTCTCATGGTTTCCACGTTGGCATTAGCATAGCCAGTGGTTACTCCGCTGAGAATACGAATACAAGCACCAACTGCAATGGTTGCATTGGCTGCATTGGTACCCCAAAGATTACGTGCCACTGTGAGCGAAGCTGTGCCACCACCACCTACCACCTGCATGGCTTCCCATACACCAAACTGTGTGGTTTCTACCATGATAATGGCATTTGCAATAATGGTGCTGTTGTTTGCTGCAATAGCTGTGGTTCCTGCTGTGACCGGATTGGTAATAACTCTACTCAACACTCGTGCACCTGATCCTGTGCTATCTGCGCCTTCGCCTGGCATTTCAACCACGCAAGCAATATCACCTGGAGTCCAGGCCTGTGTGTTGGCCACAGTGAATGTGCGCTGGAACATGCCGCCGGTTTTTACCGTGACAGGAAGGTCATGTGTGATGTAAGTGGTGCCTGCTGCACAGTTGGCCTGACCAGCTTGACCCTGAGCCACGATCAAATAATAACCATTGGTAATACTTCTTGGGCCGCACTGTGTGAGCTGTTGGCTGGCTGCCACAGTGGCAGCGGGTTCATAGCCTTGATTCTGTACAATAAAATTGGTTTGTGCTGGACTGGAAATCCAAGCACTTGCACCACTACCCCCAGTAATAAAAGTTGCATAACTAAATGCGTTTGCACCCAGTTGCAGATCGCTGCCCGGCAGTTCAAAATGGCAAGGCATATCATTCATACTGGCAAACTGCACCCACTTGGTTGGCTGCATGCCGTATTCAAAGTCTGCATCAATCAAGGATTGTGGTGCAGCGATTTTCATACGCTCAACAGCATCAATACCAAAATCATACGGACGTACTTTGAGTTCGTCTGTTTCAACAAAGATTTGCAGTTGATCAGCAGCATTGTGTGTGCTGGTGTCAAATGTCAAGGTAATTGTGGTAAACCCATTGTTTAGATTTGTAAAAATAGTGGTACCAGCACTAAGAGCTGTGCCTGCTGCACTGGTTGCAGTGGCATTGGTGTTGTTGGTATATGCAACACTTCCGCCTCTTGTGGGATCACCAAAATTATAAATCACCACATTACGTGTGACGTTTGTGATCATCAGGATGTCTGCTAGCTTGTAAGGATCGGGAATAATAACTGTTCCGGCGCCGCCTGCACCTGGTGTAAAAATGTAATTTCTTATGGATTTTCTTGCCATCTTTGTCTACCTTGTTGTAATTTAACTATTTATACTCCAAAAACCACAGCAATATTATCCACATAACTTTTTGGAGTCACGCTGTTTGCTGTGTAACTGATCTGAGAAGTATTCAGAGTGATATTGCCAGTGGTGACAATATTACCAGTTGTTCGTATTTCATTGTTGGCGGAAGTGATCACTACACCGCCCGTTTTTACGCCTATGTCAACTTCAAAATATGAATTGGCCATTTTTGTATTCCTATACCTTATTTACCTATACGCCCATGTAATCTGCTTTATGCTTGACATAATTGTCAGAATACACACCAGTATAGTACACATACACATTGGCGCCGACCACCGCAGCTGACACACTGCCAAGACCTGCATTGCCAGTAAAAATCTTGTTGTACTGTGTTCTATATGCAGTAGTACCGTCATGCACAACCATTACTTCGCTGGTTTCGTACTCGTCAAAATGTTTGACGTTTATTACATATTTGGCACTGCGTACCACTCCTTTGTCAAACACATCCATGATAGTTTGGCTGGCACCCACAGCTAGATTTGCTGGACTGTACAACAAAGGACCATCAGACAAGAATTGATATCTAGTATTGGCTTGTGTTTCGCCAAGTGTGATTCTTATGCTTTCGTTTTCAGCTGTGATCGTATTAAAGCCAAGTGGCGCACTCAAACCAACAATTTCACTGGTAAGAGTCACTGTTCTTATATCAATGGCGTCACCCACTGCTGGAGCTTCTGTAAATACCACTGTGGCATTACCAGCAAATGTGTTGTAGGCCACACTTGGATGTTGCACAACACCGTTGAGTGTTACAAATGTGCCGTTGGTAGTGGCTGATCTACTGATTACAAATTCTGTTTGTACTCCATTGCCACTGAACTGATCATCTGTGACCACAGTGAGTGCAGAAGTTTGTGGACTGAACCACTGACTGCCTGTGTAGTATTCAATGTCAGATGTCAAGTTATTAAAACGTAACATACCAGTGGTTGCGCTGCCATAGCCCTGTGCACCACCCGGACGCTGTGCAGTAGTACCCACTGGTAATAATATTGAGTCAGTGCTGTTGATTTGTAGTTTTGCACCGGTAACCAAGTTAGCACCAATAGCACTATTACCAATCAACACCTGATTATAAGCACTTCTAGTATTGGCCCAGATCAAGGTAGCATCATTGCCACCACGCACATACAGGTCACGATTGGCGTTCTGCTGATCGTTGATGCGTACACCTTGGCTTACATTAAGGTTACCACCAATGCTGGTGCCGCCTTGAACATACAGTGCACCTTCTGTGGTGGTCGTGCTCACTGTGGTGTTGGCAATCGCAACTTGTCCATAGAATGTGGCTGTTTGATTTGCATCTACTCTTAGTGCAAGACTATTTGTGCTGTTATCACGTTTGGTCCACAGTTGTGCCTGCCCGCCAATACCAGATGCTGCGCCAGTGGTGCCTTGAGACACAAAACGCAATGATGCCACTTCTTGATAGCCTGGAGTTGATCCAGAATAATTATAGGCTCCGTATCTACCAATAAAATCACCATCTTGACTGATAGCAGGTGCTGTGCCTGTGCCTCTACTGGTACTCACTGTCCATCCTGGACTTTGTCCAACGGTGTTTGCTGCTATGGCACTAAAGGCATTGTATGCATCGCCTTGATAATGAATATTGAACGTGTCTGTACCAGTATAGTTGTCGCCATTGGTACCCACACTAAAATTCACTCCAGAGAAGGTGTTGCCAGTACTGGCCTGGAAGTTAAAGTTTTCCACACGCTGAGTGATAGCAAGATTACTCACAGTACTGCTGGTGCCACTGTCAATAAACAACACTGAATTGCCGCTGAAACTGGTCAGTTTGAAATCATTTTGTACATTGGCCGCAGTGAACGTGGCCTGACGTGGAGTTGTGTTACCAATATAGATGTTATCCATATTACCAGTTGCAGTTGGTGCAATAGTAACTGTGCCTGTGGGCTGAATGTAAACATATCCGTTACCACTCAAGGTCACATTACGTCCTTGTGGTGTGGTACTGTTTACAACCAGCAGATCTTTAAAATATGCTGTGGCAGGTGTGGTAGTACCAACTTCCATGTTGTTGATACTGCCTGTGACACCAGCTGGATTAATGGTTACCAATCCACTAGCACCAGTTGGACTGAACGTAATAGCAGCATTTGTGCCTGTGGCACTGATACTGTTGTCCACTACCATACTGTGCAAGTAACTGAGAGCGCCTGTGCCGATACCGCCTTTGACAACCAGTGCGCCAGTGGTCTGACTGCCGCTGGCTGTGGTGTTGCTCAACCACAAGCTGCCAAACTGAACATTACCATATGTGCCGCTGTGTACACCAGAGGTTTCTGTAGCATCCTGAATGAACACAAAGTTTTCGGTGGTATTTTGCCAGCCAAAGAACGCATGACCATCTGCACCTTTGTAGTAGTGAGCACGTAGGCCAACATCGCGACCGTCATCCACGCTCAAAGGCACAAGATTGGCAAAAGTATGCAATTCAATCACAGCATCTTGCACAGATAGATTTTGTGCGCCAATGGTTACGGTATTACCTAATACTGTAAGGTTACCCTGCACAGTGAGGTTACCACCTACATAACTGTTTGCTCCTACTGCTATACCGCCGTAGACCACAAGTGCACCTGCGGCTGGACTGGTGGCTTCTGTTGTGGCAAATATCTTGGTCACACCAGTTTCTGTAATCTGTATGCGCCCTGTGCCTTGACCGTCACTGATCAAAATATTGTTGTTGACTGTTTCCAAGCCGGTCATGGTATTGGCACCAAGCACCACATTATAATCGCCTGTGGTGATCTGACTACCAGCATTGTAACCAAACAATTGGTTGGTACGAGAAGTTGACAGCAGATTCAAACCAGCGTTTGAACCAACTGCTGTGGTTTCTTGACCTGGGCCGCTATAACCTGCACGATAACCTAGTAATGTGTTGTCTGCGGCATTGGTATTGGTATTACTGGCTTCACTGCCAATGATTGTGCTCTTTATACCAAAGTTGGTACTGCTACCAATTTTTTGTCCAATTATCACACTGTCGGCTGCTAGGAATGACGTAGCAGTGTTGCCTGCCAAAACAATAGACGTTGCTGTTGCATCTAATATGGCTCTAGCACTGGCCACACCAAGTGCGCCACCAATGTTCAAGTTACCGCCAATGCCTGCTCCACCTTGTACAGTAAATGCACCTGTGTTGGCAGTGGTACTGTTCACTCCGCTGACCACAAAGGTGTTGCCTGATGCATCAATTCTAATACGCGGAGCACCTGCGCCATCAGACACAACCACTTGATTGCTCAGGCTAGCAATCACATTGCCATCGTAGCTGCCAAGAATAACATTGTAACTGCCTGTGCTCACTGCATTGCCTGCAAAAGTACCAAAGAAACTGTTGTTGGTTCCACTGGCACTGCCGCCTGCTTGATGTCCAACTAGAGTGTTGTCTGTGCCTGGTGCTGCATTACCTGCTCCTGCACCCACAATGGTTGAACGATCGCCCACACTGGTGCGACCAATATGTCCACCTAGCACTGTGACGTTGGCGCCTAATCCGGTATACAAAGAACCATAACTGATAGCCATGGTATTTGCGCTGGCCGGAGGTGCCTGCAAATAGATTCTACCAGATTCAAAACTAGCACTGGTGCCTACGTTTAGATTGCCGCCAACAAAGATACCACCCGAGCCAGTAACATTGAGTGCGCCAACATTGGCGAGAGTGGAGTTGATATTGTTATCAACTAACACCGCAGCATTTGCTGCTGGCAACCAGATGCTTTTCAGTCTGTCTGGCTGAATGTAAATGTCTTTGTTCGTACCGCCAAAGGTATGAATTTCTGCCCCATTGGCACCAGTTGTTCTTAACGCCAGTGCACCATTGTTATTGGTGTCTGTGACCATGAAGCCATAACGAGTGCTGGCCAACTGTGTGACTTGCAGGATAGGCACGTTGCCATCAATGGCTGTAAGCCCGCCAGTGGAGCCAAACTGACTGCCTATTCCACCAACATTTAGATTGGCAAACACTGCTGCGCCACCACGCACCTGAAATGCTCCTGTGCTGGTGTTCACACTGTTCACAGTGTATGCATCAATTATGGTATTGCCAATTATCAAGTTGGCATAGGTAGTGTTGTTAATGGATCCTGTGGTTGTGCCTGTTTCGCTGGTTAATATGCCTGCAAAGCCCACATTGGCTTCGCGCCAGATCCAGGCTGCATTCACAGGGTTTAGATTACGATTTACCAGTATGCCCACATCATAAGTGGGGCTGCCCACGTATCCGTTGTTGAAGATAACCAACGGATCGTTGATCAAGGTGTTTACACTGTTGATTGTTTGTGTGGTTCCAGAAACGCTAAGATTTCCGTTGATTGTGATATTAGACGCTATGGTTACATTGGGGTTAAACAGTGTACCAACAATGGTTTGCGCTGCAATTTTTTCGTTTGCAAATATGGTAGCATCAGTAATCTGATTATTTTTTATTCTGGTAACGGCCATGAACCAAGCTCCTGAAAGGCATCAATTTTAACTATTTAGCTTGATCAGCTATTTTGGGTTCTACAGGCAGTCTAGCGCAATGTGCGCAGATTATTGATCGTTAAAATAGGTTCTGCCAATCTTGGCTCTGGTCACACCTGTGCCCGACACTGCTGTGGCTACCAACCGCACCACCCCAAGTCCGTCTATTGATGCACTCCAGGCCACCAAGTCCGTTTGAGTGCCAACTCTGCTTTTTGTAGCATATACCACATTGGCTGTAACATTGTTATGCACAAGATGTATCTCGCCCACTTGATATTGTGCAGTGGTGGTGTTTTTTACTGTGAAATCATACACCGCACTGCGATACTGAGTGATGCTAAAGGTATCTAATGTGGTACCGCCGCCGGTGCTCACATTAGCAAACACAGTGTTGATAAAGGTTGGATTACTGGCGTAGGCTATGCCAGCAGCCAAGAATCTTACTTCTAGAACGTCTGTGGCAAGAGGCACATCCACCATGTTCAAGTTGGTGCCGGTCACAGTGTAAGTTGTGGTTGGAGCCTGTAACACACCATTCATGCTCACCAGCACTGTGTCTGTGGTTGCTCCCTGATTCAGTGTGAATGTTGAATCAATACCATTGGGCACAATCAGTTGACTGCTGACTGTGTTTGGTGCGCTGGCATTGTCCCATTCTGTTCCAGTGTACCATTCAATGGTGCCTAGTTCAGTGTTAAAGCGCATGTCTCCAGTTTCTGGTATAGGAGGTCGTTCAGCAGTGATTCCAACTGGCATGAGCAATGCGGAAGTGGTATCCACTCTCAATCTGTTGGTTAGTGCAGGATTAACAATTATTTCGCCTGCTGTGCTGTTTAATATGTTATCATAGATGCTTAAATCACCAATGAAATTAAAGGTATCAGTGAATCTGGCTGCTTGTGTGTTATTGACCGTGATTACCACATTGGCTGTGCCAAGACCGTTGTCTTGCACAATCACTTGACTTGACGCTTGGAATATTCTATTGGTATTTGATATAACCACACGCTCGTCTACATACTGTTTGGTGGCTGCATCTGCACCGTTCACCGGAGTTTCAATATTGGAAATTCTGTGATTGTTTACATCAACGACACCAAGTCCATCTGGACTGATTCTTATATCAGTATCAACGCCTAGGCCTGTGATCACTTGATTGATCACCTGTATGCCACCCAGACGTGTGATACCCGCAGAATTAAATGTGCTACCATCGTAGGTCAGAGATGCTGACGCGATTGCAGCATTACTGGCATTGGTATACAGCAAACGATTAGCACCTGCTGATCCAATCTGGACGTTATTCGCTCTAAATGCTGCATTGGCAGAAAAATATCTTATGCCAGGATGCACAAACATCATGTTGTTGGCCGCAAAGAATGGCACATAGGTAGGTGTGCCAAAACTGTAGTTGAATTCGCCGGTGATGTTTAGGTTGGCATACCCCACTGTGCCTGCACTTTCAATCGTGGTGGCATACAGGGTGTTGTTACCAGTGAAAAACAGCAGATCTGGATCATCGTTAAGAGCACCAGATGCATCTGTGAAAGTGATCCTACCTGGAGTGAGATTTTGAACCTGTGCATTTGCAGCAGTTAGTCTGCCGGTAACCACTGCATTGCTAGAAACTGCAAGATTGCCTGTGATATTGGTATTGGCTAAGATATTTAGGTTGCCTGTACCATTTGGCGCCAGAGTAAGATTCTGATTCAGCGAGCTGGTCTTAACATAAGAATTTACACTGATATTGCCTTCAATGGTCAAACGTTCGGTGGTCACACTGGTATTCACTCCCATGCGGAAGTTACTGAAATCAAGATAAACCAGAGTTTGTGTGCCTGTGCCCGGATCTGTTACAAAATTTAGATCAACGCCCTGACGATCTAAAGTTGAAAGTAACATGGGTCCAGCAACTCGTCCAATAGCCATAAGTGCTCTCCTACAAGATTATTTATTGGCTATCAAATGGTGTCTGTACTTGGCAAATTGTGCAGAATGATTATGGTTTGGCCCAACGGGGGTGGGCTGGTAAATGTCACTGTGGTGGTACCAGCAAATGTATATGCTATGCCTGGATTTTGAAATATATTGCCCACATAAATCAATACCTGTGTTTCTTGTCCAGCGTCATAACTTTTGCTCATGGTAAAGGTAGTGCGTGTGCCGTCAGCTGCTTCAAGATTGGCACCAGGTGCTGCTGCACCTTGACTGTCTTTGACTATTTCACTTACACCTACCTTGGCCAAAGTATTCCATACTGCATTGTAATACACTTCCACGCGATTGGTATCAGTATTGAATCTAAAAAGACCGTTCACAGGTGATGAAGTACGCAATGCAGTTGGGCCAAATGGCATTCTAGCTGAATAGCCTTGACTTTCTATTTCACGATTTTTTAGAAATCTACCCATATTAGATACCTGTAAAGCTGGTGGTGGCTACCACAGCATCTGCCACACTAGCATTGGCATAGATATAATCACCGTTGTTAAACAGCAATCTTTCAGCCTCCATGATATAGGTATCATTGCTGGCAATGTTTAGATTGCTGTAGATAATGTTGTTACCGTTTGCCACAAAGCCTGCCGAAACCACGAACACGTTTACCTGTACTGAGCTTGCAGTTTTATTGCAAAAATATGCTGTGGTCACTGCACTATTGCCTGTTGATGTGTACACTGCTGCTGCCACACTGTCTGTAAGAGTTGAATTTGTAATTGCCATACTTAAACCTTAAAAGATTATGCTATACACAATAGCACGTGACTTACTGATCAATTCTTGATTAGTAATTCCTTCGTCATTGGTTACATACAGTCCTGTGCCGCCCGTGCTGACATTTGATGCAACAACCACATTGTAATTGTTTACCACCGGAGCAACTGGATTGCCTGCTACTTTTTTGATATGTAAATTAGCATCAAGTTTCAGTTCAGAACTGGGAGCCATGTAGATGTTGCCTCCAAGACTGTTCACAATTGCAAAGTTTGCCACATTGAGATTGGCACCCAGTTGTGGTAATGCATCATCTACCAGTCTACTATTACCCGAAGTGGTGGCTACTAGATTATAATGAATACTACCATCGTTGGTAATTTGCCATCGCTGACTGGGCTCGTGCCACCGTATGTCCACATTAGGACTGGTACCACGCACAACCACAACACCTGCATTGAGTATGGGAGCTCCTGTGACTCCTTTGTTCAATGTGATAATATTGTCGTAGATGTCAGTGTTTGTGGTACTGATTGTGGTTGAGCTGCCTCTAGCAAACAGGTTGCCATTGATTATCACATTTCCAGAATCCAAAACAATAGGATCAGCTGCATTTATAGTGCGAATAACATAGGGACCGCTGGCGTTTTTTATAATACTCATAGGAAATCAACCATTTGCTTTATTTATGCGTAGCTTGCACTGCTTATGGTTGTGTTTTTGTCTGTCTGTTTGGCACTGCGATCTTTAAAGTCTTGTATTTCTTGATTTAGTACTTGCCAATCCCAGGTATCATGTTCAATGGGATATGAGTACACATCATAGTTGTCCAAGACTAAATCACGATATTTTTCCAAGATTTCCAGCTGCTTGTTCCAGTAGTTGACTCTCTTTATAACCAATTCTCTAAACTCTTGATTGGTTTCAAATTTGTGTTGCAGCTCTGAAGTAACTTCACCTAGTGTTTGACGCTGCCCAACATACATCTTAACATCTTCATCTGCTGTGTTGCCTTCCCAATGTGCTCGCTGTGGGCTGAAGCCAAAATGACTTACAACCTTGCTGCCCATGACCATGAGCTTTCTTTGATTCCAAAAAGGCACTTGACAGGTGATAAACCCTTCTTCACCGTTGTCATAGAACTTACCTCCCCAGGCTGCGATATCTTTGCCAAAAAATGTCATGCAGTTGATGCTGATGTGTTGGGGGTCAAAATCGCGATTGGGAATATGAAAATGTTCCACACCATGCAATTTTGCATTGAACAAAAACTGTTCATGAATGTCAAAACACAGGTCCGCGCTCCATATCAACGGATCAAACACATAAGGAGTGTAGCTTTGATATTTTGGATTTTTCAGTTTACCATTACTTTCTAAAAAATGTGCCATTACTCCATTGTTTATTATCACAGGAAAAATCAAATAAGGATCTGGATACTTCAATCGTGCCTCTACCAAGGCTTGCACAGTGCCTTGTTCCACAAACACGATGTCATCATCAAAACGCACATAGATAGCATCTGGATCAGTACAATGAGCTGGCCACCACTCTCCAAGATTGCCGGCCACTCTGCTCTGTTGATAATATCCGTCTGCTACATGTGTCTTGGCCAGCACATCCAAAAACTTCAACTTTATTCTACTGTCAAGTTTTGGTAGTTTGCTCAAAAAAACCAAATCGTCATGATTGTTTGTGTTTACCCAGACATGCATTTCATCCCAGCCAGTTTGTGCGAGCAATTGTGGGATAAGACTGCTCATGGTTAAACGTCTGCCAGCAGCAATGGTCAAAATAACTTTCATAAATCCTCCGTAGGGTATTTACTGCACGATTTTCAGCTCAAAATGAAAGGGGGTCAAAGCCCCCTTTCTCAAGATCAATTGAAATTACAGACTTGAAACAACCACTGTTATGTCAGTTGCACTAACATTGGCTGCTGCACCAGTGGTCAATGTCCACTTGTAGCTTTGTCCAGTAGAACTGTACGCCTTGCGGTTTGTTATTTTTGCCACATTGAATGTGCTGGCATCCGCAAATGTAGCAGTGATAGTCATGGTGCCACCAACATATGGATTGGCATTTGGACTGGTAACCAGTTTGAGTGTTTCAACTGTTGAGTTGGTTTTGCACACAAAAGTACGAGCACCACGTGCTTTTACAATGTCTGCTGTTAGCACGCCTTGTGAACCTGTGGTAAAGAAGCAGTTGGCCAAAATACTGTTGGCAGTGGTTGTGGCTGCATCAATTGCAATAGTGGCGTCTGCTGGTGTGCTATTTGCACCAAAAAATGTCACAGTTGGTGCTGCGGTATAACCAGCACCTGCATTTGAAATACCAAGTGCTTTAATAGCACCGTTTGCATACAGATACACTGTGCCAATAGTGGCAGTGGTACCATTAGTCAGTTGTGGTGCAGCTACAACTGCACTCACGTTAGCTGCAAAATATCCAGCGCCAATATCACCAAATGTTGCTGTTGCGTTACCTGATGTGACTGTTACGCTTTCGCCGCCTGGGCCTGTGCCCCGTGGGCTAATATATTTTTTATTCAGTGGACGTCCCATTTGTTTATCTCCTTTAATGGCGTTCTAGGCCTCGCGGTGGGTGCCGCAAAGTCCTCATATGAGGCTCAGAATGATTAGAACAAAATTATTTATCATAATGTTTGCTTTATACTGTGCATGACTATATAATTACACATGGTGCTAGTCAGACAGCATCCTGTTTAGTTCAATACCTGGGGAAACCCAGGTATTTTTTTGACCAACAAAAAACCGCCTTGCGGCGGTTTAATGTTTCCCATCCCGAGTGGAATTATTGGAAGCTGAGGTTGCTTACGCTGATCTCGCCCAGGTAATCTGCTGCATTACCTAGAGAAGAAGCAGTGTTGGTCAATTCAACATAACCATAACGTGTCATAAAGCCCACGACTGGTTCAAATGTTGCTGGATCCAGCACAACACCAGAACTCATTAGAGGAACATATGGGCAGTAGAATGCTGCTGCATCTGCCTCACTGCTGCCCTTGTAGCCAACCAACACAGCCTGGCTGTCACCAGCATAGCTGTCCACATACACACGCATTGCGCCATTCAGTGTACCAACAAACTTGGTGTTTGTAGGTGCTTCAAAGGTACCTTCTGTGGTACGTGCAAATGCAGATGTTGTTGCACTCTGTAGCACTGTGAGTGTAGCTGGGCTTACAACTGCCCAGTTACCAGCACCACGACGTGTGCGGCTAGCAATCTTGTTGGCAACACGGTTGATTAGAACAGCCAATGCAGCATGCTCATCACCAACAAAAGTAGCTGTGCCAGAAACTGTGCTCTGGTCAAAGGTTTCTTCGGTTGCTGCTAGGCTGCGCAAGCTGCCTAGAATTTCTTGATCAATTTCAACAGTGATTTCTTGAGCAAGAGCTGCCATGATTTCTGCTTCGATGTCAAGACCATGCATGGCTTGTGCATCTTGTGCAGCTTCAAATGTCCAGCGAGCACTTAGCTTGCGTGACTTGGCTTCAACCACTTGCTTCATGATTTGCACGTTGATACGGTTACCTGCAACACCTTCTAGTGTGCTGGTGCTGCTTGGCTTACCGCCGGTGTTGGCTGTGCTTGTTGCACCAGAATAACCAACAGCAATCTTGAATGGGCTTAGGGCCTCTTCACCTGCTGTGGTACCTGTTGCTAAATCGCCAGAACCAGAAGCTTGGCTATCAGCATAACGAACACGTAGTGTGTGAATTTGTGCAACTGGGCCAGTCATTGGCTGAACACCCACAATCTCGTTAGCGATAACTGTTGGCATCACGCGGCGAATCACTGGAAGAATCACACGGTTTAATGTTGCTACGTTGCTGGC
>SXGQ01668849.1_pt1 | contig 35359 bp, 33 predicted proteins | sample 3178371 | NCBI WGS metagenome assembly SXGQ01 (sample SAMN11356859, study PRJNA531348) | freshwater metagenome | isolation source: freshwater sample F1-20 | place: China: Fuxian Lake, Yuxi | collected 2017-12-25 | reverse complement strand
TGCGAAGTGGTCATCAATTCCGCGAGGTCTTTTTTCAACGCAGCGAGGTCGAGCTTCTTGAACTCCTCCGCGTAGTTGAATTCGCCGCCAAGCGGATTTCCCTTCACGTTGTTCTGGTGAAGGATTTTGAGGTTGAGCTGATTCGGCCACCAGTCGCTGTTCGTCATCGCTCCGGCTGCGGTGTGGCGCGAGGGCGGTGCCTGCTGTCCGGTGATGGGGCATTTTGCTTCCTCCGCGTGGAGCGTCGCGGTGGAAAACCCGAGAATCGTAGCGAGAGCCAGCCTCTTCACGAGCGGGATGATGAGCGTGTGGATTCCGCCGTTCATGACAGGGCGGGTCTGTTGTGTAGGTGTGTTTTTCATATGGTCTTGTTTGTTTTGTCCGCGTGCGGACGACCGTATGACCCGATGGCGGCGATAATATCCGATTGGTAAATCCGGCAGTACTCATTTACACCGCCAATCGATGAATTTCCGTGATCTCGAATACCTCGTAGCCGTTGCCGACCTCGGGCACTTTGGGCAGGCGGCGGCGCATTGCCATGTGAGCCAGAGCGCGCTGAGTCTCCAGTTGCAGAAACTGGAAGCCGAGCTCGGTGTGCAGCTCATCGAACGAACCAGCCGACGCGTGGTCGTGTCGGCATCGGGTCGTGTGCTGGTGGAAAGGGCGCGGGCCATTTTGCAGTCGCGTCAGGAATTGCTCGATGACGCCGCCCTCGAACTGGGCCGCATGCCTGCGACCGTGACGCTCGGGATGATCCCCACAATCGCGCCTTACCAACTGGGACCGTTGCTGGGGTCGATGAAGGCGGCTTATCCGGCAACGACCCTGAGGATCGTCGAAGACATCACGCGGAACCTCGTTGCCGCGACTGCACGCGGCGAACTCGATGCTGCAATCATCGCGACATCGACGAACGATTCCCTCATCGCGGAGACCGAACTGGGTCACGATGAACTCCTCCTCGTGCTTGCTCGGAAGCATCCACTGGCAAAGGAGCGGACCGTTTTGCCGAAACAACTCGAGGACGAAACGATGCTGTTGCTGAAGGACGGACACTGTCTGAGCGAGCAGGCAGCCGGCTACTGCAATTTAAACAGCGTTGGCGCGTCACGCGTTTCGATCGCTGCGAGCATCGAGACGCTGAAAGCCATGGTTTGCGCTGGAATGGGAATCACGCTGATGCCGCGCATGGCAGTCGAAGCCGCTCCGAAGGATAAGGCGCTCGTGTATCTTCCGCTGAAGCCCGCGCCGACGCGGAGCATTCGTGTCATCACCCGGAAGACGTCGAGACTCGGACCGCTGCTCGCTGCCGCGTTGAAGGGTGCGCTTCGGAAATGATCGGTGCGCCGGGACATCGATTCGTGCAATTGCGTCGGCAGGGTGAAATTTATGAAACGTCCGGCTTTCCGCGGACGAAAGAAGCGGTCAGGGTGATTCTGTGACAATTTCTGAAACAGCGGAGAAAACGAAGGGTGCTGCGTCGATCGCCGGAAGCTATGCGCAGAGGGCCGGGGTGTTTGATGAACTGCTGGGTCGGGGCGGCGTGCCCCGCGAACACTGGAAGACGCTGCTTTCGGAACTGGACGCGCTGGGTGGCGCGGAGTTGAGCCACCGCTCCGAGTCGGCGAACCGCATCATTCTCGAGCAGGGAATCACTTACAACGTGTACGGCGACCCGCGAGGCCGCGAACGGCCCTGGCAACTTGACCCGATTCCATTCGTCCTCGATGGTGCCGAGTGGGCAAAGCTCGGAAAGGCGCTCACGCAGAGGGCGGTGTTGATTAATCGTGTGCTGGCGGACTGCTATGGACCACAGGATTTGCTCCGCTCGGGCTGGCTTCCGCCGGCGCTGCTTTTTGCGCAGCCGGAGTTCTTGCGTCCTGCCCACGGAATCCGGCCGCCGGGCGGTATTCATCTTCATTTTTACGCCGCGGATGTTGCCCGTTCGCCGGACGGGCAATGGTGGGTGCTCAACGATCGAACGCAGATTCCCACGGGTTCGGGATATGCGCTGGCGAACCGGCTGGTTTCGTCACGGGTGTTGCCGGAGGCTTTTCGAAACTGCGGGGTGCAGCGCGTGGCGGGATATTTCCGCCAGGTGCAATCGACGCTCGCTTCGCTGTGTTCGCGACGGACCGACGAGCCGCGTGTCGTGATGCTCACGCCGGGGCCTTACAACGAGACGTATTTCGAGCAGGCGTATCTCGCGCGCTATCTCGGCTACTCGCTCGTGGAAGGGCAGGATCTCACGGTGCGCGATGAGCGCGTGTATTTGAAAACCCTGAGCGGTCTTGAGCCGGTGGATGTCATCCTGCGACGTCTCGATGACGACTTTTGCGATCCGCTGGAGCTGCGGAGTGATTCGACGCTCGGTATTCCGGGCCTTGTGGAGGCGGTGCGCGCGGGAAATGTCGCGGTGGCGAATGCGCTCGGAACCGGCCTGCTGGAGAGTCCTGCATTCATGCCGTTCCTGCCGGGCTTATCGCGGCATGTTCTCGGCGAGGAACTGCTGATGCCAAGCGTTGCGACGTGGTGGTGTGGCCAGAAACCAGCGGAGGCTTACGTGCGCGAACACTCCGGCGAATTGGAGCTGCGACCGGCGTTCCGCAGGCATCGTGGGTTTGCCGGCGCTGCGTGGGATGCGAAGGATTTGGAGAGGCAGATTCGCTTTGCTCCGCATTTGTGGACGGCGCAGGAGCGTGTCGCGTTGAGCACTTCGCCATGCTGGGATGGCGCGCACCTTTCACCGCATCCGACCGCGCTCCGCGTGTATCTCGTCGCGACGCCCGATGGCGGATACACGGTGATGCCCGGCGGACTCGCGCGCCTGGGTGCGGAAAGCAGCGCGCAATTCGTGACGATGCAGGGCGGCGGCGCGAGCAAGGATACGTGGGTGCTGAGCGACGGGCCGGTCGAGGAGACGACGCTCATTCACCCGGCGGGCGGCGTTGTGGAGTTGCGTCGCGTGGGGAACAATCTGCCAAGCCGTCTTGCGGACAACTATTTCTGGCTCGGGCGGTACGCGGAGCGTGCGGATGCGACCGGGCGGCTGCTTCGTAGTGCGCTGCTCCGATTCAATCCCGAGAGCGCTGGCAGCGAGGCGCCGTTGATCGCGCCGCTTCTGGAGACACTGAGCGCCCAGGGGCAGTTCCCGGATGGCTGCGGCGGAACTGCGGATGAACTGGAAGCTGCGCTGCTTGCGGCGGTCTATGATCCTTCAAACCCGGGAAGCCTCCGCGGCCTCGCGGACAAGGCGGAGCAGCTCGCGATGCTCGTTCGCGACCGCACCTCGAACGATGTCTGGCGCGCGCTGAGCGGATTCAACGAGTGTGTTTCCGCTTCGCCTGATGGAACCGAGCCGCTCGCGACGGATGCGATTGCGGGCATTAACAGACTGCTGCTTCAGGTCGCTTCATTCTACGGCCTCTCGCGGGAGAACATGACCCGTGCGCAAGGCTGGCGGTTTCTCGATATGGGAATGCGCATCGAGCGCGCGCTCTATCTCGCGACGTTCCTCAGTCACGCGCTGCGCGCGGAAATGGCCGACAATCCGAGCGTGCTGGAGGCTGTGTTGGAGGTTGCCGACTCGACCATTACCTACCGGTCGCGATATTCGCTGCTTCCGAATCTCGCGGCGGTTTACGATCTCGTGCTGCTCGACGACACCAATCCGCGGTCACTGCTTTTTCAACTGCTCCAGCTCGAGAAGCACTTCGCGCGACTTCCACGGGAGAAACAAAGTGCGCTCCCCACGGAGGCGCAGCGTCTCCTTGTCGGTTCGGTCGCAAGCGTGCGTCTGCTCGACCCGCGGGAGCTCTCCGAACGCAATGCCGGATGGCACGCGGGGCAGACCGGCGTCGTCCTTCGCGACATATTGCAAAACCTCCCACGACTTTCGGATGCGATCGCGGCGAGCTATTTCGCGCACTCGTCCATTTCACGCGCCTGATGAACTACACGATTACCCATCGGACCATTTACGACTACCCGGCCGCGGTCAGTGCTTCGTTTCACGCGGCGCGATTCGAGCCGCAGACGTTTGAAGGGCAAAAGTGCACCGATTTCGAACTGCGCGTATGGCCGCCGCCGGCAGTGCAGAAGGTGCGGACCGACTACTTCGGAAACCGGGTTTCATTTTTCAGCATTCAGGAAATGCACCGGCGTCTGGAGGTTTCGGCCCGCAGCCGGGTGGCGGTGAAAGCCGCGACTCCGCCGGCACTGGCGCTTTCCGAGCCATGGGAGAAGGTTCGCGAGCGATTCCGCGACCCGGTTTCGCCTGCGGATGTGCAGCCCTACGAGTTCTGCCTCGATTCACCGCTCATCATGGCGACCCCGCAACTGGCGGATTATGCGAAGGCGAGTTTCCCGGCCGGGGTGCCCGCGCTCGTCGGGGTGCGCGATCTGGCGCGGCGAATCTTTCGGGAATTCAAATATGATCCGCGCGCGACGACCGTTGCCACGCCGATTGACGAGGTGTTCCGGAAGCGGGCCGGTGTTTGTCAGGATTTTGCGCACATCGCGATCGCTTCGCTTCGTTCGCTGGGCATCCCGGCGCGATACGTCAGCGGCTACCTTCGGACGGTGCCGCCACCGGGCAAGGAACGGCTCGTGGGCGCGGATGCTTCCCATGCGTGGTTTGCGGCGTATTGTCCGCAGCAGGGCTGGCTGGAGTTCGACCCGACGAACGATTTGCTGGTCGGCGAGGATCACATCCGGGTCGCAGTGGGTCGGGATTTCAGCGACGTCAGTCCGTTGAGCGGGATTCTCACAGGGGGCGGCGAGCACGAGGTGAATGTCTCTGTCGATGTAAGGCCGGAGGGTTGATACGCGCTTGCGCTTTGCGCGCTCCGCCGTGCAGTGTCTCGGGACGAATGAAACTGTCGGTTTTCCACCGGACAACTTATGAATACGCCAGCCCGGTGAAGGAGAGCTTCAACGAAGCCCGACTCCGCCCTGTGAGCAACGAGCACCAGACTTGCGAGAGTTTCGATTTGAAGGTCGTTCCCGCGGCGAGGATTTCGCAATACGCGGATTTTCACGCGAATGTCCTGCATTACTTCGAATTGCCGGAGCCGCACCGGACGCTCGTTGTGGAGAGTTCTTCCGTTGTCACAACGAGGCCGATTTTAATCGATATCAATGCGACGCCGGCATCGATGGAATTGCGTCCGCAATGCCAGCGCATGGAACGGTGCTTCGATTTCTTGCAGGAATGCACCTACATCGAGAAGAGCCCGGAGGCATGGAGGCTGGCGTTGGATATCACAGCAGACGTTTCCGACATGTGGCAGGCCGGAATCGCGATCATGCGATACGTCCACGCGAATTTCGCTTACGTGCCGAACTCTACGTCCGTCCACACGCACATGCGTGATGTGCTGAGGGAGCGGATGGGAGTTTGTCAGGATCTTGCGCACGTCATGATCGGGCTTTGCAGGGCGATCGGCATTCCGGCGTTGTACGTCAGCGGCTATTTGTACAATGGTCCGCGCGATCAACTGCTCGGTTCGCAGGCCAGCCATGCGTGGTGCGAGGTTTTTCTGCCGGGCACCGGCTGGCGCGGGCTCGATCCTACGAACAATCAGATCACCGACGAGCGATACATCAAGTTGGCGGTCGGCAGCGACTATGCGGATGTTCCGCCGGTGCGGGGGCACTACAAAGGAACGACGGAGCGCACCATGACCGTGGAGGTTATCGTCGAGGCGTGTTAAGCCGTCTCCAGCGCGGCGCCGAAGATCGCGGAGAAAAGTGTATCGAGTTCTGAGGAAGGCGAGCCGGCTTTGGGATTGGGACGCAGTCGGTGAAGCAATGCCATGGGCGCAACTCGCTCCAGATCGGAAAGCTCGACATTGCAGCGGCCCTTGCAAATCGCACGGGCTTTGGCCGCGGTGAGGAGGTGAAACGCGCTGTCGGATTCGGCGCCGGTCTCAATGTGTTGCTTTACCAGGTCGGGAGCATGTTTCGACTCCGGCCGGGTCGCACAGACGAGTCGGGCGGCGATGCGCACGTGAGTTTCGCTGATGTGGAGATTTACGAGAGCTTTTTTGAGAAACTCAATCTCGCTGCGCGGAAGAAATCGTTCCGGGTCGGAAATGATTTCCCCTTCCAAAACGACCGAAGCGCCCTCGATTCCAAAGGCGGATTGCTGAGCCGAAGGCGTCCGTCCGGCTGCATCGTGCCATGGATGCGCCGGTTGAACGGTGATTCCATAACGACGGATTCCCGCGGGAAGCGCATCGTTCTCGACGCCATAGAGTGTCGCGCCTCCGCCCGCCAGAATCGCGATCACGATCTGGCGGATGAACAGCGCACGTTGGGGCGTGTATGCAGCGAATGCCCGTTCGAGCAGCGTCAGCTTTGACGGCAAGCTGCGGACCATTGCGATGAACTCGGGGGCGCTCTGGACTCCGTCCGCATCGCCGGGAATTGCGTTGCTGGCGGCCGCTTCCGTCTCGGCTGTCGCCCGGTCGCTGTAATCGAAAACGAGGACGTTCTCACCAACGACGATTTCGTCGTGATGGTCGAGTGTCTTTCGATTGATGAGCCTGCCGTTGATTTTTGTGCCGTTGCTGCTGCCAAGGTCCCGGATTTCCCATTCTCCGTCGGTGCACGAGATCTCGGCGTGTCTCCTCGATGCGGGGCTCTCAGGATCGAGGACGATGTTGCTGGAGGACTCTCGCCCAATCGAATTGATGCCCGGTTTAAGGGAAAACACCCGGCCTACGTGATGGCCGAGAATTACGCGGAGATGCGGCATGATGGAGAAGTATTACGACTCATGCTCCGAGAGCAAATTTTGCGCACACTCTCCTGAAAAATTTGGCTTTTTAAAGGGAGTCCTCGGCTTCCTTCCGAATGGTCGGTGATTTAATCTCTTTAATCCACTTCCTCGCCTCCGTGATGTCCCGGCCGGAGAGGTGTTTAACGAACCCGAGGAGAATCTGGTCGAGGTTCTCGTTTTCGCGATTCTCCAGTAGCCATTGAGCGAACGCCTTCGGGTCTTTTCCCGCCCAGATTTGCGCGATGACGGAAACGCCGGCGCGGTTGCCTTTGTCGTCCTTCGGGCGTGAGAGCGCCCACTTCATTGCCTCGGGCGATTTCCCTTTCGCCGCCCATTGGCTGGCAAATCGCGAGACGACGTTATCGGTGATGAGTTTCCGGTTGGTGACGCCGTCGAGAAAGCGGATGGCGTCCTCCATTCCGACGCCATCCACGCGTTGGAGCACCATCGCGAGTGCGGCGGATTTTGCGCTTTGTTCCGTTTCCTCGTCAGGAAGCGAATTGAACCAGTCGGTGAGTCCGGGAATGAAGCCGCGCACCACGATGGCGTCGCGAAGGCCGAGCAGCGCATCCTGAAACTCGCGGGTTCCGGGCTTCGCGTGATCGAGAAAATACTTCGTCGCGGCTTTGACGTCGCGCGATGCCCACCCGACCACGAGCGGGCGCAGCATCATCACATCGGCAGCGACGGGATCGGGACGTTCGTCGAACCATTTCGCCGCTTCCTCGGGCGCAGCCATTGCCCAGCCTTCGAGCGCCTTTCTCGCGAGTGTGGGATTCCGTGCCGGGTCTTTCACGGTGAGTGCGGCCGCGTCCTTCACTGCGGCCTCGCGAGCGATTCGGCCGTATTGCTCCCAGAAAAGGTCGCGCTCCGGAAGACGAAGCGTTGAAAGCCCCATTGCGTCCATCCTCTGAAATGCACGGGAGCCGGCCGCGAGCTGTTCCTTCGGGGTGGTGGTGATCAATTCGAGGAGCCGCGCGGTGCGCGCGACATCGTCCTCGGTGAGCAGACAGCGGAAGAATTCACTTTCCCAGACATCGTCAATCTTCGGAAGACCTTCAGCGGAGCGCACGGCTGCGGCACCTTCCGGCAAAGGGATGCGGTAGTTTGGAGCCGCGAGCGGTGCCGGTTCCTGCGAGAAACACGAAAGCCGGAGTGCCAGGATGGAGGCGAAAAGCAGTTTCATTCGGCGAAAGAAAGCATCGTGTGGGGTGCGGAGCGAGCAGGATGTTGAAGCGCGGGCACGCCCCCTTTTCACCCGACGCTCACCCCGGCGGCACGCAAATCCGCGAGCAGCGCATCGTGCCGGTCGTGGTGGTAGTGATGCGCTTGAAAGCCCGCGGCCCGCGCGGCTTCGATATTGGCCGCAAGGTCATCGATGAAAAACGTGGTCGCCGGCTCAATGCCGCATTTTTCGCACGCGATTTCGTAGATGCGCGGGTGAGGCTTCGATGCGTGAACCTCGTGCGAGTAAACGGCGGTGGTTACGCAGCGGAATACTTCGAAGTCCCGAAATAGGCCTTCCACGTGCATGTCATTCGTGTTGCTCAGGAGGTGAATGGGGAAGCGCCCGTGCAGCGACCGGATGAGCACGTGCATCGGCTCGTTTGCCCAGAATATATCCTGCCACGCCGCGATGAACTGCTCTCTGGTTCCGCGATACTTCAGCAATGCGAACGCCTGCGAAAGGAACTCATCGCGCGACATCCGTCCATCCTCGTAGATGAGCTTGATGGCGTCGATGCGGGCAAGCGCCGCGGTTTCATCCGGCACATCGCTGAGCGAAGCGACGGCGCGGAGAGCGCGGGAGAAATCGAAGCGGACGATGACGTTTCCAATGTCGAAAAGAAATGCGTGAATCATGACTGGAGAATGTAGCGGGCGACGGAGCGTGCGGAATCGGGACGTCCGATCTTCGCGGCGGAAGAAGCCCACTTGTTCCACAGTGCGAAATCGTTCGCGGATAGTGATGCAATGGTTTCCAGAATTGTGCCGCGATCGGGTGTGAACGCACCGCATTCGTTTTCGATCACCAGTTGAGCGTTGCCCGCTTCCTGGCCTGGAACGATCTGCGTGATGAGCATCGGCGTGTGCGCGGCGAGCGATTCCTGCGTGGCTGCGCCACCGGCTTTTCCGATAAGCACGTGGTGGGACATCAGCAGCTCTGGCATGTTGTTTACCCATCCGAGAATGTTGAGTTCGCGACCGCATCGCGCCGCCACTTCAGAAAGTTCCCGTCCAAGTGCCGCATCGCGTCCGACCGTAACGGTGAGCGCAATGCCGGGCACTTCGAGGAGGTCGCGCACGATCGCCGCGGTTCCGCCCTTGGCGTGATTCACCATGAACAAAACGCGCATCGGTTCGCCGTTTCCGGGCTGCTTTCTCGCCGGCCGCGAGTCCGCAAACACCGAGCCGACTGGGAAGCCGAGAGCCTCGACTCGCGCATTCGGGCGGCGCCGCCTTACGACCGCAGCCGTCGCATCGTTCGCGACAACGTAGGAACCGGTGCCTTTTGTGTACCAAACGGAGTTGATCGAGATGCTGTCGGTGATGATTGTCGTTTCGCGAAAAGGAGCTCCGTTCGGATACAGGCGGTCGAGGATGTGCCCGTAAGCAGGATACACCGAAACCACCGCATCGGGCTTCGATTCCGAAATTACTTCGCGGAGCCGCTTTTCCGCAGGCCAGAGCGACCGCATCGTTGCCCACGCAAGCGGACGAAATTCCATCGCACGGTAGATCGCAGCCCACAGAAGCGGCGCCCGATCGATGCATTGCAGGTAAAGCCTCCGCGCTGTCTCCTGCTTGTGTCCATAGGCCTCCAGGAGGATATCGCGCACGTCGGCCTCGCCACCGAGCGAGCGGATTCCGCCCGCGAGGGCACGGGCGGCGGCGTTGTGGCCTTCGCCATAGCCTGCGGTGAGAATCAGAGTTCGGGACATTTCGGTGCGCGCGGATACCCGACCGTCGGCACATTGCCAACTGTGCATTTTTTCCTCCCGTCCGGATACCGGTCGGTGACACTGTCGGCAGATGTTCAAAATCCTGCTTCTTCTGCTGCTTGCGACGATTTCCGCACGCTCGCAGGATTATGACGTGCTGGTCTACGGAGCGACTCCGGCAGGCATCGCTGCGGCGATCGCGGCTGGTCAGGAAGGCGCGACGGTTCTGCTTGTTGAGCCGTCGGCGCGCATCGGCGGGATGCTGGCAAACGGACTGTCGCACGTGGATTTGCGAACGCTGGAGGGAATGTCCGGATTCTACCGGCGATTCACGCAGCGTGTCGTGCAGCACTACGGCGGCGATGCAAAAGGGACCTTTCACGGGACGTTTGCAGAGCCAAAAGTGAATCTCGCTGTTCTCGAAACCATGCTCGCGGAGAAGAAGAACATCACCGTTTGGAAACAGCGCGCGCTGGAAGGTGTGCGCATCAGCGGTGAGGGGACGAATTCGGGCGAGCGCTCCCTCGAAATCGCGTTGCTCGCTGATCAAGAGAACAAGCGGTTCCCGGTTTCGGCGCGCTATTTTATCGATGCGACTTACGAGGGTGACCTGATCGCCGCGGCGCGAATCCCGTATCGCCTTGGGCGGGAGGGCGCGGCGGAATATGGCGAGTCGCTCGCTCCGGCACGCGCGGATGTGCAGTTGCAGGGCTACAATTTCCGCCTGTGCCTCACTAAAGAGCCTGCGAATCGCGTCGCCATACCGCGACCTGAGGGATGGAAGCGCACGGACTACGAAGCCGTCATTCCTCTATTGGAATCCGGGAAGTTGAAGAGCGTCTTTACGAGCGCGGGTGGCGGTATTTTCAAGGCTCACGAGCCGCCGCTTCCGGGCGGGAAGTATGATGTGAACGACGTCTCCGGCGGCCTCGTCCGACTGTCGCTACCGGGCGAAAATGCCGAGTGGCCGGAAGGCGTGGGTGGAGCGTTTGTCCGCGACGGTGATGACTTCGATGTCGCGTCGCTTGTGCCTTTTTCCCGCACTGGTTTGCGTCAGGCTCGCGCCCGCGTTTTCGATGAGCACGTACGATGGAATGTCGGTCTGCTCTACTTTTTGCAGCATGATCCTGCGGTTCCGGCGAAGTTTCGCGACGAGGCGCGCGAGTGGGGATTGCCGGCGGATGAATTCACGGACAACGGCCATCTTCCGCATCAACTCTACGTTCGCGAGGCGCGTCGCATGCGGGGTATATATGTCTTTTCCGAGAAGGACAGTGCCCATGCGCCGGGCGATGCGCGGGGGGTGTTACATCGCGACAGCGTTGCGATGGGCGACTACGGCCCGAATTGCCACGGCACCGCTCACGAAGGACCGCGGACCGGGGGAAAGCACAGGGGCGAGTTCTATAAGCCTTCGCCGCCGTACCAGATTCCCTTCGGAGTGATCCTCCCGCCTGAGAAATACGCGGTCGATAATCTTCTCGCGCCCGGACCGGTGAGTTCGACACATGTCGGTTTTTGCACGTTGCGATTCGAGCCCATCTGGGCGGCGCTTGGTGAGGCAGCGGGAACGGCGGCCCGCATCGCGATTGCGCGGAAATGCAGCGTTCACCGTGTTCCTGTTGCGCTGGTGCAGGAGCGGCTTCATGCGGCGGGTGCGGCGACAATTTATATGAGCGACGTTTTGCCCGGACATCCGGACTTTGCGCTTGTGCAGTGGTGGGGAACGGCGGGCGGATTCCACGGTCTCGCGCCCAAGCCGGATACGGATGGCGCGCGCGGAGCGCATTTGTTCGGGCAGTATTTCGAGGCATTTCCCAATCACGCGGCCGACCTCGAAAAGGTTCTCGATTCCACGACTGCGGAACGCTGGCGGGCTCTTGCGCTGGAGTTGGGATGTCCGGCGGAGAAGCTTCCCGCCGTTGCGCCGGAAACGACCCGCGGCACGTGGCTTCGGGCGGTTGGCGCGACTTTGAGGCCAGCGGGCCGTTGACGTGGGGCAATTCACGCTCTAAACCGCGCGCCCTCAAACTTTCCAAAAACACGAACCATGGCCTTTCTCAACGACAACTACCTCAAGCTCAAAGCCGGATATCTTTTCCCCGAAATCGCCCGCCGCGTGACGGCGTTTAATACCGCGAATCCCGAGGCTGCGAAGCGGCTTATTCGTTGCGGAATCGGTGATGTCACCGAGCCGCTTCCCGAAGCCGTTCGCGCTGCGATGCACAAGGCCGTGGATGACATGGGTGACCGTTCGACTTTCAAAGGCTACGGTCCGGAGCAGGGCTACGAGTGGCTGCGGAAGGCGATCGCGGAAAATGACTACCGCGCTCACGGGCTCGATATCGCCGACGACGAGATCGTTGTGAGCGACGGCTCGAAGTGCGATACGGGCAGCATCCTCGATATCCTCGGCGCGAAGAACATCATCGCGGTCACCGATCCGGTTTATCCCGTTTATGTGGATACCAACGTGATGTGCGGAAATACCGGTGAGGCCGACGAGCGCGGCGCTTATGCCGGTCTTGTTTATTTGAAAGGCGATGAGCAGAACGGCTTCATTCCCGCGCCTCCGACGCAGCATGTGGACGTGATTTACCTCTGCTCGCCAAACAACCCGACCGGTGCCGCTGCGACGCGTGCGCAGCTCGAAGCTTGGGTCGCCTACGCGAAGGCGCACGACGCCGTGATTTTGTTCGATGCGGCTTACGAGGCCTACATCACGGAGCCGGGCATTCCGCATTCGATTTACGAGATTCCCGGTGCGCGGGAGTGCGCGATTGAGTTCCGTTCTTTCTCGAAAAATGGCGGCTTCACCGGCGTGCGTTGCGCATTTGTGGTGATGCCGAAGACGCTCATGGCGAAGACGGCGGGCGGCGAGAAGAAGCCGCTGCATCCGCTCTGGCTGCGCCGCCAGACAACGAAGTTCAACGGCGTTTCCTACATCGTCCAGCGCGGTGCCGAGGCGCTTTATTCGACTGAAGGCAAGGCTCAGGTAAAGGCGCTCATCGAGCACTATCTCGGAAACGCGAAGATCCTTCGCGAAGCCGCGAACCAGGCTGGCTGGCCCACATGGGGCGGCGTCAATGCGCCCTACATCTGGGTGAAATGCCCCGGCGGACTTGGCTCATGGGAGATGTTCGACAAGATGCTGAATGAGGCAAATGTCGTCATCACACCCGGTGCCGGATTTGGAGCCGCGGGCGAAGGCTACTTCCGCATCAGCGCGTTCAACTCCCGCGCCAACGTGGAGGAAGTCGCACGCCGCATTCTCGCGCTGAAGGTGTAGTTCAGCGGGCGGGCGAGTTTTGTGCCGTGTGTTCCGCCGCTCCGAGAGGATAGCGTGTGCGCCCTACGACTCCTCCGTCGCGAGTTTCTCGAGGCGCGCAGCGTTCCACTTGTCGACATACCAGAGGAGCACGTATGCGGATACGAGTGAGAGAAAAGTTCCGAGAATCGGAACAAGCATCCCGAAGAGGGTGAGATTCACGGCGGAGAAAATGAACCATACGCCGATGCCGAGGCCCATGCTGCCCCAGGGCACACGGAGCGAAAGGTGGATGATGATGCGCTGCAGGAGCGCGATGTAAACGGCCCAAAATGGAATGAGAACCAGAAGCCCGAAAAGCATCGCTAAGATCTCCCATTCGCGGAAACGGTGGTAACCGGTCGTTCGTGTAAACGGCGCGCAGATCAAAAGGGCTACGCCGAACCACGTCACCCATTTGGCCGAATTCAGCGTGTGTTTCGCCATGAGCGCCTTTGAACGTATAATTCGTTGGGGCTCGAACCCAGCAAGCACCACGAGCGAGCCGAGCATTTTGCTCCGGACTTCGGTGGCGACGATTTGGGATGCGGCATAGGCGATTTCCAGGAAACGGCCAGCGAGGCCGATTCCGATAATCCAGATTCCCATCGCGACGAGACTGTCGCTTCCGTCGAAGTCCGGAACGTGAGCGAGGATCACGAGAACTACCACGGCGATATACGTGCGTGCCTTCCAGCGTTGGAGGCGGTTTCCGCCAAATAGAAAATGGAAATCCTTCCAGCCGATTGCCAGAATCGCCGTAGAAGCCGGTCTCGGTGCGTAATGGCGATCCTCCCGCGTGGATGCAAAGTAACTCAGGAGACCGCCGCCCGACTCGCTGGAGGCATTTCCGAAGCTCTCGAAGCACAGTCGCGCGACGACAAATGCTGCGAGGCCGAGGATGATGCTGTTTCGAAAATGTGCCGTGAGAAGGACGCCGTCGAATCCGATGGATATGATTTCCAAGAGCCTGTTTGTGACATTGAGTGCGCGCCATTGATTGTTGAACGCGGTGCCAGCAAGCGGTTCGGGCATGATGTTTGCCACAAACATAAGACCGAGCAGCGCCGCCGTAACGGGCACTGCCGTGATCGTGCGCGATGCAAGCACCGAGGCCACGAGCGCGAGATTTCCAGCGAGAAAGAGGAACGCTCCCAACGCAAGGTAACCCGCGGCCACTTGCTCCAGCGTCGCGCCGCCTAGCGTCACAGCCATCATGGCGAATGGAAACTGCACGGCGAGCAGGAGGATTCCCTCGAGAATGCGCGTGCCTGATTTCGCCAGTAGAAGCCCAGTGGGACTGACGCCTGCCATCCGCAGCAGGCCGATGGTGCCTTCCTCCTTTTCCTCCGTAATTGCGGACGAAAAGTAGCTCGTCGCCGCGAGCAGGATGAAGAGAAAGTTCAGCAGCAGAACACCGCTCAGAAACTCGAGTCCCGGTGCGTTGGACCTGCCGTCCGAGACGATGAAAATGACGAACAGCACGAGCGCTGCGAAGATTCCGCGGACGGCGGAGAGCATCCGCGACCGGAAGTGTTCGCGGAGTGAGCGGATGACGATGGCTGCGAATGCTCGCATGGGCAGGGGAGGCTAGAGGACTTTGCCGGTAAGAATCAGCGTGGCTGCGATGAAGTAAATGACCAGACCCGTCACGTCCACGAGCGTCGCAACGAACGGAGCGGACGACGTTGCCGGATCGAGCCCGAGCCGCTTGAGCAGCAGCGGAAGCATCGCACCCGCGAGCGTGCCCCAGAGCACTACGCCGAGCACAGCAATGCCAAAGGTCGCGCCGATGGCCACGTAGTGAATTCCGTAAGGATCGCCGCCCCACGCCGCCTGGATATTCTGCCAACCGACCACGCGGCCGAAGCCCAGCAGCGCGAGAATGCCGCCGAGGAGCACGCCGGAGATGAGTTCCTTGCGCATAATCCGCAGCCAGTCGCGCGGCGTGATTTCGCCAAGCGACATTGCGCGGATGATGAGCGTGCTGGCTTGCGAGCCCGCATTGCCGCCAGCGGAAATGATGAGCGGCATAAAAATCGAAAGCACCACGGCCTTCTCCAGACTACCCTGAAAGCTCCCGATCACCGTGGCGGTGAGCATTCCGCCGATAAACAGCACGATGAGCCACAGCACGCGCTTCTTCACGAGTTCCCAAATCGGCGCGTCCATGTACGGGTCTTCCAGCGCCTGCGTGCCGCCGAGCTTCTGGATGTCCTCGGTCGTCTCGGCCTCCTGAACGTCGAGCATGTCGTCGATGGTCACGATGCCGAGCAGCCGCCCTTCGCCATTGGTCACGGGAAGTGTGTTGCGGTCGTATTTTTTGAAAACCTCGATGGCCTCCTCCGCGAGGTCCGTGGCCTTGAGCGCGACGTAGCTGGAGTCATGAATGTCGCGGACCAGTGTGTCCACCGGCGGCAGCAGCACTTCGCGGATGCGCACGTCGTCGATGAGTCGCCCGCGTTCGTCCGTCACGTAAATCACATTCAGCGTCTCCGAATCCCGGCCAAACTTCCTGATGTGTTCGAGCACCTGCTGGATGCTCCAGTCGTCGCGTACTGAGACGAAGTCCGGCGTCATCAGCCGTCCCACGCTGCCCTCGGGGTAATTGAGAAGCTGCTGCGCCACCTTGCGTTCATCGGGCGTGAGCAGCGCGAGAAGCTGCGCCACCGCGTTGCCGGGTAGTTCCTCCAGCAGCGCCGTGCGGTCGTCGGGCGACATTTCATTCAGCACCGCCGCCGCCTGCTCGCTGCTCATGGATTTCAGAAGCTCCTCCTGCGCCTCCGGCTCGCAGTATTCGAAGACATCCGCCGCCTGCGCCGAGGGCAGGATGCGGAAAACCACCGCCCGCTCATCCTCCGGAAGTTCCAGAATCAGCTCCGCCGCATCCACGGCAGGGAAATCCGCGAGCGTCTCGCGCAGACCCGCAAAATCGCGGCGCGCGATCATCTCCCGAATCTCCGGTCCCAGAAGTGTCCCAAGCATTGCCGGATGCGAATGCAGGATGCCCGCTCGCTACGCAATTCCCAAAAACTCCTAATCGCTGAAAATACGCCGAAACGCATTCGGTTGACGACTGTTGGTGGGTTGCTCGGTGTCAACGGACAGGTGGACGACGTTCTGTTTCGAAGATTGGTGCTCGAATGACGGAATGCCCGTCTGGATTCGGCTATTGCAGGAAAAAGTTACAGAGTCGCGAATGCAGTTGATTCATCTGATCGTGGGCATGTCGTGCGGATGCGCGCGATGTACAACGATTCTGTCACAGCAATGTTACTGGCAGGAAGGAACAGCTTGCGTAATATGGTGGTCCGTCAATGGCCAACTCACTCAGTTCAGGACTGCGGGTCCCACCGCGTCCCAAGCACTCACAATTCTCGTACGCAGCAGCGCCTGCACCTGTCGCAACCGCTCGCCGGGGCGTGAAGCTTTGCGCACCTGGGCCGTGGGGGGACATTGAGTATCATTACGTTTACCTTGAGGCTTCGAACGAACGGGTCGCGGAGTTCAAGATGCCGGCCACGGTGCCGCGGTGGAGCTTCCCGGGATACTCGAAGGCCGGGCTGGCGGACTTTTTCCAAAGGACGGGAATCGCGCCGGGGGTTATCGAGCGCTGGCTGGGTGCGTGCTGGCTGGAGCAGGGCGGTGTGGCGCACGTTTTGGTGCCGGTGGGGGATTTGGAGGCGCTGACGGTGGAGCAGCGCGGGGCGATTTATGCGGTGCTGGCAGAGTGGGAGTGTAATGCGTTTCATCGCGACCCGGTGTTCATCACGGGCGGGGATGTGCGGGCGTTTTTGGAGGGCGCGGACATCGCGCAGGAGGACCGTGCGTGGTTTGAGAGGATGTGTTACCGGCGCGGCCCGGTGTTGTGCTTTGCGGACATCCCGGCGCTGCTGGGGTGGGCGCGGAGTGATTCGGATGCGCGGCGGCTTTTCAAGCTGTGCTCGCGGACGCGGACGCTGGTGGCGCGGATGCGGCTGGGACCGCAGACGGATTATGCTGCGCTGGAGGATTATTGGACGAAGGGCGGCCGCCGGAAGGATGTGCTGACGATGTTGCGCAGCGTAGCGGGCGCACCGGGCGCGGAGCATCTGGATATGATCCACTTGTTGCCGCCGTTGCCGCGGAAGTGGCTGTTCAGCTACCCGCCGCTGGAGCTGGCGATTCATGGGCGGATGCCGGATTGCCATTGGAGTTCGCTGAATTTCTTCAACTACGAGCCGCTGGATTACTACCTGGATACGCGGCTGGCGGCGTCGCATGTGTTGGAGCGATTCGAGCCGGTGGATGCGCCGTACCGCTACGGGGATGTGCTGTTTTTCCTGGAAGGGCCGGAGGCGCGGGCGTTCCACAGTTGTGTGTTCATCGCGGACGATATCGTGTTTTCGAAGAACGGCGAAAACGCGGCGTCGCCTTGGGTTTTCGCGCACCTCGGTGATTTGCGCGAGGTGTATCTGAGCCGGGCCGGCGGGCGGATTCAGGCGTACCGCCCGAAGTAGGGAGGCTAGCTGTTGGTCTCGCGCTGTTCGCGCTCAAGGCGCTCGCTGAGCCACTGTTTGATCATGCTCTGGTAGTTGAGATACCGTGAGCGGGCGATGCGTTTGATGCGCGCGAGCATGCGGGGATCAAAGCGGAGGGTGATGGTGGTGCTGTCGCGGTTGTCGGCTTTCAGCAGCGACTGATTCATCAGCCGTGTATCGATGCGCGCGGCGGACCAGAACTCGGCTTCGTCGTCCTCGGATTCAAATTTCGGGACTTCGGCCCATGTGTTGATGACTTTCATGGTGCGTTTAGCTGAGCTCCTGGTTCTTGCGCTCGTAGAATGCGGACTCCTCGGGCGTCATGTCGCGCGAGAGGATGCAGCGGATGCGCTTTCCGTCGCTCCAAAAAACCGTGAAGACGCCGCGGCCATCGAGCGAGCGGCCGAGGTTGAAGTAGCGCGCGTGGCCGACGCCGGCGATCTCCACATCGGGGAGCAGGCGCAGGCTGAACGGGTCCTCGAAGGATTCCTCGATTTCCCGCGGCGTGACCTTCTGGAGGTCGAATGATGCGTCGAGCCAGTCGAACTCCATTTACCGCGGGCGTTGGATGATTTCGACTTCGTAGCCCTCGGGTGCATCGACAAAGGCGATGATGCTGCCGGTGCTGGTTTCAGTCGGGCCGTCCGAGAGCGGGTGGCCCTTCGAAGCCGCGTGCTTTGCGAATTCGCCGATGTCGTCCACGGAGAAAGCGAGGTGCGTGAGATCGGGCCCGACAATGACGGGGCCGCTGGCGGGATACTCGCAAATCTCGATGAGTTCCTCGCTCTCCGGAGCTTTCAGGAAGACGAGCTTCGAGCCGCGCGGCGAGACTTTGCGATCCACCTCCTCAAGGCCGAGGACGTCGCGATAGAATGCGATCGTCTTTTCGAGATCCACGACACGATAGCGGGTATGAAGAAGCTTTTTGACCATTGGAAAATGTCCGCTCCTGCGGACGCGGGGAGTTTATTGCCGTGATGCCGGAAAGCCGCAACCCCAATCGTTTTCAAATCGACGCAGCCCCGCCCGATACGACCTCGGGCCACGAACGGTAGGGGTGTTTCGCGAGATTGGAGTTGAAGTAGCGCAGGTCGGCAGTGACTTCCACGCCGAGCCACGGCGGGCGTTCAAAAGGTTCGTCTTCAGCGGCGAGTTCGACTTCCGCGACCACAAGACCGGCATTTTCGCCGAGGAACTCGTCCACGTCCCACCAATGCTCCCCGTGCTTGATGCGATGGCGTCGCTTTTCGAGCAGCGGAGGTTCGCAAAGCGTCAGCAGCGATCTGGCATCTGCGGCGGGAATTTCATATTCATACTCGGCTCGTGTCGCGCCGGAGGTGATTCCCTTGATGGTGATCCAGCCGCTTTCGCCTGCGAGCCTGATACGAACGGTGCGCGAAGGCTCACGGCTGAGATAGCCCTGGCAAATGAGGACGCCGTCGCCATTACGCCAGCCTTCGCCGCGTGTGAGGAATTTCCGTTCGATTTCGAGACCCATGAAGGCTGTGAGTATCAGCCGGCTTTAGGGAAGTCACGGCGGGGCGGGTTACATTCTTGTGGACGAAACGGGGCGATTGACTTCGAATCAAACAGAGGTAGGGAAGGAAGTCGCGAGAGTCGCCGCCGTTTTGGTCGGCCTTGTTATTATGATCACCCGTTCCATCGCACTGATGCTTGCGGGTCTGCTGTTGCTGGCAGGCCGCGTGGCAGCCGCCCCTCGAATCTCCGAATTCATGGCCGACAACCGCTCCATTCTTGCGGATGAAGACGGTGAGTTTTCGGACTGGATCGAGATATACAATCCGGATCCCACAACAGTGAATCTCGCCGGTTACGCGCTCACGGACGACCCGCTGATTCTTCAGAAATGGGTGTTCCCGGCGGTCAACATCCCGTCGGGCGGATACCTCGTCGTTTTCGCGTCGGGAAAGAACCGCGTGAATCCCGCCGCGCAATTGCACACAAACTTCTCGCTCGAAACGAACGGTGAGTATCTTGCGCTAATCGCGCCGGATGGAACCACAAAGGTGGGCGAGTTTGCGCCGACGTATCCGTTGCAGGAGCAGGACCGCTCGTATGGTCTGGCGCTGCCGTTGACTACGACGACCTACCTCACTCAAGGCGCGGCCTGCCGCTGGAGGGTTCCTTCCGCCGAGATGCCCGGTTGGAACGGGCTGGGTTTCGTGGACACCTCGTGGGCCGCGGGAGTAACCGGTGTGGGTTATGAACGAAGCCCGACGGATACCGTAAATTTCACCGCGCTGATCGGAAGCGGCAGCAACGTCAACACCGCGATGTATAACGTCCAGACGACCTGTTACATCCGCATTCCTTTCAATGTGCCGAACGCCTCGGCGGTTTTCGGGCTCACGCTGCGCATGAAGTACGACGACGGCTTCATCGCTTACATCAACGGCGTGCAGGTGAAGTCCGCGAATGCTTATTCTGACCCGACGTACGACGCCTACGCGACCGGCGCGAACCCCGACGCGAACGCGGTTGTGTTCCAGTCGTACGACATCTCGAAGTTCCGGTCTGCGCTCGTAAACGGCACGAACGTCCTCGCAATCCAAGGACTCAACGCAGCGTTCAACAGCTCCGATTTCATCATTGTGCCGCAGTTGGAGGGCGTGATTCCGAATGCGGGCGGAACCATCGCCACGGGGTATTTCCCGACACCCACACCGGGAACGGTGAACGGATTGCGCGTGGATGGTTTTGTAAAAGACACCCGCTTCTCGGTGGACCGCGGCTTTTTCTCTGCACCGTTTCCGCTGACGATTTCCACGAACACACCGGGTGCGGTGATTCGCTATACAACGAACGGCAGCGCTCCGACTGCTACGACGGGCACTATTTACTCGGGGCCGATTACCGTTTCCTCGACCACGGTCATACGCGCCGCCGCATTCATCACCGGCTGGCAGCCTTCAAATGTCGATACGCAGACCTACATCTTCGCCTCGTCCGTGAGAAATCAGTCCCAGACCCAGGCTGGTTTTCCGACCGATTGGGGCCGAGTATTTGATTTCAACACCGGGCAGCTCGGCAGCACGCTCGTGCCGGCCGATTATCAAATGGACCCGGCCATCACGGCTGCGCCGGCTTACACCAATGCGATTGTGCCTGCGCTGGAGAATACGCTCCCGGTGCTTTCGATAACTGGCGATACGCAGGCGATTTTTGGAACCAATGGCATTTATTCCGACGGTCGATTGACCGCCGGACTGGAAGTTCCCGCTTCGGTCGAGTTTTTCGGTCCGGGCTCAGGTGCCGGTTTCCGCGTGAATTGCGGTCTTCGCATCCATGGTGGCGACGCATTGATCGAGCATCCGAAGAAGCCGTTCCGGCTCTATTTCCGGGATGAGTATGGAATGGATACGCTCGATTTCCCGTTCTTCCCGAACTCGCCGGTGCGGAAGTTTAAACGCCTGCAATTGCGCGGCGGCGGCCACGATGGCTGGGCGGTGCCGTTTGGCGGAACTTCGAATGATCTCGCGTTTCATGCCACGTATGTGCGCGACCAATTCCTGCGGCAGACGGAACTCGATCAAGGCCGACTCTCGCCGAGCGGCCGCTATGTGCACGTGTATATCAACGGCCTGTACTGGGGGTTCTACGTGGTCCACGAAGTGCCGGGTGATGACTACTTCAAGAGCCATCTTGGTGGCGTGGATGCGGAGGATTGGGATGTCGTGGAGCAACCGTCGGTGTCCGTCTTCGATGTGGTCGATGGCAACGGCGATGCCATGACTGCGCTGCTCGCGCTGTGCACTCCTGCGACGAATCCGGCGAATGCATCCGTTTACGCGCAGATCAAAACGTATCTCAATGTGGATGATTTCATCGACCACATGATCGTTCAAATATGGGGTTGCCAGAACGACTGGATGGGGCCGGTGTTCCGGCAGGGCGCCAACTACTCGCGCTTTTTTAACAAAAACTGGAATGCCGGGCGGCTGAGTCGCGGTGCCACGCCGACGGGTTTCCTTTTCAGTGTGTGGGACGCGGAGATTTCGATGGGTGCCCAGCTCGTATTCAGCAATGTAGGCGGACGCATCGTGGACTTTGATCATTCTCGTGTCGGCGAGACCGGCTTTGGCGGTACGCCTGGGCCACCGGCGCAGATTTACAATGCGCTGCGCTCAAACGCGGAATTCCGCCTACGATTCGGCGACCGGCTCCAGAAACATTTCTTCAACGATGGGGCTCTCACCCCTGCTGCCGCCGGTGCCCGACTCGCTGCGATGAGAAACCTGCTCGTCGGCCCGATTGTGGCCGAGTCTGCGCGGTGGGGCGATGTGAACGGCGTGGACTTTACCCGTGACGATCATTGGGTGCCCGAGATGAACTGGCTGCGGGATACATTCATGACCCAGCGTTCGGGAATCGTTCTCGCGCAGTTCCGGAGCATCGGACTGTATCCCTCGATCGATGCGCCGTCGTTCAATCAATTCGGTGGTTCGGTGGGATCGACATTCCCACTCGTTATGACCAATCCGAATGGGAGCGGACAGATTTACTACACGACGGACGGCAGCGACCCGCGAAATGGTGCGATCCCATCGGCGAATGCGCGGCTCTACACGGGCCCCGTCTTGTTGACCCAGACTGGCGAGGTAAAGGCGCGCGTGCTCAATGCGGGAACGTGGTCGGCGGTCACGGAGGCGACGTTCATCGTGGGTGTGCCTGCGACGGCGGCGAATCTGCTCGTCAGTGAGATTCATTATGAACCGGCGGAGCCGACAGCTGCGGAGATTGCGGCGGGCTTCACGCAGGCGTCGGACTTTGAGTACATCGAACTTTTCAATCCTACTTCGCAGGTGCTCGAGTTGACAGGGCTCGAATTTATCGCGGGCGTGGTCTTTGAGTTTTCTGACGGCAGCGTCAAGACGCTTATTCCCGGCGGGCGCGTGCTGGTGGTGAAGAACGCGGCCGCGTTCGCATTTCGATTTGGCGCGGGACTGCCGGTGACAGGCACATTCCAAAATGGAACGACGCTTGCGAACGGCGGTGAGCGACTGGCCGTGATCGATGATTTTGGAAATTCGATTTTCGATTTCACTTACGACAGCAAATCTCCGTGGCCGGATCCGCCCGCGGGTTCGGGAATGGGAATCGTGCTTGTGCGGCCTGAATTGCTGCCGAATCCAGCACTGGCAAGCAATTGGCGGCTCAGTCGAATCAGCGGTGGCTCTCCGGCTTCCGACGACCGGCCATCGTTCGCCGCGTGGCTCGCGGGAAATGATGCGGGAGATGATGAGCTTGGAGATCCCGATGGAGATGGCCTCTCGAATCTCCTCGAGTACGCGCTTGCGGGAAACCCAAACGAGCCTTCGCAGACTGCGTCACTGAACGCGACGCGGCGCACGTTCAGCGTCGGCGGCGTACCGGCGGAGTATCTTACTGTGACGCTTCGCCGGCAGTACGGCGCGGAGGACGTGGCGACGTTTGTGGAATTCAGCGCCGACCTTGCGACTTGGACTGCGAACGGCGTTTTGGAGGATGTGGATGTGCAGGCCGACGGTAGCAGCGTCGAGACGTGGCGCGCGCCGGCACCCGTTGGCGTCGCGGGGCAGTTTGCGCGGATCCGCGTGGAAAAATAACGCGAAGCTGCGATGCGGAGCGGGGGATTCTTGAAAATCCCCTTGTCGCGACGGACGCGCCGCATAGTGTCGCCCGCCCGCTTCGGCGGATCACCACTTTTACGCAACACGTTTTAAAATGAGCACATTCACCTGGATTGAATCACCCGCATGGCAACTCGACTTTTTCGGCATTCCGCACCGGATTCCGTGGCCGCAGGGTGCGCCGGTGCCGGACGGGCAGCACGCGCAGTTTGACATGGAAGCATTGCTTGCCGGCGTCGAGGCGTGTGTGAACGCGGAGCCCGGGCTCATCGGACCGTGGCGCGGTTTTCTCGCGGCGTCGAAGCACTTCAACGGAATGACCGAGGCACTGGAAGATCACGAATACATCAAGGCTGGCGAGTTGCTGGCCGCGATCGAAAAGGATCACGCAGGCTCGCCGTATTCGCTTTTTCATCAGGCTTACGTGGCGCGGCAGACGGGCGATGATCAGGAAGCTGTTCGGCTTTACGCGGAAGCTGCACAAAAAGCGCCGGGCATCCCGTTCATCTGGGATAATCTCGGCACGATGCTCGCCGAGAACGGGAACCGCGAGCAGGCTGTCCAGGCGTTCATTAATGCACTCCAGACCAACCCGCAGGATCAAGTGGCGCTGGAATCGCTCGTGCAGTTGAAAGCCGCGGTGAAAATGCTTCGCGATCCGAAGGATCCGAAGAGTGCAGTGGTCGTGCCGATTGAGCAGTTCAAGGAAATGGCGGCGAAGCAGCTCGAATCGATCGAGAAGCATCCCGACCAATTGATCGCGTTTGGCGAGCAGGTGCTCCGCGACGGGCTTGCGCAGGAAATCGGCATTTCCGCGCTGGAAAAGGCAAACGCGGCGCAGCCCGATCAGCCGCGTATTCTCGTCGCGCTCGGCGCGGGTTACCGGATGCTCGGGAAGTTTGATGAGAGCAAGGCTGCTTTCACACGTTACACCGAGCTTCAGCCGCAGGACCCGTGGGGCTATTTCAACCTCGCGCAAACGATGAATGCCGCAGGCGATGAAGCTGGGGAAAAGGCGGCGCTTGCAAAGACCCTCGAGGTTGACCCGAACATCCAGCAGGCAATCGGGATTCACTTTGAACTAAAGGGGGAGAACGATATCGAGAAGGAGAAGAAGCTCGTTGCATTTGCGGATGAGCGGAATGCCTGGATGCCGCTTCTCATCGCGAGCAGCATGGCGCGGGACCGTGGCGATGTCGCAACGGCGGTTGAGTATGTCGCCCGGGCCCATGAGCGGAACTCGAAGGCGGAGGAAGTCATGCTCCAGTACGCGGCAATGCTTGGCGACGCGAAGGATGCGGGCACTCTGGAGTTGGTCATCCAGCCTGCAGTCACGAGCGGACGCTACAGCAAGCGGCTCGATTGGAATTACGCCCAGTCGCTGCGTCAGGTGGAGAAAACCTCGCAGGCAATCGAAGTTCTCCGTCGCGCACAAATGGGCGAGGCACCTGCGGATTTCAAAGCGGCTGCGGAAAGTGCGATTGAACACTGGACCGGGCTCCGCGCGCAGAGCGCGACGCCTGTGGAAGTGCACGGAAGCGGCCAGCTTCTGCGTCCGCTCGTGCTGACGCTCGACGACGGCGACGGCGGAATGTTGCTGAACCCGCGCCAGCCGCTTCCCGCGCAGCACAAGTTCCCGTGGCGCGCGCAGGGCACGGAGGCTCGCGTGAAGCTTCAGCAGGGTCAGACGGGCGTTGGCGGCGAGCCTACTCCGATGGGAACTTTCATCGTTCGCAATGTGACGCCCGCCACCGAGGGGCCGACGACTGTTGAGTGCCGGGTGGAAGTGACGCCTGACGGAAGGCTCACGTTCACCGCCGGCCAGAACGGACGGAAGCTTCCGGTCGATTGGGAGGCATAAGCAGCGCCAATTACAGGCCTTCAGGCAGCGCAATCCTGCGGACGATTTCCGACGCGGCGACGAAACCAAAAACACCCGTAATGTGTGTGGCGGCTCCGAAGCCGCTCGCGCAGTCCATTCTCAGGCTCGCGTCGTCTTCGGCCACCGGTTTGCACGTGCCGTCCGCGTGCGGATAAACAGGCTTCTCCGGGCTGTAAACGCAAGGAATGCCCATCGCCGTGGCGTGTGCGCGAATCCCGTGTTCCCAGCCATATTCACGTCGAAGGCGTCTGCGGACCTGGCGGAGAAGCTCATCCTGTCCCGCGAAGCCGAGATCTACTGCCTTGATTAAAGTCGGGTCGCGTCTTCCTCCTGCCGCACCGCAAACGAGCACCCGCCGCTGCATTTCGCGACACGTGTGAATGATATGGGCTTTTGTGGACATTCGGTCCACTGCATCGACGACAAAATCAAACGCGGGCGCGAGCAACTCGGAGGCGTTCGATTTGGTGTAAAACTCCGGCACTTCGTGGACGGTGCATTCATCCGAAATGAGCCGTACGCGCTCCGCTAAAACGCGGACTTTCGGCCGGCCCACGGTATCCGCGAGGGCTGGAAGCTGGCGGTTCGTATTTGTAATGCAAACGTCATCTGCATCGACCAGTGTGATAGCGCCGATTCCCGAGCGTGCGAGGGCTTCCACGATCCATGAACCAACGCCGCCGATTCCGATGACACAGACGTGCGAGGCCCGCAGTCGCGGCAGAGCGTCGGCACCGTATAGGCGCCCGATTCCGCTGAATCGCTGCTCGTACAAATCAGGCATTTTCTACTTGGCCGCGATACTCGCCTCGAGAGCCTCGCGCGTGATGATGTAGCGCGCACCGCACCGTGGGCAACTCATGCGAATCAGCGGTTCATCCCCAAACAACGCCTCGGGTTCCTTTATGAAATGCGGAGCCAGCACGCGCATCATTTTCTTATCATCGCAGCCGCAGTCCCATTTGTAGTAGCGGCGTTCCAGCAGGCTGAGCGTCTGCGTCTGGTCGATCGTTCGGATGGATTCCTCGGTCAGTGAATCGAACCACACCATGTCGATATCGGGATGCGCAGTGACCATGACGAAATCCTCGTCGGAATGCCGGAACAGTCGCGCGGGAAGCTGTTCGCTTTGCGCGTAGTATTTTTCCACGGCGTGGAAAACGTCGGTATCCGCGAGGTCCACCACGCTGCGCCGGGGGAATCCCTGCCCGCGAACGATGTCGCAGCTTAAAAGATTGCGACCGTCGTCCTTCACTTGGTCGGTGAAAATCTGCCCGGAAACCGCTCCGCGATTATTGTCGCCGGTCACAAAGAGGTTCAGTTTCAATGCAGCGAAGTGAATCGTCCAGGCGGTGGTTTCATTCCATGGACGCGACGCACAATGCAGTGTCAGCGCCGAAAGCGCGTCCTTGAAAAGCGAATCATGCTCGCGGCTGTGTGTGTAGCCATGCTGGCCCTGGTGGAGATAGTAGTCCACATAAAGGTCGCTAAAAAGGGCGCGCGCGACGAGGGCGTTTCGTTCTCTTACAAAGTAGGTGCGGACTTCCAGTCCCTGCGGTTGCTCACCGGATGGCTCGTTCATTGGGCTCACTGAACACGCTTGCACGGGAATCGGCAAGCAGGAGACGGAAAATGGCGTGCCGGACGAACATTTCCTTGCCCTTGTGGGGGCGCGAAATTATTACGCACACACACTATTTTCTGATCATGCTCGAAGTATCCGCCGAAGCCATCGCCGCCGCTCAATCGCAACTCGAATCTCATTTGAAAGAGATCATCGCGTGGCATTTTTCTCCGGAGACCGGTTGTCCGTTCTGGCTCGATTGGGCGAAGAAGAACTTCGATCCACGGAAGGAGATTCAGTCGTTCTCCGATATGACAAAGTTTCCGCATTTTGAAGACGAGTGGCTGCGCGATCTTCAACCCGAAGTGTGGGTCCCGGCTGCGTTCAAGGGCCAGCCTTTCAATATCTTCGAGACTGGCGGCACCACGGGAATGCCCAAGCAGCGGATCGGCTGGAATGATTACAAGGTCGATTACAGTGAGTTCTCCGACAAGATTTCCGACGAGCATTTTCCGCGCGGCGGGGCATGGCTGATGATGGGACCAACCGGACCGCGCCGCCTGCGGCTTGCGATTGAGCACCTTGCCCACGTGCGCGGTTCATCCTGCTATTTCATCGATCTGGATCCGCGCTTCGTAAAGAAGCTCATATCGAACAAGCAGTTCGACGTCGCCAAGCAATACATGGCGCATGTCGTCGATCAGGCTGCGATCATTCTGAAGCACCGCAAAGTCAGCGGCCTTTTCACGACGCCCAAGCTGCTTGAGGCCCTCGCCGAAAAGGTGGACATCTACGAGGCCGGCATCCGCGGCGTGTTCTGTGGCGGAACTACGATGCTGCCGCAATACGTGCGATTCATCGTTGAGGAAGTGCTGGAAGGACGCATCGGGTTCTATCCGACCTACGGAAACACGCTCATGGGCCTCGCCGCCAGCGTGCCGCTTCGCCCGGAGGATAATTTTTCGATCACCTACTACGCCCCGCAGCCGCGTGCCGTATTGCGCGTGGTGGACCCGAAGGAGACGTCGAAAACCGTCGAATACGATACGTGGGGCCGCGTGGAACTGACGACGCTGACCAAGGAGTTCTTCATGCCGCGCTTCCTCGAGCGGGATGAGGCACTGCGCCGCAAACCCCGCGCTCCGTATGCGTGGGATGGTGTCGCCGAGGTCCGGCCATTTGGCGCGATGGAGAAAACTATCGTCGAGGGCGTCTATTAAGCGCAGGGTGGGGGAAACGCTCCAATTTCATGCTTAAAAACTATCTCCTCGTCTTCGGAATCATCATCGTCGCAGCCGGCTTTCAGGGTTTTCTGAAAGGCAGCAAAGCGTCGCTCATTGCAGCGTCGATCCTTGGCGGAATGGTGATTGCCGGTTCCTTGCTGCTTTTGTCCAGTACCAAGCTGGCACTCGTGCTCGCGCTGGTGGGTTCGCTTGGGATCGCGGGAAAATTTCTACCGGGCTTCCTCAAAGCGCCGGATAAGGGGAAAGCGCTGTGGCCGGCTGGAGTGCTTGGAGTGCTATCCGTCGTGGCGCTCGTCATGGTGGTGCGCGCGTTGACTGGGATTTAATTCGCTGCGGCGTCGGTTGCCCAGCTTCTGAGCTATATCGGCACGACTCAGGGTCGTGATGAACACGGTCGAAATCGATTGAAGGCGCGAGCGTAGTCGCGGCTGGTGGAACTCGCCTTAATCGTGCTGGCCAGCCTATCTGCCCGGCCCACTATTAATCACGCGCACACGCTGGCGGCCTTGGGATGAGCCATTGTTGCCGCCGTTATTCGATGGCGGTGTAAATGACCCCGGCGGACGGGGAATCGAGGAGCCACCATTCCCGAAACTCGGTGCTCCAGGAGGGCGGGGGATAGAGGTATTCGTTACCTGCGGCGCCGCAGTCGGTCCACTCGGCGCACGGTTGAATCCCTGCGGAGGTTGCGCTCCCGGTTGCGGAATCTGTCCGGGTAGTGTCGGCGGGCGGTTTCCACCGGCTGGTGGAGCGACCGGAGTTCCGGCCACGGCGGATTTGATGGCATTCTCATTGAAGCCAACTTCGCCAACGTCGCTCCCTTTCTTCAGCTTCACCTTGCTCTTGCCGAATGTGTCGGACCAGATCACCTGCTGCACGGCGAGGCCGTCCTCCCCGGGAGTATTACCCCAGAGCCGAATGGGCGTCTGCTCTTCTCCCACACGCACGATGGTCACATACTCTTTTCCATCCGCGCGACCCAGACCGGTAACGTAGAGATTTTGAAAAGGATTGATGACCTCCTCCTTCTTTTCCGGTTCGACTTTTGTCGCGAGCACAAAGGGCGAGGTCGTGCGTGTCTCCTCGTAGCGTTCCCGTGTGAACGCCTGCGGGATAATGCCATCCGTCGCAGCGAATGCGGATGTGGTCAGGGCGATAAATGCAGCGATTCTCATGGCTTTGCTTCCGGACTATACCACTTTGAAACCGTGAGTGCAGCGCGAAGTTGCGTCTTATCCGTCGGGTCGACTTTCAATTCGCCTTCCACGGAAATGAACTGGCCGGGCGCTTGAAGTTCCTGAAGAAAGTCGAACATCTGCGTCCATGCTGCCTTGGCCTCGAGTTTGATGCTCAGCATGGTGTAAAGCTGCTGGCGCAGCGGGACGCCGGGCTGCGGAGCTTCGAGTGTCACGGTGTATTTCTTCGCGACGTTCTGGACTGCGTCGATCAATTGCCGGTTGGCGACGTCCGAATCGCCCATTGATGGCAGTGAATTGTTCAGCCATTGGTCGCGTTGGGCCCACAGGTCACGCTGGGATTCCTGAAGCTGAAGACCGGCAATCTTCCCTTCCACTTCCGCCCGTGTGGTCGAAAGCTTGCGGTAGTTGTCCATCAGGAACTTCACGGCGAACAAATTGATGACGAGGAAAAGGACGCCGCCGACGATCCATGAGAGAACCTTTTCGCGTTGGGACATTTCGGTCATTTCGGCCTCCCTACGATGGTGAATGTGACTTTGCCTGTATTGCCGATAGGCACGTAGGGCGGGTTTGGTGGCGGCATATTGAAAGCCTGCAAATCCTCGTCCTTCTTGAGCTTCTGCGTAAACGAGAAATGGCTGTCTGTCGTCGCTTCGCCCTTCAGTGTCCATTCCGTCGGGCGGAAGTTGAACGTGGTGAACTCCACATCAGGCGTGATGCCCTGACGATTCCGCGCGAGAAGGTGCAGCACCTCCGCGGTATATCGCGGCGGGTCTATGACCGGGGCGAGCGCATCCCAGCGGGCGCTTTGTTTTTTGATTCCGTCGTATTTCGGAGCGAGTTCGGCGTACTGGATTTGCAGCTTCTGGATGCGGCGCTTTTGCAAGGCGAGGAAGATAAATGCACCCGCGACGAGTAGCAGATACACTACAGCAAACGCGAGCAGGCGCTGTTTGAGCTTTTCGCCACGAACGCGGCTGTTTGCCTCGTGGAGCCAGCCGTTTGGAAGAAGGTCGATGCCTGACGAAAAGTCCGTTGGATCCTGAATCGGCTCGACCTGACGCGAGAAGTGATTCCCGAGCGCTCCCACGAGTTCGAGATTTCCCGGAGCGGTGAGGATTCGAGAAAAATTCGTCGGCGCACCTTCGAGTTCGGCCGCGATCAGCATGGCGGGGAGTTCAGCCATGATTTCATCGGTTGTTGTTCCCGCGATGGATTGCGCCCAGCCGAGTTTCCCTTTCTCAAAAATCGCGATTACGGTCTGGCCTTGCTCCGGCCATGTGGCGAGGACGGTTTCATCCGGAGGACATGCCGCCGCGACGCGGAGGGCATTTAGCGAGATGCTCTCCGGCACACGTCCATTCTGGCGGAGTGGAGCGCAGATTTCCTCAAGCTGGGAATGTTGAGCAGTCACGCTCAATACCGTGCTCTCGGTTTCGCCGGTATCCAGAACCTCGAATCCGTTGCTGATTTCGTCCACGGGGAACGGGAGCGTCTTTTCGAGCTGCAACTGCAGCATGTCGCCGAGTTCGCTGCGGTCTGTGGAAGGCAGGCGGTGGCGCTCAAGCAGCACCGACTGGCACGGAAGCGCGAGGTCAATCCGCGCATTCGAAGGCACGAGGGCTACTGCTTCGTCGAGCGTTGCGATTGATTGGTCTGCTTCGCCCAGGCGAAGTCGCCAGCCTATGGCGTCGGGAGTGATGAGCGCTTTCTCTGCGCCGTTCTTTTTCATTCTTTCCAGCGTAAAATTGTTGGGTTCTGTCCACCTTTACGGGCCACGGCTTCGATTTGTCGATGGACTTTTCCGCTCCAGCCCCGCGAAATGATGTTGTAGGTGTTGTCTTTGAGGCCGATGAGGCCGCCGAGCGCGGAAAACTGGGTCTTGTTCAAACCGAGGAATCCCTGGATTTGATCGAGCTTTGTGATTGGCGGGTCATCGAGAGTCCCGTCGATTTGATCCGCTCCGCGCCGCCATTCGATGAAGCGCTGGATGCCCGCATCTCCGAGGCCGGGAAGCAGTCGCATGATGTGGAAATCCGCCGCAGTGACATCAATCGGCCCGGCGGAATCGATGGTGAGATCGTCCTTCCACCCGCCCTGACTGGTGAGTGCTTCGACTCCCCAGACAAGTTCCAATTCATCCACCGACTCGAACTGTCCCCGATTTGCTGCGTGATAGGACTTGTTATCCTCCTCGCCGTTCACGCGCTTGAGGTTGTCGGCATCGAGATAATCGAGAATGCAGTCCACTATCCGCTCGCGTTCATTAAACTCGATTCCACGGCTCTCCAGCCAGCGTTTGAAAAGCTCGATCTTCCGCGGGTCGTCTTCGCGGAGCAGGATGTTGAGGTTCAGTTTCCCGCCTTCGCTCGTCATCTGAATGCTGAATCCCGGGTCATCTCCCGTGTGCATGGCGAGCGCCGGGGTTTCCTTGGTCGTGAGCGGGTGAAGCGCGAGCGCCATTCCGCTGTTCGCCATCGCCCTTGCGTCGGTGTCGTTGTAGCTTTGGCCTGCTGCGACGAGCGTCTGCCGGACAAATGTCGCGTAAACCAGTACCGCGCTGGTGAGCACAATCATCGCCCAAAGGACGAGCAGCAATGCGGCGCCGCGGCGGAGATTGTTGTTGGTAAAAGGGCGGATCATTGCTGTTGCGTGGCGATGGCTGCCGGGATGGAGATTACCGCATCGACGGGTTCCTCATCCGCGGCGCGGGTGATGGTCATTCGCATAAAGCTCGGTCTCGCGCCCGGGTCGGTCCAACCTGCGACTTCTGTATTCAGCCGTGGGTCAAAAAAGCGCAGCTTCAGCGCGTAGGCATCGGGAATCAGAGGAATCCAGTCCGGTTTTGAAGTGCCCGTCGATGCTACCAGTCCGAGTTCCGTCTCCTGCGAGACCTGCTCGCGTTCGACGCCGATCTCGTATTTCGACGAGTCCCGCTGCACCGGCTTGATGCGCAGCCGCACGATGTATTCGCCTTTTGCAGCCGTGGTCATCAGGCCCGGCCCACCTTTCGAACGCCATTCGACGGAGTCCACATCGCGCCCGCCGACTTTGACGGCCTTCGACACAAGGGTGGACGTTCCGCGCCCCGGAAAGCTGAAAAATTCCTCCTGCACGACTTCTGTCAGCCGTTCCATGGCCAGTCGGTTGTTGATGTCCTCGGACGAAAGCGAGATGGCTTTCAGGTTCGAACGCACGAATTGAAAAACCGCGACCGAAATCATCGACAGCACAAGCACCGCGAGGATGACTTCGAGAATCGTCATCGCGGTTTCCTTCGTTCTGGCAAAAAGCGGTCGCATCAGCGTTGGCGCGGATAGATGTAGAAAATCAGGTCCTTTGTGACGACATCGCCGCCGGACTTCCATTTCAGCTCCAATGTAACCTGATAGAGGCCGAAAAGTTCCTGCTCCTTTTCATTCTTCAGTTCGAGCGGCGTCCGAATCGTCGATAATTCCATCCCGGCCCAGGGCCCTTTATCCCACTTTTCAGATGATTTATCCGAGAGCGGAATGGCGTTGGAGAGAATCTCCGTCATGCGATTTGTGAGCAGACGGCGCGCGTGGCCTTCCTCGCGGCGGAATTTTTCCGCACGCAGGCAGTTTTCCACGCACTTGCCGAGTGTGAGCACGCCGAGCGCGAAGATAACGACGGCGAGCATCGCTTCAAAAAGCATGAAGCCGGAGCGGGATGAATGTCTGCGGATCATCTCGGTTTTTCGTCGATGAGCTCGCCCTTTCCGGTGAGCGGGTGGAACTGCGCTGTCCAGATTCCGGCTGGTCCTTCGTATGCGATGGTTACCGGTTCGCACGCTCCGCTGCGCCAGAACGGCCATTCTCCGGGGACTTCCTTGGCCGCCAGTAGTGCGGCAGGGCGGTTGATCGTGAATGATTCGTCTTCGCCGACGGTCAGCGTGTCACCGCCCTCGGCTGCGCCGCTCTCCTTTTCCTCAGCGGTGAGGCTGTCAGGCTGGAGCAGAATCGCACCTTTATCCCAAACGAGGACCCAGGTGCGCTGCTGCGAGATAGCGTTCGATTGCGCCTTGTAAACCATCGCTTCGAATCGCTCGTAGCTTTCCCTCAACGCGCGTTCGGCGCGAAGCCCCTGCATGCTTGGAATCGCGATCAGCATGATGATCACCACAATCGCCACTGCGAGCATGAGCTCCAGCAGGGTGAAGGCGTTCGTGGTTTGACGGTGTGGTTTCAAAGACTGAAAAAATGCGCGTGTCCGCCGGAAATTGCGAGCACTGCCTTTATGACAGTTTCGAATCGAAAACGCTCAATCTCCGTGGATTCCACAGGATTCAGGTTTTTTCTGTTCGTCCGGCGCATCTCCGTGCTGTCATCTTCGTGCAATGAAAAGCGCGATTACTGTCTGTCTGGTTCCCGAAGCGAAGTTCGGCCCGTTTGTATTTCACGACGGTCTGGCGGATGGTTGCGCCCGTGCGGCTCGATTTGGATTTGATGCGGTGGAAATCTTCCCGCCGGCCGCAAACGCAATCGACATTGCGGAACTTCAATCGCTGCTCGACCACCACGGCTTGAAAGTCGCCGCGATCGGCACAGGAGCCGGCTGGGTTCTCCATAAATACTCGCTGACGTCGCCCGATGCTGAAAACCGGCGGAAGGCGCGCGAATTTATCAGCGCCATCATCGATCTGGCGGGTGGATTTGGGGCTCCGGCCATTCTCGGCTCCATGCAGGGACGCTACGATGCACCGGTCGCCCGTGAGCAGGCGCTCGGCTGGCTCGCCGAAGCGCTCGACGAGCTTGGCGAGCAGGCTGCGCAGCACCATGTTCCATTTCTTTACGAACCGCTGAATCGCTATGAGACGAACCTCTTCAATCGCCAGCGCGATGCCGCAAACTTCCTCCGCTCGCTACGGACTCGGAACGTAAAGCTCCTCTGTGATCTTTTCCATATGGCCATTGAGGAAGCCGACCTCGCCGCCACGCTCGAAGTCTGCGGACCGCTTGTCGGGCATGTTCATTTTGCCGACTCAAACCGGCGCGCGATCGGAATGGGGCACACGCAAGTCGCGCCCATCATCGAATCCCTTCGTGCAATCGGTTACACTGGCTACCTTTCGGCCGAAATCCTCCCGCTTCCCGATGCCGATACGGCTGCGATTCAGACGATGGAGAGCGTGCGGGCGCTGAGTTGAGTTTCAGTAGCCGCCCTGATGGAGGTGCCGTTTTGGTTGTGCCGGCGGTCGGGACGTGGCAGGCAGTCGGGCGATATGCCTTCACCTATCAGCCATCCGCGAGACCCGCTGCACGGGATTACGCTTGAGACGATTGTGACCGAACTTTCGGAGCAGTTTGGGTGGAAGGAAATGGCGGCGCGGATTCCGGTGCGGTGCTTTCAGTTTAACCCGAGCGTGAAGTCGAGCCTCACGTTTTTGAGGAAGACGCCGTGGGCGCGGGCGAAGGTGGAGGCGTGGTTCATCGGGGAGCAAATGCGGCGCGCAGACGAGGCGGCGGCAAAGGAGAAGGATGCGGGGGAGTGAGTGGTTGGCGGTGCGGCGGCGAGGGTGGCGGCAGGGAAATCGGGAGCCGGGTGTGTTGTTCCGCAGATTGCGCAGATTTTCGCAGATGGTATCGGAGGGATGTTACACAATGCGTTGTGGGTTTCGGGAGCCCGTCCTTCAATCAATCTGCGGAAATCGGCGAAATCTGCGGACACCAATCGAATCGTTTGCGCTAAAGGGTGGGGTCTTATGAAGAATCCCGTATCATTTGTCCGAGTGGCGTCTCTGGTGGAGGCGGTGTCGTATTTGGTGCTTCTGGGTGTGGCGATGCCGCTGAAGTATTATGCAGGGATGCCGATGGCGGTGCGGATTGTGGGTTCGCTGCACGGTTTGTTGTTCGTGATTTTGTGCGTGGCGCTGCTCGGGGCGATGGTGAAGGCGAAGTGGAGCGTGGGCCGGGCGGCTGCGGTGTTTGTGGCTTCGTTCATTCCGCTCGTCCCGTTCTGGCTGGACCGCCGGATGCGTGGGTGGGAGGCGGAATACGGAGCGGGGAAGTGAATATTTTTTCGACAAATGTCGTCTCGAATGGCGGACGTGCCGCTATTTCACAGACAGCAGGCGGGAAACCAGCCCTGCGCTGGTGAACAGCCGGCACTCCAAATAACAAAAACACACAAACAATGAAAAACATCCTCACAAGCATCATCGCAGTCGCAGCACTTTCGTTCGCGGTCAACGCCGCCGACGACGCCAAGCCCAAGAAGGGCGAAGGCAAGAAGCCCGATCCGGAAGCGATGTTCAAGAAGCTCGA
>SXGQ01032467.1_pt1 | contig 35383 bp, 26 predicted proteins | sample 3178371 | NCBI WGS metagenome assembly SXGQ01 (sample SAMN11356859, study PRJNA531348) | freshwater metagenome | isolation source: freshwater sample F1-20 | place: China: Fuxian Lake, Yuxi | collected 2017-12-25 | reverse complement strand
GCAGGTTGTCTTCCAGGACATACAGTGTGCCATCATGATGTCGGACGAGGTCTGTGCCGGTGACGTGCGTCCAGACACCACCGGGCGGTCTGAAGCCCTGACATTCGGGGCGATACGTTTTGGCGGTGCGGATCAACGCTTCGGGAACGACTCCGTCGCGCAGAATTCTTCCGTCGTTGTAAACATCATCAAGGAACAGATTCAGCGCCTTGATTCGCTGCTTCAGTCCGGACTCAATCTGCTGCCATTCGTGAGCAGGGATCGGTCGGGGCACAACGTCAAAGGGCCAGATCTTCTCTGTCCCGGCATCATGGCCATACACGGCGAAAGTGATGCCTTTCTCGAGCAGTTCTTCCTCAGCCAGTTTCTGTCTTTCGGCCAGCACATCGGCTGACAGTGCAGCCAGACATTCAGACAGTGCCGAGTGTCTCGGTACGCCGGACTGAGTCAAAAGTTCATCGTAGTTGGGCGCAGTCTGAGTCACGCTGACGGCCTCGTTGCCTGAGTTGTGAATTGGCTTGTGCCCAGTGATTGCTGATATTTCAGACAAGGTGCCTGAATTGCGTGCAGGGTTGGTTCATGCAATCGCCAGCATTCTGAGCAGCCAACAGATTCCATGGGTCTCGATAGCAATAATTGTGCCGGCTGTTTGCTGATTTCACAGGCGGCAGTTCGACTGTAGCAGGAATTCTCAGCGTTCGGCAGGATCGATTCTCATGTAACACAGTCGACGACGATCGCCGGTCTGATAGAGTCGTTCGAGCATGTGAGCGACTGACGGCTGATAGTCGATTCGCCGATCTTTTCGGCCTTCGACGATGCGGATGGGCCTGGCCGGGTCAAGATCCGGCAGCTCCGGACTGATAAATAGTGTGACGTCTGCGGGAGCAGATTCAATGCGAATAACATTTGCTGAAGACACTCGCGTGTCCAGCGTGGCGGGGCGGAGTTCATCTCTGTCAGCCTGCGACGGAGCGTCGAGCTGGGTGAATTGTGCCGGCAGGCCACTCAGCTCAACCCAACCCCAGTCCGTGTCAGTGGATCGCAGCAGCCTGGCATGCAGGCGTTTGGGCCAGGACTGGCGTCGGTAAAGCTGAAACCAGCGGAATACATCATCTGCCTCTTCGGCCCACGCTTCGGCTCCGCGCTCGGGATATTTAATGAATGTGGTATCGAACCACACCTGGATGTCTTCACCGCGTCGGAACAGTTTGGCTGCCAGTTGCCCCATTTTTTCAAACCACAGTGGGTGTGAGTCGCCGATGACGATGTACCAGGGTTTTTCAATGGCGTTTGATGCTGTCCACTGCAGGTGTCGACGTCCGGTGGAGCTGAGAGCGGCGACTGCAGTAAATTCCTGAGCATGTGAGGCCATGAGGTCCATCGCCGCTTCGCCGCCCACTCCGTGCCCGGCCAGATAGATTCGTTCGTCATCGATTCGCAGACCGAATCGGATTGTGCGGAGGAGATTGAGTACCTGGCGGTGCTCAGCCGCTGAAGCCGTCCAGCCGGATTCCCCGTCTTCCTTGTTGACGAGCGGCATGACGACAATGAAGCCATGTTTTTCGGCCTGCGGCTGCCACCAGCGGAGCCACGCTGCCGGATCTCCCGGAGTTTGTGGAAAGGCGATAATCAGGGGCCAGTTGCGAGTCTGATGGTATTCGGGGGGGACGAATCCAAGAGCGCCAGCGGTGTTGTCAGTCGGTTCGATCCGAAAACCAGCCGCTGAGCCGGGCGGGGCAGCATCCGTGCGAATTGGTCGGATAGCGGGCAGTTGACGGATCAGTGCGGCTGTTCGTTCAGCACTCACGCCCTCCATGCGAGCGATCTGCCCGGCCAGCTGGGTACGGAACTCGGTTTCCTCAGGGTCACTGGCAAGATAAGTCAGGATCTGCTGTCGTGCATCGGTCAATGACAGCACATCATTCAGATTGCTGGTCGTGTTTTCCGCACCCAGCAGCCAGCCGGACAGTGCTGTTGCCAGTTGTTCATCCGTCTTCGGTCTCTCAGCATCGGCAGCGTCGAGGATCAATTCGAAGGCAGCGAATCGTCCGAGCGAATCATGATCAAGCTGCTCGAGACTGAGTGTTACGGCATGCTGGGCTGCTGCTCGAATGATCGGGTCCTGCAGTTCTGCAGCCAGCTCTGACAGGACATGTCGAATGCGGTCCATGCGCTGGCTGCTGCGAATGTAGTCTGCTGCCATCCGCTCCACTCGGACGAGCGTTTCCGGGGTAAGATTTTCGGTTGGATACAGACGCGCTCCGTTGGCTGCGAGTGTATGCTGTCCGGCGTCGCGCCGCTGCTCAAGCGTCTCTGTGATCTGGCGTGCGAGTTCTTCACGTACGACCTGCTGCTGCTGTTGCTGGACAGTCAGCTGATCCGGGAAGTCGCGTCCGACCGACTGCAGTATGGCGGTGGCCTCCGGATAGCGCTGCGCCTTCAGCAACATCCGAACAATCTCCAGTCGCCGGATCGGGTTCTGTTGAAAACCCTCAGCCAGTGTCAGTGTTTCCACCAGCGTTTGGGCGGGCAGTGAATCCAGTGAGATCTGGTACTGCCAGTCATGTGTCAGGCTGCTGACGACTGCAAAAAGATCGTTGATGGCCGTAACGGCAACGCTGAGTTCCTGCGTTTCTCCGGAAGGTCGTACGATGCTGGTTCGGGCTGTGCCATTGCTTTCGAAGGCTGGCAGAGCCGGCAGAATCAGTGGCCGCGGTTGTCGCGAACTTCTTTGTCTGGGGATCGGGAGAGATATGATTGGCCATGCGGTGACATCCGGGACAGTTTCTTCGGCTCGACGGCGGGGGACGTAAATCTCCCGGTACCCCTGATCGATCATTCGCAATGGCAACTTTTGATCCGGCTTGTCAACAACTCGACGACTGGCTGGCAGCGGTGCCAGAGTTGTGGCATTGGAGATCATGCCGCTGTAGATTTGTCCGCTGGAAACTCGGACAGACCCGGCTACCGGCTTTTCCTCGTCTACCGGAATGAACCTCACATCTCCTTTTTCTTCATCGGCCGCTGAATGGCAGATGCTCAGCAGCCAGATGGCCGCCAGCAGCAGGCTTCCTGAACTGCGGATGGTCATTGCAGCGCTCCCACAATGAACACAGGCCGACTCGAGATACGAGCGGCCTGTGAGTTGATTCTGACTGCCTGGTCGAGAAGGTCTTACTTCATGAAGAAGTCAGTTGGTCCACGCAGGGTATAATACGGGTACTGATAGACGGCTGGTGGCGCGTTCTGCGGAGGATATGACAGGCCGTCCGGAGTTGTATAGGTGTGGAAGTTGCGATGCACAGGAACGAAGGGCAGATTGCAGCTGCCGGTCGGGCACAGGCCGGACTGCGGGCAGTTTTGACCGTGGACCACGTGGCCGCCGTGTCCGGCCGTTCCCTGGCAGCTTGGGCAGCCCTGCACCATGACGGGACCGGAAGACCATTCTCCAGGTCCCTGGCCACGAAATTCCGGAGTTGTGGACGCGCAGCCCGTCGCCAGCAACCCAATCGCTCCTGAAAGCAGCAGCGTCAACGTCGATCGATGCATGAAACCCACTCCCTCGTGTCCCCCCGGAATCACCGTCGACACCTCACGGCTCGACGGCTCAGCAGCATCTGTGACGGCGAAATCCCTGCCGGGACCGCCCCTGCTGATACACTTCTGCTATTCGTTATCGGCAGGACAACCGTCGAATCATGCAAAATCCCTCCAATTCCGTCCCCAGAATTCCAGGAAGTTTAGAAGGTCTTGCGAAAACGGGGAGGTCAGCATACAGTTCAGGGCGTGCCGAGCGGGTCCGCTGCCTGCAGGAACAGATTTTGCGCAAGTGCTTCTCGTGATTTAGTTTACGTTGTTCAGGGAGGAATCGGTGCATCTCGCAGTCTCAACGCGAAGTCTCTGGGATCAAGCGTTCCCGGCTGCCTGCCTGCAGGTTCAGGAACTGGGCTTTGACAAGATCGAAATCTGCTTCAGGGATTCCAGTGACCAGCTGAAGATGTCGGCGGTGGCTGCAGACCCTGAGGGTTATGCGATGCAGTTGAAGGACGCCAGCAGGCTGTCCGCGGTCGCCGTTTTCGTTGAAAGCGAACCAGATATTCCAACTTTCACCGGGCTCGTGCGTTACGCACAGCTGCTGAAAGTTGCACAGCTCACCATCGAATCCTCACCACGCGGAACGCCCTTCAACAGCGAAGTGGATCGTCTGCGGGAACGGAATGCGATCTGCCATCACGCCGGTATTCGTATGTCGATCCTGACTCGCACAGGGACTCTGGCGGAAGATCCGCACACCGCGGTGGAACTTTGTCGGGCGGCGAGGGGCGTTGGCATTACGCTTGACCCCAGCTACTTCATTTGTCGTCCCGGTGGTGTTGTTGATTTCGATGTGACTTTGCCCCATGTGCTGCACGTGCATTTGCGGGACACCTCCGTGAACGACCTGCAGGTTCCGGCAGGACTGGGTGAAGTGGATTACGGCCGCATTATCGCGATGCTGCGGCAGCAGAATTACAACCGCTCAATTTCCGTGGATCTGCTGCCAGGCACTCTGCAGGGAGATGATCGCCTGCGAGAGCTGCGAAAACTGCGTCTGCTGCTGACCAGTATGATGTAAATCTACGCGGTATCAGGGGCCCTGCCCTGCTGCTGATCGCAGTGCAGCGTCGAAGGCCTGCAGTTCAGTACTGATCCGCGAGGCTTCGTGGTGTTCCGGCTGGATTCCACCGAACCGCAGCTGGTTGAAGCTGCGAGCGATGCGTGCAGGCAGGTCACTGGCTTCTGCCTGCATCAACTGTCTCGTGAACGTCAGCTCTGCCAACCTGCAGAATTCGATGGCAGTCATTGACTCAACACGCTTCAGGCCCTCTCGCTGACACAGGCTGGAGAACGTCTCGTAAAACGCAACAGCGGATGGACGAGGTCTGGTGCCGCCAAGTTGACGCAACAGTGGGATGCCTGTCAGCAGCCGCTGGAAGACATGCCAGCGGCGTTGAGCCCAGTAGCCACCGCCAGCCAGCAGCAACGCAGCGGGCACGATGATTTTCCAGTCACGCCATGTTTTTGGAGCCGCGAATGAAGTCCTCACGGCATTCTGCAGGACTGGTACCATTCCTTCGCTGCGGAGACTGGAAATGATGGATGTCCACGAGCTCAGCAGGGGGCTGAAGAACTGTTTCTGACGTTCGGCCGACATGCTGCTGACATTCCCGGTCCACAGGTCTGAAAGTGCTGCCTGGAACGACGACAGTACGGAACGATCGGCAACGGCCTCACGCTCTGCCTGCCTCTGGGATCCGGGAGTCGGGTCAAGGGTCACCCACGTTCCGGAAAGCCACACTTCCGCCCAGGCGTGGGCATGACGGCTGCGAACTTCATACTGGTCAGTGGCGGGATTCAGTTCGCAGCCGCTGTAACCCATGACAAGACGGGCTGGAATCTCTGCTGCCTGCAGCAGCAGTACGCAGGCCGAAGCAAAGTATTCGCAGTGCCCCATCCGCGACTCAAAGAGAAATTGTTCAATCGGGTCCAGATCGAGACTGACAGATGGTCGGTCGAGGCTGTAGCGGAAGCCGTTCGCTGTACTAAGGTATGCAAGAATACGATCCACGTATTGTCGGTCGGTGAGTTTCTGATCGCCCTTGCGGAGCAGTTGTCGAGCAGTCTCGTACAGTCGCGGCAGGCGATTGCGGAGGTCATCAGTGATGTAACTGGCCGAAGCTCGCAACTGCAGCGAACGCTGCTGCGTCCCGCTCCGCATTTCGGCACGATTGTAGTCGGGAGTCCACCACGGGAATCCGATTTCCGGATGACGCAGTCGGGAGACACAGCGGACTTTCCACGAGCAGCTTTCGGTGGGAGATTCTGCGTCAGTGATGTTCCAGTTCAGGGAGTTGTTCCAGTTGCGTTCATTGATCTGTCGGCCGGCAGCAGGTTCGATGGAGGTCATGGGGAAAGGGGCAAAAGCGGATGGAGGTACTGGTGGATCGTGCGTGAATTCGAGCACAAAATCGGCCGGTGCATTTCTTTGAAAAGGCTGCGGTGGCAGCCCGTTGCTGCGGTTACCGGGTCCGGGGAGCCAGCGACCATTTGTGTAGAAGGATGCTGCAGAACCTCTCAGCAGAATCTCATCCATCTCCAGTTCTCTTTCAAGAGTTTCCACCGGGAGGCGTTTACCCGTGCGAATTTCAGTAATCGTAAATGCCATCACGCGACGATTGTCGGGCAGCAGTCGACCGTATTCACCCAGTCGAACGGTGCCTGCATAGCCTGTCGTTGCCAGTCCCCCCAATTCATCCGGGAAGGATTCGCTGAGTACTCCACTGGCAGAAACGTTGATGCGCGGAAACGCGGCAAATACAAACATGGCTACGACAATCGACAGCATCCAGCAGCCGGTCACCAGCGCCGCGAATCGTGGCCCGGTCCAGGACTGCTGAGACCCGTAATCGGTGCCGTGCAGCACGGAGATTTTCGGCAGACGACTGACTGCAGAGGGTGTTGCTGTCGGCGAAGCCAGTCCGAGAAATGACAGGATCCAGCGACGGGAAGGGCGCCAGCGTCTCCACAGGGCCACGGAATTCGAGGGGCTGCCGCGATCAACCGTTGTTGCAGAGGATTCCGGTACCACCAGCTGACGAGCCCGGGCAAGCGAAAAGACTGCCAGCGTCCACATCATCAGCAGTGCGAAAAGAAACGTTGTCAGGCCGTAGGACAAGCCCGTGGAAATCACCGCAGTGGCTGTGCACTGCAGCATACTCAGCGCTATCAGCCACCAGTACTGGCGGCTGCTTTTGGGCATCAGCAGAACAATCCACGTGAGAAAAATCAGCAGATCGGTACCTGCCGTCAGTCGCTGAAAGTTGCTGCCAGCAAACCGCTGGCCGGCCACGCAGAGTGCTGTCAGTCCCAGCAGGTTGGCCATCAGTACCGACAGACGCAGTCGCTTCTGCAGTCGCTCAGGGCCCAGCCCGAGGAAGGCCACCAGCGGTGTGAGTGCCGCAGGCATCATGCGGTCCTGACCGGAAGCCAGAATCAGGGACGACACGGTGACCATACAGAATACGCTGGCCAGGAACGTCAGCTTCAGACGATGATCGGCGCGGGTCAGCAGTGTTCGATTCATCAGACTGCTCCTGCTGCCGCGATTTCGTGCTGCAGCGGAGGCGTACAGTATCGCAGCAGTTCGCTGTGTTCCGTGGACATAATCGTGATGCCCGATCCGCTGACTCCCGTCTGACCGCCGGATGCCAGTCGCTGAAGTTCACTGCGCACCGTGGCCGGGCGCGGAGTCAGCAGCAGGATCACTCTTCGCCCCCGACCGGCGCGCAGGCCCTCACCAAGCAATTGCTCAAGGCGAGGCGCAGGCGATGCCTGGCAATCAGCAAGCGATCTCAGAGCCGCCTCGCGAAATGCAGCAGTACCGGCAGGCTCGACTCGAACATACTGTGCACCGGCAATACAGATCCGCTGCAATTGCCACGCACTTTGAGCAGAACTGTTCAGGCACAGCGCTGAAGTGAAGGATACCGCCAGTTCCAGTTCCTGAACTGCTGCCTCCGTTTCAGCGAACAGATCCAGCAGAATCACAAGTTCAGCACGTCGCACCGGGCGCTGCTCACGCACCATCAACTGGCCGGTACGAGCAGAACTGCGCCAGTGTACAGCCCTGTGGTTGTCACCCGCACGGTACTCCCGGATTCCATAAAACTCGTCTTCGGCAGCTCCGTGAGTTCGCATGCGGGAATGCGCGGCCGCAGCCAGTTCATCCTCACGCAGTCGCCATCCGGACTGCAAACGAGCGGGCGCCGGGTAAATGACAAGAGACTGCTGGAGCTGAAATGTTTGGTGCTTTTCGCCGATACCCAGCGGAAACTGCGAACTGACTTTGAGCGGTCCAAGACTGTAAATGCCACGAGTCGCAATCCGCAGCTGGTATTCGGCGGTCCTGCGTTCGCCCGGACTGATTTTCATGAACAGAACCTGCGGGTGCTGATCTCCACCTGGCCCTGATAACTGATCGTTCACCAGCAGCAGGTGCGACGAAAGCAGCGGACGCAGATTGCTGATCGAAATCGCTACACGGAAGATCGCCCCCGCCTCCGCGACTTCAGGTGCCGTTCGCTCCACCTGCAGCTTCAGCAGCATCAGCACGACGATCCAGCCGTTGACCACGAATGGACCAGCCATCAGACCGAAGACCAGCAGCAGCATATTCCCGGTATCCGGGTTGCCTCCCGTCAAGGCCGCCACCGCAATGACCAGCATCATCGCCAGATAAACGAGGCCTTCGCGCGGTAACAGCAGTCGCGATTCAAAGCCAAGTCGCATCGCAATCTGTGTCAGTCGCCGGCGGAATTTGAGCGTGAGTGCGGCGAGCGTCAGCAGGAACAGCCCACCCACAATCAGAAGCTGCCGGTAAACTGGCTCAAGATCCGGGAAGCGATACGGCAGTACCCACGCACCCAGAAAGCAGGCCGCTGCTGCCAGCAACTGGACAATCAGTCCCGCCCCCACCCCTGCAGCAACGGAATCCGCACGGGCACCGGTCACGACAGAAACATTCCTGTGCTTTTCCACAGACATACAGCAGGCTGCCGGTCGAATGACGATCGAAAGTGGCGATGCTGGACGACCCAATCCCCTGTTTCGCATGCCAGCGGATTACCAGTAGTCCTGCCTGAGCATCTCAGGAAGAGCGGAGACCTGCAACTGTAAATCGAGACAGACGGTCAAAGATCCCCGGGAATCTGCGGGCGTGACGGACTCAGCCGGAACCTGACAGCGGGGGGGCCGGGAGAGTACTGATCAATCCTGTCGGGCAGCGGAGACTCAGACTCGCAGGGATTCCGATGGCCCCGTCAGGTCCATGGCATATCTGCGACGCAATGGTTCGATATGCTCAACCAGGAAGCTGTCCACCTGCTCAGCAGAACGCCCGGTAAATCGGGCGGCATCAAGAGTACCGGTCACGTCGACACCCGAGAATGCCGGATCGGCCTCCAGTCGCTGCAGCAGATCATTCGGTAACGCCTCCCGCTTTACTCGATCCGCCGCCGCGTGGCTGTGAGTCCTGATGACCTCGTGCAGTTCCTGGCGATCCCCGCCGGCCTGTACTCCGGCCATCAGAATCTCTTCAGTTGCCATAAATGGCAATTCCGCCTCCAGATTGCGAGCGATCGTTTTGGGGTACACCACGAGACCGTCAGAGATGTTGCGATACAGAATCAGGCAGGCATCCGCCGCCAGGAATGCCTGCGGGATCGCCAGCCGCCGAATCGCACTGTCGTCCAGCGTGCGTTCCATCCACTGAGTCGCCATAGTGGCATCGATTCCCGACTGCAGACTCATCGCAAAACGTGCCAGCGAACACATGCGTTCGCTGCGCATGGGATTTCGTTTATAGGCCATTGCGGATGAACCAATCTGCGACTTTTCAAACGGCTCCTCAATCTCCCGGCGATGCTGCAAAATCCGGATGTCTGTACCCGCCTTGTGACAGGACTGAGCCAGCCCGTTCAGAAAAGCCATGACCTGTGAGTCGGATTTGCGTGAATACGTCTGCCCGGTGACCGGATGAGCTGCAGCGAAACCCATGCGCGCTGTCACTCGCCGATCCAGTTCCTCCACCTTCCCGTGATCGCCTGCGAAGAGTGACAGGAAGGAGGCCTGCGTGCCGGTTGTACCCTTGACACCCCGGAATCGCAGGGTCTTCAGGCGATGCTCCAGCTCTTCCAGATCCAGCAGCAGGTCCCAGCACCACAGCACGGCGCGCTTGCCCACGGTCACCGGCTGGGCAGACTGCAGGTGGGTAAATCCCAGGCATGGCAGGCTGCGGTACTGAGCGGCGAATGTGCCCAGCTGATCAATGACCTGGACCAGTCGCTTGCGCAGCAGCAGCAGGCTTTCACGCATCTGAATCAGTTCAGAATTGTCGGTTACAAAGCAGCTGGTGGCACCGAGGTGAATGATCGGGCGCGCCAAAGGCACCTGGTCACCCCAGGCATAGACATGAGCCATCACATCGTGGCGCAGTTGCTTTTCATAGCCGGCGGCCACGTCGAAGTCGATCGTATCCACTGTCTCACGCATCTGCTGCAGCTGTGCAGCTGTGATCGCCAGCCCCAGCTCCTGCTGGCATTCCGCGAGCGCAATCCAGAGACGTCGCCAGGTCGAATGCTTGCTCTGGGCAGACCAGATGCGAGCCATCTCGCGGGAGGCGTATCGAGTAATCAGCGGGTTGTCATAAACGTCATGGGCCACAGTTGCGGCTCCTTCAGATCGGCTGAACTAAGGGATCAGGTCACGGATTCAGTTGGCAGGAGTCGTCCGGAAACGCATGGTCAGGAATTCCCAGTCCGGATTCTGCTTCTGGCAGTGCAGCGCTTCCCACTCCGACTGAAACAGCACGGCCGGCTGCTCGTACTGATCGATCACCTGCCGGCTGGAGGACAACAGCTGCAGTTCGGATTGACAGCCAGGCTTTGCCACAACCCAGCGGGCCACCTTGTAGTTCAGCCAGCGAACCTCCGTCTCCGTGTCGTATTCCGACTGCAGCCGAAATCGCACCACGTCAAACTGCAGCTCACCCACCGCTGCCAGAACGGTTTGACGGACTGACGAATTTGCCGTCTGGAAGACCTGAATGGCACCCTCCTCAAGCAACTGTGACAATCCCCGCTCAAACTGCTTGCGGCGATTGGTGTCCGGGCACACCAGCATCGCGAAAAACTCAGGAGAAAACTGTGGCAGCGGCTCGTAGACAACCGGCGTACCCTCACAGATGGTGTCACCAAGCAGAAACTCGCCGGGATTTACCAGCCCGATGATGTCGCCCGGAAACGCTTCATCCATCGTTTCACGTTCCTGCCCAAACAGCCGATGGGCTCGCTTCAGACGAATCCGGCGTCCGGATCGTGGATGAAAGACTTCCATATCGCGACGAAAGAGTCCTGAGCACACGCGCACGAAGGCAATCCGGTCACGATGTCGAGGATCAAGGTTGGCCTGAATTTTGAAGACGAATCCGGAAAACTCAGATCGCGTCGCAAGGATCGGCCCGGACTCACTCTGACGATCCCGCGGCTGCGGGCAGTAATGCAGAAATCCTCGCAGGAACTGCTCCACGCCGTAATTGGTCAGAGCTGATCCGAAGAACACGGGAGTAATCTCGCCGCGCAGAAACCGCGCCTGGTCCCACTCCGTCCCGGCTTCTGTGATCAGTTCCACTTCCTCGCGCGCCTGTGCAACGATGCCCGCGGGCAGCGAGTCTTCATTCAGTTCGGCCAGTGGCTGCACGCGAGCGGCGATGCGGTGGGAGTTATCGCGAGTTTCGAAGATGCAGGCTTCGCGAGTATCCAAAGGGATGACACCACGGAAATCGAAGCCCGTGCCCAATGGCCAGTTGACAGGCACCGGCTGGATACCCAGTTTCGTCTCAATGTCTTCAAGAACTTCCAGAGTCTGTTTGCCTGGGCGGTCCATCTTGTTGATGAAAGTGATGACGGGAATACGCCGCAGACGACAGACGTTGAACAGTTTTTCAGTCTGAGTCTCTACGCCATTGGCGAGGTCCAGCACCATCACCGCACAATCAGCCGCGACCAGCGTGCGATAGGTGTCCTCGCTGAAGTCCTTGTGTCCGGGAGTATCGAGCAAATTGATGGATACGCCTTCGTACTCAAAGGCGAGGCAGGTGGAACTGACAGAAATACCGCGTTGCCGTTCCAGCTCCATCCAGTCTGACGTCGCGCCCCGCTGATTCTTGCGACCGCGCACCGCTCCCGCCGCTTCAATACAACCGCCGTACAGCAGCAGTTTCTCTGTGAGCGTTGTTTTGCCGGCGTCAGGGTGCGAAATGATCGCAAAAGTTCGGCGACGCGCTGCTTCCCGCGCCACTACGGGGTCTGAAACTGCCAGTGTTGCCTTAAGCCGACGAAAAGGTACGGATCTGACTGGGGCGACAGGATACCGTTTCGACTGTCACCAGGCAACCGCGGGGAGTGTCGCTGCCTGAGTCCGGAACGAAGAGAAAATCGACGGAAATCTGCCTTTGCAGGGAAGAAACAGGAGCTCCCTTCGGAAGGAAGGGAGCTCCTGCTGGTTTGAGTGCCACCGTGCACCTGCGGCTGCAGTACGGTACCGGTCAGAACGGCGAGTCCGCCGTCTGAGCATTGCGGGAGGCACGACGTTCAGACCCGCCTGATGGGCGAGCCGGCGGTCGAGCGTCCTCGACGAAGTCGAAGGACAATGCCTCAACGCTGAGAAAGTAACGCACCTCGGCGGTTTCGTCACGCTGCCAGCGACGACCGGACAGGCGGTAGGTGACGCGAATCACGTCCCCTTCCCGCAGGTCATCCACGGAGCTGCAGGCATCGCCTACAAAATCCAGAGGAACGTAGTTCGTCGTCTTGCCGCGAGCCTGCTGAATGACAACAAGCCGCTTCCGAAAACCGCTCTGACCGAAACTGCGGACAGGTTCAATCAACAGAACCTGCCCTGACACTGTGGAGTCTGACATAAGTCACCTGTATTCCACGTCTGCACCTGAGAGCGTCATGCCTGTAAAGAGAAGTGTCAGTACTCTCTTACGACGATTATTTTAAGAATCCAGTTAAGGTGGAATACAGCATCGCCTGTAGTTAAAGTATCGCAAATCCGAAAAAAGTGGCGAAAATGAGGATGTGAAGGGTTTTGGCAGCATGCGCTGACTAGAATCGGCAGCACGTCGTTGAATTCGGCAGGTCATTCGCGCGCTCCGCCAAACTCGTCCAGCACCGGCTGTCATCATGAACATCACTTCCATCGTCCGACTGTGCCTCGCCCTGCTCTGCTGCCTGCCGCCGGACTGTATCTTCGCAAATGACGATCTGCTGATCATCCGTGATGGTGACCTGCCCATTCTGATTACAGCCCCGCACGGGGGCCGGCTGGAACTGCAGGACGTGCCTGTTCGCACCGGTGACGGCCTCAAAAAAGGACCTTCCGGTTTCTTTGCCGGGCGAGATACCGGTACGGAAGAGCTGGCCGTGCGAGTCGTCGAGTTGCTGGATCAGCAGCTTCCGGGCAGCCCTTCCTGCGTGATCTCTCGCGTGCATCGCAAATATGTCGACTTCAACCGGCCTCCGGAAATCGCCGTCGAACACTCCAAAGCCCGCGAAGTTTATGACTCCTTCCACCACGCTGCTCGCAGCAGTGTCAACCGCATTCGCATGACACACTCCCGCGGACTGCTGGTGGATATTCACGGTCAGGGTTCTTCTGCGGCGACGGCCTACCGCGGTACCAGCAATGGTGTCACTGTGGAACAACTGCGCCGCAGCTTCGGCGAAGCGGCTCATACGGGAGAATACAGCCTGATGGGGCTGCTGGCTGGAAAAGGCTGGAAGGTGCATCCGGATCCCGGAACCGGCCGCGAACAGGCAGGTTTCACCGGCGGTTTTATCGTCCGCACCTATGGCAGCAGTCGAGCGGACGGTATTGATGCCATCCAGCTGGAACTGGGAATCGATTATCGACGCGCGGAGGCGCGAGAGAAGTCCGCGGAAGTACTGGCCGGCGCCATCATCGAATGGGGACGCAGATACCTGGCACTGACGCCCGAGACTGATTCGTCAGGAACCCAGGCCGACAACTGACAGCAGTCTGTCCGCCAATGCCGGCAGATCACTGCGGGACCAGATCGGACATGCGATTCCTGCAGGCCGGTCATCCGTCACCACTGCCAAAATTCCAGGATCTGCCGCGGCCCACGGCTGATCTCCGACGGCACCCCGCCAGACTTCCACCCGCGGAGCCTCAGTCTGCAGGTCCCCTTCAACCAGCAGCAGATCACAGTCCCGAAATGCGGGGGCATCGAACAACTGATAACGCTGCTGCCCAGCCAGTTCCCGGTCCTGTGGCAGAAAGAGGGCTGCCATGCCCGGCGACAAAATGCCCACAGCTGCTGCCCCCGCCACCCGGTGACGCCACGAGTCTTTTCCCGGGACATCCAGCTCGTGGTGATGATGAGTGTGTTTGATCGAACCGATCTGCAGGCCACGTTTTGTCAGCAGTTCGATCAGTTCACAGACCAGCGTGGTTTTGCCCGCGTTCTTTTTCCCGACAATGTGAATTCTCGGGGGACCGGACATCACAGCTCCTCCTGACTCCACAATCTCACAACCGATCGCAATCGCTCCGGCAACTGCTGCTCCAGCCGGCGTCTGGCTTCGGCAACGTGAGTCCTGGTACTGAGGTGCGCCAGGATGATCAGTTCGTTGCGGAATCTGTCCGCACGTTCCAGCAGGTCATCCAGATGCATGTGTCCAAATTTGTGAATCTTTTCGCGGCGATGTTCGGGACGGAAAAACGTCATTTCCGTGATCAGCACCTTCGCGAGGCAGACATCCGGATGAGCATCGAGGCCGGCGGGGTTGGTATCGCCAGTGAAGCACAGCAGCGGCGTCAGAGTTTCAGCGGCGACTTCCAGACCCTGCTGGCGCAGATCCCGGATCTGATCACCATGCAGACCGTGATACTCCGGCTTCAGCTTCTTGCGCACGTCATATACCACATAGCCGCAGGATGGAACTGTGTGCTTTGTAGGAAAGACAGCCACCCGATGTTCGCGTGAAATGGAAATCAGATCCCCGGCATTCACTCCGATCAGTTCGCAGTTCATCCGCCCGCGATCCAGTCGCTGCCACGCCTTCAGCACCCGCCAGGCGTCGTCCACGATTTCGGCCGGCAGGTAGATCACCGGAGGCTCCATCTTCATCATGCGTCGACGGGCCACAAAGACCGGCAGGGCTGCCAGATGGTCGAGGTGTCCGTGAGTGACGAAGAAGGTGCGAGTCCCCATAAAGCTCCAGGGACTGGCACCCAGCTCAAACCCCAGCTTCAGCTCAGGTATCAGCCAGTAACTCTGCACGGCCGCCCGCGAGTACCCCTGTATGGTCAGGCCGCCGTGTTTCAGTATTTCCGAGGGCAGATTTTCCAGCATGGTTCGGTCTACAGAACAGAGAACCGGCGTCGGTCGAGACGCAGGATGATCGTGGTCAGGAAAGGATGCTGCGTCAGCCGCGAAGCTGCTGCTGTACGTAAGAGCCGATACTGTCGGCCGTCAGCGAAACCTGGCTGCCGCTGGTCAGATCCTTCACCTGCCAGAGACCAGCAGCAAACTCCTCTGCACCAGCAATCACGCAGAACCGAAATCCACGGCGGTCTGCATACTTCATCTGCCGACCCATGTTCTTTGCCTCCGGATACACCTCAACTCCCAGCCCCTGCTGTCGCAGCAGACGCCCCAGCAGCAGGTACTGCGGAACATACTGAGGATCCAGCATGGTGATCAGTACGGGGGCAGGAGTGGATGTTTTGCGAGTTCTGCCGAGTTCCTCGAGGGCCGCCAGCATGCGGTCCAAACCGAGGCTGGCACCAACACCCGGCAAAGGCTGCGCCGTGAACAGCTCAGCCAGATTGTCATAACGCCCACCCGAACACACGCTGCCAATGCCCGGCAGGTCTCCGAGGATTGTTTCGTAGATGGTGCCGGTGTAGTAATCCAGACCGCGTGCAATCGAGACATCCAGTACGACTCGTCCGTCGGGCCAGCCGCACTGAGACGTACAGGCGAACAGATCCCGCAGGTTCTGCAGTCCCAGCTGACCGGTTTCGCTGCCTTCAAGCATCGTGTCCAGCTGTGACAGGATCGAATCGGGTGTGCCTTTCAGTTGTGCCATGTCGAGCACTCGAGCGGCCGCATCGGCAGGAATTCCGGCCTTCTCGACCATTTCGGCCTGCACCGCATCACGCCCGATCTTGTCCAGCTTGTCGAGGGCTCGCAGGATCGAAACTGCCTGCTGCTGCAGTCCGCATTTTTCCAGCAGCCCGTTCAGGACACGACGGTTGTTGACACGAATTGTGAAGCGTTCAATCCCGATCCGTTCCAGCAGATCGTTGATCACAAACAACGTTTCAATATCGGCGGAATTGCTGAGCGTACCGATGGTGTCAAAGTCGCACTGGATGAATTCGCGAAATCTGCCGCGGGCCGGACGTTCGCCCCGCCACACCGGCCCGATGTGGTAACGACGGAACGGAGTGCCGATTTCGTTACAGTACTGGGCAGCGAAGCGTGCCAGCGGGACCGTCAGGTCAAACCGCATCGCCACATCACGCTCGCCCTGGTCACGGAAGCGAAACACCTGACGGTCAGATTCTTCGCCGCCCTTCCCCAGCAGCACTTCGGCGTATTCCAGTGCCGGCGTGTCGATGGGGGCAAATCCGTAGCTGCGATAGACAGCACGGGCAATATCAATCAACTGCTCCCGCGCCATCATCTGGTCGGGCAGGAAATCACGAAACCCCCGCAGTGTCTGCGGCTTGATTCTCTGTTTCTGGGCGTCAGTCACAGCACAGATTCCGATTCTTCGACAGGAAAAGGCAGCACACAGGCATGTCAGCCAGCCTGCAGGATCGGCAGGCTGACCGGCTGGTCGGCAGAACGACGAGGCAGCGGCGGCAGGACAGCCTGAGCATACTCCCACAACTGTTCAGCCGTCTCAAAAAACTGATCATACACCCCGTCATTATCGTATTCACACTCGTCGGTGGTGTAGCTTCGGCAGATCTGCGGCCGGGTTTCATAAATTCCGCAACGATGATCCGCCTGCAGGTGCTGGCAGTCACCCGGCACCATCAGATACCAGCTGGCCCCATCCACAAACACGGAATAGGGGCCGTGCAGCAGATACCAGCGGATATGATCGAACTGTTCGCGAGTCTCCGGGCGGTCAATCTGCATGGCGAAATAACGGCAGCAGCGAGCGGTGCAGTAGCTGCACAGCACTTCACCTGGGGGCAAAGCCTCCCGGGTCATCGGCGTCTGAGACATGGACAGTTCCTGAAAAAAAGGGTTCGCTGAATTCTCCTGAAGCTGGCGGAGTTCGCAACCGTCCCGACAGCACATTTCCGGACAACCCAATCCGCGGAAGTTCCTGCGGCCCCGTCCCGATCGGCAATCACTGCCGATGCAGCAGCGCCCGGCGCTGTGCCAGCAGACGCAGAAAACGCAGGTCATGGTCGTCGCCCCCGCACCCTGTGCCGATCATTGCAGATGGTCCCCGCAAATGCTCAGTTTTGCCCTTTTCTCTGTTCAGTTCCCGGTTGTCATGAAATCGTGTCCGCTGCAAGATCACCGGGGTGTCTGCTGAGTTCCGGCTGCAATCCGGAGCGTGGCTGTGGCCTGACCTCAGGCCGGATTTTCGAGTTGTCTGACAGCAGGAGGCTGGCAGAGTGTCATTCAGGCGATGTAAGCAAACGACAGTCTTGATGCTGCTGGCCGCAGTGATCGCTCAGGGCTGCGCGGCTCCGGGACGCTCACTGCAGTACCTGCTGGAAAACGGTTCCACCGGCAGTCACTACCGCAACTACGCGTCATCGCTGCAGTACGCCTCGGCCTCGGAGGAGCATTCCACGGATGCCTCCCTGTTTCAGGCACCTCGGTCGATCACCACACTTGAAGATGTGGAGCAGCGACCGATCAGTCTGAACGAGTGCATTCGGATGGCACTGTCCAATGCCGCAATCGTTCGCGATGACCAGAGCTTTCTGTCACCCGGAAATCCGCTGCTGGCCAATCCCCAGCGCATCACCTCCATCTTTGACAATGCCATCCAGGATACCGGGTTTCTTATCGGCAATCGCGGCGTCGAAGCGGCTCTGTCCGACTTTGACCCCGTACTCACCAGCAATCTGCAGGCTGGTCGCACCGAGGATGTCCAGAACACCGCCAATATTGGACTGGGTCAGGGTGACGTGCTGGCCGAGAACTCGGCACAGTGGCAGACACGCCTCGAGAAAAACTTTGCTCACTCCGGCACCTTCGCCGTTGAAAACAACTGGTCCTACAATCGCAACAACCAAACGCGATTGTTCGATTCCGCATACCTGGGCTTTGTGCAGGCCGAATACCGGCAGCCACTGCTGGCCGCTGCCGGAACCGAATTCACCCGCATCGCCGGTCCGTCCGCTCAGAACCTGCGAGGCGTCAGCGGGGTGTCTCAGGGGGTGATGATTTCCCGAATCAACGCCGACATCTCTCAACTGGATTTCGAACAGTCAGTCACCGGTCTGATTCGCGATGTCGAAAATCGCTACTGGGATCTGTATTTGTACCTGCATCTGTACCATTCCGAAGTCATGACATTTCGTGACATTGTGAAGTACAGCGATCTGCTGGCCGCTCGAGCCGAAGCGCAGGACGTCGTTTACCAGGCGCAGAATCGGCTCTATGAAGCTGATGCCCGCATCAAGGGGTCGCTGGCCGATGTACTGCAGGCGGAAAATCGACTGCGTCGACTGCTGGGACTGCCGCTGAATGACGGCCAGTTCCTGAAACCGTCCGATCACCCATCCGAAGCCCAGCTGGTTCCCGCGTGGGACTCCACACTCACCGAAGCCCTGATGCATCGGCCGGAGCTGCGGAAGCAGAAATTTGAAATCAAAAGTCTGGAACTGCAGCTTCGAGCTGCGAGGAACCTGAATCGACCGCGACTTGATCTGGTTTCGCAATATCGTGTCAATGGATTCGGAGATACCATCTCCAGCACCTCCAGCGATGACGACGGCGTAACTGAAGCCGGCTACAAGAATGCACTGGAAACACTGGCCCAGGGCAACCTGACTGGCTGGGGAGCCGGAGTGCAGTTCTCCATGCCGCTCGGTCTGAGGATTGCCAGGGCTCAGGTGCGAAACTATGAGCTCCGGCTGCGCAAGGCTCGCAAGGTCCTGCAGGTCCAGGAAGAAGAAATTGCTCGCGAACTGAACAACGCCATTCTGGAAATGGACCGCTGGTACCTGCTGGCCGAAGCCAACGCCAAACGTGCTGATGTGGCGGTGGAGTACGCATCGACGGCAGAAGAACGAGTCGCCAATGACGATTCCCGCGATCCCACGTCGATCGGGCGAGTTCTGGAAGCGAAAATCACAAGTCGTGATGCGGATCAGAACTATCTGCGAAGTATCGTGGAGTACAACAAGGCGGTCACCGAGCTGAACTTCCGCAAAGGCGGACTGCTGGCTGCCAATGCCGTATACCTCGCCGAAGGCGAATGGAATCCGGAAGCTTATCGACAGGCTGATGAACGTGGTGAAGCCATCAACAAGGCATTGGATAACGAATTCCTCGACGCTGTGCCGAAACCCATCATCGAAGGCCCGGCGGATTCGGCCTGGGAATCACTGGGAGCCCCGGGACGTCCGGGCAGCAGTACCCCTGACGCCCCCGCTCCAACTCCCGTTCCGGCTGCGGCACCGTCAGGGGCTGCTGCCGGTGACCAGAAGCCCGCGGCACCGGCTCAGGCTGTTCCCGCCGTTCCCATGAAGCCTGCCATCCCGGTCAGTCCGGAACCGCAGGCAGCAGTTCCAGGTGGCAAAGCAGGAGCAGCGGAGGCGAAGCTGCCGGTGTTTCCGCCACTGGACGGCGTCCCGCGACCCGGTGGTCAGGATGTGAAAGCCATCTCGACCCCCACCATGACTCCGGTACCGGCGAATCCCAGCGGGACACTGCCAGCCGTGAAACCAGTGACGTCCATGCCCTCCGGCTATATGCCTGTTTTGCCGGCAATCCGCAGTTCTGCAGCCCCGGTTGCTCCGGCGGCAGCTGTGACACAACCCGGAGTTCAGCCTGCAGGGCAACCTGTGAAGCCGCTGATGCCTCCGGTGCCACGGCCGCAACCACCCATGCAGCCTGTTCCGCGACCGGCGGTCCCGGCTGCTGCTCCGATTCCGTCCGGTGTGCGACCTGCGAACTGGAAACCGCTGGCGCCGTCTGTCAGCGGTCAGGCCGCAGCGACGCCCGCGTCTGCCGGATCATCTGAGGTGCAGTTAGCTCCGTGGGTCGAACTGCCAGTTGCGACGCCGCAGCCAGCGACAGTGACATCACCACCCGCGGCAACGCCCGCGACCAGTGTGGTGCCCCGACCGCAGGCCCCGCGTCCGGCCAGCGGGGGCTGGACAGCATCAAAGAAGAATGCCGCAAAACCCTGACGATCGCAGGCACGATGATCCGCTGGAATCACCACCCCAGAACATAGGCAAAAATCAGTGGCGCCACGATGGTGGCATCTGATTCCACGATGAACTTTGGAGTTTCCACACCCAGTTTGCCCCAGGTGATCTTTTCATTTGGCACGGCGCCGGAATAGCTGCCGTAGCTGGTGGTGGAATCGCTGATCTGAGCGAAGTAGCCCCACAGCGGCACGTGTTCCCGCTGCAGGTCCTGGTGCAGCATGGGAACGACGCAGATCGGGAAATCGCCGGCGATGCCGCCACCGATCTGGAACATGCCGATGGAGTTCTGAGCGGACGTGCGAGTATAAAAGTCGGCCAGCCACGTCATGTACTCGATCCCGGTGCGGACCGTGTGCACATTTTTGATGTCGCCGCGGATCACGGCAGCGGCATACATATTGCCGAGCGTGGCGTCTTCCCAGCCGGGGACGATGATGGGCAGGTTCTTTTCAGCGGCAGCCAGCATCCACGAGTTCTTTGGGTCGATCTGATAGAATTCGCGGTATTTGCCGCTGAGCAGCACCTGGTAGAAAAATTCGTGGGGGAAGAATCGCTGACCCGCCTGATCGGCTTTGGTCCAGACTTCCAGCATGGCGGATTCCATCCGCCGCATGGCTTCGCCCTCGGGGATGCAGGTGTCGGTAACGCGATTCATGTGGCGTTCCAGCAGCGACTGCTCGTCCTGGGCGCTGAGCTGTCGGTAGTGCGGAACGCGTTCGTAGTAGTCGTGAGCGACGAGGTTGAAGACATCTTCTTCGAGGTTGGCACCGGTGCAGGAGATCAGGTGCACCTTGTCCTGGCGAATCATTTCAGCCAGTGACAGCCCCAGTTCCGCGGTGCTCATGGCGCCGGCGAGGCATACCATCATTTTGCCATTGGCGTCGAGATGTGCCTTGTAGCCTTTGGCAGCATCCACGAGTGCAGCGGCGTTGAAGTGGCGGTAGTGGTGAGTAATGAAGCGGGAAATCGGGCCGCCGTATTCAGGAGTCTGGGACACGCAGGGACCTTTTGGCAGGAAACAGCTGGTTCGGGACGAGCAACCGGGACGGTGTTTTGCAGTGGTATGTTACCGGCGGCGAGCGGTGCGTCCACTGTTTGGGCGGAGTTTCAGAAAAGAGTGAAAAAAGTGACCAGCGACTCCATCAGCGACTTGAATTCCGACTGAATTTCTCAGTCCAGCTTCTGAAAATTACCGCCGTGACGATGGGGATTTCTGGTATGCTTGCGTCTCCTGCTGGCAGAATTCGCAGGGGCGACAGGCCGGTTTGTTCATCGGCCAGCACTCCACAGTTCCTCGGAGCTTCACCACCGATGCCAACGTATGTGTATGGAGTAATCCTGTCCGCTGACGATGACGAAGCCGTGGGGGATGTCTTTGAGGTTGAGCAGAGCATCCATGATCCGCCACTGACGCATCATCCGGAAACCGGGGAACCGGTGCGGCGGCTGATCTGTGCGCCGTTTATCGCCGGTACCTGGTCGCCCCTGCGTGCAAAACAACTGCTCAGCGATCGTAATCTCGCTAAACGCGGTCTGACGAAATACGTCCGTACCAGCAGCGGCTATGAAAAGACCACCGGGAAAGGACCGGATCTGCTGCCACGGGAATGAACACATTTTCAGCCGGCCATGCCGACAGCGTCATTCAGGATGCCGACGTAAATCATCGCGATGCGGAATATGAAGTACACGATCAGCCCGGCGGTCAGAAACCAGACCAGCCCCGAAAGGGCTTTTGTCAGTCTGGTCATGCTGCGGCGGGCTTCATCATGAAACAGCCTGCTCAGTCGATCCAGTTGTTCGGGCACTGTCCCTGATTCCTCCGCAGTCGCCACGATCTGCAGAAATTCGGTGGTGAACAGGCCGGAGCGGGACAGAGCGTCAGTGAGGGTTTCGCCCCCGGAGACTGCTCGCCAGATACCTGGACCGGCTGCGAGGAACGCGCCGTTGCCGGCAGCCTGCAGGCTGCAATCAAGTGACGGGCGAATTGACATACCGGCTTTCTGGGTCAGCGCGAAGCACCACGCAAATCGGGCGATTGCAAAGGATTGCAGACAGGTGCCAAGGACTGGAATCTGAATCAGCCACGGGTCCAGCATCTGCTGTCCTGCGAAGCTGTTGCGGGAGTATTTCCAGAGCAGTATGAGGCCGGCGGCGACTGCTGCCCAGCCAGCCAGCCACGTCAGGGCTCCGGAAGTGCCTGCCAGCCCCAGTCCCGTCACGTCGAAGGGGCGACCGTCCTTACCGGCTGGTGGAAGAATTCCGAGAATGAAGATGAGCAGTCCGATGATGCCGATGGCAGCAATCAGCTGAATCACGGGCCACGCTGCCGATGAACGAAAATCCCTTTGCATCAGCAGACGATCTTCATAGTACTTTGCCAGTGATTCGAATACCTCGGGCAAATGTCCGGTCTGTTCTCCGACATCCACCAGTGCGCAGTACAATTCGGGAAACAGGGGCTGTTGCGATCGAACAGCCTCTGCCAGGGAAGCTCCGCCCGAGATTCCACTTTTCAGCCGTTCGACAGCGGGGGCGAGGCGTTTGTCGCCGGATTGTTTTGCGGATGTCTGCAGCGACTTGCGGATTTCCACTCCCGCTTCCAGCAGTCTGGCCATGGATCTGGAGAAACCCGCGAGGGCCGGCCACGACAGATCCGGATTTCGCAGCATACAAAGAGCCTTCCGGAATCAGTCGAGCTGGATGCAAACCTGCCCGTTCTGCAGTTCTGTGGGAAACGATGCGGCACAAATGCGAGCGTTGAGGCAATGCTGACCGGTAGCGACATGGAACTGCCAGCCGTGCCACGGGCAGGTTACCACGCCACCGCGCAATGTTCCTTTACCGAGCGGACCGCCGGCGTGCGGACAAATACCGTCAAGCGCATGGAACTGGCCATCGACGTTGTAAACGGCGAACACGCGACCCGCTGCAACCACCTCCCGGCAGGTCCCGGGAGGCAGTTCAGTGGTGTCGATGAGCGGTATTAAAGCCATAGCGGTCGTCTCAGGGGGAAACTGCAGGTGCTGCCGCAGTCAGAGCCGATCAGCTCCGAGGGTTCCTGACAGTGCAGTAAGGTAGTCGGTGGCTGAGACTTTTGCGAGCATCTGCCGTGCGAAGTCGAGGCGACCAGTGATATCGAGGTGCAGTTTTTCTTCGTTGTAATCACTGCTGTTCAGGAAGGTATCCAGCGACTGAACATGACGCTGCCACAGGCTCTGCTCGCGCTCCTGGCGTTTCTGCAGGCGTTCCTGATACCACTCTGACTGCAGCATGGATTCCAGAGTGAACAGGTTGCGGAATGCGGGATCATGTATCGTCAGGCCCTCCCAGTTGCCCTCGGTCATGATATGCAGCAGTGCTTTGAGCGGGGGGCAGGCCAATTCAACGGAGCCATCTTCGAAGTAGTGTCCGGCAATCCGGGTCTGAGCTTCAGCGATGAACAGAACTCCGTCTGCAAACGCCGCTGGATCCTGAGTTTCCGGGCACAGAATTGCTTCATCAAACACCTTGTTTGGATTGTCGAACACACGGCCACCGAAGTGCCGAATGAAGCGAGGAGTAATTCGCCAGCCCAGACGACTGGCGGGGATCATTCGTCCCTCGTGCTGGAAGTCGTCCAGCTTCTGCAGCAACTGCTGTGAAATCAGGTATTTTGCGGACCTTTCCTGAGGGCTGAGTCGACACCAGATTTCCGGAATCAGCAGACTGATGTCGTGGTCCACTCGTACGTCAGGTCCGATATGTCCGGCGGGGGTGGAGAACCCATCCAGTCCTGTCAGCAGGTAGCTGACGAGCGCATTGTTGAGGTCTGTAATTGGCCTGAGGCAGTTGAATGGTCCCTTCGTCAGTGCTCCTTCACTGCCGGCACCCGTCGTCGACGGGCTCTTTCCGGAGAGTGCACTGATAAAGTCCATAAACAGTTCCGGCAGTTCCTGGTAGTGGATGGGGTTGTAGACCGAGAGTGGTCGAATGCCCCTGGCCAGCTCAGGCGGATTATTGCGTCTGCCGATCAGGACTGCCTGAACCGGCGAGTGGACAGGTTTGTCGGCGGGAACCGCCCGGGAAAGACGGATTCCCATCTCCCCGACGTAGCGGTTTACCGGGTTGATCAGATCGGGGCGAGGCTGCAGATATCGCGGGTTTTTGCTGGGAACTCCGTTGACCAGTCTGGGCGTGTTTGAGCAGACGACATAACTGTCGTTGCTGTTCAGCATTTCCTGCAGCAGTTTCTGCATCGGCTGAGTGAACTGGCTGAGATCGACGGGGCGATCAATAATTTCGGAGACCTGGCGACGTGCCAGTGGTTCGAAGTTGACGATGAAGTTGTCGGCGCGAGCGAGATCTGCTTCGGTTTGTCGATCCAGTCCGCGATGTATGGCGTCATCGGGGCGCTGAAACAGGCGGTATTCGCAGTTCTGCACAAACTTATAGCTGACTTCTTCGGTCAGTACGTTGCCCAGGTGCTGCAGGCTGCGACGCGGGACAATGACGGAGACGCTGATGTCGTCTTCGGTCTGCACCTTCTGTGCCGGGGCGAAGTCCTGTCGCAGTTTGTAGGTCCGCCAGGTGTTTTCTCCCAGCAGTCCGACTCGCAGATACGTGCCAACCAGCTTGCGTTCGCCGAATTTCAGTTCGTGTCCGGCTGTGCCGTTCACAATGTCGACGGAGAAGCACTTGCGCCAGTCCGCTTCTTCACCGATGTGCATGCGTTTGATGACGAAGACGATGGCGTAGATGTGGTCGGGGATGCCGGCCAGCCACGCGTTATATTCGTCCGTGTAGTCAGTTGACGGAGTCAGCAGCTTGATGACGCTGCCGAGGGACCGGGAGGGGTCCATGATGCGGCGACTGGAAGCTCGGGTGTAGTCGGGATGCACGGTTCCGTCAGGTCTCCAGCGATCCGAATAATCTCTGTCGAAAATCTGCTGGACGAGCTCAAGGTCCCTGCCGGCATCGGCAACAAAGACGGGACCATGCAGCAGGTAGTCGCCGATGGACTTGCTGATCTCGCTTTTGCCGCCGCCACTGACAGTGCAGGGTTTGTGGCAGAAGACGCCTTCAAACAGCGTTCCAATCAGGCGCCAGGAGGGGGCTGCCGGGTGCTTTTCCAGTCGGACTTTATAGCCGGATGGTGTGATGTAGATGAATCCTGGACGCAGCGGGATCTGCTGCAGCTGGCTGTTGCAGAACCAGGAGACGCGCTGATCCGAGACGCGAAATCGGGTGTTTTCCGAGACATAGATGACATTGGGATGGTTGCGGTCAATGCCGTAGCCTTCCGGTTGAATATCGATGAACGAGTGGTAGTCGCGGGCGACATCGGCAAACGTGCGATTGTTGTACCGTTTGCTGTCCGCATTGAATTCCTCACCCAGATTGAAGCTGGCGAATGCCATGGCTCCGCCGGCATGCTCTTCTTCAACCAGTCCGGCCAGATTGGCGGCGTAGCTGAGCTGTGTCTTGACTTCCTTTTTGCAGTAGCCGTAGTAGTTGTCAGCAATCAGAGTGACAATGACGCCTTCTTCGTCACGGCAGGTCAGTTTGAATGGCTGGCCGTCATTGTATTTTTCATCCTCGCTTTTCCAGCACATTCCGTCCTGCCGCTGACGTTCAGTGGCGTCGTCGTAGTGCGGCAGTCCGACGTCTTTTTTGAGTACGTCGACGAGATGCGGTGCCACAATCACGCAGCCCGTATGGCCGCTCCAGTGGTGCACATCCAGAGCTGCGTCGTTGGCCGGCAGGAACGGATCACCGGCGTTACCGAAGATTGATTCGACAAAGTCCAGATTGCTGACGAGGGACCCGGGAGCGAAGAAGCGAATTTCCATGGACTGCTCTTCGCACCAGCCGTGTACTTCCGGGCAGAGGACCGGACGAATCAGCAGCGAGACAAACGCTTCTGCGGGCTGTTCTTCGCGGCTGCTGAAGGGCAGTTGCAAAAGTTCCCGCGGGGGGGTCATGGCGTGGCGAAACAGGGCGGCAAAGGCGATTCGCGGTACGGATTTTTTATCCCGAGGGACCGGCAGGCCACCCTCGGTGACGTGAAACGTGCCCTCGGTCGTGCGACGATCGTTTGTCGGATTGTGCAGCACCCCGTTGCGGACGCGGTAGGACGAGCCGAACCGATTGGTGTACTCATCGCCATTGTGCGGGAGTGACAGTTCACGGGCGATCCCGTGCCGGTCGAGAATCACAGTCAGGTCGGGCAGGCGGAGGGCACTGCAGCCTTTGATGCGGTCGAAGTAGCGCCGCAGAAAGGTTTCGATCCGAGCATCGGCGGGGCAGTGGATGGAATCCAGCCGCTTGAGCCGATGATGGTAGGTGCTGAGGAGTCTGGGGGCACCAAGCCGGTCGTGGTCTTCGAACCGCGGCGGCACGGGCAGGCCGTTGGCCAGCAGTTTCAGTACGATGTAGCGATGCAGACTGGACCGCATCGTCTGAGCATACTGTTCGGAATGATGAGAAACAAAACCGATCGATTCTTCCAGATCACCAGCAAGCACGGCATGCCACCCCTGTAACAGAATTCCGCGAGTCAGCCCGAACAAGTGAAGTCAGGAAAACACGTGGCAGTCGGCGTGGTGCAGGTGGGTGCCGCCTCAGTCCCGTATCTGACCGGAGTATACTCAGGATTCGTCGGTAACGCAGCCTTCAGAGGCCGATTTTACAAGACGAATGTATTTTGCCAGAGTTCCGCGTGTGGCTTTGAACGGCGGAGCCACAAAGCTGGCTTGGCGGGCAGCCAGTTCAGCGGCCGTCAGGTCCACATTGATTTCGTTGTTTTCTGCATCGATGGTGATGCGATCTCCGTCCTGCAGCAGTGCGAGGACTCCCCCGACCTGAGCTTCCGGTGTGATATGGCCGACGATGAAGCCGTGTGAGCCGCCGCTGAAGCGACCGTCGGTCAGGAGAGCCACATCGGATCCGAGTCCGGCACCCATGATGGCCGACGTCGGTGTCAGCATTTCCGGCATTCCCGGACCACCCTGCGGGCCTTCGTAACGAATCTCGACCACGTCACCCTTCCGGATGCGTCCCTGCTCAAGACCGCGGAGCATCAGTTCTTCTGAGTCGAAGCAGCGGGCCGGGCCGGCGAAGACGAGTCCTTCCTTGCCGGTAATCTTGGCCACTGCGCCATCCGGACACACATTGCCTCGCATAATCCGGATGTGACCGGTTTCCTTGATGGGATTTTCCAGCGGGCGAATGATCTGCTGGCCGGCCGTGAGTCCTGGCAGGCTGCTGAGATTCTCTGCCAGTGTTTTGCCGGTGACAGTCATGCAGGTGCCGTCGATCAGGCCCTTTTCCAGCAGGTATTTGAGCACAGCCGGAGTGCCACCGATGTAGTGCAGATCCTCCATGACATACTTGCCGCTGGGCTTGAGGTCGGCAAGGTACGGGATGCGGTCACTGACTTTCTGGAAATCGTCAATTGTCAGGGAAACGCCGGCGGCGCGAGCCATTGCAATGAGGTGCAGGACGGCGTTGGTGGAACCGCCTGTTACCATAATCAGTACCATGGCGTTCTCGAAGGCAGCACGAGTCATGATGTCGCGTGGTTTGAGGTCCAGTTCAAGGAGGTTGCGGATGGCCGCACCAGCCCGGAAACACTCCTCGAGTTTGCCTGGATCCTCGGCGGGGATCGACGAGCTGTAGGGCAGTGTCATCCCCATGGCTTCAATAGCCGAAGCCATAGTGTTGGCAGTGTACATTCCGCCACAGGCCCCGGCCCCGGGACAGCTTTTCCGGACGATACCAGCGCGTTCGTCTTCTGAAATGCGGCCGCTGATGTATTCGCCATAGGACTGGAAGGCGGACACGATGTCCAGTTTGTCACCTTTGGGGCTGCAACCCGGGCGGATCGTACCACCGTAGATCATCAGTGAGGGGCGATTGAGACGCGCCATTGCGATCAGGCAGCCTGGCATGTTTTTGTCACAGCCGGGCAGCGAGATATTGGCGTCGTACCATTGAGCAGACATGACGGTTTCGATGGAGTCTGCAATCAGGTCGCGCGACTGGAGGGAATACGACATGCCGTCGGTTCCCATGGAAATTCCATCGCTGACACCGATGGTGTTGAAACGCATGCCCACCAGTCCGGCAGCCTGCACACCTTCACGGACGCGGGCGGCGAGGTCACCGAGGTGCATGTTGCAGGGATTTCCCTCGTACCATACGCTGGAGATACCGACCTGCGCCTTGTTCATGTCTTCGGCCGACATCCCTGTGGCGTAGAGCATGGCCTGTGAGGCGCCCTGGGAGGCGGGCTGAGTGATTTTGCTGCTGTACTTGTTCAGTTGGGTCATGGGAGTCATTTCCTGAGAGTTGGGGTCAGGCCTGCGCAGCGGCGAACAATATCAGGGAGAATCAATCGTGCAAGGACTGCCGGGATTGTGAGCATCGGTTTCGCAGGAACGTGTTCTCTAGCCTGGTACAGTAAGCGGCATCCCGTTGTGGTCTTCGGTGATTCCCAGCAGGAATGGTACAGCCCGTTCAGCCCATTCGTCGGCTTCCGGGTAGTAGGCAGCTCCGCTGCCAAAGCAGCTTCTAAGCATATCGGTGTTGATCACACCCGGGTTCAGGGGGACGGCACACATGCCGGCCGGCAGTTCTTCAGCGAGTGCCTGAGTGAGTCCTTCGATGGCCCATTTTGAGGCACAGTAGGGGGCAACCTGTGTGGACACGGAACGCCCCCAGCCACTGCTGAAGTTCACGATGACACCTTTGCGACGTTTCACCATCGCCGGCAGGAAGCTGTGCAGTACGTGGAAAACGCCGTTGACGTTCACATCGATCAGCTGCCGGAATTCGCGTTCTGAGACTTCCCAGAGGCTGCGATTGGAGTTGATGACGGCGGCGTTATTCAGGAGCAGATCGGGTGGCCCGAAAGCGTCAAGGACGGACGCAGCCCAGGTGGCGACGGCGACGGGGTCTGCGACGTCGACCGGGTCAAGGCGACAGTTGCTGCTGAGCTGATTTCGAAGTTGTGACAGCTGCTCAGCGTTTCTGGCGCAGCCGCAGACTTTGTGCCCGGCCTGAGTGAATTTGTGCACCATGGCCTGTCCGAGTCCGCGCGAGACACCGGTGACCACAATTACTCGGGATTTGGGCGGTGAAGTCATTTCGTGCACGCTGACTGAGAGAGCACAGAAGCGGGGGAATGCAGAACTGTCCACCAGAATCTCGCATTTCTGAACAATCACCGCAACTTCGCAGAGGGGTCTGATTTCAATTGATCAAAATCGGGTTTTGGGGATAATTCAGGTCCGAAGAGCAATTATCGCTTCATCTTCGCCGCTGACAGCAGGTGGACAGCATGACCAGTGAAGACAGGAATTCCGGCAGACCGGCGGTCACAGTGCTGCGTCCGGGCGAACAGTTTGCCAGTCTGTTCGAAAACGATCTGGATGCAGCAGGGCTCTCCGTGGACTATGTTCGGACTCTGGAACCGCCGCGTCTGGTGCTGGATCTGGTGCACGTGCGTTTCATCGGGTCGGCGTTTCTGGGACGCTGTGTTCTGCTGCAGAAGACTCTGCGGGCCCGAGGGGGCGAACTGAGACTGAGCGGTCTGAACAGTTTCGGATCGACGGCACTTTCCATCGCCGGCCTCGATCAGGTGATCCCGGTATTCGCCACGTGTGAGCAGGCGACGGAAAGCCTCCGGTAATGTCGCTGCGACAAAAAAGGGCTCCGAGAAAGCTCGGAGCCCTGCTGTCCTGCGGGTAACTTTCAGGCGGGCGTCTGCGAAGACGGCGCGACCAGATAATCAGAAGTCTCCAACAATTTCACCGCCCTGCAGCGTAATCAATCCTGCGAGCACGGCTGCTGACATGTTTTCCGACAGGAAGCGGACGGAACCGTCTGCGAGAACCGTCTGGATACCACCGGTATGGAATGAATAAAATTCGCTGTCGTTGGTGCAGTTCATAATGCACTGGCCCACGATGGTGGGGGTACCGTTACTGCTTGTGTTGTTTTGCAGACCGGCTGTGTTGGAACCGTCGATGCTGAATCCGTTATTGATGTCCGCCCAACCCCAGCCGTCGGCGACGAACTGAGTTCCAAACGCAATGTTGCCACTGCGTGGATTCAGGCCTGGCTGACGACCGATGTACTGGCGTGGGCGTCCAGCGCCTTCGCCCAGCAGCAGTGTGTTTGACGTACCATCAGTGATATCGCGGATCTTTGATCCACCGGGGCCGCGTCCCATCGCACCCATGGCGTCGCGAGTTCCGATTGAAGGCAGGCCGGCCATGATAATGAAGGCATTGCGCACTGCATTAATTGAGCCGTAATCATTGTAGCCCCAGAGTGGCTGATCAGTTCTGGTGTTGCTGGTTATGTCAGCATAAAGGGCTGATGATGGCAGAGGTCGACTGCCCGGAGTGGACGGACAGACAAATGCCGGCAATTGTATGGTCGTCACCGGATCGTTGACGGGGGCAAACCAGTTCACATTTGTGTTGTACTGCCTGTAGGCGTTGTCCTGCTCAATGTAGGGGAGAATCATGGTGTTCCACGAGATTTGAAAACGTGGGTTTCTGATGTTGATCCGGCTGGGAGGGAACATCCCATAAGTGCTTTCGTAGTTGTGCAATGCCAGTCCAAGCTGCTTGAGATTGTTCTTGCATTGTGTGCGACGGGCAGCCTCGCGGGCCTGCTGCACAGCCGGCAGCAGCAATGCTACCAGAATCGCGATGATCGCAATCACCACCAACAGCTCAATCAGTGTGAATCCTCTGACTCTTCGTTCCGAAATCTTTTCCATTGCGAACATACTCCCTGAAAAACAGACTGCTGACTTCCACCCCGAAGTCAGAAGAAACGCACATCACATAGACAGAACACAGCAGGTCGGTCGGTCCTCGAGTCCCGACGCTACCTGGTTGTCAATTCAAACGTCAAGGGATCCAGCAGGTCTTCGGACACGGTTACCACAAGCCCTGACTTCTGGGGGTCCTGATAGCGAGAGGGCAGACGTTCCTTGCCAAATTCCGGTTCGCTGCCGCCAGCTGTGAGTACCTCTGGCCACGAAACTGTCGCGGCGTACGCACCATCCGGGGCACCATCGTTGACCGAATATGTCGAAATACAGAATTTTCCCTCAGCGTCCGTGACGCCGTTGGGTGAGATAGCGACCGGTTCTGCCGCCTGCAATGCGACAAAAGCCACCTGAGCCCCCTGAATTGGTTTGCCATCGAGCGTGACAATTCCCGACACAGGGTGAATCGGGACGGTTGGAGCATCTGCGGGAGGCTTGCCACATCCACAGACTGGAAGCAACGCGATTACGAGAAAAATTGACAACCTCAAGACTCTGACTCCTGGCACTGCAGGCTGCAACTCACCCGTCTGCAAACCTTGCGATTACTCTACGCGAATCTCTTTTCTGTGAGGAATGTTAAGTAATTGTGAATCTTGTGGCTGGATTCACAATTTCGCGTTGGAAGCGGAAAAACTCAGATGAAAACGTCCGTGAATGTTAATATTTCGAGTAGTCGATTGTTCTGGGCAGGGCGACGGGCGTTATGGCGGAGGCAGCCGGGAACGCTCCCGGAGTCTTTGCGGCATCGCTGCCGGCAGCGGGTCTGGAATTGATCCGATTGGCCAAATCGGCAAGAATTGCCGGGTCACGTGGCCTGTTGCCCGCGTGCCGACCGCGAGTGGACGCAGCATGGAAGCTGGATGCGTCGATGTGCGGGTCGCTCGGTTTCCTGCTGTGTCCTCTGAACGAAGGAGCCGCTATGCGGACGCGTATGGATCGCCTGCGAGTCGTCAAGTACGTCCTGTCTTTGGAAGATCAGCCCGGCGGAGCGGATCTGTTTGAAGCTCCGCGGGTGGCTGCTTCAGCAGGCGGGGTGCTGCAGAATTCGGCGGGAAAATCGGGAGGTGCCGTTTCTCGGCGGATCGAGGGCCTGTCGTCGGGCAGTTCGGGTGCGGCGAGTGCTGAGGGCAGTGGCGGTGTTGCAGGGGGTGAAGGCGAGCCGCCGCGTCGTCAGCGGCCGGGTCGGCTGCAGGACCGGCCGGCTCCGACCACAGCATCAGAGCGGCTGGTTTCACTGGATGCTTTTCGCGGATTCATCATGACGATGCTGGCGGCCGGGGGATTTGGTTTGCTGGCCTTTTCGAAGATCAGCGAATCGTCACCGGTCTGGCAGCAGCATGATCGAGGCTTCTGGCTGCAGCTGGCATTTCATTTTGATCATCCGGCCTGGGGCAGCATCTTCAGCAACTGGCTGGTGTCATTTTGGGATCTGATTCAGCCGGCCTTCATGTTTATGGTCGGAGTTTCGATGCCATTTTCGTATGCGCGCCGGGAAGCTCGCGGGCACGGCTGGCTGCGTCGAGCCGGTCATGCGCTGGGGCGATCCGTGATACTGACACTGATGGGTGTGTTCCTGTATTCGATGGGTAAGGAGCGTACCAACTGGATCTTTCCGAACGTGCTGTGTCAGATTGGTCTGGGCTATTTCTTTGCCTGGCTGCTGCTGAATCGCCGTGCGGCGGTGCAGTTTGCTGCCCTGGTGGTAATTCTGACGGGGTATTGGGGCTGGTTTCGCATGAATCCGCCTCCGGCTGACTATGACTTTGCGGCCGTTCAGGCAACGAAGGAAAATGGGGAGGTGTTCGAGGGGACGATGGCTCCATGGTCAAAGAACGGCAATGCCGCATTCTTCTTTGACCAGTGGTTCCTGCCGAAGCTGCGGACGGAACCCTGCGCGGAACCTGCCGCAGAGTCTCCGGTTCAGGCAGCGATGCCACAGCCTGTTCGTATTCGTTTTGCACCGTGGCGCATGGTGGTTCTGCGGATGGCTCAGGAGCCGGCAGTTCCGTCAGCGGCGGCGGATGAGCTGGTGACTGCTGGAGAGCAGCCGAAGCCTGCGCCGGCTCCGGTACTGGAAGATACACCGCCGCTGCCCGCGGGCTATCAGTCAGGTGGCCCGGGCGATCCTGCTCTGGCAACTGATCCGGCAACTGGCTCGGAGCCTCCGGCACCGGCTGAAGTCTCCGAGCAGAATGAGGCGGCGACAGTGGTTCCGCAGCCCGCAGGTCCACCGTGGTACCGGCAGTGGTTCTTTTCGAATACGGCTGCCTATGAGGTGAACCGTGGTGGTTACACAACACTGAATTTTGTGCCGTCGATCGGTACGACTCTGCTGGGAATCATCTGCGGGCAGCTGCTGTTCAGTACTCAGCGCGGGGCCGTGGAAAAACTGGGGTTGCTGGTGGCTCTGGCTGCGGGTTGTTTTGTGCTGGGGGTGGCAGCGCATCTGACTGTGTGTCCGATCGTCAAACGCATCTGGACTCCGTCGTGGGTGTTGTTCAGTGGTGGATATGTGATTGCGATGCTGGCCGTGTTTTATTTTCTGTTTGACATTTTGCCGCTGCGAATTCTGGCATTTCCGCTGGTGGTGGTTGGTACAAATTCGATTCTGATCTACATGCTGGGGCAGACGGTCACTGGCTGGGTGCGTGAGCAGGTGGTGCGTGTGCATTTCTCGGGGTTCATCGAGCATGTGTTTGGGCCGAAGGCCCTGGATCCTCTGTGGTATGGGCCGCTGACCTTGCCCACGGCGACCTTTGCGGTGTACTGGTTGTTTCTGCTTTGGCTGTATCGGCAGAAGATTTTTCTGCGGATCTGACTGCGGGCTGTGAATATGTCGTGGGACGTTATCGTAATTGGTTGCGGCGGTTTCGGCTCGGCAGCGCTGCGTGAGTTCTCGCAGCGCGGGCTGAAGGTACTGGGACTGGACCAGTACAGCCCGCCGCACAATCTTGGCAGCTCGCACGGCGAGACTCGGATTATCCGCAAGGCGTATTTCGAGCATCCGGATTACGTGCCGCTGCTGCACCGATCGTGGGATCTGTGGCAGCAGTTGGAGGTGGAGTCGGGTGAGAGGCTGCTGCAGCGCTGTGATCTGGTGCTCAGTGGTGCACCGGGTTCCGAGGTGATTTCGGGGGCCAGGCTGGCTGCCGCGGAGCATGGACTGCGAATTCGGAATCTGAGCGCGGAGGAAGCCTGTCGTGAGTATTCGGTGCTGCGGCTTCCGGAGGATCATGAGGTGACAGTTGAGTCCACGGCTGGTTATCTGTGGGTTGAGCGTTGCGTGGGGACGATGCTGCGGCGGGCATGTGCGAGTGGGGCGGAGGTCAGAACCGGCGAGCGCGTCGTTGCTCTGAAATGTTCGCCGAATTCCGTGGAGGTGCAGACGACGGCGGGTCGCTATACGGCGTCGGCTGCTGTGGTCACGTGTGGTCCGTGGACGTCGCAGCTGCTGCCCGAGTATCAGCGGTTGATCACTGTGCGGCGCAAGACGTTGTTCTGGTATCCGCTGCAGTCGGAAGGGTGGGCGGAGCGGTGGCGGTCACCGATTTTTCTGATTGATCTGCCGGAGGGCCAGTTTTACGGACTGCCGGCGGTCGATGGTCAGCGTGTGAAGGTTGGTGAGCATACGGGTGGCGATCTGGTGCAGGATGCGTCGACGGTGGAACGGCGGGTCAGTGCAGAGGATCGGGCGCCGGTGGATGCATTTGCAGCAAGCTGTCTGCGGGGGCTGCAGTCGGCATCCTGTGCGTCAGCGGTTTGTTTGTATTCGATGAGTCCGGACGGGCATTTTCTGTTCGATCGACATCCGGAGTATCCCGTGGTGACGGCGGCCGGATTTTCCGGTCACGGCTTCAAGTTTACTCCCGTGCTGGGTGCAGCCGCCGCTGATCTGATCGTGCAGGGACGCACTCAGCTGCCGGTGCAGTTTCTGTCGCAGCAGAGGTTTGACTGACGGTTTGTGGTGACAACAGAAAGAGCTGGGGATGGCTGGCTACGAGACACTGCGCTGGGTGGGAGATGCAGCGACGGGCAGTTTGCGACTGATTGACCAGACACTGTTGCCTGAGGAGTATCGTGAGCTGGACTGTCGGACAGTGCAGCAGGTGTGGGAGGCGATACGAGTGCTGCGTGTCCGGGGGGCTCCGGCAATTGGAGTCTCAGCGGCTTACGGCGTGGTGCTGTCGCTTCAGGGGCTGCGTCAGGCATCGATTGAGCAGTTTCGGGCAGGGCTGAGTGCGTCGTGTGAACTGCTGGCCGGCAGCCGACCGACCGCCGTGAATCTGTTTTGGGCGCTGGAGCGGATGCAGCGGAGTGCGGAGTCACAGCGGGTGGGCAGTTCCGCCGAGCTGCATGATCATCTGCTGGCCGAGGCCAGTCGCATTGATGCGGAAGATCGCGATATGTGTCTGGCGATCGGTGAGCATGGAGCACAGATGCTGCGGTCCGGCATGAGCGTGCTGACTCACTGCAACGCCGGCGGACTGGCAACGGCGG